>Ga0307430_1000006_pt1 | contig 188351 bp, 160 predicted proteins | sample SalMarWE160130MG_FD_202159 | JGI IMG/M metagenome (GOLD analysis project Ga0307430, IMG submission 202159) | Salt marsh sediment microbial communities from the Plum Island Ecosystem LTER, Massachusetts, United States - WE1603-130 | ecosystem: Environmental > Aquatic > Marine > Intertidal zone... | reverse complement strand
GGATTAGAATGCCAATCTGCAGTCCTGTTTTCTGCACTCCTGGACCGCTGGCTCTTGTTAAACCTCCCCGCTTGGGCTTATGCGCAGTGCGGAGAGCTGGTAAACAACCCCAAAACGGGAATTGCTGCGAGAACAATGTCAAGCATAGTTGTGGCAGAAGCTCTGGCCCGTATCCACGCGGCGGCTGAACCGGAGATCGTTGGACACTACAGCAGAAGAAAGTGAGGTGATGTATAGGAACACAGATAAACTACTGACACTTCATCCTATGTAGAATCGAGAGTTGCAAGCATTCGCTACGTCAATCATCTTAAAGGAGGGAAAAATGACTACAGAGGACCTTACCAAGAACAAGGCCGTCATTTGGCTCGTGGTACTGGTCATCTTCGTCGTATTACTGGCGCTGGCCAGCGTGTTGACCAGCGGCGATAAAATTCAGGGCATAGCCCCGATCGGTGTCACCGCCATCGGACTGATCGGCGTCTTCGTCGTCTACCTCGCCACGGCGCGAAGCGACGCCTGGGAAGTTGGCACACGACAGGTGGTGTATATGGCCATCGGCGCAGCGCTGTACGGCATCTTCAACTACATCTTCAACACGATCCCCATGCCGTCCGTCAGCCAGGTGGCGCTGCGTCCCGCCGTCTGCATCCCCGTTTTCTTTGGCTTTGCCTTTGGCCCGGTGGTCGGCTTCTTCACCGGAGCAGTAGGCAACATCCTGGGCGACTTCATCACCGGCTGGGGCGTGTACCCGGCCTGGGACATAGCCAACGGACTGATGGGCATGGTGCCCGGCCTGGTGCTGCTCTTCGCCGACAAGAAGCGCAGCCTTAACTTCTTGACCTGGCTGGTGGCCGCGCTCATCATCATCGCGGCCGCCCTGATCTTCTTCAACCCCCAGGTGCCCGGGCCGTGGACAGGCGAAATCGAGGATTTCTCCTTCTGGGCCTGGGCCTTCATCATCGGGGGTATCGTGGTGATAGCAGGCCGCTTCGTGCTGGAGCGTGCTAGTGTAGACCTGGCGGCCGTCAACTTATGGGGGACGCTGGGTATCATCATCGGCATCGGCTTCGCCGCTCTCGCCGACATCTGGGTCAACGGCTACAGTTTTGCCACGGCCATCATCGGCGAGTTTGCACCAGCCGCCGGCCCCAACATCCTCAACTCGATGATCCTCACACCCATCCTGCTGGCCGCCTACCAGGCCGTTCAGGCCCGCACCGGTCGGTGATTTGTTCCGTGAACCTTGCGAAGGTTTTGAACCTTCGCAAGGTTCCGTCTTGAAGGAAACGACATGCTGATCGCCTGGCGCTATCGCGAACGGAATACGATCATCCAGCGCCTGGACCCCCGCGCGCGGATTATCTTCATGCTGGCTATGCTCTTCTCTATCATCCAGTTCTGGGACCTGCACATCATGCTCCTGTTTCTGGGCATAGCCGTGCTGCAGTACGCGCTCGCCAGGCTCACCTGGCGCGAAACACGCCGGGCGTGGATCCTCATCAGCGTCATCATCCTCTTTATGACCATCCTGACGTTCTTCACCGGGAGAGGCGGCGTGGATTATGCATATCACGAAGAACATCTCATCCGTCGCCTGGGGCCGCTCACCCTTCCTATCGTCGGGTGGCAGGTCGCCATAGACGTCACTGCCGAAAAGACTATCTTCGCCCTCAGCCAACTCGTCCGCATGTACGCCATCACGATCATGGCCATCACCATCCCGTACACGGTGAACCCCAGCCTCTACGGTGTCACGTTCCGGGGACTGGGCCTGCCCGACAAGTTTGCCTACGCTATGGACCTGGCCTTTCGCTTTGTGCCCACGCTGGGGCGCGATTTCAGCATCACGCTAGACTCCCAGCGCGCCAGAGGATACGAAGTGGAGAAACTGTCGGGCGGCATCGTGGCTCAGATTCGCAAACTGGCGCCGCTACTGGTGCCGGTGACCATCAACGCCATCGTCGGCGCCGAGGACATCATTGACGCGATGGACCTGCGGGCCTTTGGGGTTGGTCCCCGCACGTGGGTACGTCGCCTCACCTATCGCCGCGCTGACAAGGCGCTCATCGCAGCCGGCGTGCTGGTCTTCGTCGTCTCAACCATCCTGGCTTTCATGGAAGTGGGCAAGTTGTGGGTGCCCGAGGTGTTACTGCGCATGGCCACGGGCTGAAGTCTCTCGGCGATGGAGGTGCACAGAGGGCTGTCCCATACGTGGACAGCCCTCTGCTTTTCCGCGGCTGCCTGGCCGGCCTCAAATTCTCGCCAGCGGCGGCTTGTCCCTTCTCATAGTAATCCCGCACAGAACTGGTCAGTTCCTCCATACTGGGCAGGTCCGCCGCCTCCAGCGGATTGAAGGCCAGGACCTCTTCCACCGATTGGAAGGGGTAATAGGAATGCCAGGGAGTCTCCGTCTCGTAAAACTGGGCCCGTCCCACGTCCGCCTGGGGCAATCCCCAGTCGCGGATGTAGGTGGACCAGATGAAATCATAATCCAAAGCCTGGGCCAGTGCGGGCCGGGCTCTATCGGCTTGTGATGGGTACTCAGGATCTTATCCTGTGACCTTCATAATGAACGGACGATGGTGGAGATATGGGTCTCCGGGATTTCGCGGGGTGGGTATGCTCAAAGGGGATGTGTCATCCCCGTATCTGGCGGTGAGACAACGCTCTACCCCCAAATATGGAACGCGGACGGCACGTCCGCTCAGAGCACCCCAAGAAATCCTAAAGAGCCGGAGATATTCAGTGTGAGGAATGCGATTTGGCATCTCCAGGTGGATGGCTTGCCAACCTCGTTCGTAGCTCATCTTTTGCACCTTGTGTCTGTCAGGCTTAGCCGCCTGGCTGTGTTGTGCTTTCGTCCCCTACCTTTCGGGCCGTGGGACCGTTGTTCCACGTCCCATGAACACCGTTGGCAAATACCACCTGCCCAACGGTTATATCAGGGCAGGATGATAGTCTTTTGGGCGTGCCAGCGAAACTGGTGGTTGATGGCGAATTAGGATTAAGACCAGAAATGCCCGCATTCACCAGGTCGTCTAGGAGAAGGTTGACGGTAGGCGTTCAGAGGGTAGGCCAAACGTCGGTTGAGTAGCCCCGAAAGGGGCGTATCGAAACCACGTTTGGCCCGTGGGAGGTGAGACTCCTTGATTTCGATATGCCTTCGGCTACTCAATCGGCGGAATCTCGCCAGGGCCTGAACGCTTACGGATAGCCTACGCCATCTTCTTGGCTTGCGGCGGGGTGGGCAAAGCCACTCTGCTCATATATCCCACGTCCACCACTTCGGCCCTGGCGACTGGTCTCTCTGAAGTTGTTCAAGTGCTACATCACCCTCTGGTGTTTCGCTTGCCGTAGAGCCTATGAAGCTGTTTGACCAAAAGGCGAAAATCAACGACAATATGATCAGGCATGCTATCGGCTTCATCTTTCACCCCCAGTGATATGATGAGTTTGCCGATAGTATGCCAGCAATTATCTCAGTTGTCCAGGGACACTACCCGTTTCTGAGGCCAGTTTACAGCGACTCAACCGATCTTCCTAGTGGGCATTTCTAGTTGTCGTCAATGGGTAATTATAATTGTCGTTGAAGGGTGCGACGATTGTTCGTCGGAATTCCGATTCCGTTCCTCCCACGGCTTGAAAAAATGGGGGAAATCTGCTTGTTTCGAGTGATTTTCGCAGATATTTGCTCCAAAAGTGGCAGTTTTGGGGCTTGTTGGCGCCAGCCACGAGATGGGGTCAACCTTTTCCGACGATCAGTCGTCGCTCCCGTCGTTGAACACTCGGTTGTCAGTCTTCACGAACTGTGTTATAATATAGCAGAATGTTATAACGATATATACATATAGCGGAACGTGCTATGGCTAGAGCCGTGAGTATTCGTCACCTGATCCTGGGCTTGCTGACCCAGCAGCCAATGTCCGGCTATGACATCAAGCGTTCTCTCAAGAGCCTGAGTTGGTTGATTGATAGCCCTAGCTTCGGTAGCATCTACCCTGCCTTGCGCGCTTTGCGGGAAGATGGCCTGGTGACTGTGGAGGTGGTCCCCCGCCAGGGTAAGCCGCCTCGGAAAATCTACACCATCACGGAGGCCGGCAGGTTAGCGTTACGAGAGTGGATGGACCAGCCGGTCGCGCTGGGTGCCTCCTTGAAGACTTTCGTGATGCGCTTGATCCTGGCCAACAACTTCTCGCCCACCGGGTTGATCTCTCACCTGCAGCAACGACGCTCACAGGTTGCAGCTCATCACGCTACCCTGAAGCAGATTGCAGAGGCGCTGGACGGGACGATAGACTCCGGGCAACGTCTGGCATTTGCCTATGGGTTGGTTCTGGCCACCGCAGAGTTGGCCTGGCTGGATAGCACACTGAGGCAGTTATCTCAACAGCCACTACCCATGGAGGTCGTAAAAGGCGACGGCGTTACTCTGACAGTTTGAGACGCGCGTCCAGGGGATCATTCTTAGATTCCGCCTGATTCTACCTGCGATTTTCCATAATTCGGATCCAGGGCTCACTGTAGACCTGGTTTGTGCCAAGACCGGTGGTGGGGGTTGCGGCCAGCCAGGTCTATTTTGTTGACGGAGGAGCGGATTGTGGAGGACAAAACAGCGACCCTGCGGCGCGAACTGGGAGAACTGCGGGCTCAGATTGCCGCACTGGAGAAAACCCTCGAAGGAAAGCCCGATTATGGGCTTGGCAAGGGAGCCCCTGTAGTCACGCGTTGGGAACTTGACCAGGCTCTGTTGCGGCAGTTCAAGCAACAGGCTGCGAGCATCGAGAGTACGTTATCACACATGAGCGAAGGTGCGTATGGTATTTGCAAGCAGTGTGGAAATCCAATCCACCCCGACCGCCTGGCGGTTTTGCCGGATACCAGGGTATGCATCCATTGTGCGAGAGCCGGTGAGCGCAAGTAGGCCGGTCAGCAGCCAGCACTCAGCAGTGGCGGACGACCATCGGCTGTGTTGGGGTTGGAGATCCAATCACAAATGGAGAGGGGGGTGAAGCGGTATTGACGAGAGTTGTGCTAAAACCTGGAGAATCACAGGAGAGTCTGCTCAGGCGCTTTCGTAAGCAAGTGACCAGGAATCATATCCTGAGCGATGTGAAAAAGAAACGCTTCTTCGTTTCCAAGAGCGAGAAGCGGCGACGTGCTCGTCTCAAGGCCATACGCCGGGAGCGGCAACGCCAGCGGCGAAAACAGAGACGGTATCGCAGGTATGGATAAACAGTGTACTGATTTGCAGCAGCAACGATTTTCAACGCTGCTTGAGAGTGAATACGACTATGCGCGCCCAAGACGTGGACAGATTCGCCATGCAGTCGTTCTCTCTGTCAGTGAGAACGACGTGATCGTTGACCTGGGAACCAAGCGGGATGGCATTGTCCCGCGCCGGGACCTGGAATTGCTGGCCGATGGGTACCGCACCGGTCTGCAGGCTGGCGACCGTGTCCCGGTTTGCGTCTTGACTACCTCAGGCCGCCACGGCGAGCTGATTGTCTCGCTGAAGCAGGGTCTGGCCCAGCAGGACTGGCTGCGGGCCCAGGAGTGCCTGGAGAGCGGAGAGGTCTGCGAGACCGAAGTGATGGAAATGAACCGTGGCGGTGTCATTGTGCCGTTTGGCCGTCTGCGTGGCTTCGTGCCGAATTCGCACTTGAAGTCGGTGCGGCGGGGCTTGCGGGGAGAGCGTTTGCACCAGGCGAAGTCTGAGTTGGTGGGGCAAACCCTGTCAGTAGCAGTTATCGAGGTGGATCAGCGACGGCGACGCCTGGTGCTGTCGGAACGTGTCGCGAGTCGCCGCAGGCGACAGCAACTGCTTGAGGAGTTGATGGAAGGCGATGTGCGCACCGGCGTCGTATGCAACCTGGTTAAGTTCGGTGCTTTCGTGGACCTGGGCGGTTTGGACGGCCTGATTCACATTTCGGAGTTGGATTGGAGGCACGTGACACACCCCAGCGAGGTGCTGAGCGTGGGCGACGAGGTGGAGGTGTACGTCCTGAGCGTGGATCGGGAACGGGAGCGCATTGGCCTGAGCCGTAAGCGAGTGTTGCCCGATCCCTGGCCTCTCGTGGCCGACAGACTGCGTGTGGGTCAGGTGGTCGAGGGAACTGTTACAAAGGTCGTAGAGTTTGGCATGTTCGTAGACCTCGGCGAGGGGGTTGAGGGGTTGGTCCATACTTCTGAGATGCCTGGTGGGGAAGCCTCCTACGCAGAACTGGAGCCTGGCTCTCCGATCAAAGTACGCGTGTTGGAGATCAACCGCTGGCGGCGTCGCATCGCGCTAAGCCTACGGGGAATTGCACAACCTGCTCCGGCACCAGGCGTGAAGGAGACATCGTCTTTTCTGGCGGGCGTAGTTCCCCCTACGATCTGACGCAGGGGCGAATTGTGTACCGCTACAAACGCAAGAGGGTTTTCACATAGGCGCGAGTGATGACTGAACGAGTCAGGGGACACATCAAGCGTTTCAGTCACCAGAGACGCAGTGGCCTCATCCGGCCCGATGATAGTTACCTGGACATCTGGGTGTTTCTGAGCGACTTCCGCAGCGCCGCCGATGCCTCTCGTGTGACGCCAGGAGACGCCGTGGAATTCAGGATCGAGCACGCACTGGAGGGACCAATGGCTGTAGACGTCGTCATACTGAAAAATGGAGCGACGACTGAACGTGTAAAAGGACACATCAAGTGGTCCGACCGCCAGAGGCGCTACGGCTTCATCCAGCGCGATGATGGTCTCCACGACGTCTTCGTGCACATATGAACGAATTCCGTTCTATGGCAGATGCCTACTGGGTGAGGGATGGAGACACCGTGGAGTTTGATGTTGAGCAGGCGCCGAAAGGGGCCAAAGGCTGTAGATGTCGTCGTGCTGGAGGCCGGGTAGTGTCTCTCCGGCGCTTTGGTGCTGCCCTGATCACTTCAGCGGGTGCTCAACGCCTATCTGAGGGTCGCTCAAGGTAAAGCTGAGCCTGGGTGAACTGGCCCACCACGTGAAGAGGGGGCATCCATCCGTGAAATTCATTATGGTGGCAGTCCAAGAACGAGACGCAGATCCCATACTTGATACATTGCGCGAGCGCAAGTTTGGCGTGACGCGATTTGCATCCACCGGCGTTTCTTGGCGTCAGGGTAACGTCACGTTGTTGATCATGGTTGCTGAACACCAGGTCGAAGAAGTGATTGATCCGTTGCGCGAGCAATGTCACAGGCGCCAGTGTCTTCAACCTATGCCAGCACCGGCTGGGGTTGGATGCGTAGCCCCGGGCAGTTGGTATGAAACTGAAGTCGGCGGTGCGGGGGTCTTGGTCCTCAGCATAGAACGCTTTGAGCAACTATAGAGTGTGTAGAGAGCCGTGTGGCGCAAGGGCAAGTTATACGTGATTTGCAAGGGGAATCCCAGGCACGAGCAGCGGCCTGGGTAGAGACTTGAGGAGGGAGTGACGATGTTTAAGGCAGGTGACGCGATCATTCATCCCGTTCGTGGAGCAGGTGTCGTGGTACGTGTCGAGGAGCGGCGATGGCGCGGAAACAGCGAACTGTACTACAGGATTGAGTTGCTGGGCCAGCCAGGTACCAGTCTGATGGTTCCGATCAGCGCTGCGGAGACACTGGGCCTGCGGCGCGTGATCCCGCAGTCCAAGTTGGACAGGGTGTGGCGTGTGTTGCGTGCCGCTCCCAGGACACTGCCGGCCAATCACAAGGAACGTTACGAACTGCTAGATGACAAGCTCCACGCCGGGGATGTCTTTCAGGTCGCGGAGTTGGTCAGGGATATGACCTGGCGGCAGCAACGAGAGGGCAGCCTGACCACGACAGGGAAACAAAGGTACGAGGAGGGGATGAAGATACTCGCTGGGGAAATCGCAGCCGTGCAGGGCGTTGATCTGGATGATGCCGAGGCCCAGGTCAGGGCAAAGTTGAGGGAGAGTCTGTCGCCGACCGCTGCGATGTGACATTGACAGGGATTTGAGATTGACGGATTTAGGATTTGGAGATTTGAAGAGGAGGAGAATTTGGGACGCAAAGTTCACCCCTATGGGGGAGTTCGAACTGCAAGAACAACCGCATGGGATCCAATGGCTACTGGATGAGGCCAATGAGCGGGGATACCTCACCTACGACCAGATATTGGAAGCCTTCCCCGAAGCGGAGGATGACGCTGCTTCTCTTACGACTCGGCTAGAGGAACTCTTGGCTTATCTCTGTGATCACGGCATCGCCGTTTACGACGCGAGGATGAGGCGATGGCCGCGAATGAGGAGCCGGGCGAAGCTGGAGGCCAGGGCGTTAACCGCAATTTGGTGTTGAAAGACGCAAATATCTGGAAGGTTGTTGGGTGAAACCAGCAGTCTGCTCTGCTTTTGTGACTCATCTGACGGCTCACATGGGACGACAGCAGTGGGCTGCGGGCTGGCGACCTCCACTACAGATACTGTATTATGAGGAGCAGGCGAATGAAAGGACGAGAGATCATCAGGAAATACAAAGCGGGAAGGCGTGACTTCTCCAGAGTTAAACTGCACAGAGCCGACCTGGAAGGAGCCGACCTGCGCAATATCAATCTGAGCTTGGCCTACCTGGGAGAGGCCAACTTGTGCGATGCCAACCTGGCCGGGGCTAACCTAAAGGGATGCAACCTGGTCGAGGCCAACCTGCGCGATGCCAACCTGAACAATGCTGACCTGCGCTGGGCCAATTTGTATGAGGCCGACGTGACCAGTGGGCAACTCGTTCAGGTGAAATCGCTCAAAGGTGCAATCCTGCCTGGCGGCGGGAGACACGAGTAACCAGCTCAAGAAGAACAATTAAAGGCTGACTTGACTTGAACGATAGAATAAGGAGTGTCACTGTGCCTAAGATGAAGACACACAAATCAACGGCCAAGCGCTTCAAGATCACCGGCAAGCGAAAGCTGCGGCGGCTGAAACAGAAGCGTAGCCACCTGCGCCGCAAGAAGAGCAAGCGGCTTGAATGGAGGGTGTAGACTACAATGGCAAAACTGAGAATAGGCTTATTGAACAAGAAGCGGGGAAACTTTGCGATTCAGGAAAAGTTCGTCGGTGCTGATGGCGTCGTTGATGAGACGGACGCCGAGGTGGAACATCACGAACAAGCGTTGACTGAAGCCGGGTATAGCGTCCGTCGCATCCGTTGGGGACCAGATTTTGCGAAAGACCTACAGGATTCACAGGTTGACCTTGTTTTCAACGTTTCCAGCCTGGTAGAAGCTGCGGTCCTGGAGGAACTCGAGATACCCTATGTCGGATCCGATATATTCACCATAGCCGTCGCCGCCGACAAATCGCTGGCGAAAAGACTCTGGCAGTGGGCGGGCCTGCCAACGTCGCCTTTCCACGTGGCCAAGACGGAGAAAGACTGCGCGATATTCAGGGACAATCCCCCGTTCGAGTATCCGCTTTTCATCAAGCCGGTAGCCGGCCGAGGTAGCGCGGGGATCAACGAGGTGTCCGTCGTCGGCGACTACGCTCAACTGGTCAGCGGTGTCGTGGAAAGACTCGAGACCATCGGCCAACCGGTCCTCATAGAGAAGTTCTTGCAAGGGAGAGAAATCACCCTGGGTGTCCTGGGCAACGGAGACGCAAGAGTCCTTCCTCCCCTGGAGATAGTGTGTCGTGAAGGGAATGTCACGCTAACCTTTGAGAAGAAGGAGTTAGATAACGATTCTTTCTTTTGCCCCGCTCCGCTGACTGCCGAAGAGACCCATACGATGCAGCAGTTGGCCCTCCAGGCCTACCGTGTGTTGGGTTTCAAGGACTTTGGCCGAATTGACACGGTATTGACCGAAGAAGGGCCGTTCTTGTTGGAGGGGAACACTTTTGCAGGACTGATGTGCACGCCCAAGGAAAAACCCCACAGCTATATTGGCTTTATGGCTCGTGCGGAAGGAAAGGACGGCAAGGATCTGCTGGATGAGATCATTCAGATAGCCATCAAGAGACTCAGTTTGAAGACTCGAGATTGAGATGCCAGCACCGCGGATAGAGGTAGAACTCGATAAGCTGATACATAACGCTCGGAGGCTGACGGCGCTATACGGCTCCAAGGGAATCCGCGTCACTGCTGTCACAAAAGGAGTCTGTGGGTCTCCCAGGATTGCGAGTGCTCTGCTCGACAGCGGCATTCGTTCCCTCGGCGATTCGCGCATTGCCAACATCCAAAAGATGCGAGAGGCCGGGATAGATGCGCAATTCATCCTCATACGTTCCCCTATGCCCAGCGAGGTCGAGCGAGTGGTCGAGTTTGCCGACGTGAGCCTCAATACCGAGATCTCCGTTATCCGACTTCTTGCCGAGCACGCGGCCAAACACGGCAAGATCCATTGGGTCATTCTGATGACCGAATTGGGTGACTTACGGGAAGGCATACTGCCCTCCGACGTCGAGGCGGTGGTAAAAGAGACGATTAGCCTGCGAGGCGTCAAACTGATAGGGGTCGGAACGAACCTGGCCTGTTTCGGGGGAGTCAGGCCAACCGAGGCCAACATGCGGGAGTTGTCCTCGATTGCCGGCAACGTTCAACGGAAGTACGGAATCAACTTTGAAATCGTCTCCGGGGGGAACTCGGCCAACTACCAGTGGTTCGTTTCGACGCCGGACGTCGGCCTCGTCAACCACTTGCGCATCGGCGAGGCGATACTGCTGGGTTGCGACACATTAACCCGAATGCGGATTCCCGGCCTGTATACGGACGCGTTCGCGCTGGTCGCCGAGGTGATCGAGTTCAAGACAAAACCCTCGCGGCCCCACGGCGAAATTGCTCAGGATGCTTTCGGCCACGTTCCCACATTCGAGGACAAAGGAGACGTGAAGAGGGCAATCCTGGCCCTCGGAAGGCAGGACGTTGACATATCGGCAATCAAGCCCAGGATAAAAGCAGACGTCCTGGGAGCAAGCAGCGATCACCTGATTCTGGACGTCAAGAGTCCAGACCTGGAGGTCGGCGACGAAGTGCGGTTCGACGTCGGGTATAGCGCGCTGCTCAGAGCGATGATGTCGCCCTACGTGGAAAAGGTGTACCTGCCCCGATTCCTACCTGACAGTACGGAAGTTTCCTCGTGTTTGACTATCTACTCTGCCGTGCAACGCACTCCACCGGCCCGCCTACGTCGTCAAGCAAGGCGAGCGCTCCCTATCGCTTGACGTGCCGGAGCGTTTTGACAGCATCCTGTCTGCCGTGAGAGAGATTGACGATCCGATTGGCACTTCTCAGCTCACAACGGCCGGTTTCAGTAAACTCGCCCGTCGCTGGTGCGCCGGAGATTCGCCCCGGCGCACTCAGCGCCGAGCTCGGTTCCGAGGGTGGGGCTTTCACCCCACCCTCGGGCGGGGGGCGGCAGCCCCCCTGCACCCCCCGGGGCGGGGATTCGCCCTGTCGTGAAATCGGCCGGCGTATTCGAACGCTAAACGCACCCACGTCGGTCGTCCAAGAAGGCAGCTATTGCGTGCCGGATTTGGGACGAAATGTGGTGACTTTTCCGGCATCGTTTCATTCGGCTCGAAACTGACCAGAGATCGGTTTACACTTTTTTGGCAGTGCATACTTCAAATGAGGCGTAAAAGTGCCCTGAAGTGGCCTCCACAGGGCCAAAATAGGCCCAAACTTGATTGGGTCAGAAGGACCGATACGGATCTGGATGATCTCGTTGTGGTTTTGTTCGGCCGAACCCGGTACCTGTTCCTGGTTGCAGTTGCGATATACGCCGGTTCCCTGGTCCTCGCGCTACCGCAAGTCGAATCTGGGCTCCACACCGTGCTGGTGATTCTGTTCTTGATTCAGGCTGGGTTATGAGGCAATGGTGTGATCAATTACCTGGTTTCTCGGCAGGTGAGGGAGCAGAGCAAGCAGGATGATGCGGCAGCCACCACGGCGATCAACTCGTTTGGCCTTATCGGGAAGGTAGCTCTCTGGACGGCGGTTCTGCTCCTGGCATTGGACAACATCCCCGGTGTCGAAGTTGATACACTGATCGCCAGCCTGGGGATCAGCGGCATTGCGGTCGCGCTTGCTGTACAGAACATCCTGGGCGACCTGTTCGCCTCCCTCTCCATCGTCCTGGATAAACCTTTTATCATTGGCGATTTCATCACCGTGGAGGAGTACGCGGGAACGGTGGAGCACATTGGCCTTAAGAGTACGCGCGTTCGCAGTCTCACCGGCGAGCAACTCGTCTTTTCTAATTCCGACTTGCTGAACAGTCGCATCCGCAACTGCGGGCGCATGGAAAAGCGCCGCGTGTCGTTCACGCTCGGTGTGGCCTGTGATACACCCTACGAAAAACTGACCAAACTTCCCAGGATTGTGCAAGAGATTATCAAGGCTCAGCCCCAGGCAAGTTTCGATCGAGCGCACTTCAAGGAATATGGGGATTTCTCTCTTAACTTTGAGATCGTCTACTATCTGTTGACATCTGACTACAATGTGTTTATGGACACCCAGCAGGCGATCAATCTGGAGATTTTCAGGCGATTTTCGGAAGAGGAGATTGAGCTTCCGTACCCTACGCAGACCATCTTCGTGGCGAAGTAGCGTCGTTGAAGGTTGGCCTTTGAGAGAGAATCACAGGAGGCGTGCAATGTCAAAGCAGTGGAAAGAAGTGACGAAACCCGATTTGTCCGTTAGCATTGTCTCGTGGAATGTCCGACAGTTGCTCAAGGACTGTCTAACGTCGCTATATGACTCGATCAACGGCCTTACGTATGAAGTCTTTGTAGTAGACAATGCCTCAAGCGACGGTAGCGCCGAAATGGTCCAGGCAGAGTTCCAGGACGTCAAGTTGATCGCAAACGTGGAGAATGTGGGATTTGGGAGGGCAAACAACCAGGCGCTGGGAATGTGTCAAGGAGGATATGTCCTGTTTAACTGAGACCTTTTCACCTAATTCCCTACATGAGCCCAATAGTTACTCCTACTCCAAGGGGTGAGAGAGGATTGCTTTTACCTCGTCACGGTGCCTGGAACGGCGGTCGGCGCATGAGCGCATCCCATATAGTCCGCTCACCCTCGAGTGAGAGACTTGGAGGCCCGGAGATTATCCATTCAGAGCGTCACGACGAACCGCCCCGCGGTCCACGATGGCCACGGGGCGGTTCCCCTCCTTTCGGTGAGGCAGGTGAGGTCTATGCCTCGCCGCACAACTTCAACAATCGCTCCCAGCGGCGGTCCACTTCCGCCTGTAATTCGTCAATCATGTGCCGGTTCTCCGGCTTGAAGACGTGGCGGAACCGCCCCTGCCGCTTCAGCCACTCCTCCACTGGCTTCTTCCCCTTGGGCTTGTAGGTCAGATGCCACTCGCCGTCCTCCACCTCGTACAGCGGCCAATAGCAGGTATCCACCGCCAACTGGGTGATCTCGATCGTCTCGTCCGTCCCGTGCCGCCAGCCCCGGTTGCAGGAAGAGAGCACGTTCATAAAAGCCGGCCCGCCGCAGTTGACCGCCTTGCGCGTCTTCTTCATCAGGTCGCGCCACTGGCTGGGGGCAGCCTGCGCCACGTAGGGAATGTTGTGGGCGGCCATGATGGCGGTCAGGTCCTTGCGGAACTGCTGCTTGCCGGGGATGACCTTGCCGGCCGGCGAGGTGGTCGTGTGCGCGCCGAAGGGGGTGGCGCTGGAGCGCTGGATGCCGGTGTTCATGTAGGCCCCGTTGTCGTAGCAGACGTAGAGCATCTGGTGCCCTCGTTCCACCGCGCCGGAGAGGGCCTGGATGCCGATGTCGTAGGTGCCGCCGTCGCCGCCGAAGGCGAGGAACTTGACATCCTGCTCGGGGATCTTCCCCTGCTTGACCATGCTACGGTAGGCTGTCTCCACGCCGCTGATGGTCGAGGCGGCGTTCTCGAAGGCGTTGTGAATCCACGGCACCCGCCAGGCGGTGTAGGGATAGATCGTCGTCCCCACCTCCAGGCAGCCGGTGGCGTTGGCGATGACCACCGGCTCGTCAATCGCCGCCAGTATCTGCCGCACGATGATCGTAGCGCCGCAGCCCGCGCACAGCCGGTGCCCTGGGGCCAGTCGCTCCGGGCGCTTGGACAGTTCTTTGGGAATTAGTTTGGTTGGCATAGTAATACTCCTTCCAATCATTACTCAGGCCGAGGGCTCACCGCTTATCGCCTATCGCCTATCGCCTATCGCAATGTCTTGCGGAAATTCGTAATCTTGCGAATCAGCCGGTCGCCTTCGTCATACAGGCGAGCGTGGGTAGCCTTGTCAATATAGCCCCGGTCGAAGGCCAGGAAGAGGCCGCTGACCACTTCGCAGACCGAGCCAGCTGCAATACCCAGGTAGCGGTTGAATTGGGCAGAAGTGTCCTGCCCGGACCCCTCGGCGATATTCAGGACAACAGAATTGGCTGCACGGTTCAACTGATCCGCCAACCCAAACCGTTCGTGCTTGGGAAAGCGGGCGGTGATCGCATAGATGTGCGTTGCATACTCCCGCGCCAGATGCCATATTTCCAACCCCTCGAACCTGAAAGCCATCTTCTCTCCTGCGATACGCGATTTGCGATTAGCGATACGCGGTCTACCCCCGCACGCTCAGGTACGTCACCATGCGCTCCACCTGTCCCGTATCGGCCACCTTGAGCGCGTCATGGTAGACCCGTTCGATCTCGCCGGGCAGGATGTCCCGCCCGCCCAGGCCGAAGACGTAGTCGGCTATCGGCACCTGCACCCCGTGGAGCGCCAGCGCCGCCGCCAGTTCCAGGAACAGGGGGCCGGCGTTGTTCATCGCGCCGAAGGAGGCGGAACGGTCCATCACCGCTACTGCCTTGAGGTGGCTCAGGGCATCCACCAGCTCCTTCGCCGGGAAGGGACGAAAGAGGCGCGGTTTGAGCAGCCCTACCTTCAGCCCCTCGTCCCGCAGTTTGTCCACCACCACCTTCGCCGTCCCGGCCGCCGAGTTGACGATGACCACCGCCACCTCCGCGTCGTCCAGTCTGTAGGACTCGAAGAGGCCATAGTTGCGGTTGAACTTCCGGTTAAACTCGCCGGCCACCTCTAGGATGACGTGATGCGCGTGCTCCATCGCCTCGACCTGCTGCCGCTTGTGCTCGTAGTAATAGTCGTAAAAATCGAGCGGGCCGTAGGTCTTGGGGTGCTCCAGGTCCAAAAGCGGCCACTGGGGCCTGTATTCGCCGGTGAACGTCTTCACGTCGGCATCGTCGAAGATCTCTACCCGCTCCAGGGAGTGGCTGGTGATGAAGCCGTCCTGGCAGACCGCCACGGGCAGCAGCACGTCGGGGTGCTCGCCGATGCGGACGGCCTGGATGAGGTTGTCGTAGGCTTCCTGGCCGTTTTCGGAAAACAGGATGATCCAGCCGCTATCGCGGATGCCCATCACGTCGGAGTGGTCGCAGTGGATGTTGATAGGGGCCGACAGTGCCCGGTTGACCAGGCTCATTACGATGGGGCAGCGGTTGGAGGCGGCGATGTAGACGATCTCCCACATCAGCGCCAGGCCGTTGGCGGAGGTAGCGGTCATCACCCGCGCCCCGGCCGCCGACGCGCCGACGCAGGCGCTCATCGCCGAATGTTCACTCTCCACGCAGATAAATTCTGAATCCACCAGCCCGTCGGCCACGAAGTCGGCAAATTTCTGCACGGTGGAGGTCTGGGGCGTGATAGGGTAGGCCGCCATCACGTCGGGGTTGATCTGGCGCATTGCTGTAGCGACCGCCTCATTGCCGGCCAATGCTTTGAATGTGCTCATCGTCATCACTCCTTGAACTTTCCTTCTTCGACCATGCGAATGCAGAGGCGGGGATCATCCCGCGAGAGTTCCTCGCCGGCCTTCTTGATGACCTTCGCATTGACGGGGCAGACCGACGCGCAGATGCCACAGCCCTTGCAGAAATCGAGGTAGAAGCCGGCCATCTTCTCGTTCTCGGCATCCACCAGGATGCTGGAATCAGGACAGAACAGCCAGCATTGCATGCAGTGGATACATTCGGCCTCGCCGAAGACCGGGCGGAAGGCTCGCCACCCGCCGGTCTTGTACTCGACGGAGTTACCAGCCTCCAGGATCATCCCGCCGATAGGTATGTCTTTCCATCCAGTTGCTTTCATCTACGTTCCTCCTTACCCCTCTGCGACCTCTCCGGCCGCGCGGCGCATCGCCCGGACGTTGGCCTCAATGGCCTCTGCCGCAATCTTCTTGCCAAACCAGGCACGCAACTGCTCGGCCAGGGCCTCTATGTCGAAAAGGCCCGTCGCACGGGCGAACGCCCCCAGCATCGGCGTGTTGGTGATCTCCCGCCCCATCTCCTCAATGGCGATGTGGCTGGCGTCCACGGTACAGACCTTGCCGGTGTGAAAACCAGTGACCTCGCGCACTTCGGCTGGACTCATCGAAGTGTTGACCAGCAGGGTGCCATCCTCCTCAAGCCCTTCCGCCACCGGCACCGTCCCCAGCAACGTGGGGTCGAGCACCAGCACCACGTTTGGCTCTTCGATCTGGGAGTGGATGGTGATGGGTTTGGAACTGAGGCGGGTGTAGGCGCGGATCGGCGCGCCCATCCGCTCCGGCCCGTAGTCGGGGAAGGCCTGGAAATACTGGCCAGTGCCCATAGCGGTCTCGGCCAGCAATTTGCCAGCCGTGACCACGCCCTGCCCCCCTCGACCGTGCCACCGTATCTCGGTCAATTCTGCCATAGCGTCTCTCCTTCCCAATATGAATACAGATACGCGAAATCAGGAGCCGGTTGGCTCCATCTCCTTATTTTGCCACAGAACTGCGATTTGCGCCAGTGAGGAAGGCGCTACTTCGCGTGTGACGTTTGTCACCTTACCCCCATCCCCGTCCCTCCACCAACAGCGCCAGCGAGATGCCGACGTGGGGAAAGCCGTGGGCGAAGTTGTTGGTGCCGTCCAAGGGGTCAATCAGCCACAAGGGCCGCCCGTTGCTGGCGCCTCCGCCCTCTGGTACGCCCCCGGGGGCGGGGGCTGGGAGCGTTTTGAGAATCCCCTCGTCCCCGCCGCCCTCCTCAGCCAGGATGCGGTGGTCAGGGAAGGCAGCCCGTAGGCGGGCGACGATCAACCCCTCGGCGGCGGTGTCGGTCTCGGTCACGGGATTGACCGCTCCCTTAAAGCCAATGTGGGCCAGCGCGGTGGACGGGAAGGCTTCTCGCACGACAGCGCCGGCCTCGCGGGCGATGGAGATGGCGGTCTGATCATTTACTCATTTACTCGTTCCTCGTATACTCGATACGCCTCCGGACGGCGATCCTCGTAGACGGTGAGATACCGCCGGGCCTTGCGCACCTCCCACAGGTCAGCCTGGGCAATCAACAGCCGCTCCTGGTCATCCCCTTCCACCAGCGCGTGCCCCCAGGGGTCCACCACGCACGAACGGCCGGGGAAAGTGACCTCCTCATCGTCCCCTACGCGGTTGCAGGCGGCGACGACCAGTTCGTTCTCCATGGCGCGGGCGCGGGCCAGGAGGAGCCAGGCCTCGATGCGCCTCACCGGCCACTGGGCCGGCACCAGGAACAGCACCGCCCCCGCCAGCGCCATGGCGCGGAAGAGTTCGGGGAAGCGCAGGTCGTAGCAGATGGCCAGGCCCACCGGTCCCCAGGGAGTGGGACAGAGAGTGGCATGGTCGCCGGGGGCCAGGTAACGGGGCTCCTGCATCGGGCGGAAGAGGTGGATCTTGCGGTAGGCCCCCAGGAGCGCGCCGTCGGGTCCGTAGAGGACGGCGGTGTTGGAGACACCACCATCGTGCTGCTCCAGAAGCGATCCGGCCAGGTGCAGGCCAAACTCGCGGGCCAGCGCGGCCATGTGGGCAAAGCCCCCCTCCCCCAGCGGCGCGGCCCACTCCTCGGCCCGCTCCAGGTCATAGCCATGGAGCCACAGTTCGGGCAGCAGCAGCAGGTCGGCGCCAGCCTCCCGGGCCTGGGTGGCAAAGTCCCGCACCCGGGCCAGGTTGGCCTCCGGCCGGCCGGTAGGAACGTCCATTTGGGCCAGAGCAATGGTGAGCCTGGTAGATTCCAATCTTGGTATCTCAGTGTTATGCTGAGAATGCACGGCAAGTCTCGTTACACAGGGGTCAGCAAGCGTGATCGGTGTCCATCTGCGGCCTATATTCCGGCACAATGTCCTGCATCTTGGCACGAATGCGTGCGGCTTCTTCCTCTCTCGCCAGCACCTCTAACTCCTGCAAGTGGCGAGACAGCGTCTCGCTATCCCAGGTGTTATTTCCGTATGCGACCAGGATTTTTTCGTGCTGCGTGGGACGGGGTTCCTCGCCCTCAGCGAACAACGACTCGCTCAATTTCTCTCCCGGACGAGGGCCGGTGAAGATAATCTCAATGTCGCGTCCGGCCTCCAATCCGGAGAGACGGATCAACTCCGTCGCCAGGTCTATGACGCGCACCTGCTCGCCCATATCCAGGACGAAAATCTCCCCCCCGTGCCCTAGCGCCGCCGCCTGGATGACGAGTTGCACTGCCTCAGGAATAGTCATGAAGTAACGCTGCATCTCTGGATGGGTCACTGTGACCGGCCCCCCGGCGGCGATCTGGTGTTGGAAGAGAGGCACCACGCTGCCCCGGCTGCCCAGCACGTTGCCAAAGCGCACGACCACGTAGGCTCGCTTGGTACGCCGGGCAGCGTCCTGCACCAACAACTCGGCCAGCCGCTTGGTGGCTCCCATCACATTCACCGGATTGACCGCCTTATCCGTGGAGACAAGGACAAAGCGGGCGACGCCATAGACCCCAGCAGCCCACAACAGACCCCGGGTGCCGAAGACGTTGTTCATCACCGCTTCGGCCACGTTGGTCTCCATCAGCGGTACGTGCTTGTGAGCCGCGGCGTGAAAGATCACCTCAGGTCTGTAACGGCTGAAGATCGCCGTCAGCCGTTCGTAGTCACGAACGTCGGCAATAAGCGGCTGTACAGCCAGACGGGGGAACTTCTCCCGCAACTCCAGCAAGATGTGATAGACGCTGTTTTCGCCGTGGCCGAGCAGGAGCAACTGCCTGGGATGACACGAGGCAATCTGCCGGCACAACTCCGAGCCGATGGAACCACCCGCCCCGGTGACCAATACCATGGCCTCGGTGAGATAGCGCCCTGCTTCGGTCCCGTCAATCCGCACCGGATCGCGCCGCAAGAGGTCCTCGATGCGCACCTCGCGCACCTGCCTGACGCTCACCTGGCCGGAGATCAGTTCGTAGATGCCCGGCACGGTTTTACAGGCCACGCCAGCCTCCTGGCAAATAGCGACGACCTCGCGAATAGCCCGCCCCGGCGCGGTGGGCATGGCGATGATCAATTCGTCTATCTGCTCCTCATAAACCAGCCGGGGGATGTCTTCCCGCGTGCCCCGCACGAGCACGCCGTGGATCGTCATACCGACCTTGGCGCGGTTATCATCCAGCAGGCCGACCGGCACGAGACCCAGGCCCGGGTTGGCCTGCATCTCGCGCACGATCATCGCGCCGGCGTCGCCGGCCCCCATGACCAATACCGGCGACGAGTGATCACTATTCTGGTTGCGGTGCTCATAACGAACAGCCGAGCGCACAGCCAACCGGGGCCCGGCGGTTGCAGCCAAGGCCAGCAACAGGAAGATGAGGGGGACGGAACGGGGCAGAACGAAGTCATCAGGTAACCCAGGTAAAAGACAGACTGTTCCCAGGCCAATGCCGCCAGCCAATACTACCGCCACAGTGACAGAGCCAATCAGCAGCAGTAATTCCTCTACTGAAGCGTAGCGCCAGTAGCGAGCGTAGACGCCAGCCCAGCGAAAGACCAAGGATATGATCAACGAGACCAGCCCGGCGAAGAAGACAAAACCGGTCCAATAGCCAGTCAGGTCAAAGGTCTCCAGCCGCAGCACGTAGCTGAGATAAGCAGCCAAGACTAGCAGGATGATGTCGCTGGCGAAGAAATACCGATTGCGGACCGGCGGAAGCTTGCGGGGCGAAGCGGCGTGGTTCATTGCAATGCGTAATGCGTAATGCTAAGTAGGTGTCGTTGAGTACTCATTACATCCACGAAACTGCCATCGCTCAGAATAATGCGCAGTTCGTTGATGTCAGGAACAAACGCCTCTATCACAATATCCGCAAATTCAACCTCGGCGATTTCGCGCAGCCGTTCTACATCCACCAGGCTCATGCTACAGCCTCAATGAGTTGCAGCAGACGATCCCGCTTGTACTCCAGATGGTCCAGGCGCTGCAAGTCTCGCCAGGAATCAGTCTCTTCCAGTGTGCCTTCTCGATAGCGGGCTTCCATCTCCTCTACAGAGGACACGCCATAGTGACCAGTGAGCTCAAGAATCTGGGCTCTAATTTCGCGCCGTCGGCGCTCCAGCAAAGCGCGCAGTCCCTGCCTCAGCAAATCATCCTCCGAGACATGCAGTTCTTGGGCCACCGTGCCAAGAATCGCATTGGTTGTTAAAGCGTGAGCGGTCAGTGTGGTCATACCGGCCCCCTTCTGTGTCTGGGCTCCAGGGAAATCACATAACTTCAGGCTACTGGCTGCATCAAGTATACCACTATAGACACTTCGTGTCCACCCTTCGTGTCCGTTTCTCTCTCTATCCTTCCCCTCTCCCCCTCCGATTTCAGACACAGATCGCTGCCTTCAGCGCCCGACACACATAGTCCACCTGCTCCTCCGTCATCACGCTGGAGAAAAGCAACGCCAGGCAGGTATCCCACGCTTGCTCCGTGACCGGAAAGCCGCCCCGCTGCCAGCCAACCTGCATACCTTCATAACAGCCTCGGCCTCACCGGGCGCGAGCAACAGCATACAGGACCTTATGCGTTGTGACCGGAGACTCGGAGGAAATAGGTATGGGGTGGGAAACCTCAACCATCCCTGCTTCGATCTCGCCCGGAAGCGGTGTCAACTTGCCATAGAATATCCGCTTGTAACGCTCCTTGCCCTTCATCGTCTTGGGCATCAAGTTCAGCGAGGCCGCCATCTTGCGTATCAGCGCCACCACTTTCGGCCTGGCCCCCGTCGCAGCCACGGGGAAATCGGCCAGCAACTCTACGTCAAACCCCCGCTGGTTCAACAGCGCGCGCAGCTCTGGAGCCGAAAAGTAGCGGGTGCTGAATGGGCTGGGAGCAAACCCCGACCAATCCTTGTTCGCTGTAACGATTAGAACGACTCCGCCTGGCCTCATGACCCGCCGGCACTCGTCCAGAAACCTACCCGGGTCGGGCAAATAATAGATCGCTTCATGGAGGAGCAGCACGTCAAAGCAACCTGTCTCAAAGGGCAGCGCCTGTCCATCCAGGCGTGCCAGGGGTACCCGTCCCTGGTAATGCGTTTGAGCAAACCTGATCAGGTTCTCAGTATAGTCACCACCGACAACCCATCTTGCCTTTTTGGCCAGATAGCCCAATCCCTGCCCGCTGCCGCACGCTACTTCGAGCACGTCTTTGCCTTCACAAAATGACGCGGCAAAGTAATAACGATTGCACATCCTGAACAACTGATCGTGGGTGATCGGGTTGCCGGTTTTTTCTGTGACGGTCGTGTAGTCTGTTGTCATCTCGCTCCCTACTCCGAGCGCTATGAGCGTATGAGTCTTCGCAGGCGCAGGGCTGCTTCACTCATCGTGCCCTCCTGCTTGGCGAAGTTGAAACGCACCCGCGAGGTGCCCTGGTTGTCGCCGGCATAGAAGCTTGACCCAGGCACCACCGCTACACCAATCTCACGAGCAATGTACTCGGCAAAGGCACGATCAACAGTCCAGTCCGAGCGGGAGAAAACATCCCGCTCCCATTTCAGGGCTCCAAAGTCTGCCATCACATAATAGGCCCCTTCTGGTTGGCAGTAGGGCATTTCCACGGAGTCGAGCGCGCTCAACAATAACGCCCGACGAGTCGCATATTGGACACGCATCTCTTCGTAATAGCAATTGGGCAAGTTCAGTGCAACTATCCCCGCATCCTGAAAGGGCGCCGGAGCACAGACCGTCAGATAGTCGTGAACCTTGCGGATCACAGCGGTTAGTGGCGGCGCGGCGATAGCCCATCCCACCCGCCAACCGGTAACGGCGTAACTCTTGCCCAGGCCGCTAATCGTAACCGTACGGTCGTGCATTCCCTCCAGGCTGCCAACGCTCACATGTTCACGGCCGTCATAGAGAATGTGTTCGTAGATTTCGTCCGTGACGGCAATCACATCGAACTCCTGACACAATGTGGCGATAGCGTGCAGCTCTGCACGGCTGAACACGCGTCCGGTAGGATTGTGTGGGGTGTTGACGAGGATCAACCGGGTACGCTCATTGAAAGCGCCCCGCAGTTCATCAGGATCGAATGTATACTCAGGTTCACGCAGAGGAACAAACCGTGGCTGCGCTCCAGCCATCTGGCAGTCGGGAACGTAGTTCTCGTACCAAGGTTCCAGAACAATCACTTCGTCGCCAGGATCAGTCAACGCCAGAATCGTAGCCATTATGGCCTCGCTGACGCCACAGGTAACGGTCACCTCAGTCTCGGGGTCGGCGGGGACGTGGTTATAACGAGCAGACTTGGCCGCTATCGCCTCGCGGAAAGCCGGTGTGCCAAAAGGGAAGGTATATTGATTGTCGCCGCCTTGAATCGCGGCTACGGCGGCCTCTAACACCTCAGCCGGAGGATCAAAGTCGGGCAGGCCCTGAGAGAGGTTGATGGCACCAGCCTCGTCACCCAGACGCGTCATCTCCCGAATGACGGACTCCTGAAAACGAGCAGTACGAGTGGCGATTCTAGGATGCATCAACCCGCTGTTTCGGCGCAACGCCATGTACGTCCTCCTTGTAACATGAGCAGATCTACGCAAAGAAGTCTCGGATACACGAAACTACGTACTCCGCTTGCTCCTCGGTGGTCTCTGCGCTCATCGGCAGCGAGATAACCTGGCGGCAAATACTTTCAGTCTCCGGGAGACTGTGTTTGCCAAGTTCCAACCCCTTGTGCTCCCATACAGGCTTGGGCCAATGCACCAGCGTCTCCACCCCGTTTTCCTTCAAATAGCCCCTCAACTCATCACGTTTCTCAGTTCTAACCACATAGTTCTGAAAGACATCGAAGTACTGGTCCCCGTCAAAGTGCGGCACAACCAGATCGCCGATGCCAGATAGACCTTCACGATAAAGGGCCGCGATGTGCCGCCGCCATTCAATCCACTCCGGAAGATACTTCAGTTTCACGTCCAAGACCGCGGCCTGAACGTTGTCCAGGAGAGCGGTATAGCCATGGTAGTGGTACTCGCCCGTCTCTCTATCCTCACCGTTGTACCTCAAGAGGGACACTATCCGGGCCACCTGGGGATCATTAGTCGTGACCACGCCGCCATCGCCAAAGCCCCCCAGAACCTTGAACGGATAATGGCTGAAACACCCGGCCAATCCGAACGATCCGGCGACCCGGCCGTTATACCTGGCTCCGAGCGCCTGCGCCGCATCCTCGATCACGATCAGGTTGTGCTCCTTGGCAATAGCCATCAGCCGCTCCATGTCGCATATTCGGCCATTCAGGTGGACCGGCAGCACGGCCTTGGTTCTGGGCGTGATGGCCCGCTCGAGTGCATCCATATCCATATTGTAGTCTTTGCCCACGTCAACCAGGACAGGCGTTGCGCCAGCGTGAACGATCGCCGATATGGTAGCGACGAAGGTGTGGGCGACAGTGATGACCTCGTCACCTGGCCCGAGGCCAGCGGCTATCAAGGACAGGTGCAGCGCATGGTATCCGCTGCTCACACCGACCGCATACCTGGTTCCAACGAACGCGGCCAGGTGCTCCTCATATTCCTTGAGCTGCCCTCTCATGATCAAGTCACCATGGGAAAGGCAGTCTGTGATGGCTGCGTCAATCTCGTCTTTCAGATTGCGATAGTGCTGGCGGGGGTCCACGAACGGTACTTTGTAGGCCATGCTCGATCCTCCTCAAGGTTTCAGTTTTCAATCATATCCCGCGCGGCGGCGACAATGTCGTCGGCGCCGTGGAAATAGGCCTGTTCCAGGGTGGAAGACATAGGCGCTGGCGCTGGTGGCAAGGCAACCCGCCTCACGGGCGCTTTGAGGTGGTTGATCGCATCGCTCTCAGCCACAACTGCCGCCACCTCAGCAGAGACCCCACAGGCAGCCCATCCACCGTCAGCGACGATCAGCCGGCCTGTCTTTTTGACAGACTTGACAACAGTCTGCGCGTCAACGGGCTTGATCGTCCGCAGGTCAATGACCTCTGCATCAATGCCGACCTGCTCCAACGATGCTGCCGCTCGCTCTGCCTCAGCCGCGAGATGGGATGTCCCGACGATGGTCACGTCCTGGCCATCTCTGCGCACAGCCGCCTTCCCTATGGAGACAGTGTACATCTCTTCCGGTACCGGTCCAATGTCCTGATAGAGCCAGCGGTCGTCCAGGAACACCACCGGGTTGTCATCCCGGACGCTGGCGATCAAAAGGCCCTTGACGTCATAAGGCGTGCTGGGCATGACCACTGTGAGTCCCGGGACGTGAGCGAAGTGCGCTTGCAGGCTCTGCGAGTGCTGCGCGGCCTGCTCGCCCCCCCGGTTGACAATTAGCCAGGCAGTCATTGGAACCCGCACCTTCCCCCCCGACATGTAATGCCAGTTAGCCACCTGCCCCACCAGTTGCTCCATCGCCAACAACGCAAAGTCCATGCGCGGGTGGACAACGATGGGCCGCATTCCGGCTATCGCGGCGCCAGCCGCTACACCGGTGGTCGAGTCTTCGCAGATAGGCGTGTCTACAACCCGATCAGACCCAAATTGGTCAGACAACCCCCTGGTGGAAGTGCCAACGTACCACGGGCTGTTCACCCCCTGCCCGATCAGAAAAACCCGCTCATCTGCCTCCAGCAACTGCCGGAGGGCTTCGTTTAGTGCCTGGACGTAAGAGAGTTCTCTCATCGCCCTAATCCCCCCTCCTATCCACGTGTACAAAAGCCAGTAGTTCGGCCGGATCAGGCAACGGACTGCCTTTGGCAAAAGCCCAGGCATCCTCAACCGCCTGGTCAACCCGGAACCGGATGGCAGCCAGGTTCTCTTTGGTCTGAATGCCGCTGGCAACCAACGCCTCGCCCAGTCGTTTGATCGGACACCTGGCCTGCCAGGCAGCCAACTCCTCCGGCTGGCGAATGCCCTTGTCCAGGTCATAGTTGGGGCCAACGTGGCCTCGCCAGCGGTAGGTGAGGCACTCAATCAACGTCGGCCCGCCACCGCCCCGTGCTCGCTCGACCGCTTCCTGGGCAGCCCGGTAGACCACACATACGTCATTCCCATCTACTTGAACGCCTGGCATGGCAAAGGGTTCGGCGTGCTTATAGATATCCGCGTTCCGCTGTCTGGCCTCCAACCGCACGTGGCTGGCGTAGAGGTTGTTCTCGCAGACAAAGAGTACCGGCAATTGATACAACGAAGCCAGGTTAAGCGACTCGTAAAAGCGCCCCTCCTCGACCGCGCCGTCGCCAAAGAAACTCACCGCCACGCCGCCATTCTGCTTTCTGGTGGCTGCCAGGGCAGCCCCAACAGCATTTGATATCGTCGCCGCCACGATCGGCGTGGCGTAGACGTGCAGGTCGGGATCAACCACGTGCATGGACCCCCCCCGCCCCCTGGCGCAGCCGGTCGTCCGGCCATAGATCTCGGCGATCATAGTGTTCAGATCCCCCCCCTTGGCCAGGTAATGACCATGCGAGCGGTGTGTCCCGAATACGTAGTCGTCCTGGTTCAGGTGGGCGCATACACCGGCGGCCACCGCCTCCTCGCCCGTATACAGGTGAACCGGGCAGCGGATCTCCCCGGCCACCAGCGCCTCGGCCAGCCGCTCTTCCGTCTGGCGAATAGTCAGCATCATCTGGTAAAGTTCCACCAACGTTTCGGGTGGAATACCGCTGAGCGAAACGTCTCCACCGCCTGGACTATGCGCTATCAATGGTGACCTCCTTGCCTCGAATTGGCGGCGCTCCTCCTGTGACAGGCTGACGCCGCAAAACAACCGCCTCGAGCGTTTTCAGGATGATTTGCAGGTCAACCCCAAATGAGCGCTCTCTGACGTACTTGAGTTGCAGCCTGAGCTTGGTGGGCCGGATCAACTCCATGTAGGCCTGCTCCGGGTCTTCGGCCCCGGCCAGAATCGCGCCCTCGTCCGAATTCCACAGAGAGGCCCAATCGGTGACCCCAGGACGAACGCTAAGGATAGCCTTCTCCTCTTCAGTGAACATATCCACGTAATGCTGGACCTCAGGCCTGGGGCCCACCAGACTCATGTCTCCTCTGAGGACATTGATCAATTGTGGCAACTCATCCAGCTTGTAGTTGCGCAGGAACCGTCCCACCCGCGTGACGCGCGGATCATCATCAGCCGTCGAGGGGCCGCCGATCTTGTCGGCGTTGACGACCATCGTGCGGAACTTGAGCATCTTGAAAGGCTTCCCCCACAGTCCCACGCGCGTTCCTCGATACAGCGCCGGGCCAGGCGAGTCCAGCCGGATCAACAGGGCTATGACGGTCAACAGAGGCGAAAGAATGACCAACCCAAGAAAAGAGAACACGATATCAAATAACCGTTTGATGAGTGGGTACAACTTTATTCTCCCATTTCATTGGCCCGCGATCCTCTCAATACGGTTTGCCCGGTACCCATATAGGGAAACATGCCCTCCTATTCATCTCTGCATAATCCATGACGCTCTGAAATTGCGGTACCCAGCCGCTTATATAAAGCCAGGCCTTCTCCTCCTTTTCACCAGCAGTTGCGCCGGACCCCATTGGACTGGCAAAAATGGAGTAACTGATCAATCCTACATGAAAAACGACGCCGGCCAACATAACCAGGCCCGGAAGCGTATGACCAAACCCTTGCCCAATAGATATCGACTCGGTCTCCAACCGGGTAAAGTAGGCTAACCATCGCTTTCTTCCCTGCTGGCGCTGTTCCCGGTACCAGGCGATTGTCCGCCGCAGCCCGGCTTCAAAATCCACTTTCGCCTGGAATCCAAATTCCTCTTCGGCACGGCTGGTGTCCAACCTGCGCCGGGGCTGCCCATTCGGTTTAGTCGTATCCCAGGTAATACATCCGGTAAAACCGGTTTCCCGTGCAATGATCCGCGCCAGATCACGAATCGAGATCTCGAAAGCCGATCCCAGGTTCATCGGTTCGCTTTTGTTAAACCGTTCCGCAGCCAGAACGATCCCCTCTGCCGCATCCTCCACGTACAAGAACTCGCGGGTCGGACTGCCGTCGCCCCATACGACAATCTCTTCAGCGCCCGTCTCGATCGCGTCAAAGCATTTTTTGATCAATGCTGGAATCATATGTGAAGAACGTGGATCAAAATTATCGCCGGGTCCGTACAAATTGACCGGGAGCAGGAAGATGGAATTGAAGTTGTATTGCTGCCGGTAGGCTTGCGACTGCACCAGCAGCATCTTCTTGGCCAATTCATAGGGCGCATTGGTTTCTTCGGGATAGCCATTCCACAAGTTATCTTCGTGGAAAGGCACCGGCGTAAACTTGGGGTAAGCGCATACCATGCCCACCGCCACGAACTTCTCGACTCCGGCTTTGTATGCTTCGTGCAGGAGTTGTACCCCCATCATGAGACTGTCATAGAAAAACTCGGCGGGTCGCTCACGATTGGCGCCGATGCCACCCACAACCGCCGCCAGATGAATTACGACGAATTGGGCAGTATGGGAGGAAGAGCCAACCACATGATTGAAGAGCCGACGGATAGCATCGACATCTCGCAGGTCGTACTCCCGACTGCGGGGGGACGATCACCTCAGCCGCGCCTCGTGCGTGCAAATTCTTCACCACGTAAGTGCCAAGAAACCCGGCTCCGCCCGTGACAACAACTCGCCTATTGCGCCAAAATTCTCCGCTATCTGCCCAGACAAACTGGGGGGTTGAGGTTTGTAGGTTGGACATCTATTCTCTGTCTCCTTTCCGCTTGAAAGCCCTGCAGCCGGGGGTTCACTATAGTTTTCCTCGAATAGTCTGCGCGCGGCCATGTCTCGGATCTGCCAAGACGTACCTTAACACACCGGCATGGTTTTGTCAAACCGCCTGCGATCACTTGGGCCGGGCACGAGGCGCTGTTTGAACCGAGCGACGCGGTCTGACCGGCCCCGTCCCTGAACTCTTCTGTGGAATCGTCCGCCTGTCGATCGTTCACCGGCGCTAGTCGAGCGCCTACGAAAATGCCTCAACGATTTGCTCAATCGTCTTCCCGTGCAGTTCAGGGTAGAGGGGCAACGACAGTACCTCTTGGGCCGCTTTCTCGGTATGAGGCAAGTCGCCCGGCTTGTACTCCAGATAGCGACATGCAGGTTGTAAGTGGAGTGGAATGGGGTAGTGAATGCCAGTGGCAACCCCCAACTGCTTCAACCTTGCTTGCAACCCTGGTCTATCGCTCACCCGAACCACGTAGAGATGCCAGACAGGTTCCGCCCACGCCGGCACGAACGGGGTGACAATGTCCTCCTGGGTTGATAAGAGAGCAGTATACTTCGCCGCTAACTCGCGCCGCCGCGCGTTCCAGCCTTCCAGGCGAGTCAACTTCACCCTCAAGATAGCGGCCTGGAGTGCGTCCAGGCGGTTGCCAAAGCCCAACTCCAGGTGTTCGTATTTCTCCCGCCGGCCATGATTGCGCAGCAAGCGCACGCGCGCTGCGATCTCATCGTCGTTGGTCACAACCGCCCCGCCATCCCCGTAAGCGCCCAGGTTCTTGCCGGGATAGAAACTGAAGCATGCCACATCCCCCAGGCCTCCAACCCGCTTCCCCTTATACCGTGCGCCGTGGGCCTGGGCGGCATCTTCGATGACGCATAACCCACACCGTTGAGCGATGTCCAGGATTGGGTCCATATCTGCGGGTTGGCCGTACAAATGCACCGGCACGATCGCCCGCGTGCGCGATGTGACGTGTGGTTCAATCTGACTGGGATTTAGATTGTAGGTGCGCGGGTCAATGTCTACGAACACTGGCCGCGCTCCACACATCGTGATGGCTTCGGCCGTGGCAATGAACGTGTGGGGCGTGGTAATCACCTCATCTCCCGGCCCCACCCCGCACGCCAGCAGGGCCAGATGCAGCGCGTCGGTGCCTGAACTGACGCCAATCGCATGCCTTGCCTCGCAGAAAGCGGCTAACTCCCTCTCAAAAGCCTTCACCTCCGGGCCAAGGATAAAACCGGTGCTCTCGAGCACATGCCGTATTGCCGCGTCAATTTCCGGCTGGATGGTATCATACTGCGCTTTCAAATCAACGAGTGGAATTTGCATGTACCTCGTTCCCTTCACTTAGCCTCTGATAGGCATCTATCTCTGCGATGCTTCTGACAATGCGAGCTGGGTTACCAACCACTACAGCGCCGTCCGGTACATCATGGACGACGACCGCCCCAGCGCCTACGAGAGCATCGCGACCAACTGTAACACCCGGCAACAACACGGCGCCCGCCCCGATCTTGGCGCCGCTTCGTACAACCGGCCCACGCAGTGTCTCCTTGACGCCCAATGAACGCGGGTAACGCGCGTTGGTAAAGACAGCGCAGGGGCCCACCCAACACCCCGACTCCAGCACAGAATACTCGGGGATAAAGACATTAGAATGAATCCGTGCCTGGTCCCCAATTTCCACGTGATGCTCAATGACGCTGTGGCTACCGATGCTTACATTGTTGCCAATCATATTCTCTTCACGGACCAACACCCCATGCCCAGTCTGGAAATTCTCGCCGATGACATTCCCTGCATAGATGACCGTATGCGAACGAATCACCGCTTTCGCCCCAATGCGAGTGGGCAACTCACCTGCCATCTTCCCACGTGGCGGTTCGCCAATAACGACGAAAGGGCCTAGGACGACATCGTTGCCTAACGTCACATCCGGATATACCACTTGGCTGACACTCATTCGCCCCCACTCCAGATCCCATTGGTCATATCCACTGCCTTTCCGATACGCGCCGATGCGTATATGGCCAAAACTAGGGCTAAAGATTTGCGTGCCTCTGTCGCGTTGGCGGAAGGTTCCCGATCTTCCTGAATCGCCGCCATCATCTCAGCGATGACCGCCTTATGGCTGTAGCCGTAGACCGAAGGCGGATCAACCTGCTCGCGGGTCAACATTTCGCGCTCGTGCTCCAGCTCACCTTTAACCTTCCAAAGCACTTTGCGGTTTAGAGCCGTCCCCCCGACCTTTACCGACCCGTGCTCGCCGAATAGAGCTAGCGATCCTTCAAGGTTCTCAGGATAAGTAATCGTAGAGCCTTCCACCACGCCCAAAGCCCCGCCCTTGAAACGGAGCACCGCTACTCCCGTGTCTTCGGCTTCCATCCGGTGGGCCAGGGTGGCAGTGTAGGCAAACACGCTCTCCACTTCGCCCATCAGCCACTGCAAGGCGTCAATGTGGTGGATAGATTGGTTCATGAGCGCGCCCCCGTCCATCGCCCACGTCCCATGCCAGCCATCCTCATAGTACTCCTGCGGGCGGTACCAGCGCACGGTGGCATTGCCTAAAAGCAGCCGGCCAAGTTTGCCCGAGTCGACGAGCCGCTTGAGGTCTTGCATCGGCGGGTTGAAGCGGTTTTGCAGCACCACTGTCAGTTTGACTTTCGCGGCGTCACAAGCAGCGGTCAGCGTGTCAGCGTCGGTCAGCGATAGCGCAATCGGCTTCTCGACAATCACGTGCTTTCCCGCCTGCGCCGCTTCAATGCCAATGCGGGCATGCAGGCCGCTTGGCACGCATACGCAGACAACGTCAATATCCTTGCGGTCGAGCAGGCGACGGTAATCGGTCTCGGCCTCTGCACCGTACTTTTTGGCGAGATTCTGCGCGCGCGACTCGATGATATCAGCGACGGCTACGAGTTTGGCATGGGGCTGCAGATCCTGTATAGACTGGGCATGGCGCGGCGCAATTCGGCCGCAACCGATAATCGCAAAGCCAAGTCCATTCATGGGTGTGCTCCTTGGATTCTCAGCGAACGGCGTTGTGCCAGCACAGGGTTTGCCGTTAGCTGGTAGATGTTCTTGAACGGTACGGCTCGTCATGGCTTGGACGAAGCCGAGGCAATTTTCTCGATATGGTCGGCAAACGCTTTGTAGATTTTGTCGGCATCAAGCCTCTCATCATAAAGCACTCGCACATTTTTTGACATTTCCGCCAGATGGTCTGGGTGATCTCTCATCTGTTTGAGTAGCTCGGCCAGACGCCGATAGTCGTTTGGTTCAAAGTGAAATCCTATTCGATATTGGGATAGCAGGTCTTTCAAATCGCCCTCGACGGATGCAATCACGGGCAGGCCAGCGCTGAGGTAAGTGAAAGACTTGATCGGAAAGGCGTATGCGACCTCGCTCCACGGGATGACCCCTACGGAAGAGGTCGCCAACAGGGAGGCCACGTTTTCGCCATCAAGCCAGCCCGGCAGCACGATGTTGTTTAATCCCTTGGCCTCGCTTACCGTTGCCTCATACAGCACGCCGTTACCCGCGATCACAAAGACATAGTTGTTATCGGGACCGATCATTTCGTTCAGATGCCGTGCTGCCCTGACCAGCACCAGGGGATTGTTGTAGGTGCCGAACGTCCCGATGTAAGTGACCACAAACTTGCCTTTCAGCCGATCCAGTACGCCCGAGAACTCATCTGCGGCTGTCTCTCGCGGTGCCGGTGGTTTTGGCGCTCCCAGGTAAAAGACTTTATCTTTCCACGTCGCCTCCCGTTCGGCATACTCCAACCCCCAGTCCAACAGATTGCTGACCATAGAGGTAAGGCTGTCGGCCATCTTCAGCAATGTGCGCAGTTTTCTAAAATCATCCCACAGTGCCACTCTGGCGACAGGCACAAGCCACCTCGGGATCACCTCCAGAAAGGTATCGGGCCATTGATCGCGGATGTCCACCACGACGGGTATGTTTTCCCGGCGCGCCAACATGACAGCCTCGTAAGCCAGGTGGTAATCAGGCGTGGCTGCCACGATGACATCGGGTCTGGGCAGTCTCGGTGCCAGCCGGCGGAACTTCTGGGCGATGATGCGATGATCCACATACCGCCTGATCGAAACGTTGCGCTGATAAGGGATCCCTTTGAGGGCCTTGATGACCAACTTCGGATGAACCTGGACATCCGTGTCTTTCGCGAAGAGCATCTCCTTGCGCGTGTGATCAAGGGCGCTGGCCCACCAAAGGACATCGTGGCCCCGGCCGGTGAGTTTGTCGGCCAAAAGAGCAGTCCGCAGTTTTCTGACTTTGGCGTCCAGGGGCAGCGGTTCACCCGTTTGTAAGAGCCAAATCTTCATTCTGCTCTTGCCTTATGTCTTGCTCCCTTCATTAAGACTACGGTAAACTTGTAACAAGACTTCCTCCTCCTTATGCCAGCCGATAGTATGCCGGTATCGCTGCGCGTTGCTCCGCTTATCAAGCACATCATCCCAAGATATGGCTGTGATTAGAGAAAGCAGTGCATCTCTATCTACAGCCACTTTCCACCCACATCTTGCATCATCAACAACGCGTCCCATCTCCGGAAAATCGCTCACAATCACAGGCAACCCACTCATAATGTACTCAAAAATCTTGTTGGGCAAAGAGAGGAAGTGATTCAAACAAACGTTCTCCATCGGGTAAATACCTACGTCAGCGCCGCTAGTATACCGGCACACCTCCTGCGGGCGTACGGCATCCTGGAGATGTATATTGGGATACGTCCGCTCGTACTCCTTTATTATACTTTCCCACTCTCCAAATCCCATAAACACGATGTGCTTCCGACGGTCCACCTTTGCGAAAACATCCAAAAGAATCCCGATTCCTCTCCCATGGCCGAAAGCGCCTTGATATATAAAGAGAATCTCATCGTCGTCAATTCCAAATTTACTCTTCAGGATACTTACCCCACTGACTGCTCCCCCATCTTGTTGGTAAGGAATATTGCGAACGGTGGTGACATTCTTCAATCCATATTCATTCCTGTACCACTGGGCAATAGATTCATTCACTGTGATGACCGCGTCCACAAAATGTATCAAGAGCCTCTCGACCAGTTTCGATAACGACCGTCTTATTCCAACTGCGCCCGCGGTCTCGGTCTCAATCTCATGGGTATCGTACACAAGGATTGACTTCGAGAACATCTTGAACAAGAGTCCAATAGGCAAAACCGGTAGCGAATGGCAGTTAACACACCTGACACAACTAGCGCGGAATCTCAAAAAAATCCTGGCCTGCCATTCCATATAGCGCATTACTTTGAGAACGAGGCCGGATTGCTGACTATCGATTCTCAATCGAACCCGCCAAACCTGCCTTTTTTCGTCAAGGCGTTCATGTTGTTCTAAACCATCCTCCCATATAGCAGCAATGTAAACCTGATCGAAGAGATCAGCGTCTGCCACGCTCTTGGTTTCCTTCAGCATGCGGCTCTCGTGTTTGAAGGTACTTGGATAAATGTGCAGATTAACGCCGTTCACGCTACTTTGTCCTAACCTGCTTACCGATCACACATTGCCAATAGCCCGCCGCCTGGCAAACCTGACCACAGAAGCAAATCTACGCCACAAGTGGGCGTTATTTGGATAGTCGGAAACCGACTGGACTGGGGCGGCCATTATCCTCAAGAACTCATCGTAACTGAGCCCCAGCTTCTTCATCACATACTCCCCATCCTCTTCCAACTGATCTGAAGGACAAGGTGGCTCTTCCATCTCTGCCAACGCCTCATCCCGGGTCATTTGCCCTGACAAAATCAAGTTAGATAGATGAGCCCTACGTTTGTCTATGTTAAACTTCCTTGGAAGAAGATAGGATTGAAAAAATCGGGTGTAGATAGATTCGTAGTGTTTGCCCCCATAGTCTCGCCATCCCAGCTCATCGCTTAGCATCTGCTTGGCATCTTCCTTTACATACGGAACATAGTTTAGAATCGGGAAATACTTGATGCCCTTCACAAAAATATAGTAGGCAAAACGTAAGAGGCTGATTTGGGGATACGCTTGCAACTTGACCCGCCCGAACTTGCGATGCACGGCCTTGATGAGCCGCAAATCCCTGTTATCATACATCCAGCAATCGGGCATGATGGCTTCAGTCACGATGTTGGCACCAGTAATGATGTAAGGAATATTCCTCTCGGCCGCCGTTCGAAACAGGATGGCAATGATGGCGTGATCTGTGGGAATCTCAGCGTTTGCTATCGAGGCTTTCAAGAACGAAACCTGAAGGTCCTTGAACTCCTCCCAATCCAGTACGTAGGTGTACAAATCAATATCCAATCGCTTCAAGACCTGTTCCACATTGTTGACGGCCAGTTCTGCATCCCACCCATTATCCAAATGAACGGCCAGCGGCCGCAAGCCAAATCGTTCCTTCACAAGATAAGCCACGTACGTGCTGTCTACCCCGCCGCTCACTCCGATCAGGCAATCATAGTCACGGTGAGCACCTTTTCGCTTGCTCTCTGCGATCAGTGACTGAAGTCTTTCCTGTCCGGCTTTGTCATAATGGAGTTCACTTCGTATCCGCTCTTCATATTGCTTGCAATAATTACACACGCCCTCGTCGTCGAACTGGATATCGGGAACCGTGATGTCCATAATACATTGCGTACATACTCGGTAACTCTGCGTCACTTTGCCCTCCTATCCGGCCCAGACTCTCCAAAGACTTCCCGCAGTTCTTCAGAAGTGGGGTAACTGATCAACACAGCGCGGTGTCGCCCCTGAAAAACGAACATGCTGCCGGCTGCCACGGCCGAGGCCGCGCCTTGCTTGACAGCATCCCCCAGATCGTTTACGCTGCCCGCTCCGCCGCAAGCCACGACCGGAACGCTGACGGCTTCTGACACCCTCTTGATCAGCTCAATATCGTAACCCTGCATTGTGCCATCTCTATCAATGGAGTTCAAGAATAATTCCCCCGCGCCCACGGCCTCCATTTCCATTGCAAATCCGACCGGATCAAGACCGGTGTTTTTCCTCCCACTATGCGTGAAAACCCTGTAATTACCTAAAAGATTCCTCTTAACATCAATGGAAACTACAATGCTTTGACTTCCAAACAAATCAGCCGCGGTTCTGATAAAAGATGGGTTTTCGACAGCGTAACTGTTGATAGAGACTTTTTCAAACCCCAAACTCAATACCTTCCTGGCATGATCTACGCTGCGGATGCCTCCGCCGTATCCTAGCGGCATAAAGCATTCCGTCGCTATCTTGGAGATCAACTCAAAGGCCGGTTCTCTGTGTTCAACAGTAGCCGTGATATCAAGAAAAAGCAGCTCGTCCACTTCCTTGTCATTGAAGATTCTCACGACGTTGATGGGATCACCCAGATAAACGGGGGCCTTAAACCTCGTAGTTTTGACCAATCCCTTATCCTTGAGCAATAAGCATGGAATGACCCTCGGTCTCATCATCATCAGAAACGCTCCGCAAAATTCTTCAGCAGTTTCATGCCAAACTTATGACTTTTTTCGGGATGAAACTGCGTGCCGACGATGTTTCCCTTGATTACAGCAGAAGTGAATTCGTATCCATAAACGGCTGTGGCCAGGACATTGTCATCATTATGGCACACCACGTGAAAAGAATGCACAAAATAGAACCGCGTCTCTTCTGCATCCAAATCCTTCCATATCGGGCTCGGTTGCTTTATCCTTATGAAGTTCCATCCCATGTGCGGGACCTTCAAGCCGGGCTGCATCTGGTCGAACCGAAACCGAATCGTATCCGCCTCAATCCAGCCCAAGCCAGGCAAAGTTCCCTCTTCACTCCGGAGAGTGAGCAAGTGCATTCCGAGGCATAATCCCAAAATAGGCGTCTTGCGCCGCAGGACCTTGTCACTTAGAACAGGGATGAGCCCCAGATCGTTCAGGTTTTTCATGCCATTGTCAAACGCGCCCACCCCCGGCAAGATCAGCTTGTCGGCCCGTTCGATATCAGCAATATCTGAAGAAACTATCGCCTTGGCCCTGACTTTCTTGAGCATATTGGCGATGGATCCTAGATTTCCTACGCCATAGTCAATCACTACGATCATACGGATTATGTCCTCTCTGTGTAGCAGATGGAAAATTCTTGCCCATGTCCCTTGGTGTGGGAAATCAGCGGACTGTGGCAGATATCGCCGCCACCATTCCGTCAAAGGCCCAGGGGCTAATTCTATCTGGATAGCTCACTGTCCAGAATCGCCCCACAGGAGGCTTTCGAACGCATCAAAGATACACTCAATGATCGCAGCAGCAGAATAGCGAGAACCGTTCCGATTGCTGGAACGAGCCAAAGGAATACGGGTGTAATGCTACCGACAAACTCCCCCTTTATCAAAAACATCACCATTTGGATTACCACAAACGAGTAGACAAGCTGTATCCAATGATCTTGTCTGGTGATCATCCACCTATATAAATGACCAGAAAGAACGCCAAACAAGAACATCCCCCCAATGATTCCGGGTAACCCAAAGTTTAGATAGAACTCACCCAGGATGGTCGGGGGTGTAGAGCCACTCTGCCCTTCATACCATATATCTCTCAACAGTGTAGCCGCAGCGATAGCACCGGAAGTGGATTGGTTTGAAACACTCGCCTGGATCAGATTAAACATGAACAGAAATGTCCCGCCATATTGGAACGGAATCTCGTCCGGCACACCGTCTATGATTTGAGCCAGTATGCTGATATCAGTAATATTCCTTTTTTCGATGATTTCTTCAGTGAATCCTTGTACACTGAATCTCTTAGCTATGAACTCTCCAGCCTGTCCAGTTTGTCGAGTTTCTATCGCATACCGAAACCCAGATACTGCTACCCCCAACACGAGAACAGCGATCAACACCATAGCATACGTGCCGCGCTTGGTCTTTCGCCCAGAGGCCGAATAGCGATACCTGATTATCGTGGACAACAAGAAGGTGATCATCATCGAACCAATACGTCCAGATGAAAACACGACTATTGCTGTGACTGCAAAGTGTAAACAGAAGAGGGACCTTCCTTTCCAACTTTCCAGAGCATACGGGAACCACAATAGGTTGGCAGCGATAATTAACCAACCACCAAGCCAGGATGCGCCTCTATCCGCTTCCCATTGTGCAAGTAGGGAGGTATTCAAGTATCCGAAAACTATGTCCAGTCCCCCCAACGGGCGGACGTAAAAGAAGTAAAATGTCAAGGCACCTGCTACAGCATAGGCGATAATAAACCAGTATATCTCCGGCCTGAGGTCGCGTTGCGCCTTGGGAGGACGAGACAACTCGTACCGGGCATTGATTCTCTTAGTGGCCCAATAATAACCAAGATAGTATAAGACCAGTCCCAGGATAAGGTATAGTAGTGTACGGCTCAGCAGCCACGCTCCTGCGCTGCCTGAAATCTTCAGGCCAATCAAGCTACTTCCAATCCTGTCCTGGACAAATGTCATATTATTCGATATGCTGTATATCGCTCCAAGCACAAACCCCAAATACATCCCCGTAGCCAAAGTTACCGGGGCAAAGATATCAAATCTTTTTGTGAGCAGAGGTACGGTCATTAACATAACCAGAACCAACACGTACAGGCTCGGTAAATGCATGATCCCGCCTGGTACGAGTTGGCTGACCAACATTCCTATTGAAGTCAAGATTCCTGATAAAAGCACAAGCGCAAACTGCAGTTTTGTCACTAGAACTCACCTGCACGCAACGGGAACGAACAATACGTCGTTGAAGCACACTGATCCATTCGACAAATTGTTCAACAAACGCAAGCGGACGCTCTGCGAGCCAGGCACGGGAATCGCCAAACGCACATAGTGTGTCCAATCCAACGGGTTGACTTGACCGGCCGCATAATCATAGTCGAGTTCTACCAGCGCGTCGCCTAGCCACGCATATCCCATGTAAGCGTTCCCTCCACCAGAGCTCTTTATCCAGCCAGCCTGAAGGTAGCAAGTGGCATTGACAGAAATGGGGCGTGTGTAAAACCCGGTCTTGTCCCACCTGTTATTCAACAACTGGGCACAGACAATGGTCTGCCCACCACGTTGATCGTGAACCAGAGCATGAGCGGTCAAAGCAGGGCTTCCCCAGCTCAAATCCTGGTACCCTCGTGGCATCATCGCCTTGCCGGTTGTCTGATCCCATACGAAACGTGCGTTCGGCGCCAGGTTCCGGATCCGCTCACGAGCGATCCACCACTCACCCATCTGAAACCATCCCGATAAGGGCGGCGCATTCTCCTGTGAGCCAGACCAAAATGCATGCATCTCAATGTCTACTCCGTGACTAAACTCATACAGGTCCTCATCCAACGTGTACCCACACAGAACAAATGCTCCCGGTTCCCCTCTGGTAACCCCATACGTCCATCCTGGCGCTTCGAGTCGGCGCATCTGGCCATCCGTGAGGCCCTGCAATTGGTCACCAACCAGTTGCCAGGCCCCCACCAGCGCTGTGGGTTCGTCGGCATCAAGCCTTAAGGACGCTTGATACCAGCGTAGGGCGCTCCCAGTATCACCTATGCGATAATGATATAGACGAGCGATCTCGCGGCAAAGCAAGGCTGAATCAGGAAGCACATCAAAAGCACGGAGGTAAGTGTCTAACGCTGCCTTGACATCACCCTCGTGCAACCACGCCTGCGCCAAGTAGTAATATCCAAATAATTGACCCGGGTATCGCTCTATGCTAGCGCCAGCCACACTCTTAACCAAACGCCACTTATTGGACCATGTCCACATAGATAAGAAGAGGTCCAGTTCTTCCGCGGTCAAGTCACCTTCAACAACGACAAACTGCCCCCACTCTTCGTCTGTGGTCTCCTCATTGTTCCAATGCGCCGAGCCACCTGAACAAGGGAGTTGCCCGGACATGAAAAGAATGCGATCAAGATAGCGCTGTGCCAGAGTGGGCATGTCCGCATCAAGCGCTCGCTGCCCGAATCTCATTTCGCGATCGAGCATCCAGGAGCAATCGAGATGAGGCGCATGGCGGTCGCTCAAAAGGGCGTCACGGTTGATCAGCGCGTACACAACTATGGCATTTCCCTTAAAGATAGCCAGCATGATCAAGAGCACCAGCAAGACAGGGAGTCTGTTCGGTTTATGCGCGCGCATCACGAGCGATTTGATATTCTGCATTTGCCACTTGAATGACGAATTTACCGAGTTCCAGGTAATGTTTCCAAGGACAAGGAATAGAGGACTCTTACCTCTTCTGAATTCAGAGGTCGATCAAGAGCAACCAACTCGCTCATCATACAATCACATGGAAAGGATCCACTCCAATTATTCCCCAGGATTATGGCTTCTCCAACCGCAGTTTTGCCGCTCTGGCCGCTCTGTTTGCCATTCACATATATGCGTGTCTCCCTTTCATCCCAAGCTAGCACAATGTGTAACCACTCGCCGGACTTGAAGGACTGCGGACTGCTTTGACCACCGCGCCATACGAACGAATCATTCAGATAATCGTAGTACAAATACAAAAGCCGGTCGTCCCCGTTCGCCCGAGTATCCAGAATGTAGTGATGAGCTTCACCTCCCGCATCCCACTGCGGAGAGAACCAAAATGCCAGGCTGCCTGCAGGTGGATCAAAAATATCTTGGGACGGCGTGGTAAATGGAGTACTAACAAATGCCAATATCTGTTCACTATCCTGTGGCGCGTCGCCAACTCGTGACACGCCCTCAAAATTGCCCAGTCTCGCCGCAGTGTCAGCTACAGCATCGTGGTAAAACGCGCCCGCCATGTCGCGAAAGTAGTCATCTCTGGTAATATCGTACAAGTTCGAGAGTTCCCGTATATGGATGATATGGTAGCCTCGAGATTGAACGGGATTCACTAATGGAATTAGAGAATACAGACTGATTCCCTTTTCAACACGATACTCAGGCAAATAATGCCGAATTGTTGTGATCGTGGCCTGCAAAATCGCCTTGCTCTCAGCATCCTTTTTCACCATGTAATAATCGTATAAACCTGTGACAACCGCTTCCATAAAACCATTTAATGTGTGATCCCAAGGCTGCATCGGATATTCTTCGATCCAATAATAACCACGCTCATCTACACCCGCGACCCAAACCGGGTCTCCCGGTTGAGTGTCGAGGCTCTCAAACACCTGTTCCGCAATGTCCATATACTCGACTTTGTCAGTGATATCGTAAAGACGTGCATACACCGATAACCACATCCCCTGCGCCATTCCAGAGTACCAGAGGGCCCTGAAGATCATCTCATTCTCAACATACACCATACAATCAAACTTGTACGGAAAAAAGATAGCGTCGTCCACGACATCTGTCTTTTGCAACATGTTTTTTGCAAAAAGCTCGGCCGCAGAAAGATACCTCTTATCATTCTCCGACATATAGGTGGCCAGGAGTGACAAAACGATTGTAGCATTGCGCACTGGATGAACATAGTAGCGGTTGACTCCATCAAAATCAGTCCAAAGCGTAACAGGTACTCCATCTATGAAAGGTATTTTGTTACAGTCGTAAAAAGACCAATTTAGCGCCCAATTGTAGTTAAACGGCCGTTGGTCATAGGACAATTCGTGTATCGTAAAAGGTTCAATGATGCTGCGCGCCCAGATTCGCTCCTCGGATACCTCGCGGGTGGAACCGGGCATTGGCGTGGGGATGGGCGAGGCCACAATTGTGGGCGTCGGCGTGGCGCTCGGCGCGGTCGGCGCAGGCATTGGCGTGGAAGTCGGCACAGCTAGCGCAGCCGCGACTACGGCCGACTCCAGCGAGATGTTCCCGCTGCTCGCAACGTTATCCATGACGCTCACCTGTGTCGTGGTGACACAATAGGCGGTCGACTGCACGCTGATGAGGTATGGGCCGGTCGGGAGGGCAGCAACTTCGTATTTGCCATCGTCGCCAGTCGCCAGGGTGAGGACTCCTACCCGACCGGCAATGGTCACCTGCGCGCCAGGCACAGGCGCGCCAGTGCTTGCATCAGAGACGATTCCTTCCACGCTGCCGACAGGTATCGGAGTAGGAGGAGACGGCGTAGGCACAGCGCATCCTGTCGTTGCCGATAATCCGACCATCACGATGATTGTGCAGATAATCTTGAAAGTGTTCATGCTCATGATACTTTTACCATCGTGTCAATTCCAAAGGGTTGGAGGTGATTCGACCGAACTACCAGCACCCTGGAGAGCGTGCGCCATGCCTGCCAGCGCGTTCCACCTTACCCACTCAGAGGGTGCTTGGAGGTTTTGCCCGTGTCCAGAAGACAGTGCAGAATCGTCCCGTGCCCTAATTCCACATATCCGTAATGTCGTGCCGGCACGAAGAAATTGATATCGCCCCAACGCCGCAGACGATTGTCAGCCCCAAAGCCTGATAGTGTGACCACAGCACATTCTTTCTCCCGTGCTGCCGTCACCCCGTTGAGGATATTGATCGAATTACCCGAACTGCTGATGGCCACCAGCACGTCGCCTGGTTCAGCAAACATTCTTACGGGCATGGCAAAGACCTGCTCATACCCATGGTCGTTACTCAGGCAGGTCAATTGCGGACCATCGTTGAAAGCCATGGAGCGCATCCCACCTGCGTGCCAGTAGTCCAGAGCAAAGTGGCTGGCGATAGCAGCGCTCCCGCCATTCCCGATGAACATGAGTTTACCGCCCTGGGTTGTATGCTCGCGCAGCAGTTCAATCGTCTTACGCATACCCGCAGCAAACGGCATGCCCTGCTCCTGGTCATCAGTAACCTCGATGCTATGCAGCAGACGGGTATACTCGTCTAGATAGCGTTCAACTTCGCGTTCCACACCCCCTCCTATTTGAGCAGCGTGTTGATAAACTTGAACAGTGACGCTGGCTCGACGGATTCCCGATTGCCAACGATGCGCACCGCGAGAGCACCGACGCAGTTGCCGATGAAGCCAACCAACTCTGGGGCGTAGCCCGCTTTTGCGCACAGGGCAGTCAGAGAAAGATAGGCATCTCCTGCTCCCACACTGTCTACCACATCGGTCGAAAAGACTGGCGTCTGGACGCTTTCCCGTTCTGGGGCCCAGGTCAGCGAGCCCTCACTGCCCTGTGTGACGGATGCTAACCGGCATCCCATGCGCCGGGCTGTCTGAGCCATCAAGTCACTCAATGCGGCGTGGTGGCTAGAATTGGCTAAACGCATCTCTTCTTCGTCAATACAGATATAGTCCGCCCGTGGATACTTGGTGATCAGGTTATATCCGGTGTTGGCGCTGTTGGTTTGAGCGCTCACTGCCAGGAAAACCTGCTGGGTAGTCAGCCACTCGATGGTGCGGCTACCCACGTTGCCGTGGCCAAAGTCGGCCATAATCACCAGATCACACTGCGGCACCAGATCGGTCAGGCGAGCCAGCAGGTCATCTTCAGCAGCCGGCAGAGGTTCTTCGCCATCCAACCACATCACCTCAAACATCTTGCTGATCTGGAATGGATCAACGTAACGTCGCTTCACCACGATAGGTCGTCCCGGTTGTCGAACCAGGTGTGCCTGGACATTCGGTTTCAGGTGGCCCCGCACAAAGGCTTCGTCCCCCTCCGGGTCGCCCAGGTAGGTCAGGAGATGCACTTCGCCAGCATAACCGGCCGCGTGGTTAGCCACCGCTAACACTCCCCCGGCGTGGCGCTCCGCAGACAGGAAACGAGCGGTCAGTGTGGCCGACTTGGATGCTTTGCCTATCGCTTTGCAGTAATGATACTCGTCAATGATAATGTCGCCCATTACTAACACTCGTAACGGTTGCAGGGCTTTAAGCGAAGCGATTACTTGCTCAGCGTTGTAATCTCGGCGAAAACGACGCAGGTATTCATCAGCCTCCGGGCTGAAGACGGCAAAATAGTTGTTGAGCAGGTTGGTCGAGCTAAAGGTGACGTCGTCGGTAAAGTAGATCTGTCCACCGACTGAGCGTATAGCCCCCTCTTCATCGGTGACCTTGCCGGTCAAGTCATCTTCTTCAGGGTCGGTATATTCGTTTCCCTTAACGTAAAAATCGGGGCGCAGTTTGCGAATGGCCTCTGCCGCTGTGGGTGACTCAATCACGGCCACATAATCCACCGCCTGGAGTGCAGCAACGGACTCGGCCCGCAAACGCTGATTGAAAACCGGGCGTCCTGGCCCTTTGCCAACGTACTCGTCTGCTGTCAAGGTAACCACAAGTACATCGGCCACACGGCGTGCTGCCTCGAAGTGGCGAATGTGACCGGGATGCAGCAGGTCAAAGACACCGTGACACTGAGCCACGCGCAGCCCGTGCGACTTGGCCTGTGCGACTATATGGGAAAGTCCATCCAGGCTCTTGATCTTGAGCGTGCTATCAGACATATCAGACATGTGATTCTTGTCCCAAATATTGGAACCAGTCTCGCGTCGCTGCGGCGATCTTTTCCGGCGTCCACACTGGCGCATGGCGCCAGTACTCGATGTTCTCCAGCATGATCCCCACACCATCTTCAAAGGAGACCTGAGGCTGCCAGCCCAACAAGCGTCGGATTCTGCTGGTGTCGGCAAAAGTACAGTCGGGTTCCCCAGGTCGTTTCGGAATATGGGTGACCGCGCCTCCCAGCAACTCGACCAGGCGGTTCACGCTGTAAGTATGCCCGCTGCCCACGTTCATGACCTCGCCCTTCAGGTCTGACTGGGCGGCCATGACACAGGCATTGACCACATCGGTCACAAAGGTAAAGTCGCGGGTTTGCGTGCCGTCGCCCACCACGGTGAACGGTGCGCCGGTCAGTTTCTGTGCCAGGAATACGCCGAACACTGCCCCATAGGTGCCAGACGTACGCGCACGCGGGCCGTATACGTTGAAGAAGCGCAGCGAGACCGCCGGCAGGCCATAAACCCGATGCCAGTGCAGTACCGCCAGTTCTCCCAGGTACTTGGTCAAAGCATACGGATACTGCGGACGAATGGGCGCGGTTTCTGGCGTCGGATACACGCCGGGAATGCCATAGCAGGATGAAGATGCCGCGTACACGAAACGCTTGACTCCGGCTGCTCGCGCCGCTTCCAGCACGCTGACCGTGCCATCCACATTAGCGTGATGGTAATCCAGCGGCCTCTGTATGGAAGGCACAATATCCGCCAGGGCCGCCACGTGAAAGACCCAGTCCACACCGGCAGTATAGCCACGAACGGCCGGGGCATCGGCCACGTCCACCTGATAGACTCGCAACCGGGGGTTGTCCGCATGATGCGCGAGATTGTCGGGCCGGCCGGTCGAAAAGTTGTCCAACACAATCACCTCGTGTCCATCCCCCAACAGGCGGTCAACCAGGTGGCTGCCAATGAAACCCGCCCCACCTGTAACCAGACACTTTCGGAGTTCTGCCGCCATGCCCTGACTCCTTACGCTTTTCCCAAGGCTGTGCGCACCTGTTGTACTGTTTCACTGAGAGGGCGGCGGGCCAGCAGCACAAACACTATTGACGGGAGTATCGTGCTCACCACTATCATTATCCAGGTTGGCCAGGCGGCTGCTTCAGCGACCAATCGACTTGCTACCAAGACCAAACCCATGACCGCCGTTGTGCCGACCAAAGACCTGAGACTGCGCCAACTTTCCGCCCAGCTCAAGTGGATCTGCTTATAAAGGTACCCTATCAGGAAGGGCGCCTGCACCCCCCAGATGATGACTAGAACAATCGACGTTGTCAGAATGCCCGCTCCGCTAAATCCCAGGTAAAGCAACGTTGGCAGAGTCGCCACTACACGAAAGACATTGAAAGCCAGGTTTGCCTGCACGCGGTTGATGGCCAACAATCCTGCCGATACCAGCGACGCAACCCCGCGAACAAAGGCATAGGCCGCAAAAACCTGCAACGCGGGCACGGCCGGGTGCCACTGCTCGCCGAATATCCACGGCACCAGAGGATCGGCCAACCCTATGATTAGAACGTGCAGCGGGAAGATAACTAGACACATAGAGTACGTCCCTTGCAAGAAAGCCTGGCGCAGGCGCTCGAGATCATCCTGAATGCGGCTGAAAGCCGGAAAGGTTACATTATGAATCTGCGCCAACACCAAGTCAAACGGTTGACGCGACCGTTCATAGGCGAAGCGATACCGTCCAAAATCAGCCGGCGACCAAAAGCGCCCCATAATCAAAGAGTCCCCGGTATCGGCAAAGTACTGGACCAAGTTAGATCCAAGTAGCGAAGCCCCAAAGGTGCTGACCTTTCCAAGCTCGCTCCAACGGAAGGCCCAAGCCGGGCGGTACCCGGAAAGCCAGAATGCGCATACCGCGATAAACAGCGCCGTACCAACGACAGGCATGATCAAGGCCCAATAGCCGTATCCTAACCAGGCGAACCCGATCCCCAGAAGAGCGGACAGCACTCCGCCCGCCATGCCGATCACATTGATCTCTCGAAAACGCATGGCTCGTTGCAGCAGAGCGTTGGGCACGGCGCCGATCATGCTGGACACCAGGCCCGCTGCCAGCACCCACATCACCGGCGCCAGGGCCGGTTGGTTATAGAATCGGGCTAACCAGGGAGCAGAGGCGAGTGTAAGCCCACCAACCCCCAGTCCTGCTACGGCCATGAGCCAGAATACAGAATGACAGGTGAGTTCGGTCAAATCCTGACGCTGGACGAGTGCTTGCGTAAACCCCTGGGCTGACAACGTGACAAAGATGCCCATAACGGCAGTTGCCAGGCCCGCCACTGCATAGTCCGAAGGCGAGAGCAGGCGCGCAACAATGATCGTCGCACCCAACACTAAACCCTTTTGAGCCACTGCTCCTACAACGTTCCAGGCTGCACCCCGCACCACTTGGGTAGTCAGTGACGGATTCACCGAGTGGGACGGAACGATCGGGGTAGGGTCTGGTCCGGGAGTCCCAGGCGCACTGCTCAACGGCGAATCGCCCACGCGACACCTTTCCGCCATTGCTTTTCATACCAGTCAAACTGTTCTCGATGGGCAGCCTGAAACTCTCGCCATACGTCAATCAGTTGATAACTCTCTGGGCCAATATCATCAAAGATCTGTATACCACCTGGTGCAACCAGGTCGGCGACGTTCTGCAAATCTACGCGTGCAACTTCCCGCTCGTGTCCTCCATCTACGAGAACATAATCGAAGCGGGCTTGTGGGTGTTTTTGTTTGTAGCCGGGAACTGTTTTGAGCGAGTCTCCACCGATAAACTCGATCATGTTTGTTGGGATGTTCATTCGTTTCAAGTTACGACGCACAGAGCGAGGATTCCCGACCTCTCGCCAAAGGTCAAAACACACAATCTGCACGTCATCGTAGCGGTGGTACATGCTTAGCAACTGGACCAGGCTGCCGCCATTCCGTGTTCCGATCTCCATAATCCGCTTTGGTCGAAGGCGCAACCCTGCCCAGGCGATTACCTGATACGTCTCAAAGAAATAGTCACGATCTGCAAGTTGCATGATCTCGGCATAGTAGTGATCCCTGCGGTTGTGAGGGGCAAGGATTCTGATGTTATTCAGCACAACTTGCTTCAGCAACTCCATTTCGGCCAGCATAACGTTTGCATCCAATGCCATGGTCCCTATGCCTCCCAATCGACCCCGGATTTGAGAACTCTTGTTGGATTGCCGCCTACGATGGCGTGAGCGGGAACATCTTCGACGACAACAGACCTGGCTGCAATGACCGCTCCCGTACCTATTCTCACTCCCTTTAGGACCACCGCGCCATATCCAATCCATACGTGATCTTCGATGCACACAGGCGCAATGCCCTCAGCACCGTGCAGCTTGTGACCATCGTTGTCGCGAATATGCACACCCTGGGCAATCACGCAACCACTTCCAATCGCGACCTTCTGTTTTACATTGATATTGGTTTGCATATTGATGTAGGTTTTGTCTCCAATGCATAACGCCGCGCCAGGTTCCACGCGGATGATGTTGTCGCCGTAAAAACAGGCGCAACCGTTGACTGTGATCGTTCCCCCTGGGCCTACGCTGACAAACGTCGGGGCCAACGTCCAAAGCCCATAATGCTCTCCCAGGCATAGTTTTCCGTCAATGGTGCCGTCAATTTTCAGCACTACTGGCCCTTTGCACTGAATGTGCCTCCTGTAATACAGAGACTTAATGGGCCGAAGAAACCGCCTGGCGATAGAACGAACAGATGGCATCCACAACTCCTTGGTGCTGTGGCTCTGTCAACTCTGGATACACTGGCAAGCTTAGGATATGTTTTGCCTGACGCTCGGCTATGGGGAAGCGGCCACAATGATAACCTAGATCTCTAGCCGCCTCTTGCAAGTGGATGGGAATCGGATAATGCACCTTGGTTTCGACTCCGGACTCTAACAGATAGCCTTGCAGTTCATCCCGGTGTTCGGCCTGGATAATAAAAGTATGATAGACAGCATATTCGTGCGGCTTGTCTTCTGGCACCTGCACCATGTCGCGCAGGTGCTCCTGGTAGAACCCGGCGTTAGCCCGGCGCGCTTCGGTCCATTGATCCAGGTAGTCCATCTTCACCAGTAACATGGCGGCCTGAATGGTGTCTAGCCGACAATTGTGACTCCAGAACTCGCACTCGTCCCGATTGCGCAGGCCATGGTTACGCGCCTGGCGCAGCCTCTCGTACAGGACGAGGTCGTTGGTGGTGATGACGCCACCGTCTCCGATCGCATTCAGAGTCTTGAGCGGATGCAGGCTGAAGCAGCCTGCATCGCCAAAGCTACCTACCCCCTGACCGTGATAACGCGCGCCCACTGCCTGGGCACAGTCCTCCACGACATACAACCCGTGGCGATCGGCGATGTCCAGGATGGGGTTCATATCCGCCGGGCGTCCGGTCAGGTGTACCGGCAAAATGGCTCTGGTGCGCGGCGTAATGGCATCTGCCAGCAGGTTGGGGTCAAGGTTATAGTCGTCACGCACGTCCACAAAAACAGGGCGCGCACCTACCAGGGCAATGCAAGAAGCCGAAGCCAGGAAAGAGTTAGGGGCCGTAATCACCTCGTCGCCAGGGCCGATTCCCAGGGCTTGCAAAACCAGAAACAATGCGCTGGTGCCATTGTCTACCCCCACTGCATAACGAGTACCACAAAAAGCGGCAAAGCGTTCCTCAAACGCGGTGACCTCGGGCCCCAGGATGAAACCGCCGTGCTCTAAGACCCTTTCCACTGCTGCCAGCAGTTGTGATTTGATGGGCTCATGCTGTAAGGGCAGGTTGACATAGGGAACCTTACTATTCATTGCAAGTTGAGCTCCTGCATACGTTTGATGTTGAAGTAGCGCGGGTCCGCCATTGAGTTCGGCAGCCGCCCGTCAGCAAAGGCCTGCACCAGGTCATGCACAGCCTCTTCGATTGTGTGCTGGGGGTGAAAACCCAATTCGCGCGCAATTTTCTCCGACGAGATGTGGTAGGAACGATGATCGTCGGTCGGCACAGTGACCAGCTCTACCTCCTCCGGCCCAACCACACCTTGCACCATCTCGGCCAACTGGTGCACGGCGCGATTTTCATAGCCAGCATTGTAAATTTGCCCGGCAATCTGTTCGTCCGGCAGTTCCAACAGAAGCAGATAGACACCAACCATATCTTGAATGTGGATGTTCGGACGTTGTTGCTCACCACCGAACACTTTGATTCGACCATTGTTAACAGCATGGTTCGTCAAGATGTTGACAATGACATCCAGGCGCTGGCGCGGTGAATAACCACACACCGTGGCCGGACGTAAGACCACCGTGGTGAAGTCTGGCGACTGGTAGCGCAGCAAGATTTCCTCACACAGTGCCTTATACTTGGAATAGTCCGTCAGCGGCTCCAAAGACATAGCCTCATCTACATTCTCTACATCTTTGACGCCATAGACGCTGGAAGATGAAGCGTAAATGAACCGCTGTACGCCGCTGGCCTTGCTGATTTCCACCAGGGGCGTGAACGCGTCGTAGTTGATCGATTTGCCCAGGTCAGGATTCAATTCAAAGCTGGGATCGTTGGAGATACAGGCCAGGTGGATCACGGCATCACAACCAGGTAGTATCTGCTTTAGCAACTCCTGGTCACGGATATCTCCTTTGATCTGTTCCAGATGGGGATGATCTTTGACGCTATCCAAAACGCCTTCGCCGTAAATGTATAGGTCCAGAACTCTGACCTGGTAGCCACGTTCCAGCATTTGGGGTACCAGTACGGCGCCTACGTAGCCCGCGCCACCGGTGACAAGAACCGTTTTTGACATCCTATACCTCCATCCACTCCTTGCCCTGCAACTAATAAACGCCTCACTGTGCATGACCTACAGAGCGCCCGTCCCAGCCACCCCGCGATGGCTTTAGCAATTACCCCTCAACGGGACTGCTCATCCCGCTCTATTGGCATCTAATACTGTCATACGACGATGAAGTTACATCTACATACCCATCGAAGCCTAGTTTTAATGTCTCTTGACACAGCCTTTCAGGGTTGATACGAGCAAGAGAAGCCTCATCAAAAAGCGCCTTGCTGTACTTCTCGTAACCGAAGTATACAGCGCGCTCGCATGTATTTGAGGGCAACCCAAATAAAGCCGGGCGTTCACTAACTGCAGGTATTACAAATGGGCGCCTCTCGCACAGTCCGTCTGTATCCCAAAAATCGGTTTCCTGTTTAGCAATGTAGACCAAAAAGCTCTTGGTACTGGCATCTGTGCTGATTTCTTGTAGTTGTCTGACGTATCCGGTAGCGGGCGTGGTTGCACTCACCACATCTATTTGATTATAAAGCGCTTCAACCACATCCTTCAAATACGGAACGCCGTAATAGAAACTACCGGAAATTCCAAGGGCAAAGATACTCACCATGATGATTGCAGCTCTTCGGCTTCCCGTTATGAATGCTTCTTTCGAGACATAGCGCTTAAGGGAGAGGATAATAGGCATAGCGACGAACATCGAGATATTCGAAAAATAGTAACAAGACGTAACAAACATGGGCATTGATAAGGGAATAAAACCAACTACTGTGACAAGAACCAAGAACAGAGACAGTTTCTTGATACTTTCAAATTCATTCTTATCCAGAAGATAGTAGGTTAATAGAATCAACATAGATATCCAAACAAAGAAGTAGTGGACAAGAATATACACCACTGAAGCGATCGTCCGACCCCGATCAACGATGTGCTGTGAAAGGTATTGGCTTCCTGCAAGATACAGAAACTCAAAGTTGTTGCCTTCACTTCCGCCCGGCGAGAACCGAGCATACATATAGCCAAAAAGAATAGTGTAAGTTGCTATCCTTGCTATTTCGTGCTCATGATGAATCAGTTGTTTCACCGTCTCCTTAAGCAAGAAAGGAAGGTTCCTATCCTTGATGAGCATACGAATGTTCAGCTTGTGCAAGAAAAACAGCTCATTGGCAATCAGAATCACGAACCCCATTAGTCCGACTGAGATCTTACACGCGGACAACAAAAATAGAAACAACGAAGATATCAAGATGTTGCCTCTTCTATTCTTAGATAGCAGATAAGATAAAAAGGCAAATAGCAAGATCAGACTTACCAGATAAGACTCAGAGACGAAATAAGAATCCCATAATAGCCCGTAGTCAGAGAAATTGGCGCGACCTAGGAAGCCAACAAAGATGCTAATTAACACAAGAAACGATACGTATAGGCTAGTATTGTTCTTACTCGGCACAAGTTCTTCTGCCAGACTCATTGCTGACAGAAATAACAAAGGAATAAATACAATGAGGGTACTATGTCCATATACCTGGTACGTCTTGATGTCAAGTGTATTCGATACCATCCCGTACAAGAAATGGGAAAAGACATGGTAGCCCTGATGGGGAAGTCCGTGCAACCCGGTCGAGTCGGCTCGATAATGATTGATCATATTGGACATAGCTGTGTGAAAAAAGGTATCTTTGTGCAAACTGGCGCTCAGCACTTTGTAGTCAACCCAAAAATCTCCATATCCCCGGATTGTTCCAGAAAGGGCTACCAAAGCCAAGATCACGGCGATAACAGGGATTGAGACAGTATCCAAACACAGGCGCCTGTCCCTACTTCTCGATCCAAAATCCTTGTACTTGTAAAGGAAGATTGCTAGAAGCGCAAAGAGAATTATGATGAAGAACGCAAACGAAGAAAGCACACCCATAAAAAGCAGTAGAATCACCGAAAGGATCAATGCCATTCCATAGTTGCTTAACCTCTCGCTCAGAAGCCAAATCGACAAAAGGAAGTATAGGCTTAGAAGTAGATTCCTAAAGATTACCACACTATTCGCAAATGCGCCAGCAATCACAAATATAATCACACTCACAGAGATGGAGGTAAAAATGAAAACAACAAGTATTCTCCTTTGGAATGAAAGCTGCACGACGACTCTCCCTCTAATCCAGAACTTCGTACACTGCTCGAACCACCTGTTTCACACCGTCCTCTGTCATTCCCACCCAGAGCGGCAAGCGCATCAGACGATCGCTTACATTCTGCGTTTGAGACAAATCGCCATGTGCCCGGCCGTACTTTCTGCCGGCGGGGGAAGAGTGCAGTGGGACATAGTGGAATATGGCATTGATACCGGAGACTCTCAACTCCTCCAGCAAGGTGGTGCGACTCTCCAGATTTGGCAGAAGCAAGTAATACATGTGAGCATTGTGGCGGCACTCAGGAGGGACTACTGGGCGACATATCTTGCCTTCATCCTCCAACCCAGCCAATGCATCGTGGTACAGATCCCACGTTCTCAATCTCTGTCGGGTGATGGATTCTGCCTCCTCTAGTTGGGCCCAGAGAAAGGCTGCGTTGATTTCGCTAGGCAGATACGACGACCCGATATCCAGCCAGGTGTACTTATCCACTTGTCCACGAAAGAATTGGCTACGATTGGTCCCCTTTTCCCAGATGATCTCCGCTCGCTCAATGTACGCTGGATCATTGATCAATAGGGCGCCGCCTTCGCCAGAGATTACATTCTTGGTCTCATGAAAGCTGACAGCCGCCAAATGCCCAATACTGCCCAGTGGGCAATCTTTGTAAGTGGACATCATTCCCTGGGCTGCATCCTCAATCACCAGCAAGCCATGCCGTTCGGCAATGGTCATGATGGTGTCCATTTCGCAGCCTACTCCGGCATAATGTACCGGCACAATGGCTTTGGTGCGCGATGTTATCGCGGCTTCGATCTTGGTCTCATCGAGATTGAGGGTGTCGGGCCGAATGTCCACAAACACCGGCACACCACCGCGTAATACGAAGGCGTTGGCTGTCGAGACGAAGGTATAGGATGGCATAATGATCTCATCGCCCGGCTGCACATCGGCCAGAATCGCCGCCATCTCCAACGCCGCCGTGCAGGAGTGGGTCAACAACGCCTTGCAGCAACCTACCTGCTCTTCTAGCCAGGCGTGGCATTTCTTGGTAAAAGGTCCGTTACCGGAAAGATGTGCGTTCGCTATGGCTTGCTGGATGTAGTCGAATTCTTTCCCGACGGCAAAAGGGCGGTTAAATGGAATGTACGACAATGGGCACCTTCAATCTCGGCCTGCAACCACAAGCAGTGACCCGCCAGCAGGGAAAGAGAATCCCCTCTCAATCAACGTCCGCTCAATTCCCAACACCTTTTCTAGTGCCACATTTAAGAGATGGCCAATCTTAAGCTCTACCGTAGGGTCAAAGTCATCTTGCGACCTGGGCTGCCTCACTCGAGAGAGCAGAATCAGTGGCAGTAGGAAGAAGACAAAGGAAGTGACACGGATGATTTCAAATCCCGCTCGCTCGACTTTTTCCACCAACTCTTTCCGTGTATAGCGCCGTTTGTGAAACGAGTACTCATCTACAACACTCCACAGAAAACGATGCTGTGGGGCAGTTAGCAGGATTCCCCCACCCGGTTTGGTTGCCTGGAACATTTGAGGAAGTACAGTATCATCTTCATCAATATGCTCCAACAGATCAAAAGCACCGATCACATCAAACTCGCGGTCAAAAGGAATACGACGGGCGTCCATCTGCAAAAGCGTTACGTGGGGCAACCGCTTCTCTGCAAAGGCGAGCCCATTGGTGAAGATGTCACCCCCGTACAATACCAACTCTGGAAACTCCTGCCGGATTCCAGACAAAACGAAACCCGTCCCACAGCCAATCTCCAAGAAACTACTGGCATAGGGGAAATAGCGACGCAGAGCCCAGATCACTAGGCGGTTACGCCCCCTAAACCAGAAATGTCCCGCCTCAAATCTAAAGAGGTGAGCAAAGTCTCCAGCGCCAAAGCAATCATTTGCCTCCGTCAGATCTGCTGAAAAAGACAAGTATCCATTTCGCAGTTCAGGAGATTCTCCGCAGCCAGGGCAGCGCCAATCATTCGCTTCAAAGCGCTGTCCGCAGGCCAGACACACTTTCATCCCCGGTTCCCAATGATGATCCCTGTCACGATGAAGGCCATCCCAAGCGCCTTGGGCACAGTGATCGCCTCGTGGAAGAGTGCTGCACTCAACCCCAACCCCAACACCAACACCAACACAAAAGCCAGGCTCATAAAAGGATAGGCATGGCTCAACTCAAACCTGGTCATTGCCGCCACCCAGCACAGGAAGGCCAGAAAGGCCACCGCCAGACTGCTGATGACCCAGGGGTTGAGCACTAAGCGCAAGAGGAACCATATTTTCTCCGTTGCCTCCACAGGAAATTCCCCAGCACGGGTAACCTGCCACTTGGTGACCAACTGACCATAGACAGTAAAAAAGATGGTGCCAAATATATACAAATAGTCCATCGAGTGCCTCCGTCTGACTGTCCCAAGCATTTCATTCCCCTTTAGCCAGCACGGCAAGACCGAAGCCCGTCTTTCCGTAGCCATTGCCATTGTAGAGCATATACCGCTCGCCCTGATGATCGAACGGGAACGGATACTCTATTGTTTCGCTGTCCCAGCCTGATTCCGACACATCAATACCAACCTGCTCATCTTTTCGCTCCCATATCAGACCATCCAGCGATTCGGCATATCCAATGCGGTATACCTTGCCCCTGTATGAGTACCACATTTTGTACAGCCCGTTTTCCTTTATCACAAATGGTCTGGACATAGCGTATTCGGAAGGATCTTTGAAGTGAAGCGCAATTCTACCTTCTCTGCGCCAGTGCACTCCATCGTCCGACTCGGCATACTTAATGAGATGTGCCATATCTTCCTGTCTGGGGCCCCATGACAGATTGGAACCGTACCACATCCGGTATACACCGTCATCTTCTAGCACGAACGGATATGAGATCGAATATGGGTCAACGTGATGTCTGTCCATTATCGGCGCTTTGCTATATCGCACAAACTTTTGGGTCGCCTCGTTGTAGATTGCCAGACCGATGGCATTTCGCCACGGCACCGTCACGCCGAGATTCCATCCGAGATAATATAGTAACTTTCTTCCATTGATGACCTTTATACACGAAAGCGACACACCGCTGTCATCAAATGTGCCAATCTCACCCGGCGCCAGCAAGGGCTTATCCGCAATTGCAAGAACTTTGAGTGGCGGACGAATATCCACATCCACATAGCCGATATGAGACCGATTATGTTTGTCCCTACAGCTAAAGTACACCCTGAACACATCATCATGCAGATGCTCGGCCACTGTATTTGCCGCGTGGGAGATCATCCAAGGATAATTGTTGTCCGGAGCAAAAATACGTCCTAGTTTGTGCCATTTCATAGCATTGGTTTCCTATGTTTCAGTGAGTACCGCCTCTGTTACGAGATTCTTATTTCATCACTCTTTTTGTCGATTAGTTTTGCTCTTTCAGGCACATATACGCCCTTTTCTACGGTGTCTTTCATGATGACTGCGCCTGCACCAATAAGAGTTTGTGAAGCAATTTTAATCCCATCTCTAAGTGCGGCGTTAACACCGATAAAACAATAAGAGGATACGTGGACAAACCCTGAAATAACGACATGGGATGTAATGAAGCAATGATCTTCTATTACTGCTTCATGTCCAATATGATTACCACTCCACAAAACAACGTCATTGCCTATGGTTACAAAGGGTTGTATAGTGTTGTCCTCCATAATCAAGCAATTGTCTCCCACTGGATTTTGCGTCAAGAAGGTACACTTCGAACTGATATATGTCGCCAATTTATACCCTTTGGATTTAGCTTCATGATATTTTTCTGCACGGGGTTTATTCATTCCCTCGTAGCCAATGGCAACAAACATTGCATACTCACTGGGAGGATAAAGGTCTTCCACATCCTCGAACGGAACAACCGGTAAGCTTAGAAATTCTGTTTGGTCAAGATATTTTTCATCTACTGTGAACGCCACGACTTGATAGTCTGAGTCATGTGTAAAGTAGTAGTGAGCCATTTTTGCTGTTGCGCCGGTGCCAAAAATAACAAGTTTGTGTTTCTTTTCCATGGTTTAGATTCTCCTGTTTAGTTAGAACTTTACTGGACTCTGGCGAATTTTAGTTATGGTCAAGTTGATGGCTACATCTTGTGGTATATGAACACTTCATACCGCAATATGTGGCTCTAAACTTGACAATAACCGCTTTTCGCCAATGTCCAGACTTTACTGAATCTCTAGCCATCCCTACATTCGTGCTCATAGAGGGCTTTGATGATTGTATATGGTCTCTGCTTGGTTTCCATGAAGATCTTCGACAGATAGATGCCAATCACTCCCAAGCAGAAGATGGTTAATCCACCCAACAACCACACTGACACGATAAGCGATGGCCAGCCTGTCAGGAAAACACCAAAGAACATTCTCCTCACAATCAGATAAAGCGCAGCGATGCTTGAGAGGAGCACGATGATACATCCCAAATAGAAAATGAAAACGAGCGGTTTATTGCTGAACGAAGTGATAGCGTTGACGAAGTTGGAAACCTTTCGACCAAAGCCATAGGTAGTGCTACCTTTGTAGGGCTTCTTTACAACAATAGGCACCTGCTTAAATCCCGTAATCACCCACAGCCCCGCTATAATAGTCTCACGTTCCTGGTGCTTCACCAAACTGGCAACGTATCTCTGACTCATCAGCCTGACGGTTATCGAATTCCGCGGTAGTGGATTGTTGGAGAGCATGTTGAACAGCCAATAAAAGATTTCTCCGCTAATCCCTTCAAAGAAGCCGCCCTTTCGCTTTTGCTGCACGCCATAGACCACATCTGCATCGGAGCTCTTCAGTTCATCATAGAACTTCCCAAGCAGTTCTGGTTCTTCCTCCAGGTCACAATCTATGAGAAAGACCAATTCCCCTCTGGCGTATGTAAGGCCCGTCATGATGGCCTTATGATGACCGAAATTCCTCGAGAGGTCAATAACTCTGACCCTGTCCTCTCTTTCATACAGAGATATGGCAATGTCAAGCGCATTGTCGGGCGAACCGTCATTAACGAATATCACTTCATAGTTATCCGTAATCTTCTCGGCCGCCGCACACACACGAGTATAAAACTCCTCCAGATAAGGAGCCGAATAGTACATCGTCGTAACGATTGATAGATCCATTTCAGAAGCTCTTCATATACTTCGGGGCATCAGGCCCTTCATTGAAGATGAGATCAATGATGCTCACGTGGTGATCGAACGGGGGACACAGTTGATTGTATTCCGGATATCCCGAATAGTCCATATATCGCAGTGTCATGCCTTCGCTCCTGAACAATTCCTCGTCAATGTAGCCTTTCGCAGTCGGCCCTGAGAGGTATTCTATGGCACCAGCCTGTTTGCACAAGTCAATCAGCCTTTCCGTCTTCCCTTCTATGAGATGATAATCCATTGACCAGGATAGCTTGGTGTCTATATCCAGTATTTCGCAAATTGCAGTGAGAAACCGATAGTTAATCCGACTCAGAAACCTCTCATTGCAGCCCAAGTACAGCTCCTCGAATAGCTCCCTATAAGCGTGGAAGTATTTTGCCCTGGAATAGTTGTGAACGATAGACTTCCAGTGCCTGCGATTCCACCCTGGGGCACTGATGACGGTCTCTCTAATTTTCTGGAGGTTCTTACCCTTAACCTGTACCGGTATCGTGAGCCACATCAAACCGTCTGGGGTCTTGATCTTATTCCTGTTTCTCCAGTCCCTTCTTGTGTACTGCATGTCGTCAAACAATATGAACTCATCCACAAGATTGATCAAATCGAAGTACCCCTTCCAGGGTATGTAGTTGGACTGAACGATTGCTACCTTCTTGCCCATAGTTGCACATCGGATCGACATCACTTTTGCTACTCCGGCGATGATTCTTGTGCTATGGAGCAAGCTGGAACCCCGACCACCTTATCAAACGGCTTGACAGGCCGGATGACCACAGCACCCGCTCCCACTACTGCGCCTTCTCCAACTGTCACGTCTGGAATAAAAGCGGCCCCGGTGCCGATGAATGCATCACGACCGATGTGCACCCGTCCAGCCGTATGCACGCCTGGTCCCAGGTTCGCCCCATCCCCGATCACGTTATCGTGATCTATGGTTGCCCCCGTATGTATATTGACACTGTTGCCGATTCGAGTTCCCGCAACGACAATCACTCCCTGGCATAGAACAACACCTTTGCCCAGAACCACGTCGGAATCGAAATGAACAGTAGGATGAATGGCATTTATCAGCTCTAACCCTGCCTCCAGGATTCTCTGGCCCAATGCACGCCGTTTGGGATTGTCCGCAATGGCCACAATTGCACCTTCAACACCTGAAGTTTGCCGCAGCCGTTCCAAATCTCTTGTGGATCCAAGCACTGGGAAACCGCGCACCGTCAAATTGCGCTTCTCAGGATCGTCGTCCACAAATCCCACCACCTCAAAGCGGTGCATAGCCTGCAGGATCTCCAACACGACTTTGCCGTGCCCGTCTGCACGAGCGCCTACGATGATGATTCGCATAGTTTTGCCACAGACCGATACATCCGATCAAGACGCTCAACATGATCGGCAATCGCCGCTGAGGATTTGCTGGGGCGATTCTGGCTCAAGAAGGAAAGAAGGACCTCGCGCACCCGAGCAATGTCGGAGACTTCGACGCTAGACCCGTAGTGCCTAACCACCCCACGCTGGTGTTTACCGTCGTGAATAATCACTGGCAGTCCAACTTCAATGTAGTCGAATAACTTATTAGCGCTCGAATAGTCCAGTTTGGCACGAGTTGCACTCCCGAATGCTTGATTGATTTTCACCCCCATGATGTGTATTGCCGCATCGTACTGCGGCAGTTCTCTCAACAATTCTGTGTAGGGTAAGGGGCGATAGATATGAAAAAATGGATTGTGCTTACTCTCTTCCAAATACAATGAGAAAAAGTCCTCATAGTTTGTACCACCCCCAACCTTGGAGGGATAAAGGTGCAGATGAATACGCTGCCTGGCCAACGCCCGCCCTACCTCAATGTATTGGGCATAGCCACACTCGGCCGCTGGATAACGATCTTCGGGCCAGATACCGCCGCAATACGCTACGTGTAACTCCTCGTCATCGTGGAACTGCCGGGGCTCACGCGCTTGTGGTGGACGCCAGCAGTATTCCGGGAAATAAATTGTAGCAGGCATACGATAGCCGAAATGACGCCGCAAATAGAGCGGCTCTATGCTGCGCGCACAAATGTAATCGGCACGGGCAAAACAAATGCGCTCCGCTTCCCGTTCCATGCGGCTGACCTGGTATTTCGGCTTGATCATCCCCTGCAGACAATCGTATGGGTCGTACACTACAGGGGATGGCGCATGCAACAGCACGGGCAACATCAGGATATTGTCCCCGTGAGCGAGTAAGTGTATCACGTCTGGGCGTAGTTTGTCAAGCAAGATCAGTATCCGCCAAGGATTGCTGGCCTCGTAACAGGCGTCGAAATGCTGAGCGACCATAGGGGGGGGGCCGATATGCCTGGTCACCAGCGTCACATGATGTCCGCACAGTCGGGCTGCATAGGCCAGCTTGAACTCTCTGGCTGTAGTATAGTAGGATACAAGGATAATGCGCAACTGCGCCGATGACAAATTTGACGCGGCTGGGCGAACGACGGTGTCAGTTTGTCGTTGCCACTGGGTCAGTTGCCAACGAACCCAATCAGGCAGGCCACGCAGGAACCCCTCCACTAGCGTATGCGAATCGCTCCATATCTTCCGCAGCACCTTGACTCGCCTCACACGCGAGCGCAGCCACCTTAGGCTCATGAACTGTTGATCCCCTGACCTGTCCAGAGTTTACCCGGCCGAACCTACCTCGGCCAATTGCATACCCGGCGGTACCCGATAGAGTCCTTGTGCAATGGCACCGTCTGCCTCGGCGCAGCGAACTGGTGAGTCAATGGCACAGCGATAGCCAGTCAAGGGAACGCCATACAGAGATTCTTTGCCAACTAACTTGGTAAAGACATCCCGTGGAAAATCAACCGGTTGCCCTGCAGGAATATAGGCCAAAATACGAATGTTGAGCAAGTGCACGCCCGAGTTCACCCACGGATAGGGCATCGCCGCCCGCTGCCCACCTGTCGGCCGCTCGACAAACCCGGTGATGCGGCCGGTTTCATCCATTTGTACCAGGCTGTTCGATCCAGGTCGCTGATGTAGCAGCAGCGTGGCTAAAGCTCCTGTCTCCCGGTGCCGCTCGACCAGTGCGCCCAGGTCTTGGTCAAGAAGAATATCTCCATACAGTACGAGAAAATCTTCCACGTTGGCCAACCATGGCTCCAGGTTCTTTACCGCCCCTGCCGTTCCCAATAGTCGCGGTTCGTACGAGTAATGAATGCTGACCCCGAACTGTGAGCCATCACTAAAGTAGTTCGTGATCTGTTCTGGCAGGAAGTGTAGATTGATAGCCATGTGTTTGAAACCCTGGCTGGCCAGGTAGTGCAAGGTGTAGAGCAGCAATGGTCGGCCTTGCAAAGGCAACATTGGTTTAGGCACTTTGCGTGTCAGATCGCCTAAACGGGTGCCATAGCCAGCACAGAGCACCACGGCCTTCACGAGCGCCCCCCCAAGATGAGACAGGCCGCCTGGCGCAGATCCGCACAGACGAAATCGGGACGGCACAGGGGATCAATTGGATCAAGGGACTCAATCAGCGGGTCTAGGTGCCTGCCGCTCTCAATTAGAATGGTCTGGCAACCTGCTCTCTGTCCAGCGATGATGTCCGTGATTCGGTCGCCCACCATATAGCTGCGAACTAGATCTATGTCTCGCTCAGCGGCTGCTTGCAAAAGCAAGCCAGGGCGTGGTTTCCGGCATTGGCATACTACCCGGTACTGAGGCAACGTAGCGTTAGGGTGATGCGGGCAAAAGTAGAAAGCGTCGATCGGTAGGCTTTGCGCTGCAATGAGCAGGTGCTGAATCCAGTCATGGACAGCCACTACGTCGTCCTCCGTTGCCATGCCTCGCGCCACTACCGTCTGGTTGCTGACGACGACGACCTGATAACCAGCTTCTTTTAGCGTCTCCACGGCCCAGGCTGCCCCGTCAGTTAACTGCACCTGGTTGGGCCGCACCAACAAGTTAACGTCTTCGATCAATACACCATCGCGGTCCAAGAACACTGCCGGTCGTAACCTATCAGCATTGGGCATTGCACAGCAACACCTCTAATGATTCCGTCACGTACCTGTCTCCCTTCTCAATTTGCGTTGTTCCTACTTACTCCCACGCCGCGATGATCCCATCCCGTCGCTCGTATCTGCTCCGGCGAGAACACGTTGCGTGCGTCAATCAGGATGGGCCGGGCAACCTGCGACTGTAGTCTGCCCAGGTCCATAGCACGGTAGGCATCGCCCTCTGTGCTAATATGTGTTGGGCGCTCCAAGGCTTACTCCGCCGCTGGGAGAAAGCCACGTCGCCGCAACCGCTCTATCAAGCGGCGAGCATACGCTTCTCCCCCCACCTCCAATGTACCCAGCGTTCAAACGATCTTCAGTTCCTGCAAGACCTGCAATACAGGTGGCGTTTTCCACAGCCACACCACGCGCAGCCAAAATCCGGGCACCACCACCGAGCGATATATTCTCTCTGCTTCCGGCACCAGCATCCGGTAGCGGCCCTGGACACCCAGTTGGTAGAACTCGGCTTGCTCCCGCAGCGGGTCAATCAGCCAATACTCGGGAATACCCGCCCGCTCATATTCGTAGAACTTCTCCCCACGATCACGCCCCACGCTCTCCGGCGAGACGATCTCCACCACCAGGTCGGCTGGCCCCTCCAGGTGAGTCTCCTTCAGCCGTTCCAGATGCTCATTCGCCACAAAGAGCAAATCTGGTTCCCGGCCATGCTCCAGTTTCATCTGAAAGGGAGCGCTCAGGACCACTCCTAGATGATGCTGTTCAACAAAAGCACGCAACACGCTGGTCAGAAAATCCGCCAAGTTCTGGTGTTGCTTCGATGCCGGGCTGTACATCACCACCTCCCCGTCTACCCATTCCGCCAGCGTGTCCTCGTCGGCCCAGGCCAGGAACTCCTTGTAGGTCATCTTTTGAGGGGACCGCCCCGGGATTTCTCCGATCGTCTCCTGCAGCCGGCGGCGCAGGTACGGTTGTTCTTCGATCCAATCCGGCAGCCCCTCCAATACCAGCCTTTTCACTTCTTCTGCCAGCAGAACGGTCATCGTGCATCTCCCGTCGTGTCAATCCAGCCCATCGGCCCACCCGGCAGACCGAGACTTGTAAGTACGTGATTCTACACGCCCCCGGCACGTGGTCAAGATCCGTTAGAACCGCTTGAACTTTGGAATGTGCAACGTGCCAACGCCGCCTACCGTCGCCGAGCGCGCAGCTCCATCAGCTCTAGCAGATCGCGCCCTTTGTGTACTGGAATGGATATGATTTACCCACTATCCTCATCCCGCTCGATTACGATATTGAACTGCATCGTTCACCTCCATGCGTTTACACGCATATCCGGCGCTCGCCCCTGTTCCACACGGCGATAGTCCCATCCCGGGGTTCGGACTTACTTCGTCGAGAACACGCGACGCCCATCACAACTGGGATGAACCGGATAACTTACATCCCGAAAGCAAGAGAGCATCCATATTGCTCCTCCAACAAAGCCACACAACGCATCGCCGCCTGACCATCACCGTATATCAGGGCGTTCAGCAGGCACCACGAAGGACTGGATGGCCTGGATGATCCTATCCCTGTCTGCGCCAACGCCCACGTTCCAACCAGCCTCTACCGTCTCCACCCACGCCGTCTCGTCGCGCAGCGTGATACATAGCACCTTGAGTCAATACGCTTCTTTCTGAATGCTGCCCGAGTTGGTCAAAACCAGTCGCGTGGGTTTTTGCCTAAACGCTCCACAATCACTCCCATTGCCTGCGTCAAACGCACCGTTTCAGTCACGGGGCAGTCCCGGTCAATCCTCATAGTTATTTCGGCGACTCGTTCCCCGATGCCAACAAATATTGATAGAATCGGTATCTTTTCAATAAATCGGGGTAGGGGCAGGCCTTGTACCTGCCCAAGAGGGCGGCCACGAGGGTTCGCCCCTACATCCCAAGAGGGCGGCCACGAGGGTTCGCCCCTACATCCCAAGAGGGCGGCCACGAGGGTTCGCCCCTACATCCCAAGAGGGCGACCACGAGGGTTCGCCCCTACATCCCAAGAGGGCGACCACGAGGATTCGCCCCTACATTATCTCCTCCGTCAGCGACAGTTGCAGTTCTTGAAACGCCTGATAGTATTTGTTCAATTCATCGTAGAGGGCTTGGGCGTATTCCTGGCGGTATACGTGAACTGCCGTGTTACGTGCTCTGAGAATATCGGCCCACACCTCTTCATTGCTGATCCAACCGATGGTGAAAGCCTGTTGAAACGCCCGGCGCGGGCTGTTGGCCTCAAAACCATGCTCGCGGACTAATAATTGCACCAACTTCCAGGCTACTTCAAAAGCCAGTTCAAAACGCAGAATAGCCGAATCTCGAACTATATCGCTTTGGGGCTGCGCCAGCGCATCGCCCCACCTCGACAAGATATCGTCCAGGTTTCTCTTAAGTGACTGTTTTTTCACGCTGCCAGGGTTTCCTTTCAGATAGATAAATCTTATTCAAGCCGGCAACTCGTCTGAAGTTGGGGTCGGTTTGAGAAAAATCCACCAACTCGATCTTGCGGATAGTTGGCAGGGCTTGCACCTCCCAGTAGAGGCGTAGAAAAGTTTTGGGATCGCGCTCTCCGCGCCATTCTACACCCAGGTCCAGGTCTGAAGTGGGACGATGGTCCCCCCGCGCGAAAGAACCAAAGATGAACAAGTCTAACCCACCGGCCTTGTACTTTTGTGCCAATTCTTGCAGGCTTTGCAATAATCGCGGCGGTAGAGGCGATTCCCTTTTAGCCTTCATAAAGCACCTCCACCGTTTCCATAGCCTCGCGGCGAAAGGCAGGCGTGACGCGATTCAAATCAACCCAGTCAATGGTGTAAAGCGTATCTATTGCTTCAAAGATATCGCCAATGCGATAGAATGTTGTTAGTGATACAGGGCGCTCTCCAATAATGCCCACATCAAAGTCGGAGCGGGGACCGGCGCCACCAGCCGCACGGGATCCAAAAAGGATCACCTGATACCCTTTGAGGTCGCGGTCAACTTTTTGCAGTTGCTGTTGTATCTCCAGTTTGATGGCTTTTTCACGGTCCATAAATTGTCAACTATCCCATCAACCTTACACACCGCCTCGCCGTCTCTCCATCCCCATACAGCGACGGGTGCGCTGATGGTGGCGTGAACGATCGCGCAACTTGCACAATTCGCATCCGGTCTGCCCCCACAATCACGTTCCAGCCCGCTTCTACCGTCTCCACCCACTCCGTCTCGTCGCGCAGAGTAATGCACGGCACACACAGCCAGTAAGCCTCTTTCTGAATGCCGCCCGAGTCGGTCAGCACCAGCCGCGCATTCGCCATCAGGTTCAGGAACTCCAGATAGCCCAATGGTTCTATCATTCGCAAAGCCGGCACCTCCGCCAGTTATTTTCGTACCCGAATCCCCGTCTCAGTGGCTACGATGTAATGGTTCCGCAACCGCTCACCCACTCGTGCCAGCACGATCTTCATTATCCGCGCCTTGTTCTCTGCTCGTTCGTCTCGCAAACGCAACAGCACTACACCTCGATGCTCCCATCCACTGCGGAACACCAATTCACCAAAGTCCTTGTCGTTGGTCACCACGATGCGGCTTTCCGCCACCGCGTGATCCAGTATCTCCTTATCATCCGCTTCGGGCATCACCTCGACCACAGCCACTGCATCATGCCCTTCGCCACGCAGGCAGGCCACTACCGATGTGCCCGTGCACTCATCCACCAGGGACTTCATGCCGGCACCAATTCACCCTGCATCGGCAGAGGGAACACATCTTCGTGTTCCACCACGCATGCCGCATACGCTATGGCGGCCTCAATGTCCACTCTTTCCAACCGGGGATACTCGCGCAGAATCTCTTCGGTTGGGATACCCTGCCCCAACATCTTCAAAATCAGTGCCACCGGGATTCGTGTTCCGCGAATGACCGGCTTGCCAACCATGACCTTGGGATCCACTGTGATTCGTTCCAGCAAATCCTCGTTTCTCATTTGCCCCTCTCCTTTCCCCTACTCCATTACTCTTCCGTCCGCAGGATCGGCTTCAACAGGGTCAATTGCGTAACACCGCTACGATCCGCGCGGCGGCCTGTCCATCCCACAGTTCCGGCACCCGCCCGGCCTTGCCCCTACCGTCCAATATCGCTAACGCTTCGGCCACAATTCGCCCCGGGTCACGGCCCACAATCGTATTCGTCCCCTCTGTAACTGTGACCGGCTGCTCGGTGTGCTCCCGCAGCGTCAGGCAAGGCACGCCGAGAATCGTCGTCTCCTCCTGGATGCCGCCGGAGTCGGTCAGCACCAGCCGTGCCTTGCTCATCAAGTTCAGAAACTCCAGGTACCCCAACGGCTCTGTCACTCGCAAATCCTTCATCCCCGCCAGCCGCCCCTCAAAGCCAAACTCCTGCACCCGTTTTACTGTGCGGGGATGGGCAGGGAAGATGATAGGCAATCGTGCCTGAATCTCCGCCACCGTTTCCATAGCCTCGCGGCGAAAGGCGGGCGTGACGCGATTCAAATCAACCCAGTCAATGGTGTAAAGCGTATCTATTGCTTCAAAGATATCGCCAATGCGATAGAATGTTGTTAGTGATATAGGGCGCTCTCCAATAATGCCCACATCAAAGTCGGAGCGGGGACCGGCGCGACCAGCCGCACGGGATCCAAAAAGGATCACCTGATACCCTTTGAGGTCGCGGCCGACTTTTCGTAGTTGCTGTTGTATCTCCAGTTTGATGGCTTTTTCACGGCCCATAAATTGTCAGCTATCCCATCAACCTTACACACCGCCTCGCCGTCTCTCCATCCCCGTAGAGCGACGGGTGCGTTAATGGTGGCATGAACGATCGCGCAACTTGCACAATTCGCATCCGGTCTGCCCCCACAATCGCGTTCCAACCAGCCTCTACCGTCTCCACCCACTCCGTCTCGTCGCGCAGAGTGATGCACGGCACACCCGACCAGTAAGCCTCTTTCTGAATGCCACCCGAGTCGGTCAGGATTATCCGCGCCGATTGCTCCAGCCTCACCATGTCCAGGTAACCCACTGGCTCAATCAGTCGCACGTGCGGGGCAGGTGAATAATCCAAGACATTGATCGCTTCGCGGGTGCGCGGGTGCACGGGGAAAATCACCGGCTCATCCAGGGCATCAAAGGCAGCCAGGATGTTGCGCAGGCGGGTCGCGTCGCTGGTGTTTTCGGCACGATGCACGGTAGCCAACAAGTAATGGCCTTCCGCAAGCCCTAATCGCTCCAATACATCTGAGCGATCTCGTGCCCGCTTCACGGCAAACGCCAGCGCGTCGGCCATCACGTCGCCCACCAGGTGGACGCCGCGCATGATACCCTCAGCCGCCAGGTTGTCAACTGCGGTCTGACTGGGACAGAGTAACAGGTCCGACAGATGGTCTGCCACCACGCGGTTGATCTCCTCGGGCATAGCGCGGTTAAAATAGAACACGAATCAACACGGATCATACGGATGTACGCGGATAAAGATAAAAAATCTGTGAGAACCCGTTTCATCTGTGTGTATCCGTGTGCTATTTGTGCCTGTTTTGGGAAGAGCCTGAGCAGTTACGCCTCCTCGTACTCTTACCACGTCACCGGTTCTGAGAGGCCCGGGTCCAGTGCCACACAATCGGCCCCATTCAGCGGTCCCCACGAATCGCCGGTCAGCGCCAACCTGGCCAACGTCCTCCGCCTTGCGCAGCCCAATCCACAGTGCGTCTACAGGTTCGTCCCGCTCAGCAGGATTTACTCTGACGACTGAAGGAAGCCGTGTTGCCGCAACCGCTCTATCCAACCGCGGGCATACGCTTCTCCTCCCACCTCCAACGACACATTTTCCACCGCTGGCAGCGGCTCCTGCCACAGCCACTCTACCCGCAGCCAGAAACCGGGCAACGCCAGCGCGTGGTATTCGCCCTCTTTGCCACTGAAAGCCAGGCAATACCGTTTCTCTTCCAGATGATAGAACTCGACCCACTCTATCTGGGGGTCAATCAGCCAGTACTCTGGCACTCCACCTCGCGCATACTCGTAGAACTTTTCTCCCCGGTCCCGGCCTACGCTCTCCGGCGAGATGATCTCAACTACCAGGTCAGCCGGACCGTCCAGGTAAGTCTCCTTCAGCCGGCCCAGATGCTCACTCGCTACAAACACCAGGTCTGGCTCCCGGCCCCGTTCCAGTTTCATTTGAAAGGGGGCGCTCAGAACAATACCCAGGCTGTGCTGTTCGACAAACATCCCCAGCACCTTCTCCAAGAAACCCACAAGTAGTTGGTGTTGCTTCGATGCCGGGCTGTACATCACCACCTCCCCGTCTACCCATTCTGCCAGCGTGTCCTCGTCGGCCCAGGCCAGGAACTCTTCGTAGGTCATCTTGGGACGCTCCGCCGGCGACAGTAGCACCTCCAACAACCGGCTGCGCAGATCATCGTCGCGCGCCACCGATGCCCGCTCTCGTAGTGTCTCATCCCGTAACGTCACAACTCCCCGCTCACTCACCCGTCACCTCCCGTACCAGAATCCGATCCATCTTGCGAGCAGATACAGGCATTGCCAGGACGCCTTCTCCAGGAGGGAAAAAACCTGGCGCAACAGCTCCAACTGTTTTCGGAGCGAATGTCCCAATTCCTCAGCATCCTCCTCCAGGCTTTCATTGGAGGTGCGACGCACTTCTTGGCCTGTGAAAACGACAAGATATGCAGCAAAAGTGCGATAGCAGGTTTGTTCAGGGCAGCGATGGAAGTGCGTCGCACCTTTAACTTAATGACATTGAATCCGCCATTGCTTCTTCGGGGCTCGGCCCCGCCCCGTAAAGGGGAATGACCTCATCGGTGACCAGGAATTGATCCTCAGGCCTCCCTATGGTGGGCGATAGAACTTGAGCGATGGTCTGGTCCAGAGCCTTGATATAAGTGACTCCCACGTCGGTCACAACTTATCCTTCCCCTCTCCCCCAGCGTTCAGCGCTCGGTTATACAACCTTTCCGCGATCCAGAAGCCTCCCTGGTGCAACAGCCTATCCAACTCTGGTTTGAGTGACTCGATGCGCCCTTCTTGCTTGGCTCGGATCAAAAGCCCAATAACACCTGTCTTCGACAAACCATACAAATCTGCGGTTCTTCGCGCATCCGACTCGTCTAAAAGCACCAATGCTGCTCGTTGCTCGACAGCCAGGGCAATGACCGCGGATTCCCCATCATCCAGGTCGCGTCCTAAAAGCCGCAATAACGCTGTATCCGCGGGGGCTACTACCTCTATCCACCCCGCTTGACGCGCTTGCTCAACCTCGATTGCACCGGCTCTGCCCTTTCCCTCCTCGACAACTTCTCGCCACACCGCTGGGGGAACCGTGATACGTCCGTAGAACTCCTTCAGCAGGGCAAGTCGGCCGATAGCTGCCAGGTGGATTAAGGTTGAAGAATCACTGACGACCAAGCCCATATTGGATGTCCTCTTCGAGCTCCGTGTCCGTATAGTGTCGCAGGATTCTACGCTCCCCAAGCAATTCCTCGAATTCCCAGCGCGTCATCTGTGCCAGGAGTCTGGCTTTGCCAAGCGGCAGCACGCCTCTCTGGTATAATGCCAGCGCCAGTTCTTTGCGAAACTCATACTCTACTTCCTTTGGCGGTAATCTTGCCGCACCCAGGATCTCGGCAGGTATTTCTAAGGAGATTCCCATTACTCCCATCGTTTCACCTCCTGACCGCAGCGCAAACGTCCTCACCCGCTTTTCCAGTTCTTTCTTACCCATCCCGCCATCCCTCCAAATTCACAATTTGCAACCCGAAATTCACGGTTGGTATTATACCACATCTGCAAATGTCTTTTCCATCCGCGGAAAATGACCTCATCGGTGACCAGGAATTGATTCTCAGACCTCCTTATCTATGGTGGGCGATAGAACTTGAGCGATGGCCCGGTCCAGAGCCTTGATATACGTCCGGGCTTTCTCCTGCAGGCGCTTCCGTCCAGGCCCACGGCGCGGTAGGCATCGTGCGCCACCATGCGCCGGGCGCTCCAGGGCTTACTCTGCCGCTGGGAGAAAGCCACATCGTCGCAACCGCTCTATCAAGCGGCGAGCATACGCTTCTCCCCCCACCTCCAATGTGCCCAGCGTTCAAACGATCTTCAGTTCCTGCAAGACCTGCAATACAGGTGGCGTTTGCCACAGCCACACCACGCGCAGCCAAAATCCGGGCACCACCACCGAGCGATATATCCCCTCTGCTTCCGGCACCAGCATCTGGTAGCGGCCCTGGGCACCCAGTTGGTAGAACTCGGCTTGCTCCCGCAGCGGGTCAATCAGCCAATACTCGGGAATACCCGCCCGCTCATATTCGTAGAACTTCTCCCCACGATCACGCCCCACACTCTCCGGCGAGACGATCTCCACCACCAGGTCGGCTGGCCCCTCCAGGTGAGTCTCCTTCAGCCGTTCCAGATGCTCATTCGCCACAAAGAGCAAATCTGGTTCCCGGCCCCGTTCCAGCTTCATTTGAAAGGGGGCGCTCAGAACAACACCCAGGCTGTGCTGTTCGACAAACATCCCCAGCACCTTCTCCAAGAAACCCGCAAGTAGTTGGTGTTGTTTCGATGCCGGACTGTACATCACCACCTCCCCGTCTACCCATTCCGCCAGCGTGTCCTCGTCGGCCCAGGCCAGGAACTCTTCGTAGGTCATCTTGGGACGCTCCGCCAGCGACAGTAGCACCTCCAACAACCGGCTGCGCAGATCGTCGTCGCGCACCACCGATGCCCGCTCCCGTAGTGTCTCATCCCGTAACGTCACAACTCCCCGCTCACTCACCCGTCACCTCCCGTATGCCAGGTTCCGCATCATCATACCACAGCCACCACCCCTGTCAAGACATCTTACAAGGACGAAAATGACTCCGGTCCGCCCAATTTCCGCTTCAGAACCCACCAGAATGTGCCTTCGGTCTCCGTGGCCACCACAATCTGTCCACGCACTCGCTGCTCAGGCCGCCCACGTACATCACCGGCGGATTCTTGAGTCACTTCAGCAATGCCATAAACTCATCGCGCGTTAACTCCGTATCACGGAGTACTTTGCGTAAAAGGCCCCGCCCTATAGGGCAATCGCATTTATCCCATTCGCTCGGCCTGGATCGCCAGATCCAGGCCCTAGCCACTGGATTTGGCAATCCAGCGGGAGCAAAAAGGGCTTTTCGGTGTCCCAAAGTCTGCCCGACATTATAAATGCGATTGCCCTGCCCCGCCCTATGTCCTGACCAGAATGGACAGGTACGATAACCACCCGTCCATCCGGGTGCTTCATCCGCACGTGACTTCCCTTCTGACGGACGACCTGAAAGCCCGCTTTTTCGAGGGCACGTATGAGTTCCGAAGCTCTTAACACGGGCAGTCTCAGCATCAGACGACCACCTTTTGAATGCCTACAACCTCTGACAGGATTTCCTCACCTTGTTCTCCTTCAAGGCAAAGCTCAATAACTTCCCTCATATTCGCCATCAGTTCATCAAGGGTTCTTTCCTGGCTGTAACACGCTCGCAACTGAGGCACCTCACCCACGTAATATCCATCTTCATCACGTTCAATGATCACGTAGAATTCTCGCATAGCCATATCCATTTTGCTTCCTCTACTTCCCCACTCCTCACACTCTCGCGATTGCACGCCCACCGGGCCATCCACGTGCTTGCTGTGGATCGTCTTCCTCGCTACCTCGTAGGTATAAGAGCGAATTGCGAATCCCTTATGAGCCCAGTTTGAGATCCATCGTCAACCGGATCATCTCGCTCCCTCCCACAACTCGGGTGCCGGCCCGGTCTTGCCCTTGCCGTCCAGTATCACCAGGATCTCAGCCGCATTCACTCGCTTTTGATGTGCCCCACTCCTACGCTCCAATATTCCCATCCCGCCACCCGGGCCTGCTCTGCCGACAACATATTGCGCCCGTCAATCAGGACGGGCCGGGCAACCTGCGACCGTAGCCTGCCCAGGTCCATAGCGCGGTAGGCATCGTGCGCCACCATCAAGACAATCACATCGCAACCCCGCCCCACTTCTTCCACGTCGCCCCGGTACTCGGGTACCCATGGGTCGTGGATCGTCACCTCGGCTCCGAGTTCCCGCAGCCGCGCCACCAGCACCTCGCTGGGGCTGTTGCGTGTGTCGTCGGTGTTCTCCCGGTAGGTATAGCCCAGCACGGCCACCTTTGCGTCTGCGATGTCTACTCCGGCTTCCTGCAGCGCCTTGACCGTCAGGGCGACCACGTGCAGCGGCATCCCGTCGTTGATCGCCCGCGCTGCCGGGATCAGCCTCGGCTCAAAACCATCGCCAGCGTTGGCGATGAGCAGCCAGGGGTCTTTGGGGATGCAGTGACCTCCCACGCCAGCACCGGGCAGGTGCATGCTTCGATAGGGCGATTTGTTCACCAACTCGCGTATCTGCCACACGTCGGCGCCCATATCTTCACATAAAAGGGCCATCTCGTTAGCAAAGGCGATTTGCACGTCCCGGTAGGCGTTCTCCATCGTCTTCACCAGTTCCGCCGTCAGGCAATCCACCGGGTCCAGGTCGGCTTGCACGACGTGGCGATAGAGCGCGACGGCCAGTTCCGCCGCCTCCGGGTTCCACCCACCCACCACACGATGACAACCCTGAATATTCGCCAGCAACTTACCGGGCATCACCCGCTCCGGGCAATTGACCAGGTAGAAATCCTCGTTCACTCGTAGCCCGGAGGCTTCCTCCAGAATGGGCTTTACGACCTTTACCATCGTTCCCGGCGCGATGGTGGATTCGATAATCACCATCGTGCCACGCGAGAGATTGTGTCCCAAGTCAGTCAGCGCCCCGCGCAGTGCTTGGTAGCCCGGTTTCTTCGTCACCCGGTCCACCGGCGTTTCGACAGCGATGAGCACCGCTTGTGCCTCTCGACAGACTTCGCAGTCAGTCGTGGCCCGGAAGCGGCCTGCGGACACTACCTGTGCCAGTAGTTCTGCTAGCTCCGGCTCTTTGCCTTCAATGGGACACTCCCCCCGGTTGATCACCTCCACCTTTTCCCGGTTGCGCCGGATGCCCACCACCGGGAAGCCAGCATCGGCAAACAGGCAGGCCACCGGCAAGCCCACGTATCCCAGGCCCAACACAACCACGTTCGCCGTCTTGCTTTCGATCGCTGCTAAAAGGCTATCTGTCACGTTGTCTTCCTCTCTGAGACTTCCAATTCCGCCTTTAACGGTTCGTACTTGCGTACGGGATAGCGAATCATGCGCCCCTCGCTCACGCCAATGACGGCAGCGCGCACAGGCCGATGTTTCTCGCTCATAACTCGAGCCACTCCTCGCGTGTGATCCCCACCCTGGGCCTAAGCGGCGTAAGCCGGGACATCCTGCTCCTCGATAGGCACTCCCTCTAAAACGGGGATAGGCAATCCGAGTTGAAGAGCCAACGTCAGATTCCCTTCAACCGCATCGCGTAGGTTATCACGTGCTTCTTCGAACGTCTCCCCTTGTGAAAAGAAGCCCGATGCCCCCGGCACCCGCGCGACGATTATTCCGTTCTCGTCCCGCTCATACTCTGCCCGTTCAAGCGCGGCCTGAACGTAACGCGAAATAGAGATCATCTTCACTTTAGGCAATACTATTCCTCCACCAGCAAGTTGTTTACCGCCGCCACGATCGTCTCCAGGTCGGCGCTGCTCAGCCCAGGGTGGACAGGGAGCGAGAGCACCTCTGCGGCCGCCCGCTCTGCCTCCGGGAATGTCCCCTTGTACCCCCGCTCCACGTAGACTCGCTGTTGGTGAACCGGCACCGGATAGTACACCCCTGTGCCAACCCCCTTCTCCCTGAGCCCCTTCAACATCGCATCACGATGGCCATCGGCCACGCGGACCGTGTACTGGTGGAACACGTGGCGGTATCCTTCGGGCACAGTGGGTGTCGTGACCCCTTTCAAGTGTTCGCTTAAGAAACGGGCGTTGGTGATACGGGCCTCGTTGAACCGCTCCAGTTTCTGCAGTTGCGCCAGACCAATGGCCGCGTGTACGTCGGTCATGCGAAAGTTAAAGCCCATCTCGTCGTGGTAGTAACGTCGCCGCATCCCGTGCTGCCGGATGACCCGGCACCGCTCGGCGATTTCCTCGTCATCGGTGGTGATCATCCCCCCCTCGGCCGAGGTGATGTTCTTGGTGGGGTAGAATGAGAAACAGCCCGTTCCGAAACTCCCCACCCGCTGGCCGTGGTACTCCGCCCTGTGGGCCTGGCAGGCGTCCTCAATTACGACCAGGTCGCGCGCCCGTGCCAGCGCCAGAATCGGCTCCATGTCACACGGCAGACCGAAGAGGTGCACCGGCACGATCGCCTTCGTCTGCGGCGTGATCGCGGCCTCGATCTGCGCAGGGTTGATGTTAAAGGTCGGCGGGTCAATGTCCACGAAGACCGGCCTGGCCCCGACGTAGAGGATTGAGTTGGCCGAGGCGATGAAGGTGAATGGCGTGGTGATGACCTCATCGCCAGGCCCGATGCCGTGAGCCAGCAGCGCCACGTGCAGCGCTGTCGTCCCGGAGGAGGTGGCTATCGCGTACCGGACGCCACACATCTCGGCGAAGGCCTCCTCGAACGCCCTCACCTTCGGCCCCTGGGTCAGCATGCCCGAGCCCAGCACCTCCAGCACGGCCTGCTTTTCCTCTTCATCGATCAGCGGTCTCGCAATCGGAATCATCCTACTCGCTCCCAGTCTGCTCTTCGCACTTCAACCTCCTTACTACAGTTATGGCATCGCAACACTACCATCTCCCCTTCCCCTTGTCCCCCCGTCTCATTGTCCCCTTGTCCCCCCCCCTCCCCTTCTCCCAACCGGTGCCCGCACGGGCAGACGAAGCCGTGTAACCGCGCCGGGTTGCCCCACGCCAGGCCATAATCAGGCACATCCTGCGTGACCACCGCACCTGCGCCGATCATCGCCCAGCGCCCGATGGTCACCCCCGGCAACACCACCGCGCCCGCGCCGATGGCCGCGCCTTCGCGTACCAGGATGGGGCTGACCCCCCAATCATCCACGCCTTTTAACGAGCCATCGGGGTTCGCTGCCCGGGGCAACTTGTCGTTGGTCAGGCAGGCATGGGGCCCCACAAAGACCCCATCCTCGATCGTCACGCCGTGGTAGATCGAGACGCCGTTCTGGATCTTGACGTTGTCGCCGATCTGCACGTCGAAGTCAATGTAGACCCCCTTGCCGACGATACAATTACGCCCCAGGCACGCGCCTTCCCGCACCTGTGCCTGGTGCCAGACCGTGCTTCCTGCGCCGACCTCTGCCTGGGGCGAGATTTCGGCCGTGGGATGTATGCGTACGTTTTCCTGCATCTCTCTCCCTTCAGTCTAGGAGTGCCACGATTTTCTTCGCTGCGTGCCCATCCCCGAAAAGCGACGGGTGCTCGATGGGCTCCTGGAGGTCCCTCACCGCAGCCACTATCTCATCCCGATCCGCGCCCACCAGCCGGTTCCAGCCGGTCCGTACCGTCTCTACCCACTCCGTCTCCTCTCGCAACGTGATGCAGGGCACACCGAAGAAGTAGGCCTCTTTTTGAACCCCGCCCGAATCTGTGAGTGTGGCCCTCGCTTGCTGTTCTAACTGCAACATATCCAGGTACCCCACGGGGTCCGTCAGGCGCACGTTGGGCGGTACCCGCTGGCCCTGTTTGAGTATCGCTTTCTGGGTTCGAGGATGGGCAGCGAAGACGATAGGCTCTCCCACGATTTCGAACGCTTCGAGGATGGCCCGCAGCCTGTCCGGATCGTCCGTGTTGCGCGGACGGTGGAGGGTAGCCATCAGGTATGCGCCCGGCTGGACTCCCAACCCCTCCAAAATCTGCGAGCGTGCGGCAGCCAGCGTACCGTTGTGCAGGACTGCGTCGTACATCACGTCACCAACGTTATGCACACCGGCGACGACACCTTCGGCGGCCAGGTTATCCACCGCCGTCTGGGTGGGACAGAAAAGCAAGTCAGCGATGTGATCGGTCAGCACGCGGTTGATCTCCTCCGGCATCCGCCGGTTGAAGGAACGCAGGCCAGCCTCGACATGGGCCACCGGGATGTGTGTCTTTGCTGCTGCCAGCGCCCCTGCCAGAGTGGAGTTCGTATCACCATAGACCAACACCCAATCTGGCCATTCATCCAGCAACACGCGCTCCACCCGCTCCAGCATTGCTCCTGTCTGCGCCCCGTGCGGGCCCGATCCGACGCCCAGATTGAGATCCGGTTCGGGGATACTCAGCTCGTCGAAGAAAACCTGTGACATCCCGTAGTCGTAATGCTGGCCCGTGTGCACCAGGATCTCGCGATTCTTCTGTCGCAACAGGCGACTCACCGGTGCCGCCTTGACAAACTGTGGTCGCGCCCCAACGATCGAAACGATCTTCATCCCAACTCAATCCATTAGGCCAGAACGTTCCCAGACAGGGTAGCCACACGCTCTCCTACAAACAACTGATCACACAGCGCCAGTATAGGCTCTGTCTCCGCAGTTCCCGGATCGCCAGGATCAGTTGCGAGGTTCCGTGCAGTTTGCGGGGGTCTCCTCGGGACGCCTGCTGAAGGCCGCAATGAACTACATTACTGTTAGATATTATCTGCTTGCGGATACGCCCACCCTGTACAATGCCGCCACCTCCTCGGCGGTGAGGACGTGGTCGAAGATGGCGAATTCTGCGGTGGCACCGTTCATAGGGTAGCCAGAATGCCCGACGCCAATGTAGAATACAGCAGGAATTGATCTACTCTGGCTTGTGGAATCAGAGTTCTCCAGGGCACCATTGACGTAAATCTTGCGCTCCCCAGACTGCCAAGTGACCACGACGTGCTGCCACTCGTTAGCGCTGAATGTCTGTGCATCGCTCAGTAGCCCGGTGAAGCTGTATTTATCGTTGTTATAATCCCAGTATAGATAGCCCCAGTCCGTGCCATCGCGCAGGTCAAACAGATACCTGTAATAGTCCACGGCGTATGCGTGGCCCGGGTGCCACCAGATGTTTATACTACCCGTTGGCCCGCTGATTGCGCCTGCAGATGGCACAGAGACGCTCGATGCCGCCCGCGCGCTGGGGCTGGCGTGCGGGACGCCTGACCAGGAGTAACCTGGGCCTTGATCACCATCACAGTAGGTGGTAGCATACGGTTTCGCCTCCATTTGCCACCCATCGCTACAGAAATCCGCAGTGCCATCACCACTTTGCCAGACGATCCCGCCCACGTATGCGTGATCGGCTGTCACGTTCAGCGTTACACTGTGTCTTGTCCAAACATCAGTCAACGTGATCTCGGCAGAGTCAGTAAACTGTACCCACCCAGCTATGTAGATTCTCAATTTTACTACGCCAGAGCCACGGAGCCAGACAGAGAAAGCATAATTTCCATTATCGACTGATGTATATCTTTGATATATGCCTTCGGTATTTGCGTCAGCTTCGCAACGTATCGAATACTCGCCAAATTTGGCCTGCGTGCTTACCCGCGTGATTGTCTCCTCGCCGGTCACGCCGCTGTATCCTCTCGTGTCGGTTTCGGCGCTGGGGTTAGAAAAGAGGTTTGTCGTCCCCTCCTCCACCACTAGCGCCCGCGACCCTGCCCGCGGCCCATCCACCAGGTGCACGACGCCCTTGATCTCGACCTTCTGCCCCGTCCTGGCGACGGCATAGGTTTCGTCCCCCTCGGTCACGATGTTGGAAAAGTCCAGGTCAAGCAGCGCCTTTTTCATAACACTTGGAGCAAGTCTCAAATAGGCCTCGTCGAAATTGGCTCGGGCTTCGTCTGCCCATATGGCCTGGCCCTCGGGGTCGAACCCCTGGGCCTGCTCGTAGAAACTGATGGCCTGCTCATAGTCTTGCTCCCCAAAGTAATAACCGCCCAGCGCATAGTACACGTCCATCAACTCATCACCAGTGTGGTCGGCGCCGAGCGCGACGGCTTTGTTCAGATGTTCCGCTGCTTGCTCAGGTTGATCTTGAACGTAGAGCGACACCCCTAGCGCACGTTGCAACTGAAAATCCTCCGGGTTCTGGCTGACCCCATTTTGCAACGGCTCGATGGCTTTGTCATACTGGGCCAACTCGTAGTAGGCCAGGCCCAGATGTGCGTCCACCTCGGCGGAACTGGCGCCGAGCGCCTCGGCCCGCTCGTAGGCCGCCACCGCCTGCTCATACTCTCCCAGTTCGTAGTAGGCCAGGCCCAGGTGTGTGTCCATCTCAGCGGAACTGGCGCCGAGCGCCTCGGCCCGCTCGTAGGCCGCCACCGCCCGCTCATACTCTCCCAGGTTAAAATGGGCGTTACCCAGCGCCGAGGAAGCGCTTACGTTCCCCGGTGCTGCCTGGGTCCACCTTTCGTACCAGCCGGCCGCCTTTTCCCATTCTCCCTGGGCCTCGTAGGCCTGGCCGAGGCCATGCAGCGCCTGGACCTCCTCCGGCTTTGCCTGCCACACCGTCTCGTAGGCCTCGATGGCGGCGTCGGACTGTCCGGCCTGGGCCAAGTTGGCCGCCGCCTCCAGTAGACCTGCCATCGCTTCAACGTTGTCGGGGTCATTCTCCAACACCTGGCTAAACCCATCAACCGCCTGGGCATAGTCGCTGGCGTCCAGCGCTACCTGGGCACTCTTTAGCGTATACTGTTTCTCCAATACTAGCACCCACGCCACCGCCCCCAGGATCAACAACACCCCTGCCGCTACCACCACCGCCCCCAGCACCAGCGGCCAGCGGCTACGGCGGGCTGGCGCAGGCGTAGGCTGCGGCGTGGGTGGCTGCGCCGGCTGTGCCACCACTGTCGCCGGCATCCCGCCCGGTGTCGGCTCCACGACTTCCGTGCCAGTACCCATTGGCATCGCGACTACCGTCTCCCCGCCTATACCGGCCGGCCATATACCGGCAACGGCCTGGGCCAGGTCGCGGGCAAACTCGCCGGCGCTGTTGTAGCGTCTCTCGCGCTCCTTAATCAGCATCTTGTTGACCACCGCCTCCACCGGGGGGGGCACCGCCGCACCTGTGACGCCGTGCAGCGGGGGAGGTGGGGTATACACCTGGGCGTAGAGAACCGAGTGGGTGGTGCCGCTGAAGGGCACCTGACCGGACAGCATCTCGTAACACACAATGCCCAGCGAATAAAGGTCAGAGCGATGGTCCAACGGCTCATCCTGGACTTGCTCCGGGCTCATGTAGTGGGGCGTGCCAAAGACGGTACCCGCCCGTGTCAGCGTCGCCGTCATCCCACTGCCGCTGAGCGCCTTGACGATGCCAAAGTCGGTCAACACCGCCCGGCCTGACGCGTCGATCAGAATGTTGGCCGGCTTGATGTCGCGGTGGATAAAGCCCCGCTGGTGGGCGTAATCCAGCGCCGAGCCAATCTGCGAGACGATGTCCACCGCCTGCTCCAGCGCAAAGACCTGGCCAGAGCGAATACGCTCTTCCAATGAGGCCCCCTCGATGAACTCCATCGCGATGTAGTGATAACCGCTCTCGGTGCCCACGTCGTGGATGGTGACGATGTTGGTGTGTTTGAGGTTGGCTGCCGACACCGCTTCTTGATGGAAGCGCTGGACGAACTCGGCGTCGCTCGACAGATGGGGGGCCAGCACCTTGAGGGCCACGTAGCGCCGCAGAGAAGGCTGCCAGGCCTTGTAGACGCTGGCCATCCCCCCTTCGCCAATCAGTTCGATGATTTGATACTGTCCCAGGGTGGTGCCTACCAGGTTGGTCATGACGCATGCCTCCTGTGATTACTACGTCCGAATGACGAGCGGCAGGTGGCGAATGGCGACTCTCCTCTTCCTATCTCCTCATTCTCGTCCCCTTGCCTCCTCATCTTCCCGTCTCTCCTCCCGCCCGCTTGGCCCTGGGCATTGAAGTCCGCGTGCACGCCAGGCACAATCGTCTCGGTCCTCGCTGCCTTCCTTCCTGGAACGCCGAACTACGTGTGAGGCAAATCCCGAACCGGACCACATTCTACTTCTCTTGTTCTGTTTCCTCTCCCTTCCACCACTCCACGGCAAAGGCCCCGCACACGCCCAGCATCAGGCCCAGGGCCCCTGCCACGGCTGTGTTGAGCAACTTGCGCGGGCTCACTGGCTGCTCAGGGGCGGCGGCCTGGCTGGCCAGCCGCACCTCGCCGCTGGTGTCCTCCGCCGCGATGCGCACCTCCTCCACCTTACGGGCCAGGGTCACGTAGGTCTCCCGCGCCACGTCCTGGGCGCGGGTCAGGCGATTCCCCTCCGTCTGGCTCTCCTGGAGTTGCTGCTGCAAGGTCAGAATCTGCGGCTCCAATGTCGCCACCTGGGCCTCGGCCTCCTCCTCCCTGGCCTCCAGGGTGGTCACCAGTTCATCCAAGAAAAGCGCCAACTCACCGGCTGTCCGCTCCGACGAGAGGAGGGTTGCATCGGAGATCTGCAGCCAGACGGAAGGCCCGGCCCCCAATTCAGCACCGTAGGACGCCGTCCGCTCCGGCCGAGAGGTCTGTACATTGAAGGCCTGGATCTGCAGAAGCAGCGCCGTCAGGTCGTCCCCCGGATTTACCGGTCCATCCGCCGGCTGGCTGGCGATATTACCCTGCAGTGCCCGGGCGTTTCGCACGGCCCGCTCGATCTCCCGCTGCTCGACGAGATAGTCTTGCAGGTCCTGCTGTGCTGACGTCAGTTGCGCCCCCAGGAGCGCTGCTTGATTGCGGGCCTGAAACGCCACCAGCGCCTGTTCGGCCGCCTCCAGTTCCGCCCGCGCCCGCTCCAGCTGGTTTTCAAAGAAGTGCACCTGCTGATCGCTGTGGGCACCGTAGATCTCGTTAGCCCGGGCCACGAACAACCCTGCCCAGGCGTTGGCGACGCGCGCCGCCTCCTCGGGGTCCCGGTAGCGGACCGCCAGCCGTACCATGCTGGGATCCGCCCCTGCCCCTGCCTCCAGCATCTCCCGCAGATTTTGAAGGGTCTCGACGCCCTCGGGAAGGGGATTGAGGCAGGCCAGGAGGTCCTGGAGCAGGTCGTCGCTGGCGGCCAGTTCGGGGTACGCCTTGTAGGCCGGCTGGATGCCGTTCACCGTCTCGAAGCGGGGGTCGAAACGCATCACGTAGCGCGGTTCGGTGACCGCCACCAGGGCCGTGGCCTCGTAAGTGGGAGGGGTAAGGAAACCCATCACCAGCGCGGCTACTGCCATCACCAGTGCCAGTCCCACGATCCACTTCCAGTAACGGATCAGTACCTCGACGTATTGACGCAGGTTAATCTCTTCTTCCACCCTGTCCTCCTTATACGCGATCGCCCGGGAGTCCTACACCACTTCTAACTCCCGCAGCACGTCCAACACCTTCGGCAGCGGCTCCTGCCACAGCCACTCCACCTGCAGCCAGAGGCCCGGCATGGCCTCAGAGCGGTACACACCTTCCGCGCCGGACAGTACTACGCGGTAGCGACCGTCTTTGCCCAGGCGGTAGAACTCGGCCTGCTGTCGCAGAGGGTCAATCAGCCAGTATTCCCGCACGCCGCCGACTTCGTACTCGTAGAACTTGGTACCCCGGTCGCGGGCTATGCTCTCCGGTGAGACGATCTCCACCACAAGGTCGCCCGGGCCGTCCAGGTGGGTCTCTCGCAAGCGGTCTCGATGCTTGCGGGCGACGAAGAGCAAATCGGGTTCCCGCCCCGGCAGGTCTGCTCCGGTCTTCATCTGAAACGGCGCTGGTCGCACTATGCCCAGATCATGCGCCTCTACGTAGACGCTGAACACTGCCGTCAGGAACCGCGCCAGGTCCTGATGGCGATCTGAAGCCGGTGAAACCATCTCCACCTCCCCATCCACCCACTCGGCCCGGGTGTCCTCGTCGCACCAGTCCAGAAACTCCTCGTAGGTCATTCTCTCCGGCCGTGGCCGTTGCCCTTCTGTCACCAGGGTGTTCTCTACAATACCTACCCGTGCCATCCTCGGCCCCCTACCTCGAACATGAAACACGAAACGTGAAACGTGGCGGGTGATCACGCTTCACGTCCCACCTTCTACACCCCGTCGAATTGCGCGGTTCGAACTGAATTATAAAGGCACTACCCTGCCCTGTCAAGCGCATTTGCATCTCTATGCAGCCCCCGCCCCTCCCAGCCGCTGCTTGAGGAAGGCGATGGTCTCTACCGGCGTCGGGTCCACGCCGTTGAGCAAACCTAAGTAGAAACTCACGTAGTCGCCGAAATGGATCAGGGAAAACATGTGAGCGAGACGGCTTTCACCCCGGCCCTGCAGTGTCTCGGCCACCACGCCCTCGCGCAGAAGCAGTTCCCGCGTCACCTCCCAGCGCACCTGCACGCGTGGATGATCCAGGCTTGAACGCAGCATCAGTACGACTGCCCTCTCTCGCACGGCCTGGGGGATGCCGAAGCCTACGACGGAGTTGTGATTCAGTTCGGGCAACACTTCGGAGAAAGCCCAGTGCTTGCTGTTCTCGTTGAACTGCGTCTTCCAGCGGTTGGCGACGGCGGCCAGGAACCCCGCCCCGTAGACAACCGGCAGCCGATCCGTGAGCCGGCCGGCCAGGGACTTGGCCGCGTTGTGCTCTGTCGGCACCTCGGGCCCGATCTCCGCCTGCCACTCCTCCATCACCCGGACAGCCTCTTCAAGATCGGCGGAGTAATCCCGCGCCAGCCCCAGCCGGCACAAGAGCCTCAGCAGCAGAACGAAGGAGTAACCTAGCGCGGCCCGTGGCTGAGACAGGTAATCGAAACGAACCAGTGGTATCTCTCTCTCCTGCGCCAGCGCGGCTAAATTTCCCCCTGTCGTGATTACTGCGGGCCGGCTTCCCCGTTCCGGGGCCTCTCCAAAGGCCGAGAGGGTCTCCTCCGTGTTGCCCGAGTAACTGCAGCCGATGACCAGATAACCGGGGCCACGGACGAAGGCGGGAAGCGTGTAGCCGCGCACAATAGTGATGGGAACGGCACATTCTCCGGCCACCAGTTCCTGCAGCAGGGTTCCACCGATGGCCGAACCGCCCATCCCCAGAATGACGATGTGCCGAACCGCCTCGTAGGCAGGTGGCAACTCCAGTCCTTGGGCCAGTACCCAGGCCGCTCGACACTGCTGTGGCAGTTCACCGATGCGTTCGAGCATGCCGCTGGAGTCGAGTTCGCCAAAACGTGTATGGTCGTCCAGGTTCATTAGACTATCCTCCATTTGGTAGAGTACAAATCATCACGGCGGTGATGATACCAGCAGCAGACATGATTGTCAACCTTGCGCGAACGTATACTAGGCGTTATAATGAAACCCAGCCCGGGGAAGTGTCGGAATGGGCAGACGAGCGTGACTTAGGATCACGTGGGGCAACCCGTGCGGGTTCGAGTCCCGCCTTCCCCATCTGATAAGGCAGACTTTCGAGCCATTTGTCTGGGCTCAGGCCGAAGCCGGCCCCAAGATTGTGAATGAGGAGGCACACGCACTTGGAAATCACCACCGAATCTCTGGAGAATCGTCAACTACGCCTCACCATCGAGGTGGACGAAGAGCGGGCCCAACAGGCCATGCGGCGCGCTGCGCGCCAGATCGCCAAACAAGTAAACATCCCCGGCTTCCGTAAAGGAAAGGCTCCCTACGGCCTCATCGTACAGCGCTACGGCGAGGATACGGTCCGCAAGGAGGCTGCCGAAGCGCTGGCCGAGGCAGTCTACCGCGAGGCCTTGGAACAGGAGGAGATCGAACTCTACGCTCCCGGTGGGTTGGAGGAGGTCATACTGCACCCGATCACTTTCAAGTTCACTATTCCTCTGCGCCCGACGGTGGAATTGGGCGACTACCGCAACTATCGCCTCAAGCCTCCGAGGGTCAGGGTCTCCAAGAAGCAGGTGCAACAGGCGCTCGAAGAGATCCGCGAGCAGAACGTAATCCTGGAACTCGCTGATCGCCCGGCCGCGCTGGGTGACGGAGTTGCGATTGATCTCGTGGGGCAGGCAGCCGAGGGAGTGGAGTTTCTCAAGGGAGACGACATCCGCATACTGTTAGACGCCGAAAGCGCTGATCCAGCACCAGGGTTCGCCGAGGCTATCGTGGGGATGGAGGCAGGTGAAGAGCGCACCTTCACGCTGACTCTGCCGGACGACTTTTCCCGGCAGGAGTTACGGGGCCAGGAGGCGGAGTTCACCGTCAAGATGGTGGGAGTCTACGAGAGCACCTTCCCCGAACTGGACGATGACCTGGCGCGTACTGTCGGCAACTTCGATTCCCTCAAGGAATTGGAGAAGCACATCAGAGAGCAGTTGCAACAGGCGGCGCAGGGGAAAGCCGACGAGGAATACACAGAGCAGGTACTGGAGGCCATCCTCGAGCAGGCTCAGGTCGAGTACCCGCCTGTGATGCTTGAAAAGGAACTGGACAAGGCTGTCGGGGAGGTCGAGCAGGCGGTGAGGCGCGAGATGCGACTCTCGCTGGAGGATTACCTGCGTCTTCAGAATCAGACCATGGAGGGGCTGCGGGAGGAATTGGAGCCCCGGACTGCGGCCCGGCTCAAGCGTGCCCTGGTGCTGGGTGAGGTCGTGAGGCAGGAAGGGCTTGAGGTAAACGAGGAAGAAATCGACGCGCACATCACGAACGTCAGCGGCCCGTGGGGTGTCCGGGCTGACAAGGTGCGTGCGTCCCTCAGTTCCGACGAGGGGCGGCAGGTGGTGCGTAGCCATCTGCTGGCTGACAAGGCGGTGCAGCGGCTGGTCGCCATCGCCAAGGGAGAGGCAGAGGAGCAGGAAGCGGGAAGCGAGAAGCAGGAAGTGGAGGAAGGAGAGTGATGGGGAGGGTTCCGCCTATGGCGTTAATTCCAATGGTGATCGAGACGACGGGGCGCGGCGAGCGCGCTTACGACATTTATTCGTTGTTACTCAAGGAGCGCATCATTTTCGTAGGCATGCCTATCAATGACCAAGTTGCCAACCTGGTGGTGGCCCAGTTGCTGTATCTCTCGAGTGAGGATCCAGACAAACCTATCTCGATGTACATAAACTGTCCCGGCGGGATCATCTACCACGGGCTGGCAATCTACGACACCATGCAGCAGGTGCAAGCGCCAGTCGCGACCTACGCCGTGGGTGTGACGGCCAGCATGGGCACGGTGCTGCTGGCAGCAGGCACGAAAGGCAGTCGCTACGCGCTGCCACACGCCACCATCCACATGCACCCGGCTGGCGGCAGCGCGCAGGGGTATGCTCCCGACGTCGAGATTCAGTACAAAGAACTGAAGCGCGTCGAGGATTTGCTTCACGCACTGCTGTCGCACCACACCGGCCAGCCAATGGAACAGATCGCTGCCGATTTCGACCGCGACCGCTTTATGACCGCTGAGGAAGCAGTCAAGTATGGGCTGGTGGACCAGATTCTTCAGCCGTCGGAGGAGAAATAGTCGCGGGCGCTATTCCGCTTCCAATATGACCACCTCGCCATCGCACAGGCTGCGGAAGCGCTCGGCGTCGGCGCGGGTACCGATGACGCCTGCTCCGTAGTGCATCGGCACTGCTACCTTCGGCCCGATGTCGGCTGCGGCCCGGGCGGCCTCCTCGGCGGCCATCGTGTAGGTCCCTCCTACCGGCAGCAAAGCCACGTCACAGCGGACGTCGGCCATCTCCGGGATGCGGTCAGTGTCGCCGGCGAAGTAGAGACGCTCCCCACCCACTGTCACGATGAACCCGACATGCTCGGCCCGCCTGGGGTGGAAGCGCTTCTTCACATTGTAGGCCGGCACGGCCTCGATCTCCACCTCTCCCACCGCCGTGCGCTCCCCTGGCCGCAATGCACGCACGTCGCCGCGCAACTTCTTCGCCGCCCCATGGCTGGCAACGACCACCGTCCCAGGCCCACTGATCCGCTTTACGTCTTTCGGGGAGCAATGGTCGTGGTGCTCGTGGCTGATCAGAATGACGTCGGCCTGGGGGTGGCGGCCCTTCAGTCTCCACGGGTCGAAGTAAATCGTCGGCGGTCCATCGAGGCGAAAAGTGGCGTGTCCCAGCCAATGCAAGCGTTCAAGCAGACTTACGGAAGCATTCATCGTGACTCCTCCTCATTTCCTCATCGCCAGCGACCGAGGTGTAGAATGCGGTTACGTTTCGCGTTTCACACCTTCACGCCTTCGCGTGTCACCCACACCAGTGCCGTGCCCTTTGTGGTGCTGAGTTGGTAGACCGCCCCCCGCGGCACAACGGTGAAATCGCCCGGGTGTAGGTGCAACATACTCTGGGATGTGCGCACGGTGGCAGTGCCATTCAGGATAAAGAGCAGCACGTCGTGGGAGGCTGGTATCTCGACAGGCCACGTCCCCTCTCCCCACGCCGTCTGCACGATGGAGTCCTCGACCGGGGCGACGGTCTGGAACTGAAACGGTAGGGCGAGCGCCTGCACCACACGGTGGAGGCTGATACGCTTCAGTTTCGCCTCACCGGCGATGGTGTAGAGGCGGCGGCGGCCGTTCTTCCGTTCGGGAATGAAGCCGCAGCGCAGGAGCAGCACGCTGGCACGCAACGCTGCACTGGAGCGGTGTCTTACTCCCTTCGGCACGACGGCTAACTCACCCGGCCGCAGTCGCACCTCTCCCCACTCACTCTCCAACAGGATAGTCCCCTCGTAGGCCCAGAACAGTTCATCGTTATCCAGGTGCTTGTGCCACTCCAGCATTCCCTGGCAGATGTAGATACTGACGACAATGTCACCGACGCGGGCGATGTTCATCATCGAGAATGGCTTATCCAGTCCCGCGGCCAGCTGGGAGACGTTTAGTTTCTTTAGGATGGTCATCAACGCCATTATACTTTCTCAGTGGCCGGGGTGCAAGTAAGGGCACGACTCCCCTCTGCTTGCCAGTGCCCGATGCCTCAGGTATAATGCATCTGGAGCCCCCGACGTAGTGGGGAAGCACTCGCAGCACCCCCAGCCAGGGGGAGCCTGGGCGCGAGGAGGCCTGAGTGACGCTTGAACTGAGCAGGTTGACCGGACAGGTGCGGGCGATGGGGGAGGAGGTGGCTGCCCGTCAGCGGCAGCGCGCCAACCTGGTGGTGCTGGCGCACCGCTGGCTGGACCAGTACGCCGACGAGGGTGAACGGTTGCGCCATCCCGCCCGCACCATCCACGCCGCCGTCCCGACCGACGAACCTCTCAACGCCGTCCATCCCTTGCCCGCCATCCCAGAGCGGTTCATCGTCATCGCCGCCGATGGTTCGCAGATCCAGCCCGACCGGCACGGAGCCGCGCTCTACTACCTTATCAACGTCGGCAGCCTGGTGTACCGGCACGGCAGCGGCGAGACGCCCGAGGCCCACAGTGAGCCCACCCTGGGCTACACCGAGGCCGACATGTACGAAAACGGGCTGCTGGTGGCCGGGAACCTGCTCGATGTGCGGCGGGACCTGGCCGAAATCACCCGCCTGGCCGACCTATGCGCCGTTGAGCCGCCGGGGTCTACGGTAGCATTGGTGGACGGCACCCTCATCCTGTGGGTACTGGAAGATCGCTCCGAAGAATGGCAACGCGCCAAGGTGATGGCCTACCTTGACCGGTTACACCGTATCCGCAAGGCCGGCGCGGCCGTAGCTGCTTTCATCAGCCGCCCGCGCCGCACCGAGGTGACGCGGTTGCTGCACCTGGCCAGCCTGGAGGGAGACGTGAATCGGGCCAGCCAGGAGCCCAATCCGCTGGAACACCTGCCCGACCGCGCAGTCTTCGAATCGCTGCCTCCTGGCGCTCGTTCGGCCCTCTTCGTCAGCCCATCGCCGATCAACCACAGATATTACGAACCCGCCGGTCACGGTGTCCGCTTCTGCTACCTCAACCTGGCCAGGGAAGAGCGCGACCCGGTCATCGCGCGGATAGAGTTGCCGGCCTGGGTAGTCGAGGGTCCTGGCCGGCTACCGTTGGTCCACGGCGCCATCGTCGCGCAGGCGCGCATCATCGGCGACTATCCCTACGCGCTGGCCCGCGCCGACGAACTGGCCTACGTCAGCGGCCAGGAGCGAGAGACGTTTGAGGAGATGGTGACCACGGCGCTGCTGCACGCTGGCGTGAGGTCGGCCCTCTCGCCAAAGGCATATTACAAGACTCTGACCCGTCGGGGCAGAAGGAGACATCGCCTATGAGCAACGGGAATCTGCGAGTTGGGCGAGTATTGCGGGCCGGCACGCGCGGCTTCGCCATCGGCTGCGCAGTGATGCAGCCCGACATCCCGGCCTTCGGCTCGTTTGTGTGGGCGGAGGGGCAGACGCCGGGGGAAGGCATCTACGGCCTGATCTACGACGTCAGCGTGGAGGACGACCCTTTCGTGCGCCAACTCATCAGTGCCGAACTGCGCGAGGAAGATGAAAAAATTGTCGTGCGCGACCAGCGCGAGAACCGCCAGGTGCCCATCGAGGTTAGCGTGCTGGCGGTGGGCTGCGATGATGGCGAGAACGTCCGTCATTGCCTGCCCGCGCAACCCCCGGTGACGCTCGATTGGCTCTACCAGTGCAGCGACGGGGAGGTGCGGGCCTTCACCGCCCGCTTCGACTACTTCCGCCTGGTGCTGGAAGCGCGCGAGGTGCCAGCCGACGAACTGCTGGCAGCCAGCCTGCGGGCGGCCGCCGCCGCCCGGCCCGAGGACGAGCGGGAGAATTTCCTGATCCAGGCAGGACGAGAACTGGCACGGCTGCTGGCCGGCGACCCGGTGCGGCTGGAGGGACTGCTGCGACGATTGCGAAACGTGTGAGGTGAAAACATGGAAACAGGGACACGCCGCCAGGTAGCCGAAGGCTTCGTACAGGCGTCAGGGTACGCGGACGATGAGCGGGTGCGGGCCATTTTCATCGTCGGCTCCAGTGCCAGCGGAGATGAGGATACTTACTCCGACATAGACATGATGATCGTCGTCAACACGCTCGTCCCCGATGACGAGCGGTTAGGGAGGCTGCGCGCCATCGGTGGCCGGAATATCATGCTGGCCATCGCCGGCATGGACAACCCCGCGCTACCGGTGCAATCGCAGGTCATTGACAAGTTCATCTTCCGCGACACCTGGTTTGATGTCAGTTACCACCTGCCCCACCAACTCGGGTTCTCCTTCGACCACGTGACGCTGGTGGACAAAGATGACCTGACGCCACGCCTGTGCAGGCCCGATCAGGTATACAGCGAGGCAGACCTCAAGGCCCGCGCCCAGGCGGACCTGCGTCTGCTGCACGTGCGCATCTACCGCTACGAGAAGTACGCCCGGCGAGGAGAATGGGTCGGTCTGGATCTTACCGCTATCAAGAACGCGATCGTGGATGTAATGATGGTGTTGAACGATCAGCCTAACTACAATCGCCATTCCTCCCGTATAAGCCAACTGCTGCGCGATCTGCCGGTCAAACCGGAGCACTTCGAGCAGAACCTGCTGGATATTTTGCACCTGGACAACCGGGAGACCGGGCACCGCAAGATTGAGAGGCTGCGCTGTATGGAGGCCGAACTGACTGCGCTGTGCGAGGCCCGCTGGGGGCCGATTGCGATGTTTGACGATGAGAGATGATGAAGTGAGTGGGGGTGGGAAGTATTGTGAACAGTCAACTGGCCAGGGAATTCCGGGAACGTTGGCACGCAGTTGCGGCCATCGAAGCCGAAGAGCAGAAAGCGGCCTCCGTTGCCACGCGCTGGCAGCAAACGAACGCTATCTTCCGGCTGGCAATGGGCCTGGGATTGCCGCTAGCGGAAGAGGATAGCGCGGAAATCGAGGCCGTACGCCGCCGCTGGACCCTGCTCAAGCGAGCCGTTGAAAACATTTCTTCGACAAGTAACAGCGAGGGATGATGGGCGGGCCATTGGGATACCTGGAGCAGTATCAACCGGCTCTGAACGAGGCTTTTGAGCGCCGTGGGGTCGCGCTGGCTTACCTCTACGGCTCCCAGGCGCGGGGTGACGCCGGGCCGCTTTCCGACGCGGACGTGGCGGTGCAATTCGCCCCCGACGTGCCGGAAGGCGAGCGGTTCAACCGGGTATTGCACTTGAAGGAGGGCCTAATGTTAGATGTTCAAGAGGTCACCCATGAGTAAGCGATCCCCTGAACAAGAACTGGAAGCCTTTTTCGGCCCCCGCCCGACCCAGCCCCAGCCTCTCCACAGGCTGGGCATCGTCGTCGGCGGGAGCCTCTCCAGGGGGCTGGACGTCAAACTGGACCAGGGCACGGTCATCGAGGGGCTGGCCGTAGGCCGTTACGTCGTCGTGCGCGGGCAGACCGGGCGGCGCTTCTTCTCCATCGTCGCCGACGTGCAACTGGACGCCCTCAACCCGCTGATTGAGAAGGCCCCCCCAGACACCTCCGACCCCTTCCTGGCCCGCATCTACCAGGGCACCGCTGTCTTCGGACGGCTCCACGTTGCGCCGATGCTGGTGCTGGAGGCCCCCCCTTCATCCCCCCCAACTTTGGGGGGGAAAGAGGGGGGGCGCGAGCCCAAGCCGGTTAAGACTATCCCGGCCCACTTCACCCCGGTCTATCCCGCCAGCGAGGAGGAAGTCGCGCTCATCTTCGGCCAGGAGGAGCAGCCCGGCTACTTCTACGTCGGCGACCCGCTGGAGATGGAGGGTGTCCACGTGGCGCTCGACCTGCGCCGCTTCGTCGAACGCTCGGCTGGCGTCTTCGGCAAGACCGGCACCGGCAAGACATTCCTCACACGCACGCTGCTGGCCGGGCTGATCCAGGAGAATGTGGCGGTCAACCTGGTGTTCGACATGCACAACGAGTACGGCTGGAAGAGCCAGGACGAGGCCAAGCAGGAGGTTAAGGGACTACGGCAACTCTTTCCCACCGGACAAGTCTCCGTCTTCACGCTGGACGATGAATCCTCCCGGCGGCGGGGCAGCAAGGTGGACGGCGTGGTGCGCATCGGTTACGAGCAGATCGAGCCAGAGGACGTGGACAGCCTTGCCAACCTGATGGCCCTTTCGGACGTGCAGGTGGGCGCGCTCTACTTCCTCCGGCGGCGGCTGGGGCGACAGTGGGTCGCCCGGCTGCTGGACGAGGAGGACCCGCTGGAGGACCTGGAGAGCGCGCTGGAGCGGAGCACTCTCCACGGCGGGACACTGGGGGCCATCCAGCGCAAACTGGGGATGTTCCGCAGATTCGGCTTTTTGCAAGAACGGGTGCCGGAGGACTCCGTGAGGCAGATTCTGGACTACCTGGACCGGGGGGTGAACGTCATCCTGGAGTTTGGACGCTACGGCAGCAGCCTGGAGGCTTACTTGCTGGTGGCCAACTACATCACCCGCCGCATCCACGCGCACTACGTCAAGCGTAAGGAGGAGGCGCTGGGGGAACGGGGGAAGGAGCCGCGCCCGCTGGTTATCACCATCGAGGAAGCGCACAAGTTCCTCGATCCCGCCGTCGCCCGGCACACAATCTTCGGCACCATCGCCCGTGAGTTGCGCAAGTACAACGTCACGCTGCTGATCGTGGACCAACGGCCCAGCGGCATTGACCCGGAGGTGATGAGCCAGATCGGCACCCGCATCACCTGCCTGTTGGACGACGAGGCGGACATCCGGGCGGTCTTTTCGGGCATCAGCGGGGCAGGAGCGCTGCGGGAGGTGCTGGCGCGATTGGACACCCGCCAGCAGGCGCTTATCCTGGGCCACGCGGTGCCGATGCCGGTGGTGGTGCGCACCCGCACCTACGGCACCCCGGAGTTCTACGCCGCGATGGGGGCCCGAGAGGCGGAGGACCCGGAGGCGGTGCTGGCGCGGGGGCGGGCGGTGTTGAGGGGGGAGGAGGACGCTGAGGGGATCTAACACCTGCCCTCTCCGACGCAGGTTTGCAGCCCAACGCTGCCCCTTCACGGCGGCGCACCGGAGGGTCACCGCTCGGCGGGGGAATCGAGTTTAGGACAATCTTGCGGCCCTGCGTCTTTCATCCACCGGCGCCGGTCGAGGAGGAGAAAGTGGGGCAGCGTCGTTGTCACTTGTACAAGCACCACCGTTGGGCTATAATCATAGTGGGCTACAACTGATGGCAACTAGCAGGGGCAATCTTGACGGATGTTGAAGTCGTCCTCGGAGGCTACTTCGCATTGAACGGACAAACAGGGGCACAATCAACATCAGGCGGTCCGGCGCAAATTGGAGGAAAGAATGGAAGTGCACGAACTGGTTATCGAGATGAAACTGCTTGAGCGTCGCTTGACGCTCTACGAAGAAAAGTATGGCGTTCTCAGCGAAGACTTTTACGTCGCTCTTACGTCGGGCAAGTTGGCACGCTATGACGCTTACGACGAGACCCGTACCGATTTCAGCCGGTGGAAAGGGATTTATGAGACGTGGCTGCGGCGCAAGAAAGCCTACACTAAACGAATTAAACAACGTGATTTGGTAGAAACTCTGCGTGTTCAGCCCGCCTACTGAGCATGACTGACAACCTACTGAAGTCGCTTGCCAGCTACAGCCGCTTTGTGGCCGAGTTGCTCAACCGTCCCACTGTAGAGTGTTCCACTGTGGCTTCAACATTCCCTCATCACAAGCATGTACCACCCGACATCAAACACAACCGCATTCCCGCGCCGGAGATGAGTTTCACTCGACCTAATCTCCCTGTGCTTGTTCGAGAGATTGAGGAACTTGCGGAGACTTGAACAGCGGGCAACAGCAGGCTGAACCATTTGTGCCGTCGTGCAAAGAACGGCGGCAGTATAGAGAGGGCGCAAGGACGACGGGGCGGGACTGAAACCGCCCTGCTTTTTGTCCCTGGCGACCCCGAAAGGGCGACGCTGGCGCTGCGGCGTGTTGACTTCCGCGCAGGGCTGGGCTATACTGCATTTGCAGAGGAGCCTCGTGTAGCACCGAGTGCCACATCAGGCGAGAGTTGTCAGGAGGCACAAGATGACGACCGATGATCTTCTGGAGCAAGGGATTGCTGCCCTCAAGGCGGGGCGCAAGGCAGAAGCGCACGGCCTGCTGATGCAAGTTGTGGAGCAGGGCGAGCGCAACGAGATGGCCTGGCTGTGGCTGAGCGGCGCGGTGGATACGGACGAGGAGCGCCGCACCTGCCTGGAAAACGTGTTGGCGATTAACCCCAACAACGGGGTGGCGAGGCGAGGACTAGAATCACTGATTGCCAAGGAAGGTGTGCGACCGTTGAGTGCGGTTTCCTCGCCGGCGCCACGTACTGAACCTGCTACCACACCCCGCGAACAACCTACACAATTCCCGGTCGAAGCGAGTGCACCTGATGTGACTCGGCGAAAAAAGCGCAAGGAACCCCCCAAGCGTAAGAAGGCGACCAAGAAGCAGAGAGGCCTGATGATCGGCCTCGGAGTAGGGGTGTTAGTGCTTGCGTGCGTTGCCCTTGTGGGCATTTGGTGGGCAATTGACAGTGAATTGCTGCCATTGGGGCCAGCGATGCCCGTCGCTGTGGGCATCACGCGGGTTCCACCTACCGAAGCTGCAACTCCAACGCCAATCCCTAGCCCCACACGGATACCTACCTGGACACCGACCCCGCGCTCTACTCACACGCCATCGTTTGGTTCTCTAGAAAGACCGGTGCCTTTCGGAGAAGCGCTGGAGCTGACGCAGGGAGAAGCGACACATTTTCAAGTTGCCGTGATAGATGCCTATCGAGGCGACGAGGCTTGGCAGATACTCTACACAGAGAACAAGTTCAACGACCCGCCTCCTGCCGGGATGGAATATGTACGGTTGTACATTGAGGTCCAATGTCTGGAAGGCTCCAGTTCTGATCCACTGCGGATTGCCCGATGGGATTTCAACCTGCTCAGCAAGGGCAGGGTCTTTGACCCTGCCATCCTTGTCGAGCCAAAACCGACTTTCGATGAATTCACTCTCTTCCCCGGAGGCTCTGCCGAGGGCTGGATGACCTTTCTGGTGCACATGGACGATCCAGAACCCTTGCTTGTCATCGGAATGGACAGTTCAGAGGAAGGCGGTTGGTATCTCACCGTAGAGTCATCAACCAGGCCGACCACCATACCAACTCCTACGCCAACGCCGATTCCGACGGTTGTAATCCAGACCCAGACGTTGGGGCCAATTTGGAACTCGACCCGCGACGAGAGCTACACTGCACAGATTTCACTGACTGGGGTTCGATTCAACTCTGAAGATGACTGGCATAAACCAAAGCAAGGATATGTCTATGTCATAGTCGACGTAACTGTAAAGAACCTGGGGCCTGATCTTATGCGCTCTGTTAGTGACTACGATTTCCAGGTACGCGATGCGAGTGGTGCGCTGCGAGACTCCAGTTGGCTAGTTCCCGGCACCGATGACTGTGAACTGGATCTCGTTGACCTGGCCCTGAACGGCAGTGTGTCAGGATGTATCGGGTTTGAGGTACCAGCAGACGGGAAATTGGAGCTGATCTTTGCGCCCTATAAGTATGAGGCATTGGAACCAGGACGTTACTTGAGCTTCACGATTCGTCGGTAAACACCTCTCACCAGCCATATCCTATTCAGGGTCCCGCACTTGTGCAGGCTATCAAGGCGCCGGTGACGTAGGAGGTAAGGAGGGAATTCCAAAGGGGGTTAAAAGCCAGCGAGAAAGCATTGAGCGAGTATTTCGGGACGTGTTGTGAAAGCGAGAGCACCATGGCCCAAATGAACTATCCAAATGCTCCAGATGGTTGCAAGCCAGGTGAGCGTGTTGTGTTCAGCGCGCTCAAACGGAACCTGCCGGATGACTACTTTGTCTGGTTTGAGCCCACCCTATTCGGTGAGAAAAAGAGCGCGCCCCGACTTCGTTGTGCTAGGGGCTGATATCGGATTAGTTATTGTGGAGGTAAAGGACTGGGGCATTAGCGGGATACATAGTGCCAATCGGGATACATTCGAGATATTCCAAGGCAGCCATGTCGTTACGCGGACTAACCCTGAGAAGCAAGTGGAGTTTCAACGTCCGGCTCTTATGAAGGAGATCGAGCGATATCGAGATACTGACTCTGACAAATACCAGTTGCTACTGAGAAAAAGGGGTAAACACAAGGGGAAACTGGCGGTGCCAGTTTCTGCATTGGTTGCCTTTCCGAATATCACTCGCACCGCTTGGCAGTCATCCGACTTGCAGTTGTATCACATGCTCAATGAGAAGTTTGTCATCTTGCGAGATGACTTGGGAGACATCTTGCTGGAGCGACTTAGGAGTGTGCCACTGTTTCGCACAACTCTGTCCCAGACGCAGATTGATACCCTCAAATGGATGCTCTATCCCGAAACCCGTGTTCCCTGGTCACAAGGACGATTGTTCCCTCTTGACCCCGAGCAGATCGGCATTGCCAGGATAGACACCTACCTCCCGCCACAGGCCCAAAAACTCTCCCGGAAGCCGCAAGCCAAGCTGGTCAGGGGCGTTGTAGGAAGCGGTAAGACGCTGCTTTTGCTTTTCCGGGCAAAGTTCATCAGCGAACAGAACCCGAATTGGCGCGTGCTGGTACTCACGTACAACAAGCCGCTGAGGAACTACTTGCGCCAGATCTTCAAGCAAATTGGGGGAGACCCTGATCGCGTCGAGATCGTGAACTTCCACAAATGGTGCCATGATTTGCTGGCTCCGTGTGGTTTATTCAGGAGCCCTCAAGATGACACCAGTCAGAAGGGACTGCTCCTCAACATCTTGAATGAAGCAGGTGTTGCCGAGTTCGATCCTGAATTTCTGATTGACGAGTTCAACTGGATCAAAGAACGCCTGCATTACAAGAACTGGGCTGACTATCTTGATCCTCAGAAGGTCAGGCGTGTGGGGCGGGGGCGGGGCCTGGGACGCGATGAGAAGCGAAAGCGTCAAATGATCTATGATCTGTTTTGTCGGTACCAGGAACGTCTGGCACGGAATAAGATGTGTGACTGGGCGGATATACCCGTCGCGGTATTGAGAGCGATGGACGAAGGAGTGATCAAGCGGGCGCAGTACCACGCTGTTCTAATTGATGAAGCTCAGGACTTTGCCCCCTCCTGGTTCCGGGTGGCCTTCGCGATGGTCAAACCGGAAACAAACATGCTCTTCATTGTCGGGGACGGCGCGCAGAAGATCTACCGTCGCGATTTCACCTGGAAGGAACTGGGACTGGGCGTTACCTCGCGAAACAGTTATGTACTCAAACGCTCGTATCGTAACACTCGTGAAATCATTGATGTGGCACTCGAAGTCATTCGGGATAGCCAGACGCTTATAGCCGAGTTGGAGAGTGCTGGAGACAGCATCGTAGAGCCTGAGAAGGAATACGCCAGGTTCCGACATGGGCCACTGCCAGTATTGCTTTCATTCGAATCCCCTGAGCAGGAATACACGGGGGTAGCAGGAGAGATTCTGTCCCTGCTCCAACAGGGATACTTGCCGAAGGATATGGTAATACTTCAGCGTCATCGAGACGGAAGTGAAAGGATTGCCCAGGAGCTTCGCAAGCGTGGGATTGCATGTAGTGTCGTCAAGGGTGATCTGGATGTCATGGAGCCTGTCGTTAAGGTCTGCACATTTCACAGCGCCAAGGGGCTGGAATTTGAGGTCGTCTTCATATGTGGCCTTGAGCAGTTCAGAACAGACGAACCAGTAGATACCCAAAGTGAGGAGTTCCAGCAACTGCTAGACCAGGAACGGAAGTTGTTGTACGTGGGAATGACCAGAGCGAGACAGATGCTCTACATCACATACAGTGGTGCAGGGCCGGAGTGGATTGTGGGGCGGCTCCAACGGAAATTGAAGGGATTGCAGCCCAAGTAAGAGAGGCTCGGTCGTATGTATGCCGGTAGTTGCCGCCAGTACAAGAAACCGGCCCGGAGAGCGCCTCCGGGCCGTATGTTTGAAACAGTGTCTCTCAAAGATTTGAAGCCGATGACCTTGGCACCTGATACCGATCGAGGTTGAAGAGAGCAAGGAGGCAAGCATTTCTTGTTTGTGCGAGCGCCGCCATTGGGCTATAATCGGGACCAGACCCTGCCACTAGCGTCGGAGGAGTGCCGCTGGAAGCAGTGATTGGAGGGGCGGCAGCAGCAGGCAGCAGAAGGAGGGTGACTGCGCGGGGCCGGGCGGTGCTGAGGGGAAAGAGGCAGGCTAGAGGGAGACCCGTTCAGGTGTCAGGGGAACACTATCCGCAACAATCGCGCGGTACAAGGGGAGGCGAATTCGTCGTGTCTCGGCCCAGCGAGCCTGACCAAAGACCCGGGGTGAGAGCACCACGTTGTACTCCAACGAAACGTCGGATGCGATACACCATAGTTCGGAGCGGGACTCGTTGTTCTCAGCATCTACCAGCACTAACAAGTCAATATCCGATTCGGCGTCAGCGTCTCCTCGAGCTTTGGAGCCAAAGAGAACCACAGAGAGGACGCGGTTGGGGAAACGATTGCGGATGCGGGCAACGTACTCCATCACTGCCGCCCGGTCGTTGGCTGTTAGGTAGGACAAAGAGTGTGCCTTCACAGGTAACCTCTCGTAGTCAAATAGGTCTCGCAATGCTCGACGAAACACCTGGCATCTTCAACAACGGCGCGGGCCTGGGCCTCATCTGCCTTTCCTAACATCTCATAGTCGGTGACATTTCGTAATTCAAAGGCCGCCCCATAAGCGCGGCTATCCTGGACCGGAAAGGTGCCCGGTTTGACGAAATGCTCGCGAAAGGCAGCCAGCACACCAGAGTGCTTGCTCCGAGTGAGATCCAATGTCAAGAGCAAAGCCGTGGCAGTGTAGAAGAAGGCGTAGTACGCCCGGTTGACAGCAACGCCGTAGAAACCACCGTCGAGGTTGTACTGCGCGCTCCGCAGCACATCCCGGGCACCGTCGAGGTAGACAAGGACTGCTTCCCGGTTGATCAACTCTGGTTCGTCCATTGCCAGCATAGTATAATACATTCAGGGCGGAAAGGCAACAATGGAAAAAATCCGTCTACTACACTTCGCTGACCTTCACATCGGCATGGAAAACTACGGCCGCCTCGACCCCGCTACCGGCGTCAACGGGCGGGTGCTGGACTTCCTGCATCGGTTCGACGAGTTGATTGACTATGGCCTGGAGCACGAGGTGGACCTGGTGATCTTCGCCGGAGACGCCTACAAGCGCCGTGACCCCAACTCCACATACCAGCGGGCCTTCGCCCGCCGGGTCAAGCGGCTGGCCGACGCCGGGGTGCCGGTCGTCCTCCTGGTGGGCAACCATGACCTGCCGACGATGGTCCAGCGGGCCTCCAGCGTGGACATCTTCCGCACGCTGGACGTGCCCAACATCGTCGTGGGACGGGTCGAGAAGGTGCACCGTATCGGGACCCGCCACGGCCCGGTGCAGGTCGCCACCGTCCCCTACCCGGTGCGCCAGCGGCTCCTGGCCCACGACGAGTACCGGGGCCTCTCCATTGAGCAGTTGGACGAGGAACTCCGGCGCATCGTCACCAAAAACATCCAGGCGCTGGCGGCCCAACTGGACCCGGACGTTCCGGCGGTGCTGACCGCCCATCTAAGCGTCTCTGGCGCGACCTTTGGCTCCGAGCGGAGCGTGATGATTGGGCGAGACGCGGTCGTCCTCAAATCGGCCCTGGCCGACCCGGCCTTCGACTATGCTGCGCTGGGCCACATCCACCTGCACCAGAGCCTCAACGACGGAGGTTACCCTCCCGTGGTCTACTCCGGCAGCCTGGAGCGGATTGACTTCGGCGAGGAAGGACAGCCGAAGGGTTTCTGCTGGGTGGAACTGGCGCGGGGGGAGACGACGTGGGAGTTCGTCGAGGTGGACGCCCGCCCCTTCGTCACTGTGCGCGCCGATGTGCGGGAGGCCCTTAACCCACTGATGGCGCTGCAACAGGCGGTCGCCACCCACAACCTGGACGACGCCGTGGTGCGGCTCATCGTGCATATGCGGGCCGACCAGGAGCCGTTGGTGCGCGACCGGGACGTGCGCGGATTGCTGTCCGACGCCTACTTCGTCGCCAATATCAACCGCGAGGTCGAACGGGAGGCGCGGGTGCGGCTGGGGAATCTGGCCCCGGAGGAGATGACCGACCATGAACTGCTGGCGAAGTATCTGGAGACAAAGAACGCGGATCCGGAGCGGGCCAGGGTGTTGCTGGAGCAGGCCGAGGCCATCTTCGCCGGAGGTGATGGTTGACGGGGATGCACTTTTGTGTTAAGGTTCTACCGACGACACGGATGGAGGTGATATTATGGACGCCAATGCTTTGTGGAAAGCCATCTACAATGCCTTCGACCCCCAGCAGACCCCCTGGGAGAAGGGAGCAGAACGGTTCTACGTTGAGCGGCACGATCTCCCTCTTGCCCGCCTGAAGATAGAGTTGGCCGACAGTGCCCGCCCGCTGAAGGCTATTGTCACTGGACACAGGGGGGCGGGCAAAAGTTGGGCGCTGGCCCGCCTGGCCCGCGATGTCGGCGACCAATTCTTCACCGTCTGGCTAGACGTGGGGAGGAGCACTGATATTTTCAACGTCAACCACGTCGAGATACTTTTCTTGATGGGCGCGGCTGTCTACCGGGCCGCTGAGCAGGCCGGCCTTCGTCCAGACCGCTCCCGCCTGGAACGGCTGGTGGAGAGTCTGGAGACGCTGGTGCGAGAGGAGACCGGAAGGCGGGATTTCCGGGTAGACCTGGATCAGGCGTTGGAAGGAATCATTGCCGTCGGGCTGGGGGCGGCGGCCGCGGGGGCCGGGCCGGCAGGTATGGCAGTGGCGGGAGCCGCTGCTCTCCTGCGGGGTGTCCGTTTCACCCTCGGCATCAGCGGAGATGTGGTGCGCCGCCTGGAGGTCAAACCCCGCATCGCCGAGATCGTCTCCCGGCTGAACGACCTGTTGGAGGACGTCCGGCTGGTCGCCTGTCGTCCCCTGCTCCTCGTGGTGGATGGCCTGGGCAACGTCGAACTGGAGCAGGCGCGCCTCATCTTCGCCGAGAGCCTGGTGCTCTACGAGCCAAGTTGCTACGTAATCTATACTGCGCCTATCCTGCTCTACTACTCCCCCGACCTTATTGGTGCCCGGCAACTTTTCGCTACCCATGAGGTCCCCAACGTCCGCCTTTGCTACCGGGGACGGCAGGAGGAGCGGGATGGGGCTGGCTACGCGCTGATGCGGCAGGTTGTGGAGACCCGTTTGCGGGTGCTCGGCGTGGAGCCGGGGATGGTCATCGCGCCGGGAGCACTGGATCGGATGATTGAGATGAGCGGCGGTGTGATGCGCGAACTGGTCCACCTGATGCGCGAGGCCAGCCTTCAGGTGCGCCTGGCTGGACAGGAGCGAATAAACGAGGCCGTCGCTGCCCAGGCCATCCTCCAGTTGCGGCGGCAGTACGCGGCGGGCCTGAGCCTCCCCTACTACGAGGAACTGAAGCGAGCCCACGAAATCGGGCAGCCCACCGGCACCGAGATTTGCGACAAACTCCTCCAGAACCTGTACATCCTGGGCTACGCCAACGATGAACTCTGGTACGCCGTCCATCCCAACGTCCGGCCGCTCATCGAGGGGGTGAGGTAGGGCAAGATGCCATCTTGCTCTACAGGCTTGGGGTGAAATGATGAGCGTGGACATTCGGCGGTGGATCGAGCAACTGACAGAGATGCGGACGGCCCTGGAGTCGGCGGAGCGAGGCTGTCTGCTCGTCGTCGTCACCACCGACGGCTCACTGGAACAAGACCTGGCGGAGGTGCTGGCCGAGGCGGTGGATGGTCAGGGGGCCCGGTACACTTTCGACCCCATCTACCCCAGCCTGGCCGCCCACCTGGAGACGCTTTCTCCCAGCCCGCCCCGGCTGGTGCTGGCGCTGGGCCTGGACGACCTGCCCCCCGAACCCCGCCAGCGGGCGCTAGAGTACCTGAACCAGGAACGAGAGTCGATCCGCCGTACTGGTCACTCCGTCGTGCTCTTCGTCCGCCCCGGCACGGTGCAGCACCTCACGTTCCAGGCTGGCGACTTTTGGGCCTGGCGCAGCGGCCTCTACGAGTTCCTGGCCCCGCCCGACGAGGTGGCCCGCCAGGAGGCACTGGCCGCGCTGCGCTTCAGCCTCCCCGCCACGCTGGAGGCCCTCCGCCGCCGTTACCTGGACTACGTCGTCGCCACCTACCGCTGGCTCGACTTCCGCGGGCTGATGCAGGTGCGCAACCTGGTGCGCCTCCCCCTGACCGACGTCTACGTGCCGCTCTCGGCGACAGTCGAGGAGCGGCGGCTTGAAGCGCCGGAGGCTCTGATTGAGCGGAGGAAGCAGGCCGCGGGGCCAGAGAAACGACGGGAGCCTGAGCGGTTCCGGGCTGTGCGGGCTGAGACGGTGACGCGGCGCGTCGAGTTATCACAGGCGCTGCGGGAGAGCCGGCGGCTCGTCGTACTGGGCGACCCAGGCAGCGGCAAGAGTACACTGCTCAAATACCTGGCGCTCACCTTCGCCCAGGGCGAGGGGGGAGGCGAATCGCCGCTGCCCATTCTGGTTCCCATCGCCGCCTACGCGCTGGCACTGCGCGACGGCCCGGATATGAGACTGGCCGACTTCCTCCCTCGTCACTTCCGGCGGCTGGGCCTCCCCGACCTGGGTGCGCTCTTTATTCATACGATGGAACGGGGACAGGCAGCGCTCCTGCTGGACGGGCTGGATGAAGTGGTCTCGGCCGAGGAGCGGCGGGCCATCGTCGGGGTGGTGAAACGATTGGTGACCGACTACCCCCAGAATTGCTTCGTCGTCACTTCGCGCATCGCCGGCTACGCGGCAGGCCCTCTGGGTGGGGACTTCACGTCTCTGACGGTCGCCCCCTTCGACAGCGAGGATATCGGACGTTTCGCCCACCAATGGAGCCGGGCCTACGAGACCGTAGGAATGGAGCGGACGGAGATGTTGCCGCCAGAGATAGCGCGACGGGCAGAGGCGCGGGCAGACAACCTGGTGGCTGCTGTGACCAGCCGCCCGGCCATCGAACGGCTGGCGACCAATCCGCTGCTGCTGACCATCCTGGCGCTGATTCACTACCAGGGGGCACGGCTGCCGAACCGGCGGGTGGAGTTGTACAGGCTGTGTGTGGAGGCGCTGGCGGAGACCTGGAACCTGGCCCGCAGTCTCTCTGGGCGGCCGGTGGACCTGTGGCTGGGGGAGCGGCGGCTGGACGAGCGGGAGGTGGTGAAGGTTCTGGCACCAATTGCCTATTGGATGCAGGAGGAGAAGCCAGGCGGACTGGTGGAGCGGGAGGAACTGGAGAGACGAATAGCCAGCGAGTTGGAAAGGGAGGGAAGAAGAGCGGACGAAACCCAGGCGTTGGCCCACGATTTCGTCAAGTTGATGCGCGAGCAGGTGGGGCTGCTGGTAGAGCGGGGGTTGGAGCAGTTCGGCTTCGTGCACCTGACCTTCCAGGAGTACCTGGCGGTGCGGCACATCGCCGCTCAGGAGCAGCCCTTCGCGCTCCTCAAGCCGCACCTGCACGACCCCCGCTGGCGGGAGGTGATATTGCTGACGGCCGGCTATCTGGGCGACTTCTCCTCCGCCCACGCTACCCGCTTCGTGCAAGCCATACGAGAGGCAAAGAGTTCCTATGAGTCTCTTTTGCACCGCGATCTCCTGCTGACTCTGCGCGTCTTGGCCGACGACGTCCCCGTGACCCCGGACCTTTCCCGGCAGCTGCTGGACGAGGCATTCCACCTACTGGGCACAGCGCGCTACTGGAACTGGAAACTGCACGAGGAGGTGACATCCCGGCTGGGGGCGCTGGGCAGGGGGCGTTACAAGGCGGAGGTGGTTTCTGGCCTGCTGGCCGCGCTCCGGGATGAGGAATGGTGGGTGCGGCAGGCGGCTGCCGAGGCGCTGGAGAAGTTGGGACGGGCTTCCGAGGAGGTGATAGGGACACTTCTGGTTGCGATGCGGGATGACGATGAGAGGATACGACAGGCGGCTGTTGAGGTATTGGGGAAGTTGGGTCGTGCTTCCGAGGAGGTGGTGGGGGCGCTCCTGGCTGCGCTGCGGGATGAGGATGAGGTGGTCCAGTGGGCGGCTGTCGAGGCGTTTGGGGATTTGGGACAGGCCTCCGAAGAGGTAGTGGGGGCGCTCCTCGCCTTGCTCCAGGATGAGGATGCGGAAATGCGGCGAGCGGCTGCCGATGCGCTGGGGAAGTTGGGACAGGCCTCCGAAGAGGTGGTAGGGATGCTCCTGGTCGCGCTGGGAGATAATGATGAGGGGATGCGGTGGGCGGCTGCCGATGCACTGGGGGAACTGGACTATGCCTCCGAGGAGGTGGTGGGGGCGCTCCTGGCTGCGCTGCGGGATAAGGATGAAGAGGTCCAGTGGGCGGCTGCCGATGCGCTGGGGAAGTTAGGACAGACCTCCGAGGAGGTGGTAGGGGCGCTCCTCGTTGCGATGCGGGATGACGATGAGGGGGTACGATGGGCAGCTACCGAGGCGCTGGGGGGACTGAACCAGGCTTCCGAAGAGGTGGTAGGGATGCTCCTGGTCGCGCTGGGAGATGATGATGAGGGGGTGCGGCGGGTGGCTGCCGAGGCGCTGGGAAAGTCGGGGCAGGCTTCCAAGGAGGTAGTAGAGGCACTCCTGGCTGCGCTGGGAGATGATGATGAGGGGGTGCGGCGGGTGGCTGCCGAGGCGCTGGGAAAGTTGGGACAGACCTCCGAGGAGGTGGTAGGGGCGCTCCTCGTTGCGATGCGGGACAAGAGGATATGGATGCGGGAGACGACTGCTGTGGTGCTAGGTGAGTTGGGTTGTGCTTCCGAGGAGGTTATCCTCAGCCTCAACCGGATGCTTCGCTCGTGGAATGGCAGTGATGTCACCGCTGCTGCTACTGCACTGGCGGATATAGGCCAGCCCACCGGACCATTGGCCCGCCGTCTTGCTCTCCTCTTGGGCTATCAATGGTGGCTTCCCTGGCATCTCCCCTGGCTGCCCCGCTGCCTATGGGCCCGTTGGACCACCGATACCTCTGCCCTCTTTGAGGCGCTGTGGACAGTGGTAGATAGAGGCCCGGTAAGTGTAGCCTGACCTACTTGCCACTCGCCATTCGCTCATTTGCCCATTGTTCATTGTCTCATTGCTCACTGCTTTAAGGAGGAACTCCACTAATGCCTCAATCCGTTCCTATCCCACTCCGTTGTTGTATCCTCGGCGCCACCGGCTTCATCGGCGGGCAGATCGCCCGCGCGGCCGTTGCCCGGGGCTGGCAGGTGCGCGGCCTGCGCCGCCGCCCTAATGCCACAGGTGCTATCGGCGACCTGGACATCGAGTGGGTGTCCGGCGACCTGGCCGACCCGGCCTCACTGGTGACGGCGATGCGCGGCTGTCCCCTCGTCTTCCACGCGGCAGGCTACTACCCGCACCGCGCTCGCGATGTCTGGGAGACGGTGCGGCACGGCGTGGCCGGTATGCGCAACGTGCTGGCAGCCGCAGCCGCAGCCGGGGTCAAACGGCTCGTCTACACCAGCGCGCTCACCACCGTCGGGCCGCCCTCGGAGCCGGGCCGCCTGGCCGATGAGCGCGACCTGTACACCCCCGGCTCCGTCCCCCTCCCCTACTTTGAGGTCAAGTGGGCGATGGAGATGGAAGCGATGCGGGCCACGGCCCAGGGGCTGCCAGTCGTCGTCGTCCTGCCCGCCTTCGTCCTCGGCCCAGGCGACGTCAAGCCGACCACCGGCAAGATCCTGCTGATGGCGGCCCGCGGGCGGATCCCAGGCTACATTGAGGGCGCGATCAACGTCGTGGACGTACGGGACGTGGCGGCGGGGCACATCGCCGCCGCCCAGCGGGGCCGACCGGGGCGGCGCTACATCCTGGGCGGTCACAACCTGACCTTCCGCGAGATGCAGACCATCATCGCCGAGGCCGCTGGCCGCAAACCGCCGCGCTCCAAACTGCCGCTGTGGCTGGTACGAGCCGTCGCGGAGATGGGAAGCCTGCTGGGTGTCCCCGGCACCCACCACCTGCGCGCCATCCGCTACTGGCAGCCGCTCGACAACACCCGCGCCCGGGAGGAACTCGGCCTCCCCGAGCCCATTTTCCTCGAGCAGACCTGTCGCGATGCACTGGACTGGTTCCGCGAGCACGGCTACACGAAGGGCGGCCCGGCTGCGCAGTCGCTACAAGAAGCAGGTTGATGTTGGCAATGTCGGCCACACCCATATCAGAAACTACGCGAGCGTGATAACCAGACGGTCAGGGCTCAAGGGCTCCGCACTATTGCTATGGAGTGACGATCAAAACCTGGCCGACTTCGATGATATAAGGTGAGGCAATTCCATTGAGCGCTGCCAACGTCCCGACCGTCGTATCGAAGCGGCGAGCGGTAGAGTAGAGCGTGTCGCCTGGCTGAACGACGTAAGTGGCTGTACCGGTTGGCGGGCTGACTGGGATAAGCAGCACCTGGCCGGCCTGTACAGAACTTGGGTTGGGCAGATTGTTGGCAGCGACGATGGCATCTACGGTCGTGCCGTAGTGCAAGGCGATACGAAACAGGTTTTCCCCTGGCTGCACGGTGTGGTAGGTGTCTACTGTGGACGTAGGGATGTCCGGAACCGAAGGGGTCGCCACGGCCGTTGGCCCAGGCGCAATGCCGCCAGCGCCGATGACGATCAGCCCATCTACCTGCTCTGGCGCTGGCAACGGTTGTTCCTCAGGATCAAGGAGGTTAACGACGCTGAACCTCAAGGGGCTGCCTCCCTCGGCCAGTGCCCGCGCCATGAACGAGGCCACCATTCCGCTCCCGCTCACCGGGCTCCCCGGCGCCTGTGCTACGTGGTAGATGATGAGGCCAGCGCCGTTATCTACCTCGTTCCGCATCACTTGCGCCGGCATGGGGATAATCCCCGCGCCGATTTGAACCCCCTCCACGTCCGGGTCGGAATCCTCAATGCGGACGTACCCGGGTTCAAAGCCGATGTGCAACTCGATGCTGTGTAGCCGCTCCACGTTGTCGAGCCACACTTGCACCAGGTGCGCTTCACCGACGGTGAGATTCACCACGGAGGGATCCACACGCAACACTGTGGGCCCCTGAACCATTGGCGTCGGCAACGGGGCTTCGTCCTGAGGCTCAGCCCGCAGGGGGGTGCTGGCAATGGTGGGGTTTGAAGTTGGAGGCGGAGCAACGTAAGGTAGCGAGGTTGGTGTCTCATCGTAGGTGAAGCGCGCGCAGCCCGCCACCAGCAGCGCCAGCCCCAATATGAGGATGACTGCTGCGCCCCCCCCCTTGAAGCGAGGGGGGCGGGGTCTACCTGCGACGTGAGTACCTACCCGAACAGTTGTGGTACGTCCCCTTCGGCCTGCCATGCTCTGAATGCGCAGTGTCTGGTCTGGGCATAACATCGTGGTTATCTCCGTTATCCGTCACTGAGGTCACCCAGCACGCGGGTGACCCTGGCCCACTCCTCAAGGCTGAGTGTCTGTGCGCGCCGTCGGGGATCCACGTCAACTTCCCTTAACCGGGTCGCCACCTCATCAGGCGGCCGCCCGAGGCCGGCAGCCATGGTATTGCGAAGTTGTTTGCGGCGCTGGGCGAAGCCGGCCCGCACGACGCGGAAGAAAGTGGCTGTATTCTCCACGGGCACGGGTGGCGCAGCGTGGAGGTCTATCCGCAACACGGCCGATTCCACCCCCGGCGAGGGGTAAAAACTGCCCGGTTTGATGCGAAAGAGCAATTGCGGCCGTCCGTAAAACTGCACGCTCACCGCCAGCAGGCTCATCTGCCCCGGTTTCGCGACGATGCGCTCCGCCACCTCTCGCTGTACCGTGATCACCATCCGCTGTGGCTTGAGGCTGGCATCCAGCAGATGGCGCAGCACGGCTGAGGTGATATAGTAGGGCAGGTTAGCGACGACTTTGTACTGGATGCTGGACGCTGATTGCTGGTTGCTGGCGGCGCTGATCAAGGCTGCAGGGGCGAGCGCCAGGATGTCGCCCTGGATCAGTGTGATGTTATCAAAGTCAATCAACACGCTCTGCAGCACGGGCATCAGCCGTTTATCCAGCTCGACGGCAACCACGTATCCGGCGTTCCCCGCCAGTCGCCTGGTCAACGTTCCCAGTCCCGCACCGACCTCCAAGACAACATCATCGGCGGTCAGTTCAGCGGCTGCGACAATCTTCTTGAGCGCGGTTTGATCTACGAGGAAGTTCTGGCCCAGCCCTTTGCTTGGCTGGAGGTTCCATTGCTCCAGCAGTCTGCGCACGCCCATCGGCTGGTCCTAGTCGAGGACGTAGTCGATCTGACCAGGCACAGGGGTCAGCAGATAGACGTCTACCCAGCGGTACCAGAGCACCAGGTTATCGTCGTCATACCCCAGGTCAATGCGCCCTCCCTTGACCGCACCGCCGGTGTCACCGGCGATACCGATACCGTAGCCGGGCACATAGACCCGGCTGTGGAGGTTGATCACTCGCGGGTCCACGGCGACAATGCCGTACCCCATCTTCATCCCCGTGGCCGTGTGTCCATACCAGGAACTCGTCTTAGGCGTGCCAGCCGTAGCAGCGGAGTAGGAGGTCGCCAACACGTGGATCACCCGCCAATACTCGATTGGGCCGGAAGGGGTGTCGAGAGCGCGGATGATAATCTTAGATCCGTATCCGAAGATTTTTGTTGTGGGCGGGACAGCGACGTACTCGCCATCAAGCGCCCGTGCAACCTCGTGACCATCCTCGTAGCGTACGCGGATGCGCCGTTCCAGAATACCACGCGCTCCTTCTTGTAGCACTCGCTGGTGGTCAATCTCCAGGTCCGGGTCAGGCTGCCACACTGACTCGAAAGGGATAGGCTCCTGTTCGATCAGGAAGCGCTCGCTGACGCGTACAATCCGGATCGTGGCGTCTTCCTCAAGAGGTGCATCGGGTACGGGGATGGTATAGTCCTGGCCGGTGAGGATCAGCCCCAGGTCGGCCAGCACCTCACCTACACGCTGCCGATGAGTGCGAGTGCGGAGTGTCCGCCCATCCACCTGTATCGTCACCGGTATGGAACGGTCAACGTAGACATGTAGCCCTGCCGACATACGCTCGCCCAGCCCTGGCCGGACGCAGTCGGCCAGGTAGAGCGTCAAGCCGGCCCGACGCAACGCCTCGCCGACAGTGGAAGCAGTAGTATAAAGCGTCGTCGCCCGGCCATCCTCGTGCAGCGTGAAGGGGACGGCGCGGCGGACTGTGATGCGAGCGGGTTCGGGGGCGGCTGCGGCGGGACTTCGCTGTGAGCGCGTCTCGGCTGAGCTCGACGGAGTCTCGGCTGAGCGGTTGGCTGCCATAAGCTCTCCTTCGATCTCTACCTCGTCGTACGGTCCCAGCGATACTCTCGCTTCCTCCAACACTGTCTCGACCGACGTGGCGTGGGTGCGGAGCAGACAAGAGTGTCCGTCGGCGCTGATATACACGGGGCGGGCCCGCTGCACCTCCACAATCAACCCCGGCTCAAGCGGCGTATCCAATGCAGGAGTGACGATATCCTCGGGGTAAAGAGCAAGGCCAACGTCCATCAGCAGTGCGGCGACGGTATCCTGGTGGGTGTGCAGTCGCTGCACCCGACCATCCACCACCAGCGTGACCGGCATCAGCGCCGTCCGGTAGCCGGCTGCCAGCGTGCCGACGATAAGCACCAATGCCAGGAAGGCCTTAAGGCCCTGCAGTCGGCTCAGGGCATCATCCTGTAGCAGGTGCACACGTTTTAGTGGGGCGGTTGCGGTTGTCTCCATACGTCACCGGGCAAGGGAGGCGGCGGAGGTCCCGCCGCCTCCTCTGGCGAATGGTCGTGCACCCCCCGTCGAATCGTGCCACCCGGCTTACCGGGATCAACCGGCTCCGACCAGGCACCCCTGCGGCGCCCAGGAGGGGCTCCTTACCGCTGCTTCCTCCCGGACCTGACGGGGTTCGAAGGCTCCTGCCGCGCAGGACCCAATCTTTCAACACCGTTTGACCTCGGCAGTATCGAGTAGCCCGACCCTCAAGGGGGAATTCGACCCTGCTATGGCGGATTGCAGGTACAGGGCACCGCCAGCTCCCCGTCTAGCACGACCAGTGTCATGCTACCGCAGAGAAGGCGAAATGTCAAATTAGCAGTTAGTTGCGGCTCGCGGCTTCCGGTTGCCAGTTGACGGCTAACGGCTCTTGCCTGAACGGGGTTGTGTGATAAAATGAATGTGGGAGGTCGCTGATGCCCATTCACGTGTTGTCGGAAGAGGTCGCCTCGCAGATTGCCGCTGGCGAGGTCGTGGAGCGCCCGTCGTCTGTGGTCAAGGAACTGGTCGAGAACGGCATAGACGCTGGCGCGCGCGATATCCGGGTGGAGACGCGCGCTGGTGGCAAGCGGTTCATCCGCGTAACCGACGACGGCTGCGGTGTGCCAGCCGCCGAGGTGGAGTTGGCCTTTCACCGCCATTCGACCAGTAAACTGACCACGGCGGGCGACCTGACCCACATCACTACGCTGGGCTTTCGGGGTGAGGCGCTGGCCTCCATCGCCGCCGTCAGCCGGGTGACCTTCGTGACACGGGCGGCCGATGGACTGGTGGGGACGCTGCTGCGGCTGGAAGGAGGCCGGGTGGTGACCAGCCGGGAGAGCGGGCGATCGCCAGGGACGGCGGTGACGGTGGAGGACTTGTTCTTCAACGTCCCGGCCCGCCGCAAGTTTCTGCGCTCCGAGCGGACCGAACGGAGGCACATTGACGCATGGCTTACCCGCTACGCGATGGCCTATCCGGGGCTGCGCTTCACGCTGAGCCACGACGGACGGGTCGCCTTCCAGTCGTCCGGCAATGATCGCTTGCGCGACGTGCTGGTCGCGGTCTATGGGCTGGAAGTCGGTGCTGCTGCCCTTGAGATCACCCCCGATGACCAGCATCCAACCTCGGGCGTCGGGCATCCGGTATCCACCATCCAGGTCACAGGCTTCGTCAGTCCTCCTCCGCTGCATCGGGCCAATCGGGGCTACATCACGCTTTTCGTCAACGGGCGCTGGGTGCATGATGCTCGCCTGACCTACGCGATCATCCAGGCCTATCACACACTCCTTCCCACCAAGCGCTACCCGTTGGCGGTGGTGATGGTGCATCTGCCGCCGGAGGACGTGGACGTGAACGTGCACCCCACCAAGGCAGAGGTGCGCTTCCGCGATGGGGACGTGGTGTTCCGAGCGGTGCAGAAGGCGGTGCGACGCACACTGCTCGAGCGGTCCTCGGTGCCCGTCGCCATGCGCTCCCCGACGGCTTGGCCTGCCTCCCCTGCCCAGTGGAGGGAGGGGCAGCATGAGCGGCTGGCCAGATTGAGGCTGCAACCGGCCGGCGAGCAGTTGCGCTTTGAAGAGAAGCCACCTGACGTTGCAGCACCTGGCGGGGGCGTCTTCGTACCTTCGGCGGAGGGGCTCCCGCCATTGCGGGTGATAGGGCAACTGGGCGTGACCTACATCGTAGCTGAAGGGCCGGAGGGGATGTACCTGGTTGACCAGCACGCTGCCCACGAGCGGGTGCTGTTCGAGCGGCTGCTGGCGGAGCGAGAGCGAGCGGGAGTCGCGTCACAGGCACTGCTGGAACCAAAGCCTGTGGAACTGGCGCCCGAGGCGGCGAGCCTGCTGGAGGAGCACCTGGAGGCGTTGGGCGGCCTGGGCTTCCAGATGGAACGCTTTGGCGGGGCAACGATGCTGGTGCGAGCGCTCCCGGCGATCGTGGCGGAGACAGACCCGGCCCGTGTGCTGGAGGACGTGGCGGCGGCGCTAGAGGCGGGTGACGTGCCGCTGGCAGGCACGGTCGAGGAGGCCGTGGCACGCCAGGTCTGCAAGCGGGCCGCGATCAAGGCCGGGGAGGTAATGGTGCAGGCGGAGATGGAGGAACTGGTGAGAATGCTGGAGCAATGTGCCAGCCCGCGCACCTGCCCCCACGGACGACCCACGATGATCCACCTGAGTGTGGAGCAACTGGCCCGCGAGTTTGGGCGGTAGAACGGCGGATTGCAGGACAACAGCGGATAAGGCAATGGGTCTTCCAAAGACCACCGTATCTCCTGCAGCCCTCTGTCCGTGATGTCCCACAACTCCGCCATCTCGTCCGCCTGTGCCTCAACCGCCGCCAGGCCAGCCTTGTCCCTTGCCGATGTCTATCTATCCACCTCAGCCAGCCTCACTTGTTTGTGATTGCACATACTCCCCGATATACTGCCACAGCAGGCTGGTGACCCGCATCTGCAATCGTTCATCGGCCGTGCGGCTTCTTGCCCACCGAAGGATGTCGTCTTGTATCTCTTCCCGGTATTGTTGATAGGCATCCAATACTTGCTGGCAGACCTCATCGCCTTCGGGGATGTGGACTGTCCCAGTGTTGCCAGCCTCTTGCCATGCCTGGATAAACTCGGCCTTGATCATACTTCCGGCGTATCTGAGATCTTCTCCGATCATGATATAACCCTGGCCCAGTGCACCCGCCCCGGTGAAAAGCTCTTGTCCCACCTGTACTTCGCCCTCGGGCAAGCGAAACTTCTTAGTCGGCGTGTCAGGAAGCACGAAGCCGTCAGGGAAGCGACGGAAGACCGATTTGTCCATCTCACGCCAGGTTTCCCTCGCCAGGGTGCGGGCGCTGGCCGTGCGCTTGGTGCGGGCGGCTTTGATACGGTTTTGCATGGCAATCTCTTCCAATTCCCGCTTGCGCTTATACAGCCGCTTCAATTCATCGTATACCCTCTCGCGCCACCGTTGCCGTTCGGTTGGATCACTCACGCCCAGTGCTTCAAACATAGCGTCGTCCAACTCCACCCTGTCGGCTTGCTCCAACTCATCGCCCATTGGGTAAATGGGCAGAGCGGGACGTTGGCTAACAGCATCGAAGGCTTTCACGAGTCGCTGTTGCAACTCCTCTCTCAGGTCTCTTGCTTGCACAACAGGGATCATCTTGGTGATGAACACATCGGTGTCCAGGTAGCCCTCACGGCCCACGCTACGGGCGTAAGAGTCCTTGAAGAACCAGGTTAAAGTCGAGTTGAGGAGCGCCGCCAAGACTTTCGGATTGGTGTCATGTTTGGGATAAACGTTGAAAAACCGTTTGTTGCAAGTGTATCCCTTTGGGTTCAATGGTACGATGTGACGATACTGATGGGCTTGGGGCCAAAGAACGGTGCCAGGTTCTGGCGGGCGTAGATCGTACCATTGACGAGGATTGTCTGGATTATCACTTACTCGACTAGCGCACGTGGGGCGCTCATGGAATCCCTCTTGTTCTCCATAACGTATGTAGTTTAACACATCCGTGCCGTGCAAGGCTTCGGGAGATTCTGAAACAGCCAGTACCTTCTTGTTCAATGCCGCCGGATCAATAACGAGGCCTTTGACTTCCATCACATTGAATATCAACGGCTTCAAGTATTGCGCCTCGATCCGATGTGCCGAGCCGTCGCCAGCCTTGACCACGCGCACGCTCTCCGTCTGGCTCCGGGCCAGACCGTAGACTTCGGCCAGGGTCTCGTTGTCCAGGCCGTCGGTGATGTCCTGCACGTAGAAGAATTTGTCTGCACCAGACTTGACACCATATTTCACCCTCGCCACATCGCGCAGCGGTGCCAATCTGTCACGGAAGGCATCGAGCAGTTCAAAGAATAGATCGGGAGCGCGCAGATAGATGCTCCACTTGGTGCCCGCGTAGCGTCCCTCTTGCTCCCGCAGCACGGCCCAGTCACCGTCCCAATCTGCAGGTAGTTCAGCACCTTCATCCTTGAACTCCCAGCCCTCCAGCGTCAATTGCCCCTGGTTCACCACACGCACCCGCCAATGGTCGTCGTTGATACTCTCTGTCAAACCTTCGATTTCGGCTACCAGAGCGTCTACGGCCTGTTGGCGCACGGCCTCGTTTTCAGTTTGGGGCAAGAGTTGGCTCAATGGTTGGCGCAGCAAGACAAACTTGATATCGTTGTCGGCCCGGGTCTGGGGGTCGTCAGTGCGCCGCAAAATAGTCGCCGCAGTGTTCACCCGTGCCTCGGTGAACCACGGTTCGACGTCGCTCTCCAGCACGGCGAGCACCTGGAATCGCTCCAGGATGAATTCTTGTAACTTGAAGCCATACTCGTTATCAAGCCAACCACTTCCGGTCAATAGGCCGATGTAGCCCCCCTCGGGCAGAAAGTGGGCCCCGTGGGGCCAGAAGTAAATGTATAGATCAGACCGGGCCGAAGGTTTTGGAGCGCCCTTACCCCATTCTTCGTAGAACAGCTCTTTGAGGAACTCTTTGTAGGGCTTGTTGGGAGCCCCCTTTACTCGGAGGATGTGATCTATGTCCTCCTGGCGGACGTAAGGCGGATTGCCCACCACGACATCCACCTGATCAATGGGAATGTGTACCTGCTGATTGTTGCCCAGTCCCTCAACCTTGAGCACCCCCTGAGCCGGTATCTGGAAAACGGGATGGCCCCGGCGCACATTGAAGAAATCCTCGACAGCCACCCGTGGATAGTTGGGTTCGTTGTCCAGGTCGCGAGCAGCCAGGTTGATCAACGCCAGATGGGCTGCAAAGGGCGAGATGTCCACACCGTAGATTTGCTCAAGCAACTGAGCGTGGGATAGTGTGCCACCGCTCAACTGCTTCTTGCGAGCATAGGCCCGCACCAGGAACGTGCCCCCGCCACAGGCAGGGTCGGCAACTATGGCGTCGGGCTGGCGGATACAAAACCCGTTAATCACGTCCACCAGGTCGGGCATGGTGTAATGCTGGCCGTAGCGATGTCGTTCTTGGGGACTGATCAACCGCTCAAAGACACGGCCCACAATGTCATAGTTCAGACGGGTAAAGTCGTAAGCGTCGATGTGATCAATCAGGTTGCGCCACCCTGCGAGGGCAACAGGAGCCAGGAAAGGCAGTGTGTCGGCAAAGTTACGCAGGTAAACCGTCTCGTAATCTCCCGAAGCCCAGATCGCCTTCTCAAAGAACTCGTTCAGAGCCTGGTGCATTTTCTCGCCCGTGTCTTCCAGGGGACCAAAGGCAATAGTGGGTAACTTGTCGCTGTAGCGACGGCGCAGGGCGTTGTAGAACATCAACTTGTTGACCAACCGGTAGCAGCTTGTTTTGGCCGCCCGCTCCAGATCAACGACGAGTGTCTCTTCTGAATGGGTCCAGCCCATCTCGTTGACCATCCAGGCTACCAACTCACCCCGAAAGACGACGTCGGTTTGGTAACGTTTGTGGAGTGCATCTACCGTATGAAATACGATCGTATCCAGCGCCGTGTCCAACATCTCGATAAAGCGCGCGTCCAGCGGCTTGACGGACAGAACTTGTAGACCACGGTGGATGTCGGCAAAGGAGGTGAGGAATTCTTCAAGAAAGGTCTTGATCTTTTCCTGAACTGGAGTAAGCGAGAGTTGTTTGTTGTCGTGGATGTCCACGACCTCAAACAGACGTTGGTCGCGCTGAATGAGGGGAACGCCTGGCTCGAACGTTTTCCACAACACTAAACGATTGACGTTCCAGGTGAAGAAGTACCCCACGCCTTCGTCATCGGCCTTTTCGTGCGCGTCAATGACCACGGCCTCGTTGTATGGCGTGAGACCATCGGGCTTGTCTGGCAGCTTGATCTCGCCGGTCAAAGCCAGGTTGCCGTCCCGATCGTAGAGCGTCAGATCGCGGCGCTTGCGCCTGCCTTTGGTGCTCTCCTCAATAGTCGCCTCTCCGAAAGGCAAGTCAAGCCGTTTGCCCAGAATCTCATCTATCCAGTTGGTAACATGGTTAACGAATGTAAGTTCATACATTTGCCATCGGATGCCGTTTATCCGCCCTCTGCGGCGAACAGATTTGTGCTATCTCTATCGGCTCCTTGGGATTTCGCGGGGTTGGGATATTGGAGTCCCCAACTTGTTGGGGGTGTGGCGCAAAGAACCTGAACAAGTTCGGGACTCCGATGCGTCATCCACGCAAAGTCCCAGAGAGCCTCTCTATCTTCTTCTCTCCCGCCGTTTCATCATCCGCTTATCTGCTCCCATCTGTTGTTTTTCGCCCTGCTTCCCCAGGCCCAGACGAGGGCAGTTACCTTGCCCCCAATGTCTGCAACTGTTCCTCCGCCTGCTGCCGCCAGTAGGGGTCGTTGCTCAGCTCCAGAACCTTCTTGAAGTCAGCAATGGCCTTCTCTTTCTCCCCTGTCCGCTTGTAGGCACGCCCGCGGTTGTAGTAGGCCGCGGCGTCGTCGGGCTGGAGTTGGATGGCCTGATCGTAGTCGGCGATGGCTTGGTCGTAGTCGCCCTTGTAGGCGTAGGCGCCCCCGCGGTTGCCGTAGGCCTCGGCATAGTCGGGCTGGAGTTGGATGGCCTGGTCGTAGTCAGCGATGGCGCGGTCGTAGTCGCCTTTGTCGTAACAGGCGAGCCCGCGGTTGTAGTAGGCCGCGGCGTCGTCGGGCTGGAGTTGGATGACCTGGTCGTAGTCGGCGATGGCGCGGTCGTAGTTGCCTTTGCCGACGTAGGCGTTTCCGCGGTTGCCGTAGGCCTCGGCATAGTCGGGCTGGAGTTGGATGGCCTGGTCGTAGTCAGCGATGGCGCGGTCGTAGTCGCCTTTGCCGGCGTAGGCATTCCCGCGGTTATAGTAGGCCGCGGCAAAGTCGGGCTGGAGTTGGATGGCCTGGTCGTAGTCGGCGATGGCGCGGTCGTAGTCGCCTTTGTCGGCGTAGGCGTTCCCGCGGTTGTTGTAGGCTTTGGCGTCGTCGGGCTGGAGCTGGATGGCCTGGTCGTAGTCGGCGATGGCGCGGTCGTAGTCACCTTTGTGGGCGTAGGCGAGCCCGCGGTTGCCGTAGGCTTTGGCGTCGTCGGGCTGGAGTTGGATGGCCTGGTCGAAGTCGGCGATGGCGCGGTCGTAGTCGCCTTTGTAGTAATAGGCGAGCCCGTGGCCTACATAGGCATCGATGTAGTCGGGCTGGAGTTGGATGGCCTGGTCGTAGTCGGCGATGGCGCGGTCGTAGTCGCCTTTGCCGGTGTAGGCGATCCCGCGGTTGTTGTAGGCCCCGGCGAAGTCGCGGAGTTGGATGGTCTGGTCGTAGTCGGCGATGGCCCGGTCGTAGTCGCCTTTGTTGTAGTAGGCAAGCCCGCGGTAGAAGTAGGTTGTGCTCCAATCCAGTGCGGGTATGCGCTCTGCGGCTTGGCTCAACGCATCGCTGAAGCAGGCGATGGCTCCGTCCCAGTCTTCCGCCGCGTAGCGGGCCATGCCCACGGAGAAGAGGCTCAGATAAGCCATCTCATCCGAGAGATGGGTTTGCAGGTCGCAACTCTCCAGTTCGGCCACGGCCATCGTCTGCACCTGGCCCTTCGCCTCCGGCCTCAGTTCGGGCATGTATTCCGGCGGGCGCAGCATCTCGAAGTGCACGCTCAGCGGCACGGCTTCCGCCGTCACCCCGTACCAACCCCAGATGACAATGGCCGCTTTGCGCTTCTCTCCCTCAGCACGGGCAGCGGCGCTCCCTTCCGCTTCGGTGATGGCCCGTCCCAGGCCCTCAACTTGCACGTCGTCGTACTCCTCCAGCGCAGCGCACAGGCGGGCCAACACGGTCTCGGTCACGCGGTACTTTTGTGGTTCCGGCCCGCCAAAGTCGGCGACGAGGATGATGACCTTGTCGGGAGGCTGGGCCAGTTGGTACAGGTGGTACCCCACCCCGCCCGCTGTCAGCAGGGGGACGACGACTATACCGGCCAGCGCCCAGCGACGCCAGCGAGGATACTGCCAGGTCCCTTTGCCGCCTTTTACCAGCGGTGGAGTGCGCTTGAAGGCCAGGTAGGCGCAGCCCAGGGTTCCGCCGCCCGCGCCTATCGCCAGCAGCGCAACGGTCACCAGGCCCGTATCGCCCTGCCACAGTTTGATAAATCCCACCATCGCAGTGACGAAGGCGACGAACCCCGTGATCCAGCCGGGGAGCCTTGGGATAAAGTCAGGCCAGTTGCGCTTGTCGCGAGTCATCTGCGATACTTCCTCGTATAATACGTGTGGTGTGGGGGCACCAGCCTGCCATCCACTTGATAACTCAAGGAATCGCTCTCCCTGGCGGCACTTGGCACGAAAATGAGATGGGTGTGTTTCATTTCAGTTGAGAGAGGCAGGTGCGACGCACTTTTGAGCATAGAATGGCCTAAAATCGCAGGAAAAACACCTCTCTTGACATTCGATCAAGTGCGTCGCACCTTAGCGCTAACTCATTTGAAACACACACAAATGAGATGGGCGACTGTGGCCCGTCTCCATTATACTCGACAGCGTCACTTGCACAAACGAACGCCGCCAGCCGCCCCACTTCCCCCACCACGAAAGGTGCCGGTAGGCGAAAAACGCGGGGCGGCATCCTGAGCCCTTCGGCCTCGCTCAGGATAAACTCCGTCGAAGAGCCTGTCCTGAGCAGGGTCGAAGGGCCGCGGGCTTGCCTTGCAGTGAACGGTGGTCGTTACGCTGCATCCTGAGCCTGTCGAAGGACCACGGCGGACAGTCCTCCCGCCTGGGTCTGGGTTGGCGACATCGTCCTTCTACTTTCGTCTTCCAGTTCGACAGCGGGAGAGCACTCCTTGCTTTGCATTCTATGGCGTCTCTGCACCGCCGCTGCTCAGCGCCTTCGCTCCACCACATATTCGGCCAGGGAGCACAGCGTTTGGCGCGAACCGTTGTCGGGCCACATCGCTAATCGTTTTCTTCGGATGAGTGGATGAAGCAGGAAGGGTCCTCAGCCAGATAGTCGCCGGTGGTGGCCCAGGCCCGCCCGCGGCAGCCGCCGCATAGCCGCCTGTATTGGCACTCGCCGCAGCGTCCTTTCAACCGTTTCTCCCGCTCCCGCAGGTGCTTGAAGACGGGGGAGGAGGCCCATAAGGTCGGGAAGGGCGTCCGGCGCACGTTGCCGCAGCTCACCTCGATGAAGGGGCAGGGCCAGACCTCGCCGTTGGGCTTGATGTAGACGAAGCCGCGTCCTGCTGAACAGCCGTGAAAGACCGTTTCCGCCAGACGCAGGAGCGGGCCGCTGTGGATGCCAGCCCGCCGCAGGAGGAAGGGCCAGTACTGGGGCGCTGCCACCGGCTCCATGATGGCCCGGGTTACGCTTTGCGCCTGGGCCATGAAGCGGATCAGCCGCTCGTTGGCGCTCAGGTCCAGAGCGGCTTCCCTGATGCCCCGGCCTCGCCCCACCGGCACCAGTTGGTACACCAAGAGGATACCCGCTCCCAGTTCGTCAACGAGGGCCACCAGTGGCCCCATCTGGTCAATGTTGTATTCCATGACCGTGACGTTGATGTGCAGCAGGACGCCAGCCCGTCGCAGGGCGCGCATCCCCCGCAGGGCGGCCTCGAAGGCGCCGGGCTGGCCGCGCACGAGGTCGTGGGTTGTGGCATCGAAGCCGTCCAGACTCACGGCGGCGATCACCACGCCGTAGCGATGCAGGCGGCGGGCCACTGCACCGTCGATGAGGGTGGCATTGGTGGCCAGAGTGTTGGTGAAACCCAGAGCCTGGGAATAGGCCAACAACTCGAAGAGGTCGTGGCGCACCAGCGGTTCGCCGCCGGTGAAAGCCATCATGCGAAACTCGCTCACCCCGGCCAGTTGATCCAGGAGACGCTTGGCCTCGCCGGTCGTCAACTCATCGGCCGCCGGCTTTCCGCCCGAGGTGTGACAGTGGATGCAGTGCAGGTTGCAGGCGGCGGTCATCTCCCAAACGGGGTGGGTCGGGAAGCCGATGCAGCCCATGCCCCGCGACCCGGCAGCCCCGGGGAGGCACTTGAAGCCGTAGGTAAGAAGCCAGCGCGGCAGTTCCCGCCAGTGCGATAGCGTGCCCACGTACAATGCGCTCATCGCCTGTCGGAGGATCAGGCTCGGCGGCCACCAAAAGGGACACACCTGGCGTCGTGGTCGCTCCCCCCACTCCTGCGGCCACTCGTCCATCGGCTCAGCCCTTGAAGACGAAGGCGAGGATGTAGGCTGCTGTGGTGCCCAGGTTTACCGCCAGGTTGGCGGCGCAGAGCCTCTCCAGCGTTGCCCGATCTCGCCAGCGGTCGCGCATCACCAGCACAACCAGGATCAGTGAGAGGGTCAGGATGGGCAGGTAGAACCACAGGGCCCGCGTGGGCACGCCGTGACCCAGCGAGAGCAGCAGCGCTATCCCGCTACCCAGGCTGGTGAGACCATAGAGGCGGGAGGCTCGCTCTCGCCCCAGGCGCACCGCCAGGTTGGTCTTCCCAGCCGCCAAGTCGGCCGGGTAATCGGGGAATTCGTTGAGCAGGATCACGTTGAAGATGGTGAGACCGATGGGGACCGCCAGCCAATGGGTCAGCGGCGCTATCCTTCCCGCTTGTAAATAGCAGCCCACCGCCACCGGCAGCCAGCCGTAGCAGAAGGCGATCCACAACTCGCCCCATCCCCTGCTTACCCAACGCACCGGTCGCGTCGAATAGAAGAACCCACCCAACATGCCCAGGGCACCGAGGGGAATGGTCCACACCCCCGTCCGATAGCCCAGCTGGAGGATCAACCCCACCCCGCCGGCCAATAGCAGACTGGCCAGCGAGGCCCACAGAGCGGCATGGCGGGGCAAAAGGCCACGCTGCAACACTCGGGAGCCTCCAGCGAAGCGGCTGGGAGCCCAGCGGGCGGAGAGGGAATCCTCCGCGTAGTCCCAGTATTCTCCGGCGTAGTAGGTGGCCAGCATCACGAGCACCACGCCCAGCGTGCCCCAGGCACAGATATCCCAGCGGAAGGCTCCTCCTTGCCACCAGGCCAGCACCCCGCCCAGGATAAACGGCAGCACCCCCACGGAATGGAACGGTGGGCGGGAGAGGGCCAACCAGGCGCGCAGTTTATCACCCATCATAGACATTACCAAAAAAAATGGGAGGTGCCCTCCTGAAACTGGACACGATTTGAGCGATTCTTACGGAACGTCGGGAGCCTGTATCTGCTCAGACAGCCACCACCTCCGGTCCCGGATCCGGTGGGCCGGCGAGAGGGAGCAAGAAGGAGAAGGTCGCGCCGTGCCTGTATTCACTTTCCACCCACATGCGGCCCCCGTGCATCTCGACCAGCCGTTTGCTGATGGTCAGTCCCAATCCGGTACCCCTCGTCTTTCGCGTTGGTGAGCCATCTGCCTGGCGAAACTCCTCAAAGATGATCTCCTGATCCTCGGGTTTGATGCCGATGCCCGTATCGGCCACGGAGAAGAGTATCGTGGCTGGGTCGGCCAGCCGGCAGGAGAGGGTGATGTGCCCTTCGACGGGGGTGAATTTGTTGGCGTTGCTGAGCAGGTTGAACAATACCTGCTTGATCCGGAAGCGGTCGGCGGTGAGTGGTGGCAGGTCATCGGCCTGTTCTACTGTCAGTACCTGCGACTTCTCCTCGATCAGCGGCGAGATCGTTGCCTGCACCTCCGCCAGCAACTCCGCTGCGTCGAAAGTTGCCGGTTCCAGCGTCATACGCCCGGCCTCAATTTTGGATAGGTCGAGGATGTCGTTGATCAGGGTCAGGAGGTGCTCCCCACCGTCGAGGATGTTCTGCACACACTCCTTCTGTTCGGGGGACATCTCGCCCACCGATCCATCAATCAACAAATCGGAGAAGCCGATGATGGAGTTGAGCGGTGTCCGGAGTTCGTGGCTCATATTGGCGAGGAACTGGTCCTTAAGCCGGTCGAGTTCCTGCAAGCGGACGTTTGCCTGCTCCAGCGCCTCTGCTCGCTGCTGCAACTCGATTCTGGCAGTCTCCACTGCCTCGAACAGGCGGGCACGCTCCACGAGCACGGCCAGGTTACTAGCCAGCGTGCTCAACAGCCGCTGGTCGTCGTCCGTGAAGGCGTTGATCTGAGGGCTCTCGACGTTGATGACGCCAATGACCCACGGGCCGGTGCTCAGAGGGACGCATAGTTCGGAGCGGGTATCGGGGGTTACCTCGACGTAGCGAGGATCCAGCCGCACGTCGGGCACGAGGACAGGCTCGCCGTGCCGTGCCACCCAACCGGTGACCCCCTCGCCTAACTGCAGGCGCAGATTCCTGATCAAGTTGGTGGGGTAGCCGACTCCCGCCTCCAGGCGCAATACGTTGCCTTCTGGCTCCAGCAGCAAGAGCGCCACCTGGATGCCCTCCAACTCGGCGGCCAAGGCCTCTGCAGCGGCCTGTAGAGTCTCCTCCAGGCGCACCCCGGAGGCGGCCGCCAGGCTCACGTAGTGGAGCAACTGCAGTTCTCGCACCCGGCGGCTGGCCTCCTCGAACAGCCGGGCGTTCTCCATCGCGATGGCTGCCGGGTGGATCAGCGTCTGGCTCACTGCGATCTCCCCCTCAGTGAAGCGGCGAGGGATCTGGCTTTCCCATACCTGGGCAAAGCCCAATACGCGGTCACGGGCCACCATTGGCAGAAATAGCATGGCCTGCGCACCGTGGGTCTCCAACGTGGCCCGCGTGAGCGAGCCCACGTCGGGATCATCCACCCGCACCTGCACGGGGCGGCGGTGGGCCAGGTCCTCCGCTATGGCGGGAAAGTCGGCCAGTGAGTAGGTCCGGCCCATGTCCGAACGCCGCTCTTCCTCCGTGGACTCGGAAGCCGCGTAATCAGCGACGACAGTGATAGTGTCGGTCTTATCGTCCAGGCTATAGATCCTGGCGCTGGTGCCGTTCAGAATCTCACACAGGCTACGGGCCACGTAAGGCAGCATCTGGTCCACGTCGAGAGTAGATGAGAGAGCCGCCGTGACATCGTGAAGCAAGATTGTCTTGCGTAATTGTGCCCGCGTCTGTTCGTACAGACGAGAGTTATCAATCGCCAGGGCCACCTGGTGGGCGAAGGCAAAGGCCAGACGGGCCACTTCTTCGTCGTAGGCATAGGGGCGCTGAGAATCCATCATCAGCACGCCGATGACCCTGTCCTTGGTAATCAGCGGCACACCCAGCCAGGAGCGTACCGGGCCATGTCCCTCGACAGGGAACCAGTTGGGTTCTGCGCGCACATCTGGAACGATGACTGGACCGCGTTCACGCACGGCCCGTTGCACCAGGGGGAACTCTTTCAAAACGAACCGCTTCGAGAGAACGTGCTCCAGGCCACGGGAGGCGACGGTCCAACAATGTTCATCGCGCAGCAGGTTGATCGAAGCCGCGTCGTAAGGCACCACCTGCTGGAGTTCGTCCAGGATGCGTTCTAGCAGTTTATCAAGTCGTAGCGTTGTGCTCAGGGCCTCGGCAGTGTTGAGCAGGGTGTGAGCCACTTCGCGCTCACGCACAATGTCTCTAAAGAGGTGGGCATTCTCCACCGCCACGCCGATCTGCTGGGCGATGGCAGTCAGCAGCACGTGGCCGGTCTCAGAGACGGGGTGGGGTGCGGTGTCGAAGAGACAAAGGGCTCCCAGGGCATGATTCTTGTGGACAATTGGTGCGCCCACGTAGGACAGCAACCCCGCCTTCAACAGCCCGCGCACGTCTACTGGCGCATCTTCGCGCAGGTCTTCCAGGCCCTGGGGTTTCCCCTCCCGGTACACGAAATCGCACAGTGTATCGCTCACGCCATGGGTCTCCAGGCGTTCGACGAGGGACGACGGAAGGCCCGTGTGATTGAGGAGCACCAGCCCCCCCGTATGCTCATCGGCCAGAGCAATCAAGCCGCCCGCGAATTCCAGGGCGTGGACTGTGCGCGAGAGGGCCTGATCCAGGACGTCCTGCAACTCCAGCGGGGTGGACAGGGCCTGGGCTACCGCGTTGAGGGCAGCCAATTCCAGGTTGCTGCGATGCAGGGGCCATTTGACCCGCGCACGGCCGAGGGCCCGACCGAGAATCTCAGCCGCATTCCTCAAGAGGCTAATCTCCTCTCATCCTTATCCCCCTTTTCCATTCCAATGCGAGCAGCCAGATTATAGTATAATTCGGAATCGGCATTCTGAGGGTTTCATTTGCGTTACGGTAACGTTTCAGAGCATTGGGGCAAGAGTCGCACTTTGCTCCGGCTGGATCACCACATGATGGGCAGGATGCGCTCTTCAACGAGTCGAGAGAACCATTCTACCCCTGTATCACCACCAACGTCCCCAGCTCAGCCCACTCATAAAGGACAGCGGCCTCGTCCAAACCGATGACGATGCAGCCGTAGGAGACCGGGCGGCCCAGGTAGCCTTCCCACAGTCGGGCACCACTGGAGAGCGTCGGCAGCCCGTGGATGCCGTTGGTGAAATCAGGCCCGGAGCGATAAATCCCCATGAAGTGAGGCATCCACAGATCCCAACTGGAGGCGTAGGCCTCCTCCTCCTTGCTCAGCACCTGAAACGTGCCGGTGATGGTCGGCGAGGAGGCGATGCCGGTCGAGCACAAGAAGTCATAGACCAGCAGTTCCCCTTCGTAGGCGTAGAGGTGCTGGTCGGAGATGTCTACCACGATGCGCCGGCTGGTGATGAGCGGCAGCGGGAAGAGCACGTCCACCGAGGGGATGACGATTTGCTGACCGGGCCGCAGTTCCCCAGGTTCGACACCCGGGTTGGCCTCGGTCAGCCGCCAGACGGGGAAGCCGTGTGCCCGCGCCACTGACATCAGCGTGTCGCCCGGCTGCACGGTGTAGGCGTGCGAGGGATACATCAGCGCGACGGCAGCCTGGCCCTCCCCGGCCTCCACCGCCGCCCGCACCGCTGGCAGCGTCCCCCCGACGTCGAGTGCGACCTCATCGGTTAATTGGCTGCCCAGACCGTCCAGGTAGGGGCGGATGGCCTCCTCTTGCACCGTCAGCATCAGTTGGGCTCCGTCCCCATCCTCATCCTCGATCCGCCGCGCAATCAGCCACTCCACCACCGTCTCCGGCTCCACTGTCCACGTCGCGCTGAAGCCGGTCAGCGGGTCGTCGGCGACGAGCGTGAATGGGCGTGCCAGGAGTGCCTCGGCCTGAGCCTGCGCCGGGCCCGGGTTGCCGATGGCTGACTCCACCGGGCGGGTCAGCAGTTCCATCACCAGCCCCTCGGAGCCAACGCCGACCGCGTGCGGGAGCACGGCGACGGTCGCCTCTACGTCCAGTTCCCGTCCCACCTGGGCCGGCAGTGGGGTGATGCCGTCGGGTCGAATGAGGAGGCTGGCGTCCACCGGCGGGACGAACACCTCTGGGGCAAATGCCTGGAGCGCCGCGGTGGCGTGGGCCGGGTCGGGGAGCACGACGACGGGGGGAAGCGGCCAACCGGCGACGAGCGCCCACAGTGGGGCGGCCCACTGCTGCTTGTCCGTTCCCTCGCGCCCCACCTGGTAGGCCAGACGAGCGGCCGCCAACGGGTCGAGGTGCAGCCCCAGGTCGGCCCAGGAGCGACTCCAGACGCGTTCCCTGTCGCGCAGCATGAGCGGCAGTGTGGCCGGGTCGGGGAGCGCCGACCGGAGGGCAGCGGCGGCCTCGTCCACGGTCAGCCCGCTCAAGTCCACGCCGTAGACGCTGACGCCGGGGTAGATGCGCTCGGCGTAGTGCTGGCTGTAGGCCCCACTCGCGAACACCAGTCCACCCACCCCAGCGCACAGAAGGGCGGCGGCGAGGACAGTGCCAAAGAATATCCACGCAGTGCGACGGCTCATATCGCTGTGCTCAAGATGATAGGTCTACCGAATCACGCGGAACGGACTCATGTACGCTTGCAGGTCATCCCACACCTGCTTCGGCTGGCCGGTCTGCGGGAGATAGACCACCTCGACCACGTACACCTCTGATCCTTCGTGGTACTGGACCTGTACCGGGTCTCCATACCGGATGCGGCGTACCGCAACACGTTTGCGCTACCATACCACATAACTGTCCTGATTGTCAAATCTGGCGCACCGTCCCCCGCCTTGCATCGGCGCGAGAGTGACGGTATAATCGTAGAGCGAGCGATCGAGGAGTAGGAAATATGCCCAGGTTCAAGCTGGTATCCGACTTTCAACCCACCGGCGACCAGCCGGAGGCCATCGCTGCGCTGGTGAAGGGACTCCACAAAGGCTATCAGCACCAGGTGTTGCTGGGGGCCACGGGGGTCGGGAAGACCTATGTCGTGTCCCAGGTCATCCAACACTGGCAGCGGCCTACACTCGTCCTATCGCACAACAAAACCTTAGCTGCTCAACTTTACAGTGAGTTTTCTAATTTCTTTCCCCACAACGCCGTCGAGTACTTCGTCTCCTACTACGACTACTACCAGCCGGAGGCTTACCTGCCCAGGTACGACCTGTATATCGAGAAGGACGCCGACATCAACGAGGAGATTGACCGCCTCCGCCTGGCCGCTACCACCGCCCTCTTCTCCCGCCGTGACGCCATCATCGTCGCCTCCGTCTCCTGCATCTACGCCATCGGCGACCCTCAGGAGTGGGGCCGGGTCGTGGTCAAACTGGCGCGGGGCGAGAAACACCGGCGCGAGGCGCTCCTCCGCCACCTGGTCAGCATCTACTACGAGCGGAATGATTTCGACCTGAAGCGCGGGGCCTTCCGCGTGCGGGGCGACACATTGGAGGTAGTGCCGGCCTACGGCGAGACCGCCTACCGCATCGGCTTCTGGGGAGATGAGATTGAGCGCATCACTGAGATTGACCCCCTCACCGGCGAGGTGCTGGCGGATTTGGATGAAGTGCAGGTCTTCCCCGCCAAGCACTTCATCACTCCCGAGGAGAAGAGAGAGCAGGCCCTGGCCGACATTGAGACCGAGTTGGAGGCGCGGCTGGCCGAACTGAAGGCCGACGGGAGGCTCCTGGAGGCCCAGCGGCTGGAGCAGCGCACCCGGTACGACATGGAGATGATCCGCGAGATCGGCTATTGCTCCGGCATCGAGAACTACTCCCGCCACCTGCAACAACGCCCAGCCGGGTCGCCCCCATGGACGCTGATGGACTACTTCCCGGCCAATTACCTGCTCATCGTGGACGAATCGCACATGACGGTTCCCCAGGTGCGCGGGATGTACCACGGCGACCGCAGCCGCAAGGAGGTGCTGGTCGAGTACGGCTTTCGCCTCCCCTCAGCGCTGGATAACCGTCCCCTCAATTTCGAGGAGTTCGAGGCCCGCGTCAACCAGGCCATCTACACCTCTGCCACCCCCGGCCCCTACGAACTGGAGAAGAGCCAGCAGGTGGTGCAGCAGATCATCCGCCCCACCGGCATCGTGGATCCCCAAATCGTCGTCAAGCCGGTGAGGGGACAGGTGGACGACCTGGTGGGGCAGATCAACGAGCGAGTGGCGCGGGGAGAGCGCGTGCTGGTCACCACGCTGACCAAGCGCATGGCCGAGGACCTGGCCGACTACCTGCGTGAACTGGACATCAAGGTGCACTATTTACACAGCGAGGTCCAGACCCTCGAGCGGGTGGAGATCCTGCGAGACCTGCGGCTGGGGGCCTACGATGTGGTGGTGGGGATCAATCTGCTGCGGGAGGGGCTGGACCTGCCGGAGGTGAGCCTGGTGGCGATCCTGGACGCCGACAAGGAGGGGTTCCTGCGATCGGATACGGCACTCATCCAGACCACCGGCCGGGCGGCACGGCACGTCAACGGCACCGCCATCATGTACGCCGACCGTATCACCAACTCGATGAGGCGGGCCATTGAGGAGACGGAGCGACGGCGGAAGGTTCAGATGAGGTACAACGAGGAGCACGGCATTGTGCCTGCCACCATCGTCAAGGAGGTCCACGACCTGACCGACCGGGTGCGCAGCCGAGCCGTCCCTGACCACGAGCCGGGTCTGGCCCTGGCGCAGTTGCCCAACGACGAACTGGCCCGCCTGATCCGGGAGTTGGAGAAGCAGATGAAGGCGGCCGCCCAGCACTTGGCGTTCGAGAAGGCCGCCCTCCTGCGGGACCAGGTCTTGGAACTGCGGGCGGTGCTGGTGGAGAAGGGAGAGGCAGAGATGCCGGCCTGGGAGCGGGAGCGGAGGCGGGCTCGATTGGGCATTGAGGGCAGGAGATAAGAAGCCACTGTGCCTCCTGGAACAGTCAGGCGTCGGAGGACGGATAACGCATAGGGTCGCCTACCTCCTCCAGCACCTGCGGCCCACGATCCCTGTCAGCCCCGCCAGCAACCCCAGCCCCACGCCGATCAGCAGAGGCCAGGACATAGCCGCAGGTGGACTCCCGCCGGTCACCGGCAACAGGATCGGCTCAGGCGTGGGGGTGGAGGTGGAGGTGGGAACCAGGGTGGCCGGGGGAGCGGGCGGCTGTGGTGTGGGCGTGGGAGGTGGTGTGGGCGGTGGAGGCGGCTGCGGTGTCGGTGTGGGCGTAGGCTCAGTGAAGGCGACCTTCAGGTAGGGGCGCGTGGCCGGATCGCCGGCCGTCAGGCGGCGGGCGGCGGCCCAGTTGTTCGCCGTCGAGCCCAGGTCGGCAGCGGCCACCGCCAGGCCATGGTTGGGCGTGCCGTCCAGCCAGCCCTGCGCCAGCGGCGTCACGTCCCAGGTGAACCAATCCCCGTCCGAGGTGACCGTCGTCGTCACCACGGCCTCTTCCAACGCGGGCCAGGCGCTCATATCGTTCCAGCCTACACCCTCCGGCGTCCAGGCCACCGTCACAGGATAGGCTGACATCGGCGCGCCGCCCGGCCCGGGCCAGAAGTCGTCCACGTAGACGTGAAGTGTCGCTGATTGAATCGTCGCGCCAGCGGGAATCTCGTCCAGCGGGAAGCGCAGGTAGGTGCGGCAGAAGACGTCGTTGCCGGAAGCCGGCCCGATGTAGTTGCCGAGGGGGAAGACGCTCGTGCTCCAGCGCTCGCCGGAGCCGGGATCCTCCGAAAGGACGCCCACGCTCTGGTCAGGATGTATCTGGAGCGGGGTCTGTGCGCGGGCGGGAAGCGCCAGCGCGGCCAGGCAGAGCCCAATAGCAAGGAGTGACCAGGGGGTTTGTTTCATAGTGACCTCCTGCTGCTATTATACCGCCCCCACCCCAAAACGACAATCCCTCCCCCGCCGGTGCGGATTAGCGGTTAGAAGTCAGCGCCTGGCTTGCTGGATGCTGGATATTGGGAGTTAGGAGTTGGAGGCTGGTAGGGTAAATGAAAAGACACTCCCCTGGCCCACCTCGCTCTCCACCCCCACCTGCCCGCCGAGCTTTTTCATGATGCGCCGCACGATGGATAGCCCCAGTCCGTGCCCTTCCGCGCGAACCCTGTCGAGCCGCGTAAACGGAATGAACAACCGGGCCTGAGCCTCTGACGTAAGGCCGGGGCCGTTGTCGCGTACCCAGAAGCACACTCCACCGTTCGGTTGCGTCGTCGCGCCCAGTTCCACGCGCGGTGGTTGGCCGCCGTACTTGAGCCCGTTGCTGAGATAGTTGACCCACACCTCTTCGACCCACGGGCCGTAGCCCAGCGCCACCGGCCAGGTCTCGGGCAGGATGACCTCGGCCTGGCGCTCCTCGATCATACTGGCCAACCGCTGCACTGCCTCGGCCACGATGCCCGCCATGTCCAGTGGTCTCATCTCCACTTCCATCTTCCGCACTCCGGCCAGCAGTAACAACTCGTCAATGATGCGGCTCATCTTGCGCCCGCCTTGCGCCATTATATGTAGATAGCGGCGTAGATTCTCCTCTGGTATCCCGGTGTAATCCTCTTCCACAGTCTCGGCAAAGCCGACAATGCGGGCCAGGGAAGTCTTGAGATCATGGGCTACGGTGTGAGCAAAGGCGTCCAGTTCTTCGTTGCGCGCTTGCAGTTGGACGGTGCGTTGCCGCAGGGCCTGGAAAAGCTGTGCGTTCGCGATGGCGGCAGCGGCGAGGGGGGCCAGCACCTCCATCCACGCGAGATCGGCGGACGAGAATGGCTCTTGCTTCTTGTTGACCGCCTCCAGGACGCCGATACTGGTTTCCCTCATGAGGAGCGGGACGGCGACGACGTCACGGGTGTGGAACCCGATCTGCTCGCCCACCTGGCGGCAGAAACGGGGGTCGGCCTGCGCGTCAGGCACAAGAACCGACTGCTTGCGCTGAAGTGCCCAACCGGCGATGCCCTGCCCGGGTGCCATCTGTATCCCCAGCAGACGCTGTGTACTGCTCCCGGAAGCCGCCCGGCACGCGAGACTTCCATCCGAACCCCGCAGCCAGACGGATGCGCCCTCTGCGTCCATCCCGATCATCGCGATATGCATCACGCGCTGCAATACACTGGCCAGGTCGAGTGTGGATAGGAGGATTCTCCCCGCCTCGACCAGGTGCTCCATCCTCTGCTGCTGGAGACGCTCGGCCAGTTTCCAGCCGAGGAGCGTCTTCACGCGGGCCAGCAACTCAAGAGTCCGAACCGGTTTGGGGAGGTAGTCGTTCGCTCCCGCCTCCAGCGCCATCAGCCGGGTGTCCGAATCAGCCTCCACGGTGAGGATGATCACGGGCAGGAGCGCGAAGCGCTCGTCGGCCCGCATGCGGCGCAGGAGCGTCAGGCCGTCAATGCCGGGCATATTCAGGTCGAGCAACAACAAGTCCGGCATGGGAGCCCTTCCCTCCGCTCCTGTCACGAGGCGGTTCCAGCCGCTCTCCCCATCGCGGCGGGACTCGACCTGGTAGCCCTGGCTGGAGAGGATATCGGTCAGGCTTTCGACGAGGACGGCGCTATCGTCAACGATCAGAATTCGAACGTCCATCGCTTCTCCTGAAGAGAACTCCCGCATTTTATGCCATTATACCGCCCCCCCGAAAAAACAACAACCCCCTGCCCACGCGAGCAGGGGGTTGTTTTTCAGGTACATCGGCTCAGTTGCTCACCGACTGTGGCCACCAGGGATTATAGTTGCGCCACACCGTCGGCAGGAAGACGCGATAGGTGCGGGTAGCAGTGCCGAGTTCCAACGCCCCCGCCAGCCGGTCCTCGACGACCACGCGGCGCGGCGTGGGGGCCGCAAACGGGAACTCGTGGACGTACCGCCCATCGGTGTGGACGATGACGCGGTACGAATCTGGCGGGGCCACCGGTCCTTCGATGAACTCAGGACGCGGCGCCAGCGCCCACGGCCCCACGTCGCCCGGCACGAACTCCAGCACCAGCCCGATCTGCTCTCTTGCGCCGGGGGGCATGTGGGGCAAGTTGAAGGCTACCCAGTCCGCGCCTTGGGCCGCCGCCGGCCGGGTGCTCGCCGTCAGCGTCACGCCGGAGGTGAATGTGACGGTGATGCGGCCATCCTGGGCGATGTAATCGCCCTGGTTAAACACGTCCAGTGTCACCGCTGCCTCGTTCAGCACCCCGCGCACCACCCCCGGCACCACCTCTCCATCTATCGTGTCGGTGATGGTGTCCACGGTGTAGGTCACCACCAGTGCTGCCCCGTGCACCTCCACCGTCTGCAGGTTGCCGGTGTGGGTGTAGACCTGGGCGAAGGGGTCGGTGTAGGTGATGACCGGGCCATAGTTGATGACCGAGGTGCCGCTGGATTCGATCTCAGCGCGAGATTTGAAAACCACGTACACCTCGCCGGAGCGCTGGCCGTTCTCCAGCCACGGCATCTGGGTGGCGTCGTAGGTGTCGGATACGGGGAGGGTGAAGGAAACGAGCGTGCCGCTGGCCACGGAGGCCGTGACGAAGGAGACGGGCCGCAGGCCGGCGAAGATGTTCGTGGCTGTCGTTTCCTGACCCAGCGATAGCGCGCCCTCCAACTGCGTCGCCTCGCCAGCGTTTGCCAGCCGGGCATCCTCAGGCGTGGCCCACGGCGGCAGCAGGTCCTCCAGTTGTAGACCGGTGGCCTGCCCCCAGACCGTCTGCACACACTGGCCGTGTCCGCCCACACCAACCTCTGCGGCTGGCACCTCGAAGTCCCCCGGCAGCCCGTCGGCGCTCGCCTCGAAGGTGATCGGGTGCGCCTTGCCCGTGTCAGTGAAGGCCGGGCTGACTTCGACATCGTAGTACCAGACCGTGCGCCAGCCGTCGGGGACGGTGGCCTGATGCAGGAAGGGGAAGTCGAAGAAGATGGGCTCGATGGCCTCCGTCTCCGTGATGCTGCGCGGGGTGACGGTGATGCCGGAGGGGGCGGTGGGGGTGATGGCCAGGTTCGTCAGTGTGATGCCGTCCTGATTGTTGCGAATCTCCAACCGCACCTGGGTCGTCTCGCTGGGGGCGACGCGCGGCCAGAGCAGCTCCGTCCCATGCCGCCCGCCCACGTAGACCGTCGCCGCCAGGTCTCCGAAGCCGTAGGACTTGATGAACGGCTCCCAGCCCACGCAGCGGGGGTCCCAGGGGTCCTCCACCCGCACGAGGTGGTAGACGTGGTCGTCGAAGGTCGCGACCAACACCGGGGCCACCGCCTTGTGCACCTGAGCATCGGAGGAGAGGCCAAAGACCGCCTGCACGTGACCGTCGTAGACCTCGTACCGGCTGGGGCCGACTGCCTTCTGGTGGTAGACGAACCGCGCCCCGTCGTCAATCTTCATCACTCCCTCGCGGTGGAAGTTGGGGTAGGTGCCGATGGTGGCGCTGATCAGGAGCCCCTCCCGCTGCTGGCTCTCCAGGTACTGCTGGAAGTAGAGGTAGTCGTAGGCCGGGACGGTGACGACGGTCACCAGGTCGGTGTCGGTCAGGTAGCCCTGGAGGTGCAAACCAGCCCACGAACTCTCCCAATCGCCGCCCATCGGCGAGAGTTGAAAGCCGCACCCACGGAACATGCCCTGGGCGATGAGGGTCTCGTCTTTCTCCAACGGCGGCATCGCCGGGTCGAAGTTGGACCAGGACTTGAGGTACAGCGTCAGGTCAGCCCCTTCGCGGGCGGGGAACTCCAGGACACGGGTGTCGCCGCGCCCGTCCCCATTCCGGTCGGCCTGCATCTCGAAGGTGGTGTTGACCACGGCGTGGTACTCCGGCGGCGGGAAGGGGACGATGTCGTAGAACACGGTGCGCAACTCCATCTCCTGCGTGCGGGACCAGACGTCCCGGTAGGTCACGCAGACCGTCTCCGGCGGCACAGGGATATGGACGACGCCGCTAGAGAGGTATTCGTGGTAGGGGATGGGGTGGCCGCCCAGGTTGGTGTAGACGGAGCCGCCAGAGCCTGTCAGCACCAGGCTGGGGCTGATAGGGTCGCTGGCGAAGGAGACGGTGCGACTGAGGAGTTCGTGGCTGAAGAGGCCATAACGCACCGCTGGCTCCTGGTAGTCGTAGCCGGGCAACGCGCCGAAGTTCCACACCATCCGCAGCGCCGGGAGGAGGATGTCCCCTTCAGCGGTGACGGTGATGTAATTGGTGTAGGTCGGCGGGATGGCGACGGAGTTGGTGAGACCAGGGGTGGTGGTGAAGTTTCCGGTGTAGGTGTAGACCAGTTGCGGCCCGCTCTCCCAGGCGGTGAGGGTATAGAAGACGCCGGTGGTGATGGCCGAGGTGGACACGCCGTCAATGTGGGCGGGCAGGGGGTAGACGGGGACGGGGGTGTCGTAGAAGAAGACCTCGTTCATCGCAAACAGGCTCTCGGAGAGGGGGTCAATGTCACTGATGCCCCAGGTGTCGCTGATGACCTGCGGGACGAGCCGTTGGTCGTCCACGTCCACGATGGGGGAGAGGAGCGCCACCACGTCGGTGATGACCACCTGGTCGGCTCCCGTCTCTTCCTTGTTCTCCAGCGTCAGGGCGATGTCGAAGTAGTAGCCTGCCGCTGGCAGAGGATAGAGGCCATCCAGTTCGATGTCCCGGTCGCCCACCAGCCGGGCCGCCATTAGCGAGTTGACCCGCAGGCTGTTGCGCACGATGTGGCGGGGGAGGCCGTCCGGGTGGACTTCCGTGGGCCAGAAGGGGTCCACGTAGTCGGCGACGGCGGTGCTGACCAGCGCGCTGCCTGCGGTGCCGGAGGGGGCGGAGGTGTAGGCGACATAGGTGAAGCGGGTGTCGCCGGGCAGCGCCCCAGCCAGCGTAAAGACGATGGTCGTCGTGCCGTCGGGGTTGGTGGTGAAGGCCGCCGGCGTGGGGACGATGGAGGCAAGCGTGGTGGTGAAACCGCTATGCAGCGTCTCGGTGACGACGACGCCAGTCAGCGGGCCGTCCCAGTAGTTCTTGAAGGTGGTGGTGACGGCGATGGGCACGCCTGGCTCGTAGGCGGGTAAGCGAGCGCAGCCTACGGCGTCGGAGTACTGCTGGCAGAGGGTGCCGTGGATGGAGGCCCGCTCCCCCATGGCCCACAGCAGCGCGTCGAGCACCTGCGGGTGGTAGTCAATGTCGTCGGAGGGGTGGCCGTTAAAGAATACCACCCGCCCATCGCCGGGAGTGGCGACCCCGATGGCGACCGAACCGGGCTGGGAGGTGTCGGCGAAGGTGGCGACGACGCTGAGGCCGGCTGTGGCGGTGATGAGGGGTTCGTTGAGGACGTACGTTTCGTTCGAGAGCCACGAGAAGGCCAGCGGGTGGTCAGGTTGGAGGACGTTCAGTTGCCCCTTGTTATCCGTGTCAGTGACGCGGGTCTCCAGGTCCACGGTGCCGGTGGGCAACAGGCCGGCTTGTTCGGCAATGTAGGCAGCGTTGGATTGGGCGTATAGAAAGCCGCCACCCGCGACGAAGTCGCGGATACCGTTCAAGCCATTGGTTCCCAGCGCGGTGACCACCTCGTCGGCGTAGCCGATACGAATCGTCGGCAGGATTAGAACGTCGTAATCAGATAGATCGGTGGCAATCTGCGTCTCGGTGAGGGTGTCGAAATAGGGGCAGCCCTCACCCCCCCCATCCCCCCCCGGGCGGGGGGGGGACTCGCACCACAGGTAGACGCGGAACAGTTGCTCGAAGTCTCCCTCCTCCCAGACGACGAGTTGGTCGTACTCGTCGCGCGCGGTGCCGTAGAATAGGGCGACCTTGCGGGGATGGAGGGCAAAGGAACGGGGCACGCTAAAGGGGCCGGAACTGGTCACCTGGTAAAAGTCGCCGCTCAGGTTGCCGAGAACGGCGCCGGGGGCGTAGTCGGTGCCATCCACTGTGGCGGTGTCGGCGGTCCAGGCCAAATCGGGGTGGTCGTGGTGGTAGAGGGCGTGCCACAGTGCCTTGTAACCGTTGCGGCGCTGGAGGTCATCGGGCTGGCCCGCGCCCAGCGGGGTGAGGGTCTCCCCGGCGGGGAAATCGTAGCGGGCCGGGGCGGCGCGCAGGGGAAGGGAGAGGGCAACCAGCAGCAGGGCGACGGCTCCTACCCCCAGAACAGCGATCAACAGCAGACGGAATAAGGACTTCATGACGGTCTCCTTTCTCTTGACAAGGTGTCAACGAACAGGCGGCTCTGCGCGGCGGCGAGACTACACTGAACGCAAATCAAACCAGTGATTTTGGAATCGAGGCTTTAGCCAGGTTTTACGCCTGAGTTCCGGCTGAAGCCTGCACTCCAAATTCACCAAACCCAAGCGTGTTCAGTACACTGCTATACGAAGGCGTCTCACCCTGCTGCCAGTAGAGAGTGCTGTTTACATTGTACCAGAAAACGAGGAACGCCACAATAGGAGAGAGGTACTACAGGGGCAGCGGCGTGGAACGCGATTCTAAAAGTATTCCACCATTTTGTATACCTGCTTGTTACCTCCACCTCATACAATAATTAAGGGCGGGCCTTAGGCCCGTTTTGCATTTCCCAGTTCGCCCTCAGGCTGGAGCGGGCTGCCAGGCGAGCGATGAGAACACACATCAAACAAGCCCACATGCCTGAGGCTGGACTCTCGGCCCTTCATGGGGCCTCGTGAAATCATGCACCAGCAATTTGCTTGGAGGTAAAATCTGATGTCAAAGAAACGGATCCTACTCAATATCGTTCTCCTGGCGGCCTTGATGCTGAATCTGGTTCCAGCACGCGTCCTGGCCGACACGCCACCTGTGCCTGTGGTGGCGATCCACGTCTCTGAACTCACACAGGCGCTATGGTCGAACACCTCATGGCATTACTTTGTGATGCCCGAATCGCTGAAGGAGGCACTGAACTCGGACGGCACTCCCTGGGTAGAGGTGAGCGACGCCGGCATTGCGACCGGTGCTTTGCTCCACCCGGATGGTTCGCCCAGGTATCCCATCCTGATCAGCCTGGCCTCCGAAGTGATCGGTGACGACGAGAGCGACCCGCTGCGCGATTACGTCGCCGCGGGCGGATTCTTATTCGTCGGCTCGTCGACCTTTACCCGCAACCCGGACGGGACAAGCCGGACCGACTTTGCACTGGCCGACGAGATGGGCCTGCACAGCCTTGGGGACTGGTATCAGAATAGCACATTCACCAAGGTCATTGACCACCGGCTGGTCTCACATATTCCATCAGGCACGCTCACCTGGGGCATGCCGTTGCACTCGGAGCAGACTCCCTGGGGCATATCGCCTGGGCACTCACTCCATAGGAACCACTATGTCTGGCACGTGGCCGCCAGCGGCGCTGAGGTCATCGCCAATGGCAATTCAGGCCCGCTCCTGGCGACTAAAGGCTACGGCGAGGGGCACTTTATCTACCACGGCGCACTCAATCCGCTCATCGGACACGGCGGCCCCGATCCGGGCATGTATGCCTACCTCATCTATCGCAACGCGATCGAGTGGGCCTTCGAGGCCGCAGATGTCCCCATCGTCAAGCGCAGCCCGTGGCGATATGAGTACGACGCGGCCTTCGTCGTCCGCCACGACTTTGAGAACACGCCGTCGCGGATACAATCCATCAAGTCCTCGTCCCAGGCCGAACACTCACTCGGTGCCAAGGGCGATTACTATTTCTGCACCGGGACGCTTCGCGTCGGTTCTGAAGACACCCAGATGTCGGACGAGTTAAAACTCGCCACCATCGCCGACCTGCAGGATGCCGTTCAGGATTACGGCGCGACCATCGGTTCGCATAACGGCGGGCTGCCGAATCCCAATTACTCCTGGTCGACCAGCAGCTACCAATACTGGCACTGGGGGACGGACGAAGCACTGGACGCGAACCCGCCGGGTTATACCGACGGCTATGAGTATGCGTATACATCGGTCCTGACCTCCTTCCTGGACATCGAGGGCTGGCTGGCGGGGCTGGATAACGGCCGGCCGGGCTGCGGCGCGGCGGGCAACTGCCCGCGCACGTGGGTTTCGCCGTACTTCAATTCGACGCGCGAAGGCTCCTATAACATCATGGAGCAGTTGGGCTCGGTCATTATGGGCGAGCAGAAGATCGGCCCCTTCCCACACTGGACCCTGTCGTACGAGACGACCGGCAAGCGCTACTCGCACGTGACGCTGCCGGTGAGCGACTGGTACATAGGCACTACCATCGCCCAATCCATGGAGTCGGGGCACAATGCGGCGACCATACATGCATTGGTTGATTTCTACTATGACCTAGGTGCGCTGATCAACCTGTATTGCCACCAATCCTCGGCCGGCGGCAACGCACACGAGTACGCTGCCTACGGCACCTCCAAGCCGAGAGTATGGTCAACTAACGCGGTTGGCATACGCGACTGGTGGACGCTGCGCTCCAACGTGGTCGTCACGCCCACCTACAGCAAGGCGGGCTCCACGGCAATCGCCGGAGCCACGGTCACTGGTGCCACCGATCCCGAGACGGCCATAGAAGTCGTCATCCCTCACTGGGACAGCGGGGCCGTCGGCGACCTCCAGGTCCTCCTGGACGGTGCACCCGCCGATCCCGCCAATTACCGCACTACCAACTACGGGGTGAAAGTCAAAGTCGGGACCACGGTCTCCGGCGTGGAAGTGCGCTACACGCCGCTGGCAGGCTGGGTGCAGACCGACTGGGCTGGAGGCGCGGGCCAGGCTGTATGGGCAGATGAGACGCGCTACGACTCAGCCACCGGCGTGGATGACAGCGCGGATGGGCAGGTACGCCTGAGCATCGCCTCCGGCGGCGATGTGCTGTTCTCCGACGACTTCACCCGGCCGCCGGATCCGGACCCCGTGCCGTTCACCTGGATCATCCCGGAGACGAATCCGACCTGGCCGAACAGAGGTACGTTCAACACCGATGGCGGCGCGCTCAACAGCGGTACCTCTGAGCCAGACTATTACGGATTCGCCTACACCAATACCCTGACGATTGACAACCATTCGGTCGAAGCCGACATCCGCTTCCCGCAAGTCGTAAGTACTTTAGGCGGCGGCATCTTTGGGCGATTGAACCCAGACCCGGACAATGGAGAGCGGTATGCCGTCTGGATCTATCCGGAGACATCTCCGGGCGGCACAGCGAGGATCAGGGCGATCAAATTCTACGACGATTGGGGTTTGTGGAATGGCCTGGGGGCGATGGTAAACATCCCAGGCGGAGTTGGTTCCGACTGGCATCACCTCAAGATAGCCTTCAGCGGAAACCAGATCCAGGTGTTCTACGATGGATCGCTGATTATCACGGCAACGGATGACGATTACACCAGCGGCTACGTTGGCGTCGGTTTTTGGACGTCTAACCGTCCAGGGAACATCTACGGACCGAGTTACAACAACTTTGTCGTGCGGGACAGTTCGGGCGACGTCGTGTTCAGCGACGACTTTGGCCCTGACCCGGTGGATCCGCTCTTGCCATGGATCGAACAACTCGGCACGTGGACGGTGACGGATGAGATGCTGCAAGGTTCGAGCCCACCCTCGGAGTACGTCTATGTCTACACCGATACGATGTGGACAAACTACACGGTAGAGGGACGCATCCAGTTCCCGACCGGGGCATATGGCGGCGGGCTCAGCGGGCGCGTGAACCCGGCCACCGGCGACCATTATGCCGCCTGGGTCTACCCGGAGGGGGCCTCGAACTCCCCTAATGTGTTGAAATTGATCAAATTCCACGATTGGACGACCTGGAATGGTCAGTCGATGAATGGTCAGCCAATCAGCCTGTCCAGCGTCGGCACAGGCTGGCACACACTCAAGATGGCCTTCGACGGTAACCGTATCCGTGTCTACTACGACGGCGATCTGAAGATTGACGTGACAGACGATGGCTACGATGGTAGACCAGCCTACTTGAGTGGCGGCGTAGGCGTAAATGCGTGGACACCGTCAGGCTACAGTGGCCCGTATGCGATGGCGGCCGATGACATCGTAGTGCGCTCCCCGGCCGAGTACGGCAGCAGCGGGACGCTGCTCTCCTCGGCCTTTGACGGCGGGTTTGGCGTGCAATGGCAGACCATCGCCTGGAACGCGGCAGCGGGCGGCAGCACCGGCGTCCGCGTGCGCACCCGCACCGCCGACCGGGCCGATCATCTTGCCAGCGCCACCTGGTCAGACTGGTACACCACCAGCGGCTCGCCGGTGACCAGCGAGAACAAACGCTGGATCCAGTACGAGTTGGAATTGACCAGCAGCGATCCCTCGGCCACACCCGTCTTCTACGAAAACGGCATCACCTATGTCCCCGGCATCCTGCTGCCCGGCAGCAACCTGACCTACACCGGCCCCATCGGCGGTGATAGCGAGGCGCAGGTCACCCTATCCGCCACCCTACTCGACGATAACGATGACCCCATCGTCGGGCGCACGGTTGATTTCACTTTGAGTGGGGTGAACGGGCTGCTAACTACCTCAGGCACCACTAATGGCAACGGTGAGGGTAGCGTTCCGCTGGACCTGCTGACCGCGCCCGGCCAGTATAGCCTGACCGTCGCTTTCGCTGGCGATGCCGAGTTCGCCCCGGCGGTCCCGATAGACCTGCCCTTTGAAGTGACCTCGCCATGGTCAGAGTGGGTACAGGACACACAGGGGGATTTCCAGAGCGACACGCTGACCGACACGAACGCTACCGCCCAACCGGGCAGTGTCCTGTTGGAAGAGACCCTCATCGGCGAGGGAGAAGAGTCCGGCGAGTTTTCCGTGGACGGCACCCCTGGCTGGGGCTACCGGCGCAGACTGTTCATTGACAACAACGTCGCCGACGAATTGCCGGCCGGCTACTCAGTCAACCTGATCCTCGATACAGCGACCCTCTTCACCGATGGCAAACTACAAGCAGACGGCGACGACCTGCGCGTGGTGTGGGAGGACGGGTTGACGTCGGTGGAACTGGACCGCGTGGCCGAAACATCGTTCAATAGCCCCAGCACCGAAATCTGGTTCGAGACCCAGGCCCCCATCCCAGGCAACGAGCGCGACAGGAGTTACTACATCTACTACGGCAACCCATCGGCGGGCGCGCCCCCGGCCGACCGGGCCAACGTTTACGCGCTGTGGGACGACTTCGATGGCGACACGCTCGACCCACGGTGGAACTCACTGGGTACAGTCACCGTCAGCGGTGGCCAGGCACACCTCAGCAGTGGAGCCGATATCATCGCCGACACCACGCCCTTCACCTATGCCGTGCTGGAGATGAGACTGAAGTTGGTCAACGATAACAACTACGCCTGGTGGGGCTGGGAGGATGGACTAACAGGAGCCCCGAACATCATCGTCTTCGAGGAGACATCAAGCAGCTTCGACGGCTGGATTCGCAAAGACAACGGGACCATCCGCCAACTGCCGATCTCTGACCCGCCTGACGATCTCACCGTCTGGCACACCTACGTCACTGACTGGTGGCTGGACAACGCCCGCTGGCTCATTGACGGCACAGAGGTCACAAACGCCAGCACGGACGTGCCGGACGACCCTATGTACGCCAACTTCTATGCCAGAAGCGTGCCGATGGACATTGACTGGGTCAAGGCCCGTCTGCGAGCGGCCCAGGAGCCGTCCGTCACGCTGGCCACGTCATGGCTAGAGTATGCAAGCCCGGGCCAGGTTCTCTCCATCCCCTATGACACAAATCAGTTCTCCGCCTGGAAGTATCTGACCTGGGATGAGACCATCCCGCCGGACACCTCCATCAGTCTGCGGGTCCGCACGGCGGCTGTGCAGGACGACCTGGGCACGGCTCCCTGGGTGGACTACCTCCAGAGCGGCCTGCTCATCAGTAACGACGCCGGACGCTGGGTCCAATACGAGGCCACACTGGCCACAACCGACCCCTTCACCACGCCCGCGTTGCACAAAGTGATCGTTTACTACACGAGCCAGCCAGCAACGCTCACCGTCGCTCCCGACCCGGAGACGATCGTCGCCGGAGAGGCAGCCGCCTATACCGCCAGCGTTGACGATGGCAGCAACACCTGGGACGCGACTGGTGAGACCGGCTTCAGCATCGCCGAAAGCGGCCACGGCGGCTCCTGGGCGGGCAACGTCTACACCAGCCAGGTGGCCGGAGACTGGACGGTGACCGGCGAGTACGCCGACCTGAGCTACACGGCCACGCTCCACGTCCAGTCCGCCGCCGATCTGTCGGTCATCAAGACCAGTTCAGCCGACCCGGTGAGGGTGGGGACCACCTTGTTCTACACGGTCACCATCACCAATGACGGCCCCGAGATGGCCACAGGCGTGACTGTGACCGACACGCTGCCGACAGGCGTGGCCCTTGTCTCGGCCACGTCCAGCCAGGGGGCTGGCTGCAGCGGGATGGGCACTGTCACCTGCAACCTCGGCGCTCTGGACGACGCCGCCACGGTGACGATCGTCGTCACGCCCACGATAACGGGCAGGATCGGCAACATGGCCGAGGCCGCAGGCACCGACCCGCTCGGCAACCCGGTGAGCGACTCCGACACGATCACGGTCACCGTCATCGACCCTGCCATTGACATCGTCAAGACGGCTGACCCGATGGTGGTCAACGTCGGTGACACGGCCGCCTACACCATCACCGTCGAGAACACCGGCGACTCGGACCTCAGGAACGTGAGCGTAGACGACCACCTGGCGGGCTGCACCCTCACCGGCCCCGATGGGGATGACGGCAACCGCATCCTCGAACTGGACGAGACCTGGGCCTACACCTGCTCCGTCACAGCCGGCAGCCAGGACATCGTGAACACCGCCACCGTCACCGCCACCGATGAGGCTGGCAGCACGGTGAGCGACTCCGACACGATCACGGTCACCGTCATCCATCCTGCCATCAGCATCACCAAGACAGCTGACCCAACAGTCGTCAACGTCGGCGACACGGTTACCTACACCATCACCGTCGAGAACACCAGCGATTCGAACCTCACGAACGTGACCGTCGAGGACCACCTGGCGGGCTGCACCCTCACCGGCCCCGGTGGGGACGACGGCAACCGCATCCTCGAACTGGACGAGACCTGGGCCTACACCTGCTCCGTCACAGCTGGCAGCCAGGACATCGTGAACACTGCCACCGTCACCGCCACCGACGAGGCTGGTAGCACGGTGAGCAACTCAGCCCAGGCCGCAGTGGATGTCATCCACCCCAACATCGAGATCGCCAAGACGCCCGACACCCAGACCGTGTACAGCGGCTCCACCGTGACCTTCACGATTGCGGTCATCAACACGGGCGACGCGACGCTGACGAACGTGACAGTCACAGATGGACTGGTCCCCGCCTGCAATGCGAGTCTCGGCAGCCTGGCTGCCGGAGCAAGCACCAGCTACAACTGCACGGTCGAAAATGTGGCGGCTGACTTCACCAACAGCGCTACAGTCACGGGCACGCTGCCGGTAGGCGATGACGTGACCGACACCGACACGGCCATGGTCCACGTTGAGCCCGCACCCGCCCCGCCGGGCAGCCAAATCTACCTGCCCATCATCCTGAACAACTCCGTTCCCCCCGCCCCCGACCTGGTGGTGGAGAACATCGTCGCCACCCGCAACAGCGTGCAGGTGGTCATCAAGAACCAGGGCGATGCAGCGGTGCTGCCCGCCGACGTGTTCTGGGTCGACTTGTACGTCAACCCCAATCCCGTCCCGACCGGCGTCAATCAGACCTGGGACGATGGGCGCTGCGTCGAAGGGGTCGTCTGGGGTGTAGCAGCGCCAGCCCTGCCCTTGGAACCGGGAGGCGTGATCACCCTGACCATCGGCGACGTTTACTACTGGCCGGACTACAGCAGATTCTCCGGATCGTTCCCCGAAGGAATGCCGATCTACGTGCAGGTCGATTCGGCCAACACCAACACCACCTACGGCGCGGTGCTGGAGAACCACGAGATTACCGGCGGACCCTACAACAACATCAGCGGCCCGGTGCATCCCACTAATGCCATAGGCGAGGTGCCAGCGGAGGCGGGACTGCCGGTCACGGGTGACCATCCGCCCGCGTCATCCCGCAACCTGCCGCCCAGGCCATAGGACATCTCAGGTGCCAGGCACTCTGCAAGTGCCTGGCACCTCAAAAGCGGAGAGCATGAAAATGATTACAAGAAAGCACAGACCGAGCGTCTGCCCTGTCCTCATCGCCAGTATCGCCTGCGCCCTGTTGGCGGTCGCGCTGCCGGCGGTGACGCAAGCCGCACCGCCTTTTCCGCCCCGGCCTACGGCCCAGCCCGTGCCGCCTTTTCCGTCCCGACCTGCGCCGCCCCAGCCTACGCCCACACCAACCCCACGCCCAACCCCGTTGTCCCGGCCGCCTGCCGGAGGCTTCATCGAGTTGCGCTTCCAAACCACCCCAGAGGGTATTCGGAGCGTCGGCCATTGGCAAGAGTTATGGACCGTCGTCCAGCAGCAAGATGGCCTGGAGAACTGGCAGAACCTCGAAGAAGGGTGGCAGGGCACGTTCGATGAGTTCAGTTACGATAAGGACGAAGATGTGTGTCAGGGCAAGAAAACGTGGTGGGTTGCCAAGGCCGACCTCGGTAGGGGGCCGTTCCGTTGGGTGATCTACCAAGGTCAAGGAGGAGAACTGTTTGCCCAAAGCGAACCGTTCTATCTGCCACACTCTGTTGACGAGGTCGTGAAAGTTGAAGTGTCGCTCGTGCCGTCCGTCCCTGCGGCCAGTTCGCCCTCAGGCTGGACCGGGCTGCCAGGCGAGCAATGAGAACACACGTCAAACCAGCCCAGAGGCGCGATTACGTCGCTGCGGGCGGATTCTTATTCGCCGGCTCGCCGGACGTTACGCGCAGTTTTTAGGAAATTCGTAGCCGAATGTTCACCCATTGAGCACAGCATCGCGATACAATATTTAAGGAACTGCAGATAGATGTGATCGTTCAATGCGGGCGATGGCCCGTTAACAGCCTTGGCACTTTACCCAAGCATAATGGAGGTAAGCAATGAAATGGAACGCACGGTACTACTTATGTCTGACCATGGCCCTGCTCGTTAGCCTGCTGATGGCAAGCAGCGCACTCGCGGCAGCTCCTCAGCCCCCTCCGGGTGGCCTGGTCTACGATGAGCCATTCAACGGCACGATTGCGACGCCCAGCAGCACTCAAGATTTCACCCTGGACGTGGACGCCGATCAGACAATCACGGTGGTGGCAGACCCCGCTGCTGGCCTGAGGCCGAGGATAGATCTCTTGGATCCGTCCAGCGCAACGATCGGCAGCGCTTGGGCCAGCGCCGAGGGCCAGGACGCGGTGTTGCAGACGATTCCGGTCACCACCGCCGGCACCTATACGATCACGATCAGCGGGATGGGCACCACGGGCGATTTTGACGTCCGGGCCATCCTCAACGCAGCCGTGGAAAACGAGACCCACGACGGCCCGGCCAATGACACACGGGCCACGGCCCAGGACGTTGATGCCAGCTTTCTCACCCTGACCGGCGACGCCGAGCGCGGCGCGGTGCTGGGGTCTCTACCAACAGTTATCGAGGAGGTCGAGCCCAACGACACGCTCGGTACGGCCCAGAGTATTGATGAGGCCCCCTGGTCCCTTGCCGCTGATCCTAACATTGCCTACGCTACCACGATTCCACACGTCACAATCGATGGCACCGGAGATGACACGTTTGACGTCTACTCATTCACAGTCCCCATCGCAGACGTTCTGGGCATTTTCGACATCGACTTCGGTCATATACCGGGAGCCTCGTCTGGGAATGTCGACACATGGATACGCCTGTATGACAGTGGTAACAACCTTCTGGCGTCAAATGATGATAGTCCAACAAGCTCTGGGGCAGGTGGCAGCGTGCATACCCGGGATTCTTACATTGAGTACACTTTCCCGGCGCCTGGCACTTATGCCATCGAAGTCGGTCGCTGGAGCTCCGGAAACATAGTAAGACCGGTTCCCGCAGGGGCCACGTACCAGTTGCAGGTTTCACTCGAGAATCATCCCCTGGATCTCTCGGATTTCTACCGCTTTAGCCTCGACGCTGGTGAGAGGGCCACGCTGGTCTTGAAGGGCCTGGACGACTCCAACGCCGACCTGGAGCTTCAGAATGCCTCTGGCACCGTCTTGGCGACGGGGGCCATGGGTGTGACCAATGTGGATCGGGTGGTCGCCGACTTCGAAACGCCGGCCACAGGCACGTACTATGTGCGGGTCAGCGGCTCTTCGGGCGACTATTCCCTGGTGCTCACCCGCAACGCGGCGTTTGATGCGGAGCCCAATGACAGCCTGTCATCCACCCAGGACATCAGCGCTACCTACGTGGCCTTGGGCAGCACTGCCTATAGTTCTTCATCGGTTATCGAAGAGGTCGAGCCCAACGACACACTCGGCACGGCTCAGAATATTGATGCCGTCACCTGGTCACTTGCCGCTGATCCTAACATTGTCTACTCTACCACAGTCCCACACGTCACAATCGACGGCACCGGAGATGGGACGTTTGACTATTACTCGTTCACGATCCCCATTGCAAACACTCTGGGCGTTTTCGACATCGACTTCGGCAGCCATATGGGTGGTCATGTGGACTCATACCTGCACCTGTACAATAGTGATGGCACCCTTCTGGCATCAAATGATGATGCCAGACCCCCAGAAGACTACGGGGCAGGTGGCAGCGTGAATGGTCAGGACTCCTATCTTGAGTACACTTTTACGGCGACTGGCGCTTATGCGATCCGAGTCGGTCGCTATCCTGCCGGAGACCCGGTTCCCGCAGGGGCCACGTACCAACTGCAAGTCTCAATCGAGAATCACCCCTTGAATCTCCTCCACGATTTCTATAGTTTCCCAGTCGCCGAAGGAAAAGAGCTTCACATCTCTACCCTCACCCCGGCCGGTGGGCCGTTCGAGTTTGTCAATGACCTGGATCCGGCCATCGAGCTATATGACCCGACGGACACACTGGTAGCCACCGACGACAACAGCGCCGCCGATGGCCGCAACGCGCAATTGGCTTATACGGCCGCCGCAACAGGCATATACAAGATGCAGGTACTTGCCGCTGCCGGAAATGGTGAGTACGTGTTAGTGGCCAACACCTCGCCAACTGCAGTTGACGACGACACGGCTACCACGCCCGAAGACACGCCAGTGACCATCAATGTGCTGGCCAACGATAGCGACCCCAACGGCGACGCGCTGTCCGTGGTCGCCGTGGGCACGCCAGTCAATGGCGGCGCCACCACCAGTGGCACCACGGCGGTCATCTACACCCCTACCCTCAACTTCAATGGCACTGACACCTTCACCTACACCATCAGCGACACCGGCGGCCTGACCGACACGGCCATGGTGACGGTGACCGTCACCCCGGTCAACGATGCGCCGACGGTGTCGGATGTCAGCAAGACGGGCAACGAGAATGCCACCATCACCTTTGTCCAGTCCGACTTCACCGACTCATTCACCGATGTGGACGGCGACAGTTTGACCAAGATCAAGGCGACCTCACTGCCGAGCCACGGCACGCTGAATCTGGACGGCAACCCCGTTTCGGTGGGTCAGGAAATTGCCGCTGGCGACCTGGGTAACCTGACCTATGAGCCCAATGCTAGCCACAGCGGCGCGGACAGCTTTGGATGGAACGGCAGCGACGGCATGGCCTATGCTCCCTCTGACGCCCAGGTCAACCTGACCATCACTGACGTAACGTCTTCCATCGTGCTGACCAAGACCGCCGACCCGACCGAGGTGGCCGAGCCCGGCGGCACCGTCACCTTTACCGTCCGCATCACCAACATCAGCGCCGTTGACAGCGTCACCATCATCACCCTGACCGACTCCATCCACGGCGACCTGGACAGCCTGGGCACCTGCCATGTGCCACAAGATATCCCCTCCGGTGACTACTACGAGTGCTCCTTCACCGCTACCGTCTCCGGCAACGCCGGAGACAGCGAGACGGACACCGTCACTGCTGAGGGCACTGACGACGATGGTAACCCCGCCACCGCTGACGACACCGCCACCGTGACCATCGCTGGGCCTGCACCCGCCCCGCCGGGCAGCAAAATCTACCTGCCCATCATCCTGAACAACTCCGTTCCCCCCGCCCCCGACCTGGTAGTGGAGAACATCATCGCCACCAGCAACAGCGTGCAGGTGGTCATCAAGAACCAGGGCGATACAGCGGTGCTGCCCGCCGATGAGTTCTGGGTAGACCTGTACATCAACCCTGACCCCATCCCCACCGGCGTCAATCAGATTTGGAATGACCTTTGCGACGAAGGGTTGGTCTGGGGTGTCACCGCGGACGCGCTGCCCCTGGCGCCGGGCGACGTGATCACCCTGACCATCGGCGACGCCCACTACTGGCCGGACTACAGCAAATTCTCCGGGTCGTTCCCCGCAGGCACGCCGGTCTACGCCCAGGTTGATTCGGCCAACACCAACACCACCTACGGCGCGGTGCTGGAGAACCACGAGATTACCGGCGGACCCTACAACAACATCAGCGGCCCGGTGTATCCCACCAATGCCATAGGCGAAGTGCCAGCGGAGGCGGAACTGCCGGTCACGGGTGACCATCCGCCCGCGTCATCCCGCAACCTGCCGCCCAGGCCATAGGACATCTCAGGTGCCAGGCACTCTGCAAGTGCCTGGCACCTCACACACAAAAGTGGAGAGCATGAAAATGATTACAAGAAAGCACAAACCGAGCGCCTGCCCTATCCTCATCGCCAGTATCGCCTGCGCCCTGTTGGCGGTCGCGCTGCCGGCGGTGACGCAAGCCGCGCCGTCCGCCCTACCGCCCCGGCCCACGCCCCAATCTGCACCCATCCTACGCCCAACCCCGTTGTCCCGGCCGCCTGCCGGAGGCTTCATCGAGTTGCGCTTCCAAACCACCCAAGAGGGTATTCGGAGCGTCGGCCATTGGCAAGAGTTATGGACCGTCGTCCAGCAGCAAGATGGCCTGGAGAACTGGCAGAACCTCGAAGAAGGGTGGCAGGGCACGTTCGATGAGTTCAGTTACGATAAGGACGAAAATGTGTGTCAGGGCAAGAAGACGTGGTGGGTCGCCAAGGCCGACCTCGGTAGGGGGCCGTTCCGTTGGATGATCTACCAGGGTCAAGGAGGAGAACTGTTTGCCCAAAGCGAACCGTTCTATCTGCCACACTCTATTGACGAGGTCGTGAAAGTTGAGGTGTCGCTCGTGCCATAGTGTCGTCCACCATCGACAAGCGTACGACGGCCCTGCCACTCCTAGAGCGGCAGGGCCGTTCGGCATTGTTTGGCCGGTGACTACCGACTGGCCAGCATAAGGGGCAAGAAAATGTACTGCGTTCGCGGCTGAACTAGGATGAGGTCGCTGGCGGAGGAGGTTTCGGTGTTTCCTTCGCCGTCCATCGAGTGGACCTGTACCTGGTGGGTGCCGGGACTCGGGGCTGTCAGGTCTATGATGAGGGTGAAGTCCTCCTGGGACTCGTCAAAAGCGCCGTCATCGGCGGCGAGGGGCTGCCAGGGATTGTTGTCAATGCGATAGTAGATACCAGCGATGTAACTGACAGCCGAGGTCCCCTGGCCAGTGTAGGTGACCTGGGTCGGTTCTTCGTCCGATGCCTGCTGACTCAGCCGGATCAGCGTCGTGTCGAGAATCGCGTCCACCGGGTCCACCACCGAAACGGTCGCCAGGGTCCGGGTTATCTCGTTGCCGGCGGAGTCGAGTACACGCAGGTCAACGGGTAGGTCGCCGGTGGGTAAGGGGGACGTGGTGAAGGTGAAATCTTCGGCGTAAGTGTCGAAAGCACCGTCGGCGGGTTCGGCATTCACCCACTCGCCGCCTGCCACCCGATATTGCACCCGGTCTATCGTGTTGATGATGACACTACGGCGGAGGGGCGAGGGGTAGGAAGCGTCCTGCACGCTGCCGGTGAAGGTTAGTACGTTAGGCCGTTCGGCACCAGTCACGTAATCGGCGCTGATCACGCTCAGCGTGGTGTCAACTGGATCGAGGATGCCGTCGCCGTCGGAGTCGCGCCAGCCGATCTGCCCGCGTGCGTATTCGTCAACGTCCCCATTGCGGTAGGGCCAGGTCTGGCCGCGCATAATGCTGGGCACGTCCGACGCGCAGCCGCCGTATTGGCTGTTTTGATTCTCCACGCCCAGATAGCCCGCTCGGCGCGTGCAGAGTTGGTGGGCGGAGTAGTACTGATCGAGGGCGAGGAAGATGTGGCCGGTTTCGTGAGCGATGACGGCATCCATATTGTGGGGGCCATAGCCGTTGTTGCCGTAAGTCATCACGGTGAAAGGTCCACCCAGATAAGCGTATGCAAAGTAGCCGTTGGAGAAGCGGTTGTCGCTGTCGTTGGAACTGTCCACCACGAAGATGGTAAAGGCCCAATCGGTGTCATAAGTGTCGCGCAGGTCGTTGTTGTAGCGGCGCACCTGGTCGAAATAGGAATAGCCGGTGTAGCCCTTTTTCTCCATCACTTCGGCGATCCAGAGGGACTGGTCGTTGTAGCGGCGGCTGATAGGTTCATAGCCAGTGGTGGTGGGGGCGGCGGTCCCGTCGTCGTAGACGAAGGTGAGGTGAGCGTTGGGCTCGAGGTCGGCCCACCAGTCAAGCGCAGCGGTGATCTCGCTCAGCACCAGCGCCCGCTCGTCTTCGGTCCAATCTTCGGTAGATGGGTCTACACTGCCATCGCTTTCGGGCAGAACGATCCCCACAGCCACGCGCCCGATGAAGTATTCGCTGGTCTCGGTGTAACCGGGGGTCGGGTCGCTGGCGAGAGCCTGCATTCCTTGGGGAGGCGGGGGTACCAGTGCGTCACCCACCAACTCGGCCTCGAGAGTGTCCAGGCTCTGCGCCGTAGCGGCGGGGGCTTCGGGGGCCAGGAGGGCATTCCACACCTGGGCAGCGCGGCGAGCCTCGCCAGTCAACGTGGCTAAGGTCACCTCGTCTACTACCTGCCGGTAGACGGCGGAGACGCCTGCCGGCAGTAGCGCTCCCACCGGTACCTCGGCGATGAGCGCGGCCGGCGGGAAGATGTGAGTTACGTGACCGCCAGCCAGTTTGATGGCCTCGGTGACCGAATTAACGTAGTTTGCGTCAGCCACGTCAGCGCCGGGTGCCAACAGGACTAACGCCTGGTTCGACGAGGGTGCAGCGGCCTGTGCGGCCAGAGCCTGATCAACCTGAGTCAGGGGGCCAATGAGCAACAACACGGTGAGGCCTACAGCGGCGATCGAACGTAAACCGTAGCTTCTCATGTCCACTTTCTATTTCCTTCCCAACGCAGCACAGCGCTAAGCCACACATCGCAGTCCAAACTTTCGCCCTTTATCTTAGCAGCAGGCTGTTTCACACACCGTTTCGCAGAGCGTGTCAAACAGCGTGTCAAAAAAGCGAGTTGCGAATTGCGAATTGCGAATTAGGGATTGTGAAGAGAGGATGTCATTAGGAGGGGTAAATTGTTGGTAGATTGGTGGGTTGGTGAGAGGGACCAACTGCCAATTTACCAGCGCCCGGCATACAAAGCAAAACCACCAGGGATAGAAAATCCCTGGTGGTCTGTTGAGAAACTTTCTGGCTAACGGCTATCCGCTAACTGCTAATTAAACGAACGCAGGCTGTGACGGGCCTGGCCCGCCACAGCGCGCACCTCGGGGTCAGGGTCGCGGGCCAGCTGCTCCAGCGCTGCGAGGGCGGCTTCTCGGATTTCCTCCTGAGCACCGATCACCCCCAGCGCGGCGGCTGCCCGCCCTCGGACGACGGGTTCGGCGGCCTGGGCCATCTCCACGACGCCCGCCAGTGGTTCTGGCCCCATCCGGGCCAGCGCCTGGCTGACGAAGCGGGGCTCCACCCCCTCGCGCAGCGCGAAGAGCATCAGAGGCAACAGGGCCTGGCGGGAAGTGACGATGGTCTGGACATAGCCTTCGGCAGCGGCCAGCGCCAGGGCCTCGGCCAGGTAACGGCGCGCCTGCCGCTGGCGGTCCGCCCATAAACAGGCCAGACTGATCAGAGCGGCCGATACAAACACACCGTAGCGGACACCCAGCCGGTCGAAGGTCCGGTACACCTCAACTAACTGACGAAAACTTCCCAAGGAACTGAGGCCACTGATATGGGCCAGGGCGACCGCCGTCTGGGCAAGGGCTAACTCCAGGGGCAAAGCGGAGCGGGCCTGACAACGGTGCAGCGCGGCCTCGGCTACCTCGGCGGCTTGTATCGCGTGGCCCTGAAGGAAGTGGGCGTACACCATAAGGACCTCTCCATATAGCCGATGAAGTCCATCCTCGCCAGCCGCTTCGGCCTCGGCTATCGCCTGACGGAAGGCCCTTTCCGCCTCGGCGAATTGCTCCCGATCCAGATGAATGTTGCCCAGATCGGTGTAGGCGTGGGAGAGGGCCAGCCGGTACTGGATCTGGCGGGCTGCCTCCAGCCGCCGGTGCGCTGCCTCCCAGGCGATCTTGCTCTCCCCCCACTCTCGCAGAATGGCCGGCACGGGGTTGCGGAAGGCCGCCACGATCTCTGCGGGAACATCGTGCCCGGCTTCCTGCTCGGCCAGGCGATTCAGGCCCATCGCCCGATGGTAGCCCCCCCGGAGATAGGCAACCCAGGCCTGAGTGCGCAATACCTGGAAGGCGAGCAGGTGATGGCCGCGACCGAGGATCAACCGCTCGGCCTGCTTTAGCGAGGCTTCAGCGTCAGATAGGTCTCCCTGGCAAGCCTGCAGTTGCCCGATGGCACAGAGGGCAGCCGTGTGACAGCGTGAGTCCGCCTCGTCCCAGTAGGTCATCGCCCGCCGCCCGGACTCGATCCCCTCGGCGTAATGGCCGCGCAGGAGTTCCAGTTCGGCCAGGGCGAGCAGGCTGTCGCCTTGAGCGGCGCTGTCCTGCTGAGCCTCAAAGTCCGCCGCTGCCCGGAGGTAGAGCAGGTGGGCCTCCTCCACTCGTCCTTCCGCCTGGCGGAGCTGGCCGGCGTTCAGCGTGAGACGCGGATGCCGGTCCCGCACAGCCGGCTCCAATTGATCCAGCCAGCGGGCCAGCGGCTCCAGGCGGCCCTGTTGCAAGTAGGTAGGGGCGATCTGTTCGAGCAGGCTGGCTATTCCTGGTTCATCGCCTGTCTGCAGGCAGTGAGAAAGGGCTTGCTCCAGGTCACCCTGCTGCTCCCAGGCCTTCGCCGCTCGCCGGTGCAGGGCCTCCACCTCGGTGTTGGAGAGGTGATAGGGGAGTTCCGCTCGCAGAAAGGCCAGAAAGAGGGGGTGGTAGGCGTATTGCGGCTCTGTACCCCCCCCAGCCCCCCCTACGAGGGGGGGAGGCGTACCCTCCCCAACCCCCCCTACGAGGGAGGAGGCTGCATGAGACGCGACGCGCCGGAGGAATAGGTTGCGCCGCTCCAACTTGGCCAGCCACTCAGCCGGGCTGCTCACATTGTCTACATTTTGGGGCACACCCAGGACAGCCTGACATAGGCCAGGGCTCAGCCGGTCCAGGACGGCGCTGCGCAGGAGAAAGGTGCGCACCTCGGGCGGCTGGGGGGCCAGTACCTCATCGCGCAGGTAGGCGAAGACTCCTTCCCAGACGTCGTCCAGGCTGGCGGCGAAACGGCTGAGAGCGTTGGCGGCCAGCCACAGAGGTGCTACCCATCCCTCAGCGCGGGTGGTCAACTCGGCGACCTCGGCCGGGCTGAGACTCAGCCCCTGCGCTTGCTTCAGAAATGCGGTCGTCTCCTCGTCGGTGAATCGGAGTTCGGCGGCACGGAGTTCCAGCAACTGACCTCGAACACGCAAGCGGGGCAGCGGGAGAGGAGGATCCACCCGCGTCAGCAAGTAGAGATGCCCGTTAGCAGGAAAATGCTCCACCAGATATTGGAGTATTTTCTGGCTATCCAAATCAGTCAGAGCCTCCAGGTCGTCGAGGACAACGACGAACGGTGCAGGGTCCAGCGATGCCAGCGTGCTCACCAGGAGGCCCAACGCCTGCCGGGGGTCCCCCTGCAAGGAGATGAGGTCGTGGACCTCTTCCTGCAGGGCCCGCCCCACGGCCGGGTGCGACTGAGCCACGGAGGCAACCAGGCCTTCTACGAAGGTGAGCGGCACGTTGTCTGCCTCACTCACTTTGTACCACGCGAATAGCGCTCCCCCCCCTACGAGGGGGAAAGCGCCACTCTGCGAGCGGGCGGCCAGCCACTGGGCCAGCAGGGTCGTCTTTCCGTAGCCAGGAGGGGCAGAGAGCAGGGTGAGGCGGACGGTGAGGCCTCGGTCAAGAAGAGAGAAGAGACGGGGACGGGGAAGAGATTCGGGTGGCGGGGAGGGAGGAGTGAGACGGGAAGTGAGAACAAGAGACGAAAAGGTGGATGTAGGAGAAGCCTCATGCTGGAGGATCTGTTGGTATAGGTCCTGGGTCTCTTCCAGGGGCTCAATGCCCAGTTCGCGCTGGAGGAGACCCCGATAGGTGCGGTACTGGCGGAGGGCCTGGGCCCGCTGTCCGGTCTCCCAGTAGAGGCGCATGAGAAGACGGTGGGCGTCCTCTTGGAGAGGGTCAAGGACGAGGAGACGTTGACAGGCGGCTATGGCCTCGTCTCGCTCACCCCGGGCAATGAAGCCCTGGATGAGACTGGTCAGGGCGCGGAGGAGGAGCAGAAAGAGTCGTTCCCGTTCAAGGGTGAGCCACTCCTCGAAGTTGGGGGCGTGGGAAACGAAGAATCCGGCCAGAAAGTCCCCCTGGTAGAGGTCAAGGGCCCTACGGATCCGGCGGACGCCTTCGGAGGCGGGGGAAAAACGGGATTGCGGGTCCTGGAAGCACGCCTGGAGGACTTGTTCGAAATCGCGGATATCCACCCAGCAGCGGGCGGTGGGTGGGACGTAGACCCAGGAGCCCTCAACGGTCATACAGGCTTCGAGAGGAAGGCCGACTTGGTCAAGGACGCGGCGGAGGTGCCATAGCGCGCGACGGAGGTTATAGCGAGCCTGGGATTGGGGCACTTCACCCCATAGGAGGGTGGCCAGGTGCTCGCGGGAGAACCGCTGCCCGGGCTGACAGGCCAAATAAATGAGGAGAGCCTGCTCTTTCCGGGCCAAAAGCCTGGTGAGGGAGGCTCCTTCATAGAGGAGCCGTGGCTCACCCAACAGACGAAGGATTAGAACCTCCTGATCGTTCTCTACCGCCATCAGCCTCCGCCTCGTGAATCAGTCGTGCGCTTCGCCCTCCCGAACACGCCCAGCCGCTTCAAAGCCCGCAGCCAGCGCTTTCAAGTTGACGTCCGCCGTCCCTCGTGGGGCACGATCCCGCACCGCCGCCTCCAGCGACTCCCGTGACACAACCCCAGTTAGCCCCGCCAGCAGTCCCAGGCCAACTACGTTAGCGACGATCTCCTGCCCCGTCACGTCTCGCGCCAAAGTAGTCATCGGCACACGCACTGCCCGCGTCGTCGGCGCACGGGTGACGTGATCGGCATCCAGAATCAGCAATCCCTCTCTGCGAATCTGATTGCCATACCGATCACATGCCTCCTGGCTCATACAAAGCGTGATGTCGGCCTGGATCACCTTAGGATAGTAAATCTCCCCATCGGAGATCATCACCTCCGACCGGCTGGCCCCGCCTCGCGCCTCCGGCCCATACGACTGGATCTGGGTGACGTTTTTGCCGTCCCGAATAGCCGCTTCGGCCAGCAGGATGCCGGCCAGGATAGCACCCTGCCCGCCTGTACCGGCCAATCGCACCCCGTATTGCCTCGCCATCAGGTCGCCTCCTCCCCTCTCCTCGTAGGGGAGGGGTTGGGGGAGGGGTACTCCTGTGCTCGCTCAATAATCTGATCGTAGAGCCGTGTGTACTCCGGGATGTCTCGGTTCACGAACACACCGCGTACGATGACATCGCGCTTTTCCTCTTCACTCATCTCCTTGGCCCGCTTGAGCGGTATGATCTGTTCCTTAAGGCGGCGCATCATATCGGGCGCGGTGCCCCAGTGGTTGATCCGGCCCAGCGTCGTGTGGCAGTAACTCACCGCCTCGACCACCGCAAATCCTTCCTTGGTGATCGCCTGGGCGATGTATTTTTCCAACTCCTGCACGTGGTAAACGGTGCTGCGAGCGACGAAGGCCGCCCCGGCCGCCACCGCCAACTCAGCGATGGGGAAGGGCTGCTCGATGTGGCCGTAGGGAGCGGTCGCCGCCAGTGCGCCGATGGGTGTGGTGGGCGAGTACTGGCCACCAGTCATCCCGTAGGTGAAGTTGTTGACCACGATGGCGGTCAGCCCGATGTTTCGCCGGGCAGCGTGGATGAAGTGGTTGCCGCCGATAGCCAGCGCGTCGCCGTCGCCCATCACCACGATGACCTTCATCTCCGGTCGCACCATCTTCAGCCCGGTGGCGAAGGCCAGCGCCCGGCCGTGGGTGGTGTGCATCGTGTTGAAGTCCACGTAGACCGGCATCCGCCCCGTGCAGCCGATGCCGGAGATCATCGCCACGTCGTTCTTGTCCAGTTGCAGCCCGTCCACTGCCCGGATGATGGCCCCCAGGACAATGCCGATGCCGCAGCCAGCACACCAGACGTTTGGGAACTTCTTGCTGTGGCGCAGGTAGCGCTCGTGTACCCGTGACTCGTGCGGTGCCCTGAGTCTGTTGAAGGGTTGTTGTCTCCTCATCTTGTTCACTCCTCGATGGCGGCCAGTACGTCGGCAGGCCGGATCATCTCGCCATCGGCCCGGGTGACCCGGTGCACCTTACGCCGCCCCACCACCCGTTCCACCTCCAGCGCCAGTTGACCCAAATTCATCTCCGGCACCACGACGCGGTGCAGCCGGGCGGCAGCGTGTTCTACGACCTCCTCGGCAAAGGGCCATAAGGTCTTGAGTTTGAGAAAGCCGACCTTGCGCCCACGCTCCCGCGCCAATTCGACGGCGTAGCGGGCTGAGCGGGCCGTCGCACCATAAGCGATGACCAACGTCTCGGCGTCTTTGATGCCATCCTCATCGTAGAGCAGGATATCCGAAAGGCTGCGATCAATCTTGCGGAAGACCCGCTCCAGCCAGGGCTGAATCTCGTCCAATCGGTCGGTCGGATACCCTCGCTCGTCGTGGTGCAGACCGGTAAGGTGGTAGCGGTAGCCCTCGCCAAAGGGCACCAGTGGCGGCACGTCGGAGGGAAAGTTTTCGAAGGGCTTGTACCACTCCGGCGGCACCGTCGTGCCTGGTCGCTCCACCACCACCCCCCCCCGCCCCCCCCTGGGAGGGGGGGAAAGCACGTGGGGCAGGACGATGCGTTCCCGCATGTGGCCGATCACTCCGTCCATCAGCAGGATCACCGGCGTGCGGTACTGTTCGGAGAAGTTGAACGCCTGCACTGTCAGGTCAAAAGCCTCGCGGACAGACGACGGGGAAAGGGCGATGATGGGATGGTCGCCGTGGGTGCCCCAGCGGGCCTGCATCACGTCTCCCTGGGAGGGGCTGGTGGGCCGGCCGGTGGAAGGCCCCAGCCGCTGGACGTCCACGATGACGCAGGGAATCTCCGCCATCGCCGCATAGCCGATATTCTCCTGCATCAGGCTGAAGCCGGGGCCCGAGGTGGCGGTCATTGCCTTCGCTCCACCCACCGACGCGCCGATGACGGCGGCGATAGAGGCGATCTCATCCTCCATCTGGATGAACTTGCCTCCCACCTGGGGCAACCGCCGCGATAGGATTTCGGCGATTTCGGTGGCCGGGGTGATGGGATAACCAGCAAAGAAGCGGCAGCCGGCAGCGATGGCCCCCTCGGCGCAGGCCTGGTCGCCTTGCATGAGTCTTGCGGTTAACCTCGCAGGCATTCCGCCGCCCCCTCCGGCTCTATGTCCGTCACGAAGATCGCAAAATCCGGGCAGTGCAGTTCGCACCAGCGGCAGGCAGTGCACTTCTCCGGGTGGGCCACTATGACCCGCCCATCGGGCCCCTGCTCCAGTACCCCGGTCGGGCAGAACTCGACACACAGCCCGCAGCCCTTGCACCAGTTGGGGAAGACGGTCACGCAACCACGTGGCAGCCTGCGTTTCGGTCTGGCCTGCCCTTCTTTTTTAACACTCTCGTTCGCACCCTCGACAATAGTTGCTTCAGCCATCTGTTAATCTGACCTCTTCGGAATCCGGTGTAGATACATTATCGCACAAAACGCGGTATCGCACAAAACGCGGGTTGGGGCTGGTGACAGGTGCCGGCGCGGACCATTAAATAGGGGGCCTCGCATTGACAGGAGAGCCAAAACTGTTTACAATGAGCAGAGGTGGTGAGATCCAAAAGTGGGAGAATGGTGATTGTGCAGTGCTGGAGTCATCAGTCCAATGCCTGATCTGCTCGACGGCTTGATTATCAAAGCGCAGAGTGGCTTTTTCACCGTCCATACCGACGTTGGTGATTTTGTCTGCCAGGTGCGAGGGCGGCTCAAGCAAGAGCGGCGCGACACCGACCTGGTGGCCACCGGCGACTGGGTGCGCATCAGCCTGACCGAAGACGGCAGCGGGATGATCGAAGAGATTACTGAGCGGGAACGGGCGTTGGCGCGACTGGCTCCGATATCCCGTGGGCGCGGCTCCCGCCGTTGGGACCGCGATGGTTACCTGGCCGAGCGAGAGCAGGTCATCGTCGCCAACCCCGATCAGGCGGTCTTCGTCTTCTCCTGCGCAGAACCCGCCCCGAGACTGCGCATGCTCGACCGGTTGCTGGTGGGGGCGGAGATCCAACACATCCCTGCTATCGTGTGCGCCAATAAGATTGACCTGGTAGGTCGCCAGGAAGCACAGGCGCTCTTCGGCATTTACCAGGAGATTGGCTACCCGGTGTTCTACACCAGCGCCACCGTCGGTGAAGGTGTGGACGCACTGCGCGATACGCTGCGGGAGAAACTTTCGGCGTTTGTGGGCCCATCCGGCACAGGTAAGACCAGTCTGCTAAACGCGATGCAGCCCGGCCTGGGGCTACGGGTGCGGGAGGTGAGTCGGGCCACCAGCAAGGGCCGTCATACCACCGTCGTGCCCCAACTCGTTCCGTTGGACGTGGGCGGCTGGGTGGCCGACACCCCCGGCATCCGTGCCCTGGCTCTCTTCGACGTGGACCCGGAGGAGTTGGACGCCTACTTCCCCGACATCGCTCCGCTGGTGCTTCACTGCCAGTTTTCCGATTGCACCCACACCGTGGAGCCAGGCTGCGCGGTCATCCAGGCGGTGGAGGAAAAACGGGTGAGCCGGCACAGGTACGAGAGTTACGTGCGGCTACGGGAGGAGCACCAGAAGTTGGCAGATATGTATTGGTGGGGGATCCGGTGACCAATGACCAATGACCAATGACCAATGACCAATGGCAAATCAGGCCGTGATGCATGGGGCGTGAAACGTGATCCAGATGTTGTGCTGGCCCCTCGCGTATTACACGTCTCACGTTTCATAGGGTCTGATGCGTGAGTGCCCCGGTGGGCGGGTTGTTGTGCCTTTCCGCCGGGGCGCTTTGACGCCCGTTTGACACGCCGTTTGACACGCCCGGTGCAACGCTCCATGAAACGGCTGGCTGCTAATATAAGATAAACGTCTGTGAGCGGATTTCGGTGTTCTTACGGGGGTCGAGATGATGCACTATCCCCATAAGTGGAACGCGGACGACACGTCCGCTTTGAGCATCCCGCTAATTTGAGGAGAGCCGGTATGTTTTGAGAGGGCGGGCCACGGTGGGCAAATACCCCACTCCGCCGCGTTGGAGATGTGAAATGTCCAGAAGATCAAGTTGTGTGAATGTGAAGCGCAGGCCCAGCCCACGATCGTTGCGGGCCTGCCCCCAGGCCGGGGCTTTGTCCCCCCGCCAATGGACCTCTCCCACCTGACAGGGCAGCACGCCGGAGGGACGATGCAGAGCGCGATGGGCGGAGGTGTGTTCCAATCGCTGCCGTCCAGTTGGGACTGGCGCACGCAGGGCAAGATCACTCCGGTGAGGAACCAGGGCTCATGCGGCTCTTGTTACGCCTTTGCGTCTATCGCGAACGTCGAAGCCAGGCTGTTGGTGGCCGGAGAGCCCGCCTACGACTTCTCGGAAAATAACGCCAAGGAGTGCAACTGGGATGAACTCAACGACATCTATGGTGGGACCAGTTGCAGCGGCGGGAACTACGATCTGCTGGTCAACCTGTTCTCCCAAAAGGGGATAGTGCTGGAATCATGTGACCCGTACGTAGCCAGCGACGTTGGGTGCAACGCCACCTGTTCCTATCAGAAGACGCTGCTGGACTGGCGTATCATCGGACGAGGTCGCCCCACTCGCGTATACACACAGGCTTATTTTCGGCTCCGCGTCCACTGCCTGCACCAGTTCTCCGCTGCGCACCGGTTCCATCACCGCCTCGGTGTAGGAAGCACCACTGGCGTACGTGTCTACCAATCACCGGCTATCCTGTCGTTCCCCCCTTGCCGCCCAATGCGAATGTGCTATAATCTACCGTTGGTAGCATCCTGACAACCTATAGTGAGGAGTGCATGGAGACAGAGACAATTCCATGGCATAGCCGTACCATTCAAGAAGCGGCTGGGGCGCTGGGAACCGACACGGCAACCGGGCTTAGGTCCGCCGAAGCCGAGGCCCGGCTGGCCCAATATGGACCCAATGAACTGGCCGAGCGGCCCCGGCCTGGCTTCTGGCAATTACTGCTGGGCCAGTTCAACAATTTTCTCGTCATCATCCTTATCATCGCCGCCGTTCTCTCTCTCCTGCTGGGAGAAGTGATCGAGGCCGGTGCGATCATGGCTATCGTTATCCTCAACGCCGTGCTGGGTGTGATTCAAGAGAGTAAGGCCGAGGAGTCCCTGGCGGCGCTCAAGAAAATGGCCGCCCCCGATGCCCACGTGTTGCGAGACGGCCACCGTGTCACTATCCCGGCCGGCAAACTGGTGCCCGGTGACGTCGTTTTCCTTGAAGCAGGCAACTACGTCCCGGCCGACCTGCGCCTCACCGAGAGCGTCAACCTCAAGATTGATGAGGCGTCGCTCACAGGCGAATCGGTGCCGGTGGAAGAAGTGGCCGACGTGAGACTGTCGCAGGACGTGCCGCTGGGCGACCGGATCAACAGCGCCTTTATGGGCACTACTGTCACCTACGGGCGGGGAGCGGGCATCGTCGTCGCCAACGGCATGCGGACACAGATCGGCCTCATCGCCGAGATGATCCAGTCCTACGAAGAGGAGCCCACCCCTCTCCAGCGCCGCCTGGACCAACTCGGCCGCTGGCTGGGCTGGGGTTCGCTGATCATCTGTGGCATCGTCTTCGTCGAGGCGATTATCCAGGACACCGACCTATCTATCATTGCCAGCCAGGGGCTGATGCCCTACCTGGTGCAGACCCAGCAGCAGATCGTGGATCTGTTCATCGTCGCGGTCAGTCTGGCGATTGCCGCCGTCCCGGAGGGGCTACCGGCCGTCGTCACCATCTGCCTGGCGTTGGGAATGCGCGAGATGGTACGGCGTCACGCGCTTATCCGCCGCCTGCCGGCGGTGGAGACGCTCGGCAGCGCCACCATCATCTGTTCTGACAAGACCGGCACACTGACCCAGAACGAGATGATGGTCGTGCGGCTCTACGTGGCGGAGTGGCGGTTGGACGTGAGTGGAGAGGGGTATCAGCCCCGGGGCGAGTTCAATCACTACGGTGATCCTGCCGACCCGCGCGATAACTTCGAGATGATGGCCCTGCTCACCGGGAGCCTGCTATGCTCCGACGCCCGGCTGGAGCAACTCGAATCCGGGGACGGAGATGAGCAGTATCGCATAGTGGGCGATCCGACGGAGGCGGCAATGGTGGTGGTGGCGGCTAAGGCCGGCTTGTGGCGTGACGAGGTCGAAGAACGGCTACCCCGCGTGGCTGAGGTGCCTTTCGATAGCGACCGCAAGCGTATGAGCACCATTCACCGCCTGGACGGGCCTCCCCTCCGCTTCGGGGGGGAGGGGGGGGGTAAGGGCACCGGTTCCGAATACATCATCTACGTCAAGGGTGCGCCCGACGTGATGCTGCCGCTCTGCGATACCATCCTGGAGGACGGCGTTGACGTGCCGCTCACGCCAGGACGGCGCCAGCACGTCGAGAACACTGTCCGCGACCTGGGGCGAGAGGGACTACGCGTGCTGGCCGTGGCCTATCGCCGCCTGGATCGGCTCCCTGAAGAAGTGAACGCCGACGAGATTGAGAGAGACATGGCGCTGATCGGGTTGGTGGCGATGATAGACCCGGCCCGGCCGGAAGTCGGACCGGCGGTGGAGCAAGCGCGGGAGGCGGGCATCCGGACTATGATGATCACCGGCGACTACCCCGACACCGCCCGCACCATCGCGCAAGAGATTGGTCTGCTGCGGCCTGACGGTGAGGTGATGGCTGGCACAGAACTGAACGACATCTCTGACGAGCAATTGGCTGAGCGCATACAGGACGTGGATGTCTTCGCCCGCGTCTCTCCCCAGCACAAGGTGCGCATCGTCGAGGCGCTCAAAGCGCGGGACCACGTGGTGGCCATGACTGGCGACGGTGTCAACGACGCCCCGGCCCTCAAGCGGGCCTCTATTGGTGTGGCGATGGGCATCACTGGCACCGACGTATCCAAGGAGACGGCGGACATAGTGCTCACCGACGACAACTACGCCTCCATCGTCTCGGCCGTCGAGCAGGGACGCATCATCTACTCCAATATCCGCAAGTTTGTGTACTATTTGATCTCCTGCAACCTGGCTGAGATCATGGTCATTTTCCTGGCCACCCTGGCTGGCTCACTGCCACCGCTGACCGCCATTCAGTTGCTGTGGCTCAATCTGCTCACCGATGGCGCGCCAGCGCTGGCGTTGGGGATGGAGAAAGGCGACCCGGACATTATGGAGCAGCCTCCGCGTCCCGCGCGCGAGCCGATCATCAATCGCTCCATGCTCGTTGGCATCATTGTGCAGACCATCGCCATCACCACGGTCGTGCTGGCTGCTTACTACATCGGCTGGGCCTGGGCTCCGTCGAGCCCGGCGCTGGCGCAGACCATGGCTTTCGTCACGCTCTCGGCCTCCGAACTGGTGCGGGCCTACACTGCTCGCTCGGAGCGCGCCTCTCTGTTCCGCCTGGGTGTCTTCAGCAACAAGTACATGCAGTACGCGGTGCTGCTTTCCATTGTCTTATTGCTCAGCGCGGTCTACCTTTCCTTCCTCCGGCCCATTTTCAACACGGTGCCGCTGGGGGTGCAGGAATGGACGGTCGTCCTGCCGCTGCTGCTGGTGCCTGGCGTCGCCGCTGAGATCACCAAGGCGACCATGCGGTTGCGCGCCCGGCGGCGCACAGCCGGGGCTACGGTGTAGGAATCCCCTGGCGCGTTGAAGCCCGTCCGTATCCCCTTGATCACTTGGGCGCTCCTCATACAACATCTTGCCCTATGAAATGGCAACTTATGCGATTTGTGATGCCTTTCGCGTGAGTTGCAACTTTATTGTATCTCATGGTAAAATATAAATGTAAGGTGGTTCGCTCGATTGATCGTTGGGGCTTTCGTAGCGGTATGCAAAATCTAGGATAAGGAGATGCTAAGATGTTTCGAGAGAGGATACAGGCCAAGTATAGTGAGTTGACCCCCAGTTTCCGAAAGATTGCGGATTTCATCTTGCAACAGCAACTGGAGGCTGCATTCATGACCGCCACGGAGATGGCCCATCGTATGGGAGTGGATGCAGCAACTGTCGTACGCTTCGCTCAGACCCTCGGCTATTCAGGCTTCCGGGAGCTAATCAAGGAGGTGCAACAGGTCGTCAAGGCGGAACTGGCAGCCTCCTACAGCCCCGACCTGAAAGCCCCGGATGATGTTGGGCTCTTCCGCAGCCTCCTGGAGAACGAGAAGCACAACCTGGCGCTGGCGCAGGCCCGGCTTGCGGAGCAGGCCAACACCATCCTCCCCACGCTCTTGAACGCCCAGCGCATCTGGGTCATGGGCCAGGGCTGTTGTGCTCATCTGGCTGCCCTCTGCGCTTCTGCTCTGAGAGAGATTGGCCGGCCGGCCGTGGCTATCGCGCCCGATCCCCTGGAGGCTGCGGAGAACCTCAAAGGGGTTAGCACTGAGGATCTGGTGATCGGCTTTTCTCTCACTGGGATGGACCTGAGCGTGGCCGACGCCGTCGGCTTCGCGCGCCAGCGTGGGGCGAAGACCCTCGTGCTCAGCGCCTCTCCGGTCACAGCAGCAGCCCTGGCGGCTGAGACCACAATCGTCTGCCCCGGGCCTACGCATACACACGTGCCCTCCTTCACCGGCCTGGCCGCTATGACCGTCGGGCTCGTCGTGGCCTTCACAGCCCGCTATCCCGAGGAGGCGGCGGCGATGACGGCGAACCTCCAGCAGAGCTACCGCGAATTGCTGGCGCTCCAGGCCCGCAGTTCGTCGGAGGTGGACGTCGAGGAATTGTGGCGTCAATTCTGACGCGATGTGTCCTCACAGGAGCGCGGGGAGATATGTGCAGTTTTGAATGCAGGGGCCCGGCTATGTCAGCCGGGCCTTTTGTTGTGCGGAGAAAGCGGGAGGGGACTGGGACATTGCCCTCGGCGGGGAAATGGGGTACAATCAGAGCGCTGAAGCGGCCGACAGATCTTTTGTCACACGGCGGTCGTGCGGCCAGCTAACAGCCTAATCGTGTGGATAAAGGAGGAGTGAAAATGTTGCAAGAGTTCAAAGAATTCGCCATGCGCGGGAATGTGCTCGACATGGCCATTGGAATCATCATCGGTGCGGCCTTTGGCAAAATCATCACCTCGTTTGTCAACGACATCTTGATGCCGCCCATCGGGTTGCTGCTTGGCAAAGTAGATTTTGCCAACCTGTTCATCAACCTGTCCGAACAGCCCTACGCCTCGTTGGAAGAGGCGCAAGCCGCTGGCGCGGCCACGATCAATTATGGCGTGTTCCTCAACACTGTGCTAGACTTCATCATCGTGGCTTTCGTGATCTTCCTGTTTGTCCGCCAGGTTAATCGCATGAAGCGTGAGCCAGAAGCCCCGCCAGCCGCGCCTACGACCAAAGAGTGCCCATACTGCCTGTCTACCATTCCAATCAAAGCCACCCGTTGCCCATACTGCACTTCTGAACTTTTGGACTTTGGATAAACGTGGTTTTGGCCCAGCATACGTCGGTTTGACGCTGCTCGACCCCCAGGCATAGGGATGGAAAACCCATTTATCCAAACCCCGATGAATTTGAGGCAGTGCAGAATCCACCAGGAAACTGACGCCCTCGCCATCTTGCAGGCATCCTTTTGGAGGTACTATGTCCAAAGATCACGTCCTCGCCATTGACTGCGGTACGCAATCGGTGCGCGCGCTCATTTTCGACCTGAGCGGTAACCCGGTCCACAAGGTGCGCGTCCCCATTGAGCCCTACTTCTCCGCAAAGCCCGGCTGGGCCGAGCAGCACCCCACCCGTTTCTGGGAGAACCTCTGCGCGGCCTGCCAGCAACTCTGGCAGGAAAGTCCCATCCCCAAAGAGGCGCTGGCGGGTGTGGCTCTTACCACCCAGCGGGCGACGATGGTCAACGTGGACGAGCGCGGCGAGCCGCTGCGCCCGGCCATCGTCTGGCTGGACCAGCGCCGCACCGGGGGGCTGCCGCCAGTGGGCGGGCTGTGGGGATTGGCCTTCCGCCTGAGCGGGATGACCAAAACGGCCGCCTATCTCCAGGCGGAGGCGGAAGCGAATTGGATCCGCACCTCCCAGCCGGAAATCTGGGAGCGTACCCACAAATACCTGTTCCTCTCCGGCTACCTGACTTACAGGCTGGTGGGCCGCTTCGTGGACAGCGTGGGCTGCCAGGTGGGATACGTGCCCTTCGACTACAAGCGGCTGATCTGGTCGAAGAAGTCGGACTGGAAGTGGCAGGCGGTGCCGATGGACGAGCGGCTGCTGCCCGAGTTGGTTCCGCCCACCAAGATGCTGGGTGAGATCACTCCCCAGGCCGCCGAAGAGACCGGCATCCCGGCTGGTCTCCCACTCATCGCCGCCGCCGCTGACAAGGCGTGCGAGGTGATAGGGGCGGGCTGCCTTGCGCCGCACGTCGCCTGCCTCTCCTACGGCACCACCGCCACCGTCAACACCACCAGCCACCGCTACGTCGAGGTCATTCCTCTCATCCCGCCCTATCCCAGCGCCGTCCCTGGAGCCTATAACCTGGAGATTCAGATCTACCGGGGCTACTGGATGGTCAGTTGGTTCAAGCAGGAGTTCGGCTTACGGGAGGAGCAACTGGCCCGCGAGCAGGGCTGCGAGCCGGAGGACCTGTTCGACGAACTGGTCGGGGCAGTGCCGCCGGGCTCGATGGGGCTGACGCTGCAGCCCTATTGGTCGCCGGGGCTCAAGTCACCGGGGCCGGAGGCCAAGGGGGCCATCATCGGCTTCGGCGACGTGCACACCCGCGCCCACGTCTACCGCGCCATCTTGGAAGGGCTGGCCTACGCGCTGCGGGAGGGGCTGGAGCGGACGCAGAAGCGACTGAAGGTGCGCACGACCGAGGTGCGCGTTTCCGGCGGTGGTTCGCAGTCGGACGCGGCGATGCAGATCACCGCCGACGTCTTCAACCTGCCCGCCAGCCGCCCCCACGTCTGCGAGACCTCCGGGTTGGGGGCAGCGATGGACGCGGCGGTCGGCCTGGGGCTGCACCCTGACTTCGAGACGGCGGTGGCGGAGATGACCCAGGTGAGCCGCACCTTCCTGCCCCGCCCCGAGGTGCGCGACGTCTACGAGGGGCTCTACCGGCGGGTCTACCGGCACATGTACCGCCGGCTGCGGCCCCTATACGAGGAGATTCGCCGTATCACCGGTTACCCGCCGAAGTAGGTTGGGTTGGGCCGTGCTTGTCCGCGACCGTCCGGCTTGACATGCTCACCAGATGTGATGTATGATTGTGTTACTCGTGGTGGCGACGGCGGGAAGTGGACCCGGAAGGAGGATGGTATGGCCAGTACAGTTGCTCAGATGACCAAAGAAGAATTCAGAGAAATGATTGAGGCATCCATCGAACAAAAGTTGCTTGAGATACTCGGCGACCCTGACGAAGGGTTGGAGATTAGAAAGTCTGTGCGCGATAGACTCTTGCGCCAGAAGAAAGCGGTTGCGGCGGGCGAACGCGGTCAACCATTTGACGATGTGGTACAGCAACTCGGCTTGGAGTAACCAAGATGTATCGTATCCGCATCTTGGACGCGGCTACCCGTGAGTTGGCACGGTTAGACAAGCCTGTTGGTCGCCGCGTTGTTGGGCGCATCAGGTGGCTGGCTGTGAATCTGGACGACCTAAACCCAGAACCATTGACGGGCGACCTCGCGGGATTCTACAAACTGCGTGTAGGGGACTGTCGCGTTCTGTACGAGGTCCTTTACGACGAGCAGACCATCGTGATTCATAAGATCGGCCACCGCCGTGAGGTTTATCGGAGGCGGTAGGAGGGGGTATGTTAGCGGTGGCCGTTGAACCTGAATTGTAGTGGATGCACTGGCGGCTCCCGATTTTCAGACCTCGGAGGTCTAGATAAGCGATACTGGTAGCGAAAATGCTTGATAATTCCACATCATTTACCACTGAAGGCACTCTTCGAAGGCCTCCGAGGTCTCGTCGCCGCAGATTTCGGATCTACTGAGGCTCCCAATTTCAGAAAGTCGCAGACGAACTGCGACTTGGTAAGCGGCCCATCTCAGTTCCTCTCACGTCACCAACTCGGCGCGGATGTCGTCCAGGGTGGCACGGGCTTTGCGCACAAAACCAAAGAAACCTTCCACTTTGTCGCAGATTCCCAACAAGCGTTCCAATTTGTCGCAGCCGTACTCGGCGCAGTAGGCGCAGTTGGGTACACCCCGCGCCATGCCGCAAGGGCGGATGCGGCAATTTTGGCAGTAGCCGTTCAATCGCCCGTCACTCGTCAGACAGCCGTCACAGATGATGTCCTCGACAGTGATGTCAGGCACGTTGAAATCCTCGCGCCAGTGCACGAGCACTTGCTCCAGCGCGTCACGGTCATCCGCCTGGGTGGCGAGGTAGGCCGGACAGTCGGTGCAAATCACGCCACAGAAAGCAACCATACGATCCATTCTCATTCTCATTCTCCTTCACAGCATTGGGGCAGTTCAACTTCCGTTGGGCCGCATAACGGGATATATGCGGAAATGTTCGTCCTTTGCTGGGGCCATCCCCATCATATAACAAACCTACGGCCACCTCGCCTCCAGCCCGCCGGTGTGCACAGCGGTACTGCTTGCATCGGTGGCAATCCAGGCCTGATTATAGCCCGGCGGTAGCATCTGCACAAATGCGGGACGCCAGTCGAAAGGCCCCGGGCTTGCCTGGCGGCGGGCGGACTTGCTCTGAAACGTGCACAAGACGGGAAACTCTGCTATAATGGGGCGTGTTCTGGCGACGGTGCACTCGACAACCACGGAGATTTGACAGATGAGATTCCCGCGCCGCAGCGGCATCTTGCTGCACCCCACGTCGCTCCCCGGCCGGTTCGGCATCGGTGACCTGGGCGACGCAGCCTACCGGTTTGTGGATTTTCTGGCGGCAGCTGGCCAATCCTACTGGCAGGTGCTCCCCCTGAGCCCCACCGACTACGCCGATTCTCCCTACCAGACCCTCTCCGCCTTTGCCGGCAACCCGATGCTCATCAGCCCCGAAAGACTGATGGAGACCGGCCACCTCTCGGAAGCGGACCTGGAGGACGTACCCGCCTTCCCCGACGAGCGGGTGGATTTCGGGCCGATCATCCGCTACAAGACAGGTTTGCTGGACCGGGCCTTCGCTAACTTCCGGGCCCGGGCCCCTGCCAGCCAGCGAGCGGCCTTGGCCCGCTTTTGCGAAGAGCAGGCTTTCTGGCTGGATGATTTTGCCATGTTTATGGCCTTGAAAGAGGCGCACAATCTCCGCCCCTGGCACAAGTGGGAGCCAGAAGTCGTCGCCCGGCAGCCGGAAGCGCTGGCCCGCAGGCGAGAGTCGCTGGCTGACGAAATCGAAAACCAGAAGTACCGCCAATGGCAGTTCTTTGAGCAATGGCTGGCCGTCAAACGGTACGCCAATGAGCGGGGCATCCGCATCATCGGCGACATCCCCATCTTTGTCTCCACGGACAGCGCCGACGTCTGGGCCAATCCCCACCTTTTCCACTTTGACGAGCACCTCCAGCCAACGGTCGTCTCCGGCGTCCCCCCCGACTACTTCAGCGAGACGGGGCAACTGTGGAGCCATCCTCTCTATCGCTGGGAAGTGATGGCCCAGGAGGGGTACGCCTGGTGGATCGCCCGTTTCCGCATGGCCTTCACCCAGGCCGATGTGGTGCGCATTGACCACTTTCGAGGCTTTTACAACTACTGGGAAGTTCCGGCGGGGGAAGAAACAGCGATCAACGGACGCTGGTTGTACGGTCCGGGCGCCGACCTGTTCCACGCCGTCACCGCTGCGCTGGGCGAGGTGGCGATCATCGCCGAGGACCTGGGCGATTTCGACGCCGAATCGCGTGCCGGCGTGGACGCTTTGCAGGCCGGGTTCGGCTACCCCGGCATGAAGGTGCTCCAGTTCGCCTTCAGCGCCGGCCCGACCGATCTCTTCCTGCCCCACAACTTCACCCGTGACTGTGTGGTGTACACCGGCACCCACGACAACGACACGACCGTTGGCTGGTACCACGTCACATCCACAGAGGCGGAGCGGGACTATGCCCGCAAGTATCTGGGCAGAGACGGATCGGACGTCGCCTGGGACCTAATCCGGCTGGCGTGGGCAACGGTCGCCAACACGGCCATCACCACCGTTCAAGACCTGCTGAGCCTGGGGCACGAAGCGCGGATGAACACGCCTGGCACCGTCGGCCCGCCCAATTGGTGCTGGCGTCTCTTGCCCGGCGCACTGGGCGCACTGACTGGCGAGGTCGCGGCGCGGCTCCTGGAACTGACCACGATCTACGGAAGGACACCCTGAGTGATGTACAGGGACAGGTGTCTCCTTGTCCGTTTGACAACTTGGATGAACTATGCTAGATTAACGACGCAGGCGTGCCCCTCATGTTAACTTACTCATTGGTGAAGGAGGTGCCTATTGTAACGAGACGTAAGACGCACGAGCCACGTTGGACAACTTGCATCTTGATAATAGGAGGGTAATAGGAGGGTATTAACAATGGAAAAAGAAAAAATCTGGGAACTGGAAGAAGGGGAAAGACGGCCCGTAGGCGTGATTCACATCGTGATCACCGCCCTGCTGATTGGCATTGGGGCCGTGGTGGGTGCCTTCGGGAGTTTCACCCTGCCTCTGGGCTTTGGCGTCAACTTCTTCTGGCCTGCCATTGCTGTCCAGAATGTAGGCTCCGTTTGGTTCGGGGCCTGGGGGGTGATCGCTGCGTCGTTGTTCCCGATCATCTCCAATGGCATTGCCGGCACACCCGTTTACGTCTCGCTGGCATACATCCCGGCCAACGCGATGCAGGCCTTCCTGCCGGCCCTGGCCTTCCGCGTCTTCAAGGCCGACCCACGGCTCAGAAAGGGACGTGACTACCTGATCTTCTTGGTGGCCATTACCCTGGGCAACATCTTCGGTGCGCTCTACTCACCGCTCGTGGTGTTAAGGGGCTTTGGCCTGCTGACCGCTGAATCGGTACCGGTGTTTATCTGGGGCTGGTTCGCGGGCAACGAGATCGCCGGCATCATCTTCGGCCTGATCTTGATGAAGGCCCTATCCGATGTCGTTATGCGCAGCAAGGCATTCGTTAAGAAGTGGTTCGCCTAGCGCAATCGCTGCGCTCAGTCGGGGGGAGAGTTCACGGACTCTCCCCCCGCATGTGATATAGGGGAGATGAATGAATAAGACACTTCTGGGCTACGTGCCGGAGGAATCCCCCATCTATGATGTGCATCCCTTTGTGCGAGTTTTTTTCCTCTTCGTCGTCAGTCTTTTCCCTATGATCATCGTCGCGCCGGAGTGGAACGTCTTTTTCATTGTTCTTGTCATCATACTGATGCGATACAGTCGCATCAGCCTTGCGACGCTAAAGTTCTACGTGCCCGTGGCGATTTCCATGGGGAGCCTGATCTTGTTCTCGCACACAGTCTTCGCTGGTAACCACCCCGAGTTCACGGAATTGATCCGTTTCTTAGGCATCCGCATCTACTACGAGCGTATTGTCGAGGCAATAGTTGTCTACTTCCGCGTTGTGCCGATGATATTCATCACGGTCTACTTCCTCAGCAGTTCTCGCGAACGGGACATCATTGTAGCCATGCGCAGCATCCGCATCCCGTTCGCTATGACCTACCTGGTGGCGATGGCGTTGCGCTCGGCGGGAATGGTGCTGGAGGATTTCTCCATCGTGCGTCAGGCCGAGAAAGCGCGCGGCTTTGACCCAGCCGGCAAATCCATCGCCTACAAACTCAGACAGTTCGTGATGTACATCATCCCGCTCTTCGCGCTGGCGTTGCGCCGTGCGGACGAGTTCTCTAATGCATTGGTGGCTCGCGGCTATAGCTTCACGGGACTGTTGCACAATCCCGAGCGTGCTGACTATGTGCTGACTCACTATCACTTCAAGAAGCAGGACTTTGCCATCATTGCCGTGCTTGCACTTATGTTGATCGCCTTGCTTGTCTTGCGGTATGGCTTTGGACTGCTGGCACTCGAAGGCTCGCTGACCGAGGCCTTGCTGCACAGCATCTTGTTGTAACCAAAGGAGGCACATGGCGATTGTCCACTTTGAGAACTACGTTTGGAAATATACCCAGACCGAAGTACCGGCCTTGAAGGGCATCAACCTGGAGATCGAAGAGGGCACTTTCGTCGGGATCATCGGTCCGAACGGGGCCGGCAAGACCACCCTGGCCTACTCTATCAACGGCTTGATCCCCAATCAGTACTATGGCGTGCGCAAGGGGCACGTGTACGTGATGGGGAAGGAGGTCGAGGAGTACCGCTCCGAAGACCTGACTGAGATAGTAGGCGTTGTGTTTTCGGACCCCGAAGCCCAATTCACAGCGATGACTGTTGAGGATGAGGTGGTTTTCGGCATGGAGAACATAGGGCTAAATGTGAACGAGATTCGGGAGCGGCTGGCCTGGGTGGTACCGTTAACTAAAATCGGCCCGCTCATGGACAAACCCCCCTACGAGGTATCTGGTGGACAGAAAGCCCGGGTGGCGCTGGCATCCGTGCTGGCGATGACGCCCAAGGTGCTGGTGCTGGATGAGCCAACATCCATGCTCGATCCCATCAGTCGCAAGCGGGTCTTCGAAGTGCTGGCTCAATTGAAACAAGAGCAACATAGCACCATCGTCGTCATTGAGCACAATCTGGAGAACCTGGTCCCTCTGGCCGACCGTATGATACTGCTGTACGAAGGTAAAGTGGCGCTCGTGGACGACACGGAACGATTCTTCGAGCAGATGGACATCCTGTTGAAACGTGACGTGTTTCCACCGGGAGCGATCCACCTCTTTTACAAACTGCTCAAGAGCGGCTACTATCAGGATAAACTACCCCTCACACTGGACGAGGCTGTGGCCCGGCTGCGTGCGCTGATGGATAATGGGAGGAAACGATGATAAGCGAGCGGGCCCCCTACATTCAAGTCGAGAATCTGGTCTATCGCTATCCCGATGGGACGGTTGCCCTGCGGGGCATTAACCTCTCTATCCATGATGGCGATTTCATAGCCCTCGTCGGCCAGAATGGCTCGGGTAAGACCACTCTTTCAAAGTGCCTTAACGGGCTGTTCAAGCCTTCCCAGGGGTGTGTGGTTGTTGACGGCCTGGACACTCGAACAACCTCGATCACCCAAATGGCCAAACGGGTTGGATATGTGTTCCAAAACCCCGACCACCAACTCTTTAACAGCAACGTATGGGATGAGATCGCCTATGGCCCGCGCAACATCCAGTTGCCGGATGAGGAGGTCAGGGCACGGGTTGAGGAAGCGGTCCAAGTGGTGGGATTGGCAGAGCGCTACTTGAAGCAACACCCTTTCTTTCTCACTAAGGGGCTGCGCCAGCGGGTGGCTATCGGCTCAATCCTGGCATTGCGCCCTAAGGTGATCATCGTGGACGAGCCGACCACTGGCCAGGATGTTAAACAGTCGCTGGAAATCATGGATTTCCTGGAGGACCTGCACCGCGAGCGCGGGCACATCATCATCATCATCACCCACGACATGCCCATCGTGGCCCGACATGCCAAACGTACACTGGTGCTGGGGATGGGCGAGGTGCTGGCGGATGGCCCGACCCGGGAAATCTTTGCCCGGCCGGACGTGCTGGCCAAGACGTTCGTGGAGCCTCCGCAGATCACGCAACTGGCGCAGGCCTGTGTGGACCTGGGCTTCGATCTGGGCACGATGACGGTGGAGGAGATGGTCGCCCGTTTCCAGGAATTGGTCTCCTGAGAGCAATTTCTGATACAAGGAGCAAACGTGACCATGCGACCCCGTCTACAGTTTCTGTCTCCCGAGACCATTGAGCGCATCGTCTCTGAGGCCTACGATCTGTTGAGCGACCCAGGCGTGCGCGTCCACTCCGACCGCGCGCTGCGTCTCCTGGCCGAGCATGGTGCAGAGGTAGACCTCGAGGTGCAGGTGGTGCGCATTCCAGCCGACCTGGCCCGCCGGGCGCTCGAAACGGCCCCCTCGTCGTTTCACCTCTACGACGCCGACGGTGAACCAACGGTGCACTACGGCGGTGATGACGTGCACTTTGACCCTGGGTCAGCCGCCATCAAGATCCTCGACCACGGCGTGAAGCGCTCGCGCTCGCCAGTCACCGCCGACTTTGTGCACTTCATCAAACTGGCCGACGGACTGGACGCGCTGGACGGGGTCGCTACCTCCCTAGTCTGCGCGGATGTCCCGCAGGAGATCGCCGATCTCTACCGGCTCTACCTGGTCCTGCTCTGCACCCGCAAGCCAGTCGTCACCGGCGCGTTTGCTGTCGAGACGTGGGGGATGATGAAGGACATGCTAGTGGCGATGGCCGGCAGCGAGAAGGCACTGGCAGAGAAGCCCATAGCTGTCTTCGATGTCTGCCCCTCCCCGCCGCTTCTGTGGTCTGAGATCACCTGTGAGAACCTGATGGACTGTGCCCAATACCGGGTGCCGGCGCAACTGGTGAGTATGCCGCTGGCGGGAGCCACGGGGCCGGCGACTCTCCTGGGCGCGGTCGTCCAGCATACCGCCGAGAACCTGAGCGGGGTCACCATCCACCAACTGGTCAACCCCGGCGCGTGCATCGTCTGGGGTGGCTCCCCCGCCGCCTTCGATATGCGCACGGGCACCACCCCGATGGGTGCTATCGAGACGACGATGATTGATTGCGCCTACGCGGAGGTGGGCAAGCATCTTGGTCTGCCCACTCACGCTTACCTGGGAATGTCCGACTCCAAGGTAGTGGACGCCCAGTGCGGATTCGAATCGGGCATCGGCGCGGTGTTGGGGGCACTGGCAGGCATCAACATGATCTCCGGCCCCGGCATGCTCGACTTTGAGAGCTGCTTCAGCCTGGAGAAACTGGTGATTGACGCCGAGATCGTGGGGATGGCGAAGCGGCTGGTGGCCGGGATGGTCGAGCGGGAGACGCCCCTGGCGCTGGAGGTCATCCGCCAGGTGGGACACGCGGGCAATTTCCTGAGCACGCCCCACACGCGCCGCTGGTTCCGAGAGGAACTGTTCATCCCCAGCCCGGTGGTGGACCGTGACTTCCGCCGCAACTGGGAGGCAAAGGGCAGCCTGGACGTCGCCGAGCGCGCCCACCGGCGCGTCGAAGAAATCATCGCTGCCTATGAACCCCAGCCCTTGCCCGATGAAGTAATTCGCGAACTGGAGGCCATCACACTGCAGGCAGCCCAGGCCGCTGGAATGGATAGCCTGCCAGAGCGCGAGTGATCAGCAACGCCCATCCGGCGTCCGGCATCCAGTTTACCCCCAACACCCCGTCAGGGTGTTGGGGTAGGCGTCGGCTCAGCAGGTACTTCCGGGGTTAGTTCCCCGGCAAGGGGCAAGACAGAGGGCAGCACTAAATCCATCACGTCAGCCCAGAGTGACTCCAGTTCTGTCCCTACTCGGAAAGAACGCGCCGCGATAAGCCGTTCCAGCCCCGCTGTCCGCTCCTGCAATCCCAGGAGCGTCTCCGCCTGCTCCGGCATCAATGTCACCGCATGTTCTAAATGTATCGTCGCCAGGGTAAGGGTATCGCGCGCGCCCTTGGAGTCCTCCTCCAGCAGCAGGAGGCGTACCTTCAACAGATCCTGCGCGGCTTGAAGCAGCGCCAGTCGGCCTTCGAGCCTCTCTGTCCGCCCGGCGACCTGATCAGTCCGCTCACCCAGGTTGGTAGTGGCGCTGTCCAGTTTCGAACGCAGGGCCTCCACAACTTCCTGCTGCGCCCCCAGGTCCTCTTCCGCCTGAGTGGTGCGGCGCTCCAGTTGCTGGATCTGCTCTACAGTCCCCTCTATCTCCTGTGCTTGAACGGCAGATTTCTCCTCCAATGCGGTCATCTCGGCTTCCAGAGTAGCGATGCGCTCCTGAAGGGCCAGGTTCTCATCCTGCAAGCGGGCCTGCTCCTGCGCCATCCGCTGCTCCAACGCGGTAACGCGCGCGGTGTTTTGCTGTACCGGCTGCACCAGGCTGCGGTAAACCCAGGGCACGCCATAGTAGAGCCCCAGGCCGACCAACGCGCCCACAATCAGGACAAAGAGAAGGCGAATCAAGAAACGAAAGAAACCCCCAATGGCCCGCAGGACGGGGCTCCCTGATGGTTTTGAAGTCGGTTGTTGATACGTCATAGTTCCATCTCCTTACTGGGTGGGTGTGGGGGTCTCAACAGGCGATTCGGGCGTTGGCTCGGTCGCTGCTTCGTCTCCGAAAGTCTCCTCCAACAACGCCTGGAGTTGGCCGAAGAACGTCGTCACCCGCTGCGCTTGCGCCTGTATCACGGAGAGATCCTCCGAGACACTCGCCAATTCGCTCTCCAGGACATCGGCCCGCTGGTCGAGGGCCGTCGTCTCTTGACGGAGGGTATCCACAGCGGACTCTGCTTTCTCCATCCGGGCAGTCAGACCTTCCAGCGTGTCCAGTCGCTGCCGCAGCCCGTCAATCTCCCCTCCCAGGGAGCTCATTTCCGCCGCCAGATTATCCATCCGGTTCTGCACATCCAGGACGGCGTGGCTACTGCTCAGGTCCAGTGAGCCATTGATGCCAGAGAACACCAGCAGCGTAAAGAACATTCCTAGCAATCCACCCACCAGCGATGACCAAAGCCAGGATAGGCCGCTTCTCTTAGAAGGTTCGCGTACCGGTACAGGGGGAGAGGATGGTGCGGCGGTTTCAACGCGAGGGGGTGTGGGCGCTTCCTCGGTGATGGGAGTCTCCTCCGCCGGAGAGATGCGTTCTTTTTCCAATACTGCTTCCTGGGCCTCGGGAAGTGCCATCTCCTGCGACGCAGGGACTTCTGGCGGGACCAAAGCCACCTCGGGAGGTTCCTCCAGCGGTGCTTCCTCGGCGACAGGAGCCTCCTCCGCCGGGGAGATGTATTCCTCCTCCAATACTGCTTCCTCGGCCTCGGGAGGTGCCATCTCCTGCGACACAGGGGCTTCTGGCGAGGCCAAAGCCGCCTCGGGAGGCTCCTCCAGCGGCGCTCCCTCAGCAACTGGCGGCATGGGCATCTCGGGCAGCGTGACGATCACCCGATCAGCCAGTCGCTCATAGGCTGCACGGCCGATACCAGGGACAGCGGTGAGTTCCTCCGGTGAGTGAAAGCCCCTCCGCTCCTCTCGATAGGCCACGATGCGCCGAGCCAGCATGGGACCAATGCCCGGAAGTACCTCCAGTTCCTCCGCCGTGGCCTGGTTAAAATCCACCATAGATAGCCCCTCAGGTGTCACGCCAACGTCCATTTCTTTGACCTGGGTTTCAGGGTGCATAAGATCCTCCTTGCCTGTGAGAACGTCTGCACTGGTGGCAGACAATTCACCAACAGATTCATAGCGCGGCCAGACCGCAAGTCTGCAAGTAGCAGATCACGACTCTCGCGGACAACGCAAATGTTGCCGGGTAATACTATATGTCTATCACACGACAAACCTTATCATTACAATTATAAACAACATTACAGGTAATGCAACTTTGACTGAGCAGTGGGATTTCGCAGCAGATCAACGTTCGGTATCCAACGCGCAGGTGATGCAATATATCCCAATTTTCGGTCGCCGCCCGGCCCCCGCTGCTTGCAGCCCTACACCACGATATTCACCAGCCGCCCCGGCACGTAGACAACCTTGCGGATTTCCCTGCTCGCGATGTGACGCTGGATGTTTACATCGGACAGGGCTGCCTCCCGCGCCGCCTTCTCTGTGATCCCCACCGGTACCGAAAGGCGCGCCCGCACTTTGCCGTTGACCTGCACCACCAGTGTGATCATCTCCTCGGCCGTCAGGTCGGGGTCGAACTGGGGCCAGGACTGCTGGTGGATGCTGTAAGGCCGGCCGGTCCGCGCCCACAATTCCTCGGCGATGTGCGGGCAGCAGGGGGCCAGCAGCAGTAGCAGCGTCTCGATGGCTTCCTCCCAGGCGGGGATGCCGTAGACCGGCGTCCTCTTCGCCTTCTGCAGCGCATTGGTGAACTCCATCAGCCCGGCGATGGCGGTGTTGAAGGCGAACTCTTCCATGTCGTCCGTGACGCGGCGAATGGTCTTGTGGGTCCAGCGGCGCAAACTGGCAATCTCTTTCGCAGTAGGCTCGCCGATTTGCCGATTTGCCGATTTGCTGACTTGCTGATTTGCTGATTTGTCTAACACCAGGTTCCAGACTCGATTCAGCCAGCGGTAGACCCCCTCGATGCCGTGGGGATCCCATGGCCCGCCTTGCTCCCAGCGCCAGCCGAACATCAGGTAGCCGCGCACCGTATCGGCCCCGTACCGCTGCACCAGGTCGTCAGGCAGAACGACGTTGCCCCGAGACTTGCTCATACGCGCTCCATCGGGGCCCAGGATGATGCCCTGATTATGCAAGGCCAGCATTGGTTCGTCGAAGTCCACCAACCCCATGTCCCGCAACACCTTGGTGAAGAAGCGGGTGTAGAGCAGGTGCATGACAGCGTGCTCCGGCCCGCCGGTGTACATATCCACCGGCAGCCAGTAGTGGCCCGCATCAGGGTCCCAGGGGCAATCGTCCCGGTGCAGGGGCTGGCCCTCCTTGTGGTAAGGCGTCACGTAAGCATATTGATACCACGAGGAGCACATGAATGTATCCATAGTATCGGTCTCGCGGGTGGCCGGGCCGCCGCACCTGGGGCAGGTGGTGTGCAAGAAGCCCTCGTGGTACTTAAGTGGACTCTCGCCGGTGGGCAGGAACTCAGCATCCTCCGGCAGCAGCACCGGCAGGTCCTCGTAGGGGACAGGGACGGTACCACACTTGTCGCAGTAGACGATGGGAATGGGCGCACCCCAGTAGCGCTGGCGGCTGATGCACCAGTCCCGCAGCCGGTAGTTGACGGCGAACTCGCCGGTGCCCTGTTCTTCCAGCCATTCGGTCACTTTCTGCACCGCCACGTCGCCCGGCGTGCCAGTGAAGGGGCCGGAGTTGATCATCGTTCCGTACTCGGCGTGGAACAGTATGTCGCGGTAGAAGGGTTGGGTATACAGCATCTCCATCAGGGTGCGGTTGTCGCTTACCGGTGGGTAGATCTCTTTGCAGCGGGCCAGAATCTCGCGATCCGCCTCCACGGAGTCGAGCTCTCGCACCTCGTCATCGAAGATGAAGGTCCAACGGGCACCGACGACCTCGTTCCATTCGTTCGGCTTTATGTAGGCCCGCATCAGGTTGATGTATTGGTCGATCTGGGCCTGGCTGTGCAGTGTGACGTAAAGCGCCTCGCCTTTATCGCCATGTGGCCTCACCTCGAACTCGATGCCGGCCGCTTGCAACTCGGCGGCAAACCCGTCACGTACCGAGCCGGGAAAGGCGAAGGATTTGGCCACGCTATCGGGCCGGTCAATGACTGGAATGATGGGCAGTCCGAATTTGATGGCGAAGTCGAAGTCCCGCTCGTCGTGGGCCGGGACGGCCATGATGGCCCCCGTCCCGTAGGTCATCATCACGTAGTCGGCGATCCAGATAGGGATGCGCTCGTTGTTGACCGGGTTGATGGCGTAGGCGCCGATGAAGACACCGGTCTTCTCTTTCTCGGTGGAGAGGCGCTCGATCTCGCTCTGACAGGCGGCCTGGTACTTGTACTCCTCCACCTCCCCCCGGAACTGCGGCGTGGTCAGTTTATCCACCAGCGGGTGCTCGGGAGCCAGCACCATGAAGGTCGCGCCCCAGAGAGTGTCGGGCCGGGTGGTGAATACGATGATGCCCTCATCCGCCCCCCCTCGGCCCCCCCCAACTCTGGGGGGGGAGGTGGGAGAGGGGGAACCCGCAATCGGGAAAGTGACATTCGCTCCCTCGCTGCGCCCGATCCAGTTTTTTTGCATGGCGCAGATGCGCTCCGGCCAGTCTATCCTGGAGTGGTCCAGCAGTTCATCGACATAGTTCGTGATGCGGAAGAACCACTGCTCCAGTTCCTTCTTGATGACCGGTGTGCCGCAGCGCTCGCAATGGCGGTCCTCTCCCCAGACCTGCTCTCGGGCCAAGGTAGTGTTGCATTTGGGGCAGAAGTCCACCGGGGCCATCTTTTTATAGGCCAGGCCGGCCTCGTAGAATCTGAGGAAGAACCATTGCGTCCATTTGTAGTAGCCAGGCAGGCAGGTGACCGCCTCTCGATCCCAGGCCCACATAGCCCCCATGGAACGCAGTTGTCTGCGCATGACTTCGATGCTATCCCAGGCCCATTTGAAGGGGTGGATGCCCCGCTGGATAGCCGCGTTCTCGGCCGGCAGTCCGAAAGCATCAAAGCCGACGGGATAGAAGACGTTGTAGCCCTTCATTCGCATGTAACGCGCACGGGCATCTGAGGGGGCCATTACGTACCAGTGACCGACGTGCAGGTAGTCGGCTGATGGGTAGGGCAGCATGGTCAGGAAGTAATACTTGGGCCGGGTCGGGTCCTCGCGGGTGGCGTACAGCCCGTCGTCTTCCCATCGTTTCTGCCATTTGGGTTCGATCTCCTGGGGTACGTACTTATCTGTCATCTTCTTCTCCTTACCTATTTATCACCATACTCTGGGCGATTGATCTCAAGCCGGCAGTATGAACTCCAGTGCACGTGCCAGGCTTCGCTGGAATCCAGACGGAAAATCGTACCCTAGATTGGGATGCACCTCCAGTTCGCACTTTGCACCTCCAGTTCGCACTTGAAGCGGCTCCAAATCCTCATCTTCTCGCAGTAAAGTCAGGTGGAGCCAATGTCCAGCGGCAAGTGCTTCCTCAAACAGTTGAAGGGCCAGTGTCGTTTGCTTCATCCGAGATGCAAGGCAAATGCGCCAGAAATAAAGCGTTTGAGCCCACGCTGGAAATCGGCTGGTCTCACGTGTGATCAGATCAAACGCCTTAGTGTACTCTCCCTTTTGATAGAGCTGGAATGCCTGAGCCAGAAGACCGTCCAAGGTGAGATTGTTCATCGCCGGTTGACCTCTTAATTGTTCGAATCAGTGTAACGATTGAGGAAAGATCCAAACCTCTTATCCCTTTGCCTCAATCCGCTGCCACGCCTCCAGCGCGGGGGCATAGAACGGCACCTCCAGGCGACGCTGCAGGAAGTGGGCGCCACCGAAATGGTCGGCGTGGGCGTGGGTGATGAACACCGCCTCCAGTACGACCCCCAACTCGTCGGCGACTCGCAGCGCTCGTCGGGCGGCGTCCTTATCCAGCCCGGCGTCAATCAGCAGTCCCTTCCCGTCCCGCACGACCAGCCCCATGTTAGAGCCGCCTTGCAGGTAGAAGATGCCGCGGGCCAGTTCCACTCGTTCCACGTTCACTCCCCCTCCACCAGCGTCATCCACCCAAACCGATCCTCCAGTTCACCTCTGGCGATGCCCAAAAAATGCTCCTGCAGGTGAGCCGTCACCGGCCCGCGCCGTCCCTCGCCCACCGGGATACTGTCTTTCTATTATAGAAAGGCCCCTCCGTCTCAGGGACGAAGGGGCGCTCCGCGGTACCACCCTGATTAGAAGACATCCCTACGCACGGGACGCCTCCTGCTCTTAACCCGTTAACGAGGGCCGGTCGTCGCCGGTTACTTGCTGGTTGCTCGTTTTCACCGGCGCGGCTCCCAGGCGAGTTCGGCCTTACATGGCGCTCCCCCTGAGCGCCGGTGGCCGGGCTTCCACCTGGTGTTTCCCGGCTCGCTGCGGGGATGGCCTACTACTCCTGTTCGCAGCCTTTCGATTATGCACAAGGTGGACCCGGAGGGACTCGAACCCTCGACCCCCACAATGCCATTGTGGTGCGCTCCCAACTGCGCTACGGGCCCACGCTGGGGCGACGCTGATGGAGCTGAGGGGACTCGAACCCCTGACCTCTACAGTGCGATTGTAGCGCTCTCCCAACTGAGCTACAGCCCCGCGACCTGCTTTAATTTTACCCCAGAACGGAGAGATGTCAAGGTTTGACACGCCCCCGCGCCGTACTATACTGAATACCGGTCGTTGGGCCAGACCATCAACCATATCGCCGCCGTCTCTTCACCAGTACGCTGGATACCGTTGTGAGGCCGGAGAGTGCTCTGCCGGCTCCCTTCGTCGTAGGTCTATTCTGCCACTTCCCCCAACAGCACCTGCAATTCGGCCAGCGTCGTGACGTGGGCCACCCGGGCCACGAAGGTATGCAGGTCGGGGCTGTGGGCGCGCAACTCCTGTACCGCCGGGCCGATAGGGTCCGCCCCTGCCGCGCCGGGTTCGTCGGCGTAGGCCCCGTGGAAGGCGAAGTAAGCCTGGTTTAGTTTGCGGATGTAGTAGCCGTGGGAGACAAACTCCTGCCGCCATTCCTCCATGTAAGCCTCCGCCTCTTCGATTCTCCCCTGGGCCAATAGTTCGTCTACCTGGATGCGCGTTTCCCGCATCTCCGCGCGGAAGTCGAAGGCAGGTGGTTCGGGTGGAGGCGTCTTCTCTTCTGGCTCCTCCGGCGCGGGCTCCGGCTCCGGTGGCAGAAGTTCGGGGTAATAGCGGGCCACCATCCGTCGCCCAGCCTCCTTCCCCACGATGGAGGCCACGGTCTCGTTGATGATGCGCGTTTCGGGGGCGGCGTCGTAGTTCCAGCCCAGCGGTCGTGGTGTGAGGTAGTGGTGCGTCCACTCGTGCGCGGTCACCTCGGCCACCCAGTTGAGCGAACTGCTCTCCAGCAGCATTGCTGGATAGGCAGACAGCCCGCCGATGCCAGTCACCAGCGATGAGACGTCGTGAGAGGCATCCACCTGTTCCTCAATGGCCTCCCGCCGGGCCACGTTCAGCCCGTGGCACAGGCTGAGGCTGAAGATGCATTCGATGTGGTCACGGGGGGAGACGATGAGCAGCAGGGGCAGCGGGGTGAAGTGGGCACCTACGGGCGGAAACTCCTGGCCGAGTATGCCAAACCCCTCGTCCACCAGGATGCAGGCTGTCTGTTCTTCCAGGATCGCTTCAGCGAGCGGCTGGCGGGCCTTCTCCGCCGCGCGCAGTTCGGCCAGTTGGGCACGCAACTCGGCCGTCGCCGTCTCGGGATCCCCTACTTCCGGGTCGGTATAAGCGCGTTGGATTTCCCAATCCAGGCACTGGATATCGGCCACCAGTCTCAGGTAGTCGAGGAAGAAATCGTGGCGGGCGGGCTCATCCATGTAGCGCTGCGGCGCGACCAGGCTGTGGGCCAGTTTACCCAGCAGCGCCCCCATCTCCCAGCCAGCGAAGTCAAACTGCTCTCCGACGAGGGTGCGGTTGATCTGGGTATTGAGGCGGGCGGGCGGCGGTCCTTCGGCTGCCAAGCCCAGCAGCAGCACGACCAACAGCAGCGCCAGTCCCCACCGCTGGACAGTCCAACTCAAGAGGCTTCGGAGACGCTCGACCAACCTTTGATGAGACGCCATGTGGTTGTATCCATCACTGCTAGGCCCGTAAACGGTATAGCGCGCCACTCGGCTACCGTCGGCCAGCGGTTCTCCAACCGGGCCAGGAAGAGGGTCAGGATCAGCCCGTGTGAGACCACTGCCAACGTTTGCTCAGGATGCGACGCTACCAGTCCCTTGAGGCAGCGGGTGATACGCTCGGCAGCCTGAGCGGCCGGTTCCATACCAGCGATGCTCGTCTCTGGCTCGGCAAAAAGGCGCGCGATGACCATTTCGTAGTCATGTACCGGTTGGGGGCGGTGTAGTTCGTGCAGGCAATCCACAGTCTCCAAAGGAACGCCCCAGCGACGGGCGGCCGGTCTCGTCGTCTGCAGGGCCTTAGGCTCGGGGCTGGAGAAGATTAATTCTACCTCGCGCCAGAAGTTCTGTCGTGCCAGGACGCCGGCCTCGCGCTGACCCTCCTCGGAGAGGGGCCAACGTTCGATCTCATCGCCCATCATCTGTGAACGGGCGTGACGAACAAGGTACAGTGATGCCATTTGGTCTCTTTGTAGCGATGGGAATTGTAGCAGATGGCGGGCGCTTTGGCAAGCCACCCAGGTTGCGTAAAACCTGAGTATGGGTATAATGGCGAGGCGGTTAGCAGACAGCCGTTCACGGTTCGCAATCGGCTTCTGAGATTTGTCGTCTGGTCGCTAGAATGGAGTTTACTATGGCTTTGAAAGCGATAGGGAGACTGGTAGCGCTGGCACTGTTGTTCGCCTCAACTGCGTGTGTTCCGACGTTGGTCACATCTGCACCTCCTACCTATGCACCAACCAGCACTTCTACGGTCCCGGCCCCGGCTGAGCCTGCTGCCACGCCCGTCGTTCTACCTTCTCCCACCCCGGAGCCTCCCCTGGCCGCGCTGATCAACAGCCAGCCCATCTACCTGGCCGATTACGAGCGCGAGTTGGGGCAGTACGAGGCCTCGTTGCTGTCGCAGGGGATTGACCCCAACAGCCCGGATGGTCAGGCCCACCTGGCTCAGGCTCGCGCCTGGATTCTGGACTGGATGATCTCTGAGGTATTGATCGAGCAGGCGGCGGTCGCGGCGGGCGTCGGTGTCTCCGATGCTGAGGTGGACGCCGATATGCAGGAGATGATCGCTGAGAGCGGAGGCGAGGAACCGTTCCTGGCTAAACTGGCGGAGTGTGGCGAGACTTACGAGGACGCCTGGCAGAAGGAACGCAGGCAGTTGATTGGAATGGCGATGACGCAGCGTATCATTGACGGCGTGCCGGCGACAGCCGAACACGTCCACGCCCGCCACATCCTGGTGGACACCTCTCAGGAGGCGGAGCGCGCCCTGGCCCAACTCCAGGCTGGCGCCGATTTTGCCGCCCTGGCCAGGGCCTATTCCCAGGACACCAGCACCCGCGAAACAGGGGGCGACCTGGGCTTCTTCCCCCGGAGCATCCTGCTTGCCCCTGAGGTGGAGGAGGCCGCCTTTGCCTTGCAGCCTGGCCAATTCAGCGGTGTAGTGACCAGTACGCTGGGCTATCACATCGTGCAGGTTGTTGAGCGCGACCCGGCCCGGCCCGTCAGCCCGGAAAATCTGCGCCTTCTGCAGGACCGGGCGGTGCAGGAGTGGATTGATGAATTGTGGGCTCAGGCTGTGGTTCAGCGTTTCGTCGAGACGGCTTCCTGATGCAAGGGAGTGTACATAGGAGGGTGGGGCCTTCCCCCAAGATTTGAGTGCGCCCGACCCGGGACTGCTGTGAGGAGATCAAGTGATGGGAAACAACAGAAAAATCGCGCTTTTTAACGTCCTGACCATCGTGGTGCTTATGGCCACGGTGTGTCTGGTGGGCTTCTACGGACTCGTCGCGTTCAACGTCTTCAACCCTTTCCCGCCTCCAACCCCTATCCCCACGGCCTATTTACCAACGCCCACGGAGACACTCACGCCGGGCGCTCCCACCCGGACGCCGACTTGCACTCCGACCATCACGCCCACTCCGACCCCTAAGAGGACGCGCACTCCCACGCTGACGCCGTCGGTCACTCCCACCTGGCCTCCTACGGCTCCGCCCCCTACGCCCACTCCCCGGGTCACGCGTTCTCCATGGCCTTTCACCTACGAGCTGAGATTGGGTACGCCACAGTTGGGATGCGCTTGGACGGGGGTGGCAGGCCACGTGCAGGACTTGGATGGCAATCCTCTCATTGGCTATCCGGTGCATATCTGGGGAGCGGGTATTGACACGGTCGTCACCTCCGGTGCTGATGCAGGGCTCAATACCCGCTACGGTCATCAGGCTGCGTGGGAGCAATTCTTTGATGCGAGCCCGAAGTCGATGCAAGTGCGGGTGCAACTTCACGATCCCTACCAGGCAGACCATCTTCCTATTTCGGAGGAGGTCGTGATTGACATGCCCGGGTATTGCGGTGCGGCCCTGGGCTATGTAGTGTTCGTCCAGAACCACTAGAGAGCAAGCAGAGGCGGAACGTGGCAAATAAACGTGTAACTACAGGGATTAAGGGCCTTGACGAGATGTTGGGCGGAGGCTTCCTGCCCGGCTCAATGGTGTTGGTGCGCGGCGCACCGGGCACGGGTAAGACCTCGTTGGCGATCCAGTTCCTCATCCACGGCGCAGCGAAGCACAACGAACCGGGGCTGTTCATATCCTTTGAGGAATTCTCCAGTTCCCTCTACCGCGACGCCGAGGCATTGGGCTGGAACCTGAAGGAACTGGAGGCAAGTGGAAAACTACATCTGGTGTTCACTTCGCCGGAGGTACTCCTGGCCAGCATGGAATCTCCTGATAGTCGTCTCAACCGGTTGATCCTCGACGCCAATATCCGGCGGCTGGCGCTTGACAGCGTGTCTCATTTCGACCGTCTCACCGACGATACGCAAAAGTTGCGCCACGTCTACACCTCCGTAGCGAACGGCCTGCGGCGGGAAGGAGTCACGGCGATGCTGCTGGGTGAGGAAGGCCAGGCCGAGTATCGGCGTGCCTTCCAGGGTGGCCTCTCGTTCATAGTGGACACCATTATTATGTTGCGCTACGTGGAGATCGAGAGCGCCATGCAGCGTGCCATCGTGGTGCTAAAGATGCGAGGCTCCAACCACGCCAAGGAGATTCGCCGCTACGATATTGGTCCAGGTGGCCTGACGATTCTGGATGCCTTTGAGGGGCGCCAGGGGCTGCTTAGTGGTATTCCGTATCGAGCACTGCCGTAGCCATTAGTCGTCGGCGATTGTGATTCGTCTTGGTCATTGTTCATTGGCTCATTGAGTCATTGTTCATTGGCTCATTGAGTCATTGTTCACTGTCCCATGGGCACTCTCTACCTAGTTGGTACCCCGATTGGCAACCTGGAGGACATCACCCTCCGCGCTCTGCGGATCCTCAAGGAAGTCACGCTTATCGCTGCGGAGGACACCCGCCGCGCTCGTATCCTCGCCCGGCGCTACGAGATCGAGACCCCCATCACCAGTTACTTCGAGGGCAACAAACTAGCGAAACTGGAAACGGTGCTGGGAGCGCTGGACACAGGTGACGTAGCCCTGATATCCGAGGCCGGGATGCCGGGGCTTTCGGACCCTGGCTACGAACTCATCCGCGCTGCCATTGAGCGCGGCCATCCAATCGTGCCCGTTCCGGGCCCCTCAGCTCCCGTGACGGCGCTGGTCGTCTCTGGCCTGCCCAGCGACAGTTTCCTCTACCTGGGCTTCCTGCCCCGACGCCGGAGCGAGCGGTGCAGGCTGTTGGCCAAAGTGGCGCAGGAGTGGCGCACACTGATCGTCTTTGAAGCTCCCCACCGGTTGCGCGCCAGTCTGGCCGACATCCAGGCTGTGCTGGGTGACCGACCACTGGCCGTCTGCCGTGAACTGACCAAGTTGCACGAGGAGGTGTGGCGAGGGATCGTCTCTGAAGCGCGGACTCACTTCGACGAAGTCGAGCCACGGGGCGAGTTCACACTAGTCATCGGTGGAGTGCCGGAGGAGCGCGAGCGTTGGGATGAGGGGCAGGTGCGAACCGCGTTGGATGAAATGCTGGTGCAGGGTATGCCCCGTCCAGCCGCTGCGCGACGTGTCGCCGCTGCCTCCGGTTGGAACCGCGCAGAAGTCTACACACTCGGTCTCATGGATGAGCAAGATTGACTCAAGTCTGGCTGAAGTCTGCGGATTCGCCAGCGGACAGTTTTTGAACGCAATTGTAACAGTTATGCCTCAATCACTGACAACGCGAATGAGGTGGCACATACGGTGACAGGCACATGGGCAAGTGGGATTGGGTCAGAGGGCACAGGACAACCCGGCAAGAAGTGACGAAAGGGGTCGTCAGCGCCAGTTATGCCCTCGACGACCTCGTTCAGGCTGGTCTAATCGGCCGTCGGCGGGCGGCCCGTTTCCGCGCCCAAACCAGCCTGACGGATTTCGCGTGGCGGGTGTTCTGGCCAAAGGTGGCGGTCAGACGGAGGCACTACGCGGAAGCGATAGCCCGTGCGCGGGGGGTTGTCGTGTTCATGCACGGCTGGGATGGCAGCCATGCCATCTGGGAGCAGATTCCGGCACTGGTGTGTGCTACCAACCCCCAACTGGTCGCGCTGGCTGCCGACGTGAATGGCTTCGGTGGCTCCCCTTTTGCTGATGAACTGCCCGCCATCGAAGCCTGCGATCCGGCTGCGAACATGGCCGCCATCGAGCACTGGATCGAGTTACTGGGGCTGCGCTCAAGCCGCCGGGCGACTCATCGCCTGCGCGTCATCACTCTCGTCGGCCACTCGATGAGCGGCGCGTCGCTGTTCTATCTGAAGGAGTCCCGATGGCGCCAGCACGAGGTCGCCCGGCTGGCGATTGCACCCGCCCTGTTGATCAACGACGCACTGCGCAAGAATTTCTACAAGGCGCTTGGTGTGGGCATCTGGGCCGGTTCGACCGGTGATATGTTGGGGTGGCTCAAGACCAGGCTGGCTCCTTCCATCGTCGAGATGCTCATCGGCGCGGCCAGCCGGGCTGTGAAAGCCGAGCACGTGCGGATATTCAACGCCACTCCAAAGGGCGCGCTGGCGCAGACCTTCTTCGCGATGGGGGCTATACCCCGTCAAGTTGAGTCCCACCGCTGGCGTCATTTCCACGTCGTGCTGGGCCACAAGGACCGTCTGGTGGGAGTTAGGCCGATGTTGGAACTTCTGGAGGAACTGGGCTTGGCCAGCGATCAAGTGCGCGTCGTGCTGGGCGACCATTACCTCTTCTCGGTCAGCAATCAGAGCCGCCGCTTGCACCTGTGCAACCGGGGGGTCGTGGTCGAGGAAATCCTGGCCCGGCACGAAGCGTGCCGGCAAGGAATGTCGTAGAGAGCAAAGGAGCCTGGCGGAATTGGAACTTTCGGCTGAAGAGCAATCCATGCTGGTCGGTGAATTCGGCCCCGGCGTGCGCAAGGCGATGGAAATCGTCGTCACGCTGGGGCAGATTTATGGCGCCTGGCGACTGGTGCCAGTGGGCTCCGTGCAGGTGGCGGGGGTCAGTTACCGCAACCTGGGCGAGGCGGGGCTCGAGTTCCTGCGCGAGTGGGCCGACCAGTCCGCACGGGTACGCGTGCCCACGACGCTGAACCCGGCCGGGATGGACCTGCGCGCCTGGCGGGAACTGGGCTTTTCGGAATCGTTCGCCCGCCGCCAGGAAACGGTAATCGAGGCCTACCGGCGGCTGGGAGTGCGCACGACCTGCACGTGCACGCCCTACCTGGTGGGCAACATACCCCGTTTGGGCGAGCACGTGGCCTGGGCTGAATCCTCGGCGGTGAGTTACGCCAACTCGGTGCTGGGGGCGCGCACCAATCGGGAGGGTGGGCCGGGCGCGCTGGCCGCGGCCATCACGGGGCGCGCTGCTGCCTACGGACTGCACCTGGACGAGAATCGCCGGGCCACGTTGCGGGTGGTCGTGCGCCGCCCAGTGCGGACGCTCTCCGACTTTGGGGCGTTGGGGTGTCTGGTCGGGAAGGAAGCCCGCAATCGCGTGCCGTATTTCGTGGGTCTGGAGGAAGCGTGCTCCGACATCGCGTTGAAGGCGTTGGGGGCCGCCATGGCAGCCAGTGGTGCCGTGGCCTTGTACCACGTCGAGGGGGTCACACCCGAGGCTGACCAGCCGGACATACTGACCCCCGGCCACGAGAGGCTTGTCGTGGACGACTTGCAGCCCGCCTACGCCGCGCTCAATTCCGAAGTCCGCCAAATTGACCTGGTCTGGTTCGGCTGTCCCCACGCGGGGCTGGAGGAGATTGCAGAAGTGGTGCGGCTTCTGGCCGGGCGACGGGTGAAAGCGGCGTTGTGGATCACGACGGCGCGGGAGGTGCGACAGGTTGCCGAAGCAGAGGGACTGGTGGCCGCAGTCGAGGCCAGCGAGGGGCGGGTGGTGGCCGACATGTGCGTGGTCGTCGCTCCGATGCAGCAACTGGGCTTTCGCACCCTGGCGACCCCCTCGGCCAAAGGAGCCATCTATGTGCCTTCCCACGCGGGGTTGCGGGTGCGCTACGGGACGGTCGAGCAATGCGTTGAAGCGGCAGTAACCGGTATCTGGTCGGGGTTATGAACAGTTGCAAGACCTGATAGGCCGGCTAATCATGGCCGGATTGGTCGTCACAGCACTCGTGGTGGCACTCGTTGCCCTGCTGGGGGCGGGGTAGAGCGGTGAGCGGCGCGACTTGCCCAGCGAGTGGATCGTCTACTATGGCTTCGATGGCGCTTTTGACATGAAAGTGAAACGAAAAAACTGTCAATATTGAGTATACTAATATTGACGCTGGACTCATGAGTTGGGTGATGCCTGAGCGGCAGCGTGTTGACACGTCAGACAATCTGCTGCGTCCTGTCAGATTGAGGTGTGTTCCACACCAGAGTAAAGGGAGATTCTTCAGGTCGCTGGGTCTGAACCTCTATCCCGGTGACGAAACAAGTTTCGGCCTCCATTCCAACCGGAGAAGTGCGGAAAACAGGAAACAGACTTTCCGAGAAATCTCATCAAATGAAAGGATGTGATATCTCTGGACAATTGGGATAACTTGCGGCATACTATCAGCGAATTCACCGTATGACTACCCAACCTTGAGGAGGTACACTATGTCTAAGAAATACTGGAAAGCACTGGGAGGGATACTCCTGGCGCTGGGGATGGTGGGGTTGGCTCTGCTGACCACCCGCGCTGCGGGAGGAGGGGGCCAGGAGTGGTCCACCGACACCTTCGCTGACTTCTGTCAAGGCACTATCACTATGGACGGTGTGGACGTCTGGAGCGTGCCGGGGACGGCGCGGCTGGATCGCCTCTGGTGGCCCAACGTGCGGGTGAACGACGTTTCGAGTCAGAGCAAGTTAGCCCCTAGCCTCACCTTCGCCCTCACCAATACTGGAACTACCACAGAGACCATCTTCCTGGCCGTGTGGGCAGACGAGCGTAGCTGCGATCACTGCCCCGATATCTACTTCGCCCGCAGCACGAACGGCGGCCATTCCTGGTCGGCCGACATTTTGGTGAAGGATACGTGTGATCCTGATGATCCCCCCTATCCGGTTTGTCCCTGCCTGCACACCCCCGATATCGCCGTGCGTGCAAAGGACGAGAGTTACTGGGTCGTGTGGCAGCATGATCCCATAAACCCTGATGAGGGGGACATCTACTACGCCGTCAACTACGATGGGGGTGCCAACTGGTATCCTGCTACCCCGCCCACCCCGGTGTACACCGGCATGGGGAAGCAACTTCTCCCCCGCATCGCGCCCCACGCCCAATCGGGCTACCTCTACACCGTCTGGGAGGACGAGCGAGACGATGCCGGCGACGTCTACATCAGCCGCTACAATCCGGACGTGGACTCGGCCTGGAGCACTCCGGTGAAGGTCAGCGACGATACCACCGGCGCAGAGCAGCGGGAGCCCAACCTGGCCGTGGACGCCGACGGGAACGTCTACGTCGTTTGGGAGGACTTGCGGGAGAACGACGATGGGGAGATTTACTTCTCCCGCTGGATCAGCGGCACCTGGGGTACGGGCACCTGGAGCGCCAACTCCCGGCTGAGCGACCCCACGATGGATTGGGCAAATGGTCCCGACATCGTCACAAGGCCAGGCGGCGTGCTCTTCGCAGCATGGAAGGAGCGGGTCCCCACCGGCCCCGCCACCTACGACTTCCAGATCGTGGTGGCCCGGAGCGGAAACAGGGGAGATACCTGGAGCCGTTTGGTCGAGCACCGGCTCTATAATGCATCCGCCTCCAATGCCTTCTACGCCAGTCCCGCTATCGGCGTGGATCCTTTGGGGCGGGTCTATGTGGCCTGGCTGCACAGCCCGGACTCACAGGCCAGCACCTCCAACGTCCTCTTCTTCCTGAGCCCCGACGGAGGCGAGCACTGGACCGAGCCCCGTGTCCTCAGCCGCCAGCCTCAGAACAAGGTAGACGTTGATACCGTTCCCGCCCTGGCCTCTGATTTCGAGGGCCAGATTGTCGTCGCCTGGCAGGATTTCCGAGAAGGATCCAGCACCCAGGTCTATGCCACTGGCTATCCGGCCGACCACTACCTCGCCAGCGGAGAGTACAATCGCACGTTCGATGCTGGCGGCCTGGCGGCCTGGGACACCATCACCTGGACAGCCACACCCACACAGGGCACCAGCCTTGTGCTCGCCACCCGCGTGATGACCACCGCCGGTTCAGGATGGACGGAATGGTTCACTCACGCTGCTTCCGGCGACGCCATTCTCCATCCCTCCGGCCGCTTTATCCAGTACCGGGCCGCCTTCACCTCCACCGGGAACCACACGCCGATACTGGATGAGGTCCTCATCTCCTACGAGCAATATCGCATCTACCTGCCCATCGTACTGAGGGGAGGCTGATCTGCCTCAACCACTCTCAACATCAGGTGCCAGGCACTTCTTAAGATACTGTTGGCGAACTCGGTTTTCTAGGGATGAGACCCCACAAGAACGCCCTTTTAGTGAAGTAATTCCCCACTGAACAGTCAAAATGACCTGAAAAACCGCATTCTTGCCCCACCGGAAGGGG
>Ga0307430_1000004_pt1 | contig 192036 bp, 169 predicted proteins | sample SalMarWE160130MG_FD_202159 | JGI IMG/M metagenome (GOLD analysis project Ga0307430, IMG submission 202159) | Salt marsh sediment microbial communities from the Plum Island Ecosystem LTER, Massachusetts, United States - WE1603-130 | ecosystem: Environmental > Aquatic > Marine > Intertidal zone... | reverse complement strand
TTAATAAAGGGGAATACACTAGCGTGGCTATTATATGTTTTTTTGACCGGTGACCGGGAAAGAGTTGATGGCTACATGAGTTGTCCGGTCATAAGGTATGGTAACAAATAGGTCAAAAAGCATAATATCAAAAAGCATAATACAAAAAGCATAATACATAATATATAGAAATCAGATACTGTCCTTTGAAAGGTACAAAATTAGTGGTATGGACCGTGAATGATATGTAGTCCCCGGGCAGATAGTGTGTGAGAAAAACATTTGTATTTAAGGTTTTTCCGGGTTACTTTTCAGTGACTATAAACTTTTAAAGGAAAGTTTTTAAAGGAAAGTTTATTTGTTGCAAAACAGAATAAATACCGTAATTAATAAGACATCCAAAATTTTAAATTGCTAAACGTATAATAAGAAGGGAGATAAAGTGTCAAAACGAAAGCTGGATGCTATCCTGGACCCGCGCGGCTATCAGGAAAGGCCGGTTATAAAGCTGGCAAAAAGGGTTTCAGTAGATGGGCTAAAAAAAGGAAAGATTCTTTTCTATGACAATACAAAGCTGGATTTCTGTCATTATAGAGAAGCCTTTAACAGGATAAAAGAAAACTTTAGTAAAATGGGAATTTCTAACTTTGTAGAATACAAGGAGACAGTAAGGGGAAAGGATACAGCGAAGCTGGAAGAATATGCAGCAATGCTGGCAAAGGAAAAACCCCGGGCAGCAGTTGTTGCCCTGGGAGATATGGGTACCTCTTCAGCCACCACTATTGTTTCTATTGCTCTTGAAAAAGAAGGAATCCCAACAGTTTATGTTACAGCACCTCCTGGAGCAGAAGTAGTAAGGGGAGTTGCTACTTACAGGGCTGGTAAACTCTGCCTGTGTGAGATTGATATTTACCAGGCAAGTACGCCTGAGGAAATAAGTGCCGAAATTGATAAAAAATGGGATTATATAATTACTTCATTAACTGAAAATGGTGAAAAGCTTGAAGAAGCAGCATCTATAGATTTTAAATTAGATGAGGTAAAACCAAGAGAAGACGGGCTGCTGTCATTTACAGATGAGATCGAGGTAAACGAAGAAAAGCTGTACACCCCTGGCTGTTATATGGAAGAATTCATGGACTATATGAACGAGCATCATATAAGTGATGGTCTTCCCATGATCCCTCCTACCCGGAAAAGATTTGAGGCAATGATGGAGTACTGCCCATTTGATCCAGAAACGGTTCTGGCTTATGAGATCGGTCCCTCTGGTAAAAATATTACAGTAAAAGATGTTGCCATAGGTGCTATTCTGGCAGGATGTGAACCCCAGTATATGCCCATACTTTTAACTGCTTTTAAGGCAATGGCAAATCAGAAGTATAACTTTATACAGTCAGTCACCACCTCCTATCCTGGAGGAAACCTGGTTCTGGTAAGCGGTCCTCTGGCCAAAGAGATAGGAATGTCTGGAAGGCAGGGTTGCCTGGGGCCGGGACATCCTGCAAATCTTACAATAGGACGTGCAACAAACCTTGTTATCATGAATGTATGCAGAGCTGTACCTGGTTTCTGTGACCTGGACAATCAGTCATCTCCTGTTGAGCTTACCTACTGTTTTGCTGAAGAAAAAGAACTGGCTCCATGGAAAACCATAAATGAGGAATACTTCAGTGAAGATGAAACAGCTGTCCTCGTGCTAAAAGCAGAACCCCAGCGTGACTTTATTGACTTTTTAAGCCTTAATGGCGGGGATTTGATAGATACCATAACAAATACCTGCTTTACCATTGGAAGCAACAATGCATACTTGCCAAGTAGCCTTATCATAGTAATAACTCCTGACCATGCTAAAATGCTTCTTGATTTCGGATACACAAAGGACACCATAAGGGAACATATCCACCTTAGAGCAGTAAATGAAACTGCAATGGTGAAAGGCAGGGGAATTGTACCAGTAAGACCCGAGGGATGGGATGAGAAAAAGCACCCGATGCCTGTTACACGCTCTCCCGAAGACGTCTTTGTTGTAGTTGCAGGAAACAGGGGTGGACATTCACAGGTTATATTGCCCTGGGGTCTCCACAGTGAGGCAATTGTTGAACGTGTTGAGCTTCCCAATGGGAAAGCAGCAAAGGAGATAAGTGATTTTAAAAAATAGTTCAAGGTTTGTTACCGATTTAACATATATAAAGGAGGATCAACATGAATAATAAGAGTGGGTACGATGTGGAATATGATGTAATTGTATGCGGGGGAGGAACTTCCGGTTGCTCTGCAGCAATATCAGCTGCAAGGGCCGGTGCCAACACACTGCTTATTGAGCGTATAGGTTCGCTTGGAGGACAGATGAACATCTCAGGCCCCCCGGGTTTCGCCTACGCGTGGTTTTTTAACGCACTTGGCGAGCAGGACAAGGGCGGGATACTGGAAGAGACCTACAACAGGTTGCTTGAATCCGGGCATGCCCTTCCTCATCAGAAGACCCCGATAAGGGTAAAAACAGGCTATACATTCTCTTATGTCGATGCCGACTGGTGGGGGCTTTTGATGTTTGAGATGATGACAGAAAACAATGTAAACCTTCTTCTCCACACCCTGGTAGTGGATGTATTAAAAGATGGTGATACAGTAAAAGGGGTTGTGGTTGAGAATGCAAACGGAAGAGTAGAAATCAAATCAAAGGTAGTAATTGACTGCACGGGTGAAGGTGATATTGCAGCCAGGGCAGGAGCACCCTTCGAGATATTACCCAAAGAAGAAGCCGAGCCTCATACAGTGTCCTTTACGGTAGATGGCGTGGACTGGGATAAGGTATGTAAATACATAAGGGAAAATCCTGAGGATATCGAATGGATGGGCTACAATGGTACCTCAACTCATGAAGAAGTAATGGAAGTATTTAGAAATCTTACCGATATCACCGAGCTGGGAGAGGTCATGGGGTTCTTCTCTATAAGGGATAAGGCAATGGCAAAAGGTGAATGGCATGGCTACAGCGGTATAGGCTTTTTCCTCTTCCCCAGGGAAGGCGGTAAAATACAGGCCCATATGCAGCACTCCTCCCAGGTACCCAACATACTTCCCACAGATGCCTGGGATATTACCAGAGGAGAGATAGAGTGCCGAAAGCAGATAATCGTAGCCTGGAGATTCTTTAAAAAATACATGCCCGGATTTGAGAATGCCTATATAACCAGAATATGCCCCGAGATGCGAATAAGGGAAGGCAGAAGGATAATGGGTGATTACAAGTTTACCTCTGAAGATGTTTTAGAGGCAAGAAAGTTTGATGATGTGATAGGAAAGAGCCATTTCCCGACAGGGGGCCGTCATGTTGCTACCGTTGATACTCTTGGTCAGCATATCGAAGGAAAGGGAGACAGAGCATCACATGTTCCCAAAGGCGGGGGCTCATATGATATTCCCTATAGAATCCTGGTACCTAAAAAGGTTGAGAACATGCTGGTAGCAGGTAAGATGGTATCAACCGAAAGGGATCCTTACATGAGATTTCTGCAGCAGACCATGGTAACCGGACAGGCAGCAGGGGTAGCGGCAGCTGTTTGTGCTACAAAAAACATATCACCCAGAGAGCTGGAAAAAGATGTTTCAGAGCTGCAGCGTATCTTAAAAGAGCAGGGAGCCATACTTACGGGAACACACTGAGATTGTGTGCGAATTAGAAAAAAGATACAAGTTGTTATATGTTATTTTTAAAAATGTGATAATGTTAAATAAAAAAATTTTTTAACTCTTTACCTCCTTTTAGGTGTATTGAATTAAAGATTAAATAAGAAGTAATGGGTTTAAAAAAAATGAAAGGAGATGGTTTTATGATAAAAGAAATCGAAGTTTGTTTTTAAACCAGGTCTGATAATAAGGTAAAGACAGATTTCGATTATATTGTCAAAATTATAAAAAAATATTTCAAGGAGTAGTTGAAATGAGAAAAGTAATGCTAATTATAGTGGCTGTTATTCTAAGTATGTCTCTGTTGTTATTGGGAATAGGATGTAAGTCAGAAGCAGCAGAGGAAGCAGCAGAGGAAGTAACAGAGGAAGCAGAGGAAACAGTAGAGGAAGGAGAGGAAGAAGAAGTAGAGGAAGCAGAGGAAACAGGAGGGCCTGAATATGGTGGAGTCCTGGATATTGTTACTACGGCTGAAGGTGCACAGCCGCTCGGTGTGCCATGGGAAAATACGACTAACGATACTACGCTTGTTAATACCTTTATCGAGACACTCTTACGTGAGGATTCCTTCGGTAATGTTCACCCTTTCCTTGCTAAAGACTATGACGTCGATATGGATGCAAAGACTGTTACGCTTAACCTCCAGGAGAACGTTAAATTCCATGATGGTACACCTTTCAACGCTGAAGCTGCAGTGTGGAGTTTGAATAGGGCAATCGAACCCGGTGTGCTTCCTCAGTATACCAATGCAAGAGTCGTTGACGAATTTACAATTGCACTTGATTTTGAAAGCTTTGCCAACAGCGCCTTGAACGCTCTGGCCGGCCGTTCTTCAGGCTTCATTTCGCCAACTGCTTTTGAGGAAAATGGTATTGAGTGGGCAAGGAAGAATCCAGTAGGAACAGGTCCATTCAAATTTGAAAGCTTTACGCGCGGCGACATACTCGTACTTGTCAGGAATGATGACTACTGGCAGGAAGGTAAACCCTATCTTGATGGTGTTTCATATCACTTCATTGCAGATACAATGACACAGCAGGCTGCTCTCCAGACTGAGGGCGAGCAGGGTATCGATGTATTGACCACTAACTCTGGCGAGGTAATCGCTGCTATGCAGGCTGCAGGTCTGAAGGTAAAATTTTTGCCCATAGGTCCAGTAGTACTTGTTCCAAGCAGTACTCACGAGGATTCCCCGCTATCAAAGCTTGAAGTCCGACAGGCAATATACTATGCGATCGATAGAGACAGTATAGTAGAGGCCCGTGGCTTTGGTTCCTGGACGCCTGCATATCAATATGCGCCTGAAGGGTGGTCTGCACATATGGATAGTATCAATACCAACCCTTATAACCCAGATAAAGCTAAAGAGTTGCTTGACAAAGCCGGTTATGCGGACGGATTCGAAACAAAGATTATCGGTATGCCAAACTTTGCTGATAAGGATGCTATGGTAGCCATCCAGAGCATGCTGGCTCAGGTAGGAATTACCGTTGAACTCGAATTTCCTGACAGCGGCGGCTATCTCAACCAGCGTAAATCGGACTGGAACGGTATGCTTGGTCAGCACATGCGTACTCTGTCAAATATAAATACTACATACAGAATATATATTGACCCGACTATTGGAGACCTACCGGCCATGTACAGGTCACAGGAGCTGATAGATCTGGTCAGGGAGTCAGTATTTACTGCGGAATTAGATGATGAACTGACACGTCAAATCAACCAGATGATGTTTGATGAAATGACAGTCATTCCTCTATACAATATTTTTGATGCATTTGTCATGAAGGCAAATGTTAATGACACTGGCTTTGCAGATTTTGGCTCCAGTACGATATGGATTCCCGAGGATGCATGGATCAGCAGCGAATAGCAGATAATTCATCTTTATAATGTTTGCTTATTAGTTAATGGGATCAGGTGGAGAAAGTAAATTTCAATACCGACTTAACCTGGTCCCAAAAATTATATTTTTTTTGACATATTTTGTAGTATATTTAAATAGAAAGGAAACCCTTTAAAGCATAAGAGTTTAAGTGAGATTCGTGTTATGGCAAATCTCTTTCATAATGGACTCTGTCTAATGTTTTAAATAGGAGGAAGGTAATGGGAGCATATATAACCAGAAGATTACTGCAGGCTATACTGATTGTCTTGCTTGTGAGTATTGTCATATTCATTATAATCCGCTTACTTCCGGGTGACCCGATAGAAATGCTGGTTGCACAGAATATCACCGCTGAAAACCCGGATGAGCTCGTGGCGTTTATCAAGCATGAAATGAAACTTGACCTGCCTGTATGGCAACAGTATTTTACCTGGCTTTGGGGTGCTGTCCGTGGCGACCTTGGTCTTTCGATTCTATATCGCTATGATATAGGCCAGGAGCTTGCAAACAGGCTGCCGGTCACACTTTCTCTGGGTCTTACTGCTTTTGTACTCGGCTTTGTCCTGGGCACACTGCTCGGTGTGATAGCTGCAATAAAACGGGGGTCATGGATTGACAGCCTGGTCACGGTTATGGCAAACATTGGAATAACCGCACCGGCTTTCTGGGTCGGTATCATATTGATCTACATATTAGGTATGCATTTAGGAATATTGCCGATTTATGGCTATACCCCGATTTATAAAGACGTGGTTATGAGTATCAAGCAAGCAATTATGCCAGTGTTCATACTTTCGCTCTATCCAGTAGCAACTGCAGCGCGTCTGACGCGATCGAGTGTGCTGGAGGTAGTGAATGAGGATTACATCCGAACAGCCTGGGCAAAAGGACTCAGCCAGAAGGTTATAATATTACGGCATGTCCTTAAAAACGCTCTAATGCCTGTTGTGACACTTCAGGGCCTGCTTCTCAGGAACATCGTGGGCGGCTCCATAATTGTTGAATCTATTTTTGTAATTCCCGGCATGGGTCAATTGCTGGTTGATTCAATGCTGGCGCATGACTATACGGTTGTGCAGAGCGTCATGCTGGTTATGTCTGTCGTTGTTGTAATAACGAACCTGATTGTTGATATTGCTTATGGCTGGCTTGATCCCAGGATACAATACGAATAGGAAGGTGCATTCAATGTCTGAATTAAAACTAAACAATGGAGAAGTTATAAAAGTAAAACTGGAGACCCTGCCGAAGGTCAACGAATTCCGTCGATTTTTCCGTGTATTCTTTAGCAGAAAAGTTGTTATCTTTGGTATGGCTGTAATTCTCCTGACGATTATTGCTGCAATTTTCGCTCCGGTAATTGCGCCTTACGACCCGTATGAGCAGAATCTATGTAATGTATTACAGCCCCCGAGTGCAGAGCATCTTCTTGGTACGGATACCATTGGACGTGATACATTGAGCCGTATTATATACGGTTCGCGGATAGCCCTTTTTGTAGGTGTAGCAACGGTAGGAATTGCAGCGTTTATTGGAACGGTCATTGGCCTCATTGCTGGATATTTAGGGCATAAAACATATACTGTGATAATGAGGTTAACAGATGCGCTCATGTCGATGCCACCCCTTATGATTGCTCTGGTCCTTTCTGTTGTGCTTGGTGCAGGAGTTAGGGGTGTTATGGTTGCGATTACCTTTTCGTTACTGCCCGGCTATATCAGACTGGTCACCGGCCAGGTGCTTTCAATAAAGCAGAACGACTATATAATGTCTGCTCTCTCGATGGGCAGCAAAAAAGCCCGCATTATGTTCCGTCATATTCTACCGAACTGCTTATCACCAATTATTGTCCAGATGACAATGATGATGGGGCTTGCAATCATGATGGAGGCAACGCTGAGTTTTTTGAACATGGGTATTACACCACCAACGCCAGCCTGGGGCTCTCTATGCTATGACGGATATAAATATCTGCTGATGAGGCCAGTTCTTTCCCTGTCTCCCGGTTTTGCGATCATGCTGCTGGTCTTTTCATTCAATATGGTTGGAGACGGCCTGCGGGACACGCTTGACCCGAGACTTAGAGGTACTATTTGAGTAAACTTCTTTGCGATAGAATAAGTAAGGATGATATTATATGACAACTCTTTTAAAAGTTGAGAACTTGAGGACGTATTTTAAAACGGAACGTGGTTTGGTCAAGGCGGTTAACGACGTTTCCTACGATATAAAAGAAGGCGAGATTATTGGTCTGGTCGGTGAGAGCGGATGCGGTAAATCGGTCAGCCAGTTATCTATAATGCAGCTTATTCCAAAGCCTGGAGAGATAGTTAGTGGCTCGGTTATTTTTGAGGGGCAGGACCTCCTCAAATACAGCGCTAACGGTCCGGAGATGCGCGCTGTCCGCGGTGCAAAGATATCTATGATATTTCAGGAGCCTATGACATCCCTCAACCCTGCTCTTAAGATATCAACACAGATGATTGAGATTCTGGAACTCCACCTTAAAATGGATAGAAATGAAGCGCGTGAGCGCAGCATGGAGCAGCTCAAACTCATAGGAATTCCTGATCTCGAGCGAAGGTTCGACGATTATCCCCATCAGTTCAGTGGAGGAATGCGTCAGAGGGTTATGGTTGCCATGGCCATGCTGTGCAAACCGAAACTAATAATAGCGGACGAGGCTACAACTGCCCTTGACGCTACGATCCAGGCCCAAATGCTCGAGTTAATGAACGAACTTGTGGTAAAAAACAAAACGGCTATGACTATGGTCACGCACAACCTGGGCGTTGTAGCGCGTTACGCGCGCAGGGTAAATATTATGTACGCCGGTATGATCGTTGAGTCCGGTACTGTCAAAGAGATCTGGGATAATCCGCGCCATCCCTATACGATTGCTCTCTTAAACTGCGTGCCCAAACTTGGAAAGAAACTGGTCCCTATCTACGGAGCGCCTCCCAGTTTAATAAACAATCCTTCTACCTGTCCGTTTCTTCCGAGGTGCCGCTTTCAGACGGATGTTTGTCGCAATGAGCCCGCTCCTAAGCTGAGGCACTTGCAGGGCGAGCATTATGTCGCATGTCATATGGTGAGTTAGGAGTATTCAAAGATGAATCAGTCGCAAAATAATGTAGTTCTTGAAGTAAAAAATCTGAAAATGTATTTTCCGGTGACTAAAGGTCTGCTAAGAAAGAAAGTAGCAGAGGTGAAGGCAGTTGACGGTATCAGCTTTGAGGTAAAAAAGGGAGAAACACTGGGTCTGGTAGGCGAAAGCGGTTGCGGTAAAACTACGGTAGGCCGCTGTTCGCAGAGGCTATATAAGCCGACGGACGGTCAGATAATCCTTAACGGCGAGGACATTACTTATATGGAAGAGGACAAAATAAGACCGCTTCGACGCAAGATGGCCCTGATCTTTCAGGATCCCTACAGCTCGCTTAATCCCCGTATGAACGCCGGCAGTATTGTTGGTGAGCCGCTGGTGATTCACAGGCTTACGAAAACAAAGAAGGAGTATAATGAAAGGGTCAAAGAGCTCTTCATGATGGTTGGTCTGAACCCGGGAATGGCTGACCGTTTTCCGCATGAATTCAGCGGAGGCCAGCGCCAGCGCCTGTCAATCGCCAGAGCTTTAGCAGGTGATCCTTCCCTGATTATCCTTGACGAGCCCATCTCTGCTCTGGATGTTTCCATACAGGCCCAGATACTGACGCTTCTTCAGGAGCTCCAGTGCAAGAACCCGGAACTGACCTATATGTTCATATCGCATGACCTGCTTACAGTTCAGTATATCAGTACCCGTGTGGTGGTTATGTATCTCGGGCGAATAATGGAAGTAGCTAATTCCAGGGAGCTGTATGATAACACACTCCATCCATACTCAAAAGCTCTTCTGTCGGCGGTACCAATTCCAGACCCACACATAGAGGAAACCCGTGAGCGCATCATTCTTAAAGGGGAAGTTCCGAGTCCCCTAAATCCTCCCAGTGGTTGTCCTTTCCATCCGCGCTGCCCGATTGCAACGGAGGAATGTAGCCAGATCGTGCCGCCGCTGCGAGACGTTGGCGGGAGTCATCAGGTGGCCTGCATAAAGGTGTAATTATCTTGTTAGAATTTATTATAAATAGAAATATAAAGAGGTAAAGATAATCAATTCATATTAAATATCAGAGGCTTTCATATGTTTCTACTAAAGTTGGAAATTATGAATCACAGGGCCATATTCAGTAGTGTAAAGATAAGATATACCGAAACCGGGGAGGCAGAGGAAGTGATAGCACCTGCTATCTCACTTGAGATATATTCCGGACCTGCATTTTCACCTGCTGACGGTGTGTGATACTACAGAATAAAGGCTACAATTACCGGTAATCCAGCTCCAACTATAGATTTCTCAAAGGATGATAGCAGTGGGGCCTGGGGCTCTAATATATGCCAGGTAAATCTTCATGACCCTGCCGAGAACTATCTTCTAACGGCTACTGCCAACAACTCTGAAGGAACCGCTACTGATTCCATTTTAATTTCCTGGGGCTGCGCTGAAGTATTCGAAGAAGAGGAAGCTGGAGATGGTGAAGAAGAAGTGGGTGAAGAAATAATACTTGAAGGATGGAATCTCAGCGGATTAATTGGTGGAGTTTTGATAATTCCCCCTGATAAAATAGTGCTTCATCCTAAAGATATCGGGTATCTGGTAAATCCTTCAGGAGTTAATACAGAAACAGCCATATTTGGTGATTCAATAAGCAACCAGAGAGTTCAGGGTTATTTTGGATTTGGTAGTTTAAACGAACTTTCATCATGGGAAATTGAGAAAGTCACTTTAACGATGGTAACTCATAAATTCTGGGGAGACCCATCTCCTGATTTGTTAAGTGATATACAGATTATATTAAACAGGGGAATATATGAGATATTTCCTCTTGATTCCAGTGACTGGATTATTGAGACAGGGATAAATAAATCTTTTCCAAATAATACCGAGCCCATAATATGGTCAGATAATAATTTAACAGAAGAAATACAAGCGAGAGTAGTGTATGGTCGCAAGGTTGAGTTTAGATTAAACTACTATCCAAACTTTGACACGGATTGGGACGGTCAGATAGATGGCAGGGAATTCAGAGCTGAGGATATTGAATTGATTATTGATTTTGCGGATTAACCTAATATTTAATTATCTGTATTATAATTTGGAAATTTTAGACTTTGTGATAATATAATAAGCCGTTTATTTAAAAAATAAATAACAACGTCCTGTTTGCATAAAGAACTGTACTATCTTTTCTAATATATAAGTGGGGATGTAGTTCAGTGGGAGAACGCTTGTCTGGCAGACAAGAGGTCGGCGGTTCAACTCCGCTCATCTCCACCATTTTTTTGGGAAAATTAATTATTTTGAAAATTTTTTTCCTGCCTGCAGATAGAATTTATACTGTTAGGATTATAATCTTTAATTTATCTATTTTTATAAATGTCCTTTTAATATTTTTTGGTATAATCATTTTGATGGTATTATATATTTAAGGTTAATTAACCTGTTTGAGGAGCTGTAAGAAAAATTTTTTTAATAAATTGAAAGGAGCAAAGTGGAGTCAATTAAGCTAAAACCAGAAAAAGAGCTAAAGACCCTGTGGATTATAACATGGGTGGTTGCACTGGTACTTGGAATACTTTTTTTACTGTTTTTTATATTTGTTGCCGGAGTGCCGGTAACGATATTTTTGCTTACTGGCTGGATTGTAATTATGATACCGGTAATAATATGGATTCCTTATGCTTTCAGGGCTCTGGAGTATTCTATTGATGATGAAGGTGTAAAAATGAAGAGTGGAGTTATATGGAAAAAGTTTGTTACGGTTCCATATCACAAAATAACCAATGTTGATATTACACAGGGACCAATGCAGAGATATTATAATATTGGAACTATCCATGTCCAGACTGCAGGTGCAGGAGGGCAGCAGGGCCAGAAAGCAGAGCTGAAACTAAATGGTATAAAGGAGCTTGATAAAGCAAGAGATATCATCATAGGGAAAGTAAAAGATTCAACCTATACTTCAGGAAGTGTGGAAAGGAATATAAAAGGTGGCATGTTAAGAAGCAGGCCCGAAGATACAGGAAAGGAAAGTATTTTTAATGATATTTTAGAGGAGCTAAAAGAAATAAAAATGCTTCTTAAGGAAAGGCAGGGATAATAAAGGGTTACACCCAGAAAAATGGGAATATATATTTTTTTAATTAATAAAAAGCTTTACCGGGGAGATTAAAATTAAATTAGGAATAATTGGCCTTCCCAATGTGGGCAAAAGTACACTTTTTAATGCACTGACGGCTGTAGGAGCAGAAGCTTCAAATTATCCATTCTGTACCGTAGAGCCCAATGTTGCTACTGTTACTGTTCCTGATAGAAGGCTTGAGGAATTGTCAAAAATAACCGGTCTTGAAAAAGTTACTCATGCTACTATTGAATTTGTAGATATAGCAGGGCTGGTAAAAGGTGCCAGCAGGGGTGAAGGCCTGGGAAATAAATTTCTAACCAATATAAGAGAAGTAGATGCGATTATTCATGTAATAAGATGTTTTAAGGACCAGAATGTTTCACATGAATATCCTGATATAAACCCGGTAAGAGATTTAGAAGTAGTTAATCTTGAATTGATTCTATCAGATCTTGAAAGAGTTGAAAAAAGGATGGAAAAAGTACAGAGAATGGCAAAAAGTGGAGAAAAAAAATATCAGTTTGAATTTGAATTATTGAAAAAAGTAAAAGATGAAATGCAAAAGGGAACTCCCGCAAGAGGCATGGATTTAAACGAAGAAGAGAAAAAAATTATAGGTGAGCTTTTTTTAATATCGGCCAGGCCAGTGATTTATGCAGCGAATGTTGATGAAGATGACCTTGGTAAAAACATGGAGGATATATCTGTGGTTGAAGGACTTTACAGGTATGCCTCTGGGGAAGGTTCAAAGATAATAACAGTAAGTGCCAGGATTGAAGAAGAGATAATGCAGCTTGACCCTGATGAAAGAGAATTATTTATAAAAGAGCTTGGCATATCTAAATCTGGTATAGACAGATTAATAAAAGTTTCATACGGGATGCTGGGTCTGGTTAGTTTCCTGACCATAAAGCCGCCGGAGATAAGGGCATGGACTGTGAGTCAGGGCACAAAAGCATACGAAGCTGCCGGTAAAATTCATACAGATTTTCAGAAAGGATTTATATGTGTTGACGTAATAGATTATAAAACCCTCACAGATATCGGTTCATACATAGAAGCAAAGGAAAAGGGGCTGGTCAGGCGCGAAGGAAAAGAATATATAATAAAAGATGGGGATATTGCCCTGTTTAAGTTTAATGTATAAATTGAGTTTTGCAGTATTCATTTGTATAATGATTTAATAGATAAAGCAGTACTTTAATGATATTTAAAAACCATTTTTTGTACCCGGGAAAGGATGTTTTTGGAAAGAAGAGGCAGAAAAGAGTCAATCATAACTTTAATCATAATGATTATAATCGCAGTAGTGATTGTAAGCTGGCTTTCTGGCCTGTGGAGCTGTGAAACCGGAAGGAAGGAATTAACTGATGAAGAAAAACTTAGCATTTCTGATTATATAAATTCCATTTCAGTTCTGGTACAGCAATCCAATAAAATTTCTTATGACTTTTTTAGTGTTCTGGATAGAGCAAATAATATGACCCGGGAAGACCTGGATAGCGAACTTCTTACCATAATAGAGGAAAGTAAAGTGGCACTGGGAAATAGCACGGAATTAACTCCACCTGATTTTTTTGAGGTTGCGCATGGATATCTGGAACTGGTTTTTAAAACAAGAAACAGGGCTTACGAAGATTTTAGGCCCGCTCTATCCAATGCATTGCAGGACCTGGATATTGACATAGCCACTACACAGATAACCAATACCTTTTTATATATGTATATGAGTGATGAAATATATTTGTATTTTCAGGATAAGCTAAAGGAGTCAGGAGAGGAATTAGGGATAAGCAATCTTACCATACTGGATTCGGCCATTTTAAAAGACAGGAGTTTAACAAATACTCAGAATGTATCAGAGTTTATTTCAGAAATTAAATCTGTATCCGGGCTTCAGGAGAGAAGGGGTGTAGCAGTAATTGAAGATACCATAGAGTTTAATCCAGGGGTTCTTAACAATCAGGGTGATTACTGGATAATAGATGGTGGTTCTGAAATCAGCGTAAGTATTGCCATAGAAAATCAGGGAAATGTTATAGAAAATGATGTAGATGTGGTTATGAGATATATGGCAGAAGATAATATTATTGATGAGAAAAAATATACTATACCGACAATTGGTCCGTCTGAAAAAAAAATAGTTACTTTAGCTGGATTCACTGCCTATCCAGGGAGAAAGTGTGAGCTGGAAATAAAAGCGGGTCCGGTTCCTGATGAAGTATTCTCTGGAAATAACACAGCTACATTTAAATTTATGATGGATTAGAATAAAATTTAAACTGGATTTTGGCCCTATCGGTATAAATGTATTAATTAAAATAATGGTGTAAAAGTGTTTTTCATATCAGAATTATCGGTTATAATATTATATTACATTTAAAATTGAAAGTGTTTTATTTATGGATAATAAAAAACCTAAGTCCTTTACTCTGTTGATATTATCAGATGCGAAGTCAGGGATAAGAAAAATAAGTATATCCCACAACTTATTAAGAATATTGTTCATAATTTTAATAGTGATAGTAACGTCCGGCGTGATTCTTGTGTCAGACCTTTTTATAATCCGGCAGGAACTAAATAAAAAAATAGCCGAGCTGGAAAGGGCCGAGTATAAGGTAAACTATAAAGAGGTTGAACTAGCAAATCTGGAAAAAAGGACTAAAGAGATAGAAACAAAAACAAAGATTCTGGAAAGTTATTTAAAAGAAGTAGAAGACCTCGACCGTATGGTAAGGGACATAACCGGAAAGGGCGGATATGTAGAAGAAGTGGCAATTTATGCTTCGGATTTAAGTTCCAATATTGAATTTGAAGAAGACCCGGATGAGATTTATTATTATGTCAGTGACCAGGAAGAAGGTTTAGATGATATAGATGCTCTTCTTGACGATCTATTAAGTAAAGCCCCTGAACTATCCGGGGTACTTTCAGAAGATAAGCAAAATATGGAAGACCATATATATCTTATGGAGCATACCCCGAGTATGTGGCCTACCTGGGGGACGGTTACTTCCCTTTTCGGAGAAAGAAGAAGGGGCTATACTCATAAGGGACTTGATATTGCCAATAATACAGGCACTAATATTCAGACAACTGCAAGTGGCGTAATAATTTACGCAGGCTGGCATGGAAACTACGGAAGGAAAATCATTGTCCATCACGGGTTTGGCTATACCACAGTATATGCCCATCTCAGCAAATTTTATGTTGATGTGGGTGATGAAGTAACCCAGGGTGATATTATAGGAGCAATGGGAAATACCGGGCACAGTACAGGCTCACACCTGCATTATGAAGTACTTGTGGATGGTATTCCCCGTGACCCTATGGATTTTCTTCCAGAGGTGGTACGATAATTTTCATGTTCTATTTTGTTTAATATTATTTCCAATCTATAAAAAGGTGTATTATAATTTTTTTTATTATATAGGTTAATCTTAATAAAAAAGTATTATTAAATTATGGGTATAAAAAAGAAAATAGCTTATCTGGGGCCGCCTGGAACATTTACAGAGGAAGCTCTGGATAAGTTTATCAAAGAGTCGGACCGCATAGAGAAAATACCGTGCAATACAGTTGAAGAGGTTATAAAGAGTGTGGATAGAGGGTATGTTAATGAAGGGCTCGTACCCATTGAAAACTCTATTGAAGGTTCGGTAAACATTACGCTGGATATTCTTACCTTCGAGAGCGAGGCGAAGATAATAGGAGAGGTCAGTATTCCCGTTAAACACAGTCTTATTGGTAAGAAAAAAATAAGACTTAAGGATATAAGAAAAGTGATATCTCATCCCCATGCAACTGCACAGTGCAGAAAATTTTTATCAACGAGTTTAAAAGATACGGAGATTATAGCTGCCAACAGTACCGCTGAGGCTGTCAGGGTTCTAAAGGGAAAGAATGACAATGTAGCCGCGATAGGAACAAAAATTGCAGCAAAAATTTACGGTCTGGAAATAATAGAGAATGATATTGAAGATAATAAAGATAATAAAACCAGGTTTGTTTTTATTGGAAACAGGATACAACCGAAAACAGGTAATGATAAAACTTCTATAGTCTGTTTTCTTAAACAGGATAAACCCGGGAGTTTGTATAATATATTAAGAGAATTTGCCAGCAGAAATATAAATTTAACCAGGCTGGAGTCAAGGCCCGCCAAAAAGAATCTGGGAGATTATGTTTTTATAATAGACATGGATGGACATTTACATGATGATAATGTTTTTGGGGCAATAGAGGTTTTAAGAAGAAGTGTATATCTGGTTAAAATTTTGGGCTCATACCCCGGGGAGTCTTCTGGTGTTGAAAATAATAGTATTTAGTGGAGAGAATTAATGATTGACATAGAATTATTCCGGGAAAATCCTGGAATTTTTAAAACAGAAATAGAAAAAAGAGGTTTAAAAATAGATGCTGACATGGGCCTGGAGCTGGATAGGAAAAAAAGGAATCTGATAGTTAAAGCAGACAGATTAAAATATGAAAAAAACACTGCATCAAAAATAATGCCGGGACTCAAGGGTGAAGAAAAAAATGAAAAAATAAAACAAATGAGAAAGATAAATAAAGAGCTGGAGAAATTAGAATCGGAGCTTTCAGATGTAGAGAAAAAGTTTTCTGGCCATTTTTCAATGTATCCCAATATATCTCATGTTACCACTCCTGTAGGGAAAGATGAGAGCGGGAATATAGCCGTGTCATATTCTGGCAGTAAACCCGACTTTAATTTTAAACCGCGGAATCATATTGAACTGGGTGTAAATCTGGATATACTTGATGAGAAAAGGGCGGCAAAGATTTCCGGTTCAAGATTTGTGTTACTTAAGAATGAAGCAGTATTGCTCGAATTTGCATTAATACAATATGTCTTGGATATATTGGTTAAAAAGCATTTTACGCCTGTAATACCACCGGTTCTGGTGAAAGAGACGGCTATGTATGGTACAGGATTTTTCCCTGTGGAGAAGACACAGTATTATAAAACAGAGCTTGATAACTTATTTCTGACAGGTACTTCTGAAGTACCACTCTGTGCTTATCATAGCAATGAGTTTTTAGATGCAGATGACCTGCCTTTAAAGTATGCTGCTTTCTCCACATGTTTTAGAAGAGAAGCAGGAAGTTACGGGAAAGATTTAGGCGGGCTTTTCAGAGTTCATCAATTTGATAAGATTGAGATGTTTATCTTTGCTCACCCCGAACATTCCTGGGAAGAATACGAGAAATTAAGGCAGACACTTGAGGAAATCATGCAGGGTCTGGGATTTCATTACCGGATTGTTAATATGTGCACCGGTGATATCGGGACCCCAAATGCAAAAAAATATGATCTTGAAGCATGGCTTCCCGGACAAAAAAAATACAGAGAACTTGCATCATGCAGCCATGATACTGATTTTCAGGCAAGGAGGCTCAATATAAAATACAGAGATGGAAGGAAAAAAGAACTGGTCCACACAATGAATAGTACTGCCTGCGCAATTGGAAGGACTTTAATAGCAATTTTAGAAAATTATCAGGACAAAAATGGAGATATACATATTCCGGAAGTGTTGCTTCCTTATATGGCAGGAATAAAGAAAATATCAAAAAAACAGTCCTGAACCTGATGCTGCCCTGACTTTTAATTAAGAACAATCTCAATTTAATACAAATAAAATGGATTTATAATTATTTCTTTTATGCTATAATTTGTTTTTGCCCGGAGAGGTGGCAGAGTCTGGTTGAATGCGGCGGTCTTGAAAACCGTTGAAGGTTTATACCTTCCGGGGGTTCAAATCCCTCCCTCTCCGCCATTTATAATAACTTGAAATAAATAGTCCGGTAAAACAAATTTTGATTTTAAATGAAGAAAATAATATGAAAAAAATTGTTGTAGAAATTATTATTTTAAGTTGATATAAATGAAAAGTATGCACCCATTTTACCCGATATACTTTTATCCCGTACATCGGGTGCTATCCCATATTCCATCATTTTTTCATAAGAAGCTCGCTGTGCATTATTCTTATCAGATATTGCTTTATTTAAAAGTGCTTTTAGTCCTGTCTTTTCAAATTCAGTCTGTTTTTGGGTAGCATAGGTTTTAGGCATAGTAAGGGTAATGCCCGGGTCTAATTTACCCTTCCATCTATCTTCTTCCCAGAATTTCTTTTCTCTATCCCTTAAAACTTTTTTAGCAGCTTCTAAAAGTAATTGTTTTTTAAAGTCTATTCCATCAGTCATTTTATTTAATCCTCAAACATTTCCGGAAATGCTTCTTTAAGCATTGCTAATTCTTTATCTGTCCATGCAACTCCACCTGTAACAAATCCACCACCATAATTAAATTCAGGTGCTTTCATCTGCACCTGTTGTGTGGTGGTACTGCTTCCGGTATTACTCGTAAGTGTTGTTTTAGGCGTATATCCCCTTGAACCTTCTGCCCATGTTTTTGTATAAGTTTTAGGTGTATATCCCCCTGAACCTATTCTATACTGTGCCATTTCTTTTCACTTCCTTTTTGTTGCATTAAAAAAGGACACTCGTTAAAGTGCCCTTAATTCTTATTTAGTTTTTAATTTAACTTATTATAATTTATCTATAGCTTCTAATATCATGTCTATATCCTGAAAACCTCCCGTAGCTATTGCTGTTACTTCTCCATCTAAATTAATAATCGGACTTCCGCTTTCACCATCTATTAGAATTGAAGCATTATAATTCTTTAGTATATTTTTATCTATATTACCTAAGACATATCCGATATAATTATTTTCTTTATTATATTTAAATCCATCATTTATCTTATCAGAATATAATATTGCATAATCCCTATTACCCTCAAAATCATTTTCATAAGTTAGCAACTCTGGATATATCCATTCTCCATTATTATTTCTAATTTTTATAGTGGTATATAATCCAGTATCTATATTATCATTTACATAATGTACACAATGTCCTGCTGTTATGATATAGAACCTATCTTTATATTTCATGCTAAAAGCAGTAAAGCCATCTGATGTCCAGTTACTGTTAGAACCATACCCATAATACACATTATCCAGTAAATCATTTAAATTATTAAGAAGTTCCTTATATTTTTCTAAATCTTTTTCTGTAGTATTGAGATTTTTCTTTAAATCATAATTATATGCTTTTAGGCTATTATAATCCTGCTGTAGACTACTATAATCATCTATTACATTATCCAGTCTATCCTCTAACTTTCTATACTTGTCTACAGTAACATAATTATCTAAATTTACACATCCAGATAATATTATAATACTTAATATTAATAGTATTGTTATAATTTTTCTCATCATATATTTAAAATACTACTTAAAAATATAAATAAGTGTTACAGGGGCTATTTTTTTGATTTTTTTTCTAACAGACCAAGAAAGATACTGACTATTTTAGGGTCAAACTGAATTCCACAATATCTCTTTACTTCTTCTTTTATTTGTTCTCCGGTCATTTTTTTTCTATAAGGTCTATCTTTACTCATAGCTTCATAAGAATTGATAAGAAATGCAATTCTGGAGATTACAGGAATTTCTTCTCCTTTTATTCCTCTGGGGTACCCACTGCCGTTGTACCACTCATAGTGGGAGAGTATAGCTCCTGATATTGGTTTTAATATTTTTGACGACTCTGCTATCCGGTAACCAATTTCCGGGAGTTTTTTAACTATTTCCCATTCTTCCCTGGATAGCCTGCCCGGTTTTGACATTATTTCATCTGCCAGAGCAAGCTTACCTATATTATAAACATCCAGTAGTAGTTTTAATTCTTCCAGTTTAAGATTTGAGAGTTTTAGTTTTTCCCCGACAGCTAGAGCATATTCTTTTAATTTTATGCTAAGTTCCTCAGTGCTATAGTCTGCCTTCTTTAAATTATCTCTAAGAGAATTTATGATAATTTCATTTGTAGATCTGCTATCGGTTATTTTATTTTTATACATCCTGTCTTCAGCTTCTTTTATTGTGTAATTTATTTTTTCTGATGGTTTATTCTTCGTTGAAGCGCCTATTGAAATACTGAGAGGCATATCTTTAACGCTTCTTTCTTTGCACAGTTTTTTTATCCTTTTCATAATTATAGAAGCGTCTTTGGAGGTTGTTTTGGGCAGTATCATTATAAACTCATCCCCGCCCCATCTTGAGATTATATCTTCTTTCCTAAAGCTCTCTTTTAATATATCTGCAATCTTTTTTAAAAATATATCTCCCTTGAGATGTCCATAAGCATCATTAATTACTTTTAGGCCATTTACATCTCCCATTACTATGGTCAGGGGTAGCTGTCTTTTTGTATCCAGTCTTTTTAGTTCTTCTTCAAAGTATGCTCTATTGTACAGTCCGGTGAGTGTATCATGAAATGATAAATACTTTATTTCTTCTTCGGCTTTCTTTTTTTCGGTTATATCACCGGTTATGCCGAATGTTCCTATTATATTACCTTTCTCGTCATACCAGGGGAACTTGGATGTAGAAGCCCATCTATCAGACCTGTCTATGAAAGTTTCTTTTTCCTCAAAATTCAATATGGGTTTACCTGTCTTAATGATTTTCTGCTCGTCTTCAAATGCCTGTTTTGCGTGCTCTTCGCTGAAAAAATCAAAATCTGTTTTACCTACTGCTTCTTCCGGGGTATCGACACCATATTTGCGTGCACACGCTTTGTTAATTCTAACGACCCTGCTTTCCAGGTCTTTAAAGAATATACTTTCGGTAATATTATCCATTAATGTATAAAAAAAGCTTTTTTCTCTCCCGAGGGCTTCTTTTTCCAGTTCTTTTCTTCTGGTTATATCCCTGGATATACCCATGGTTCCCATAACGTTTCCTTCTCTGTCATACCACGGGATTTTGCTGGCGCTCATCCAGTACTTTCTTCCTGCGTGTACTATTCTCTCTTCGACATCTATAATAGGAATGCCCTTTTTCATTATATTCTGCTCATCCTTAAATGCTTTTTTTGCATATTCTTCGGGATGAATATCAAAATCTGTTTTTCCTATAATGTCCTCCGGTTTTTCTCCTATATAATTGGCCATAGCCTTGTTTACAATAATGAATCTACTTTTTTTATCTTTAATATAAATAAGGTCGGGAATATTGTTTATTAATTTCTGGAATAGGCTGAGTTGTTCGCTGTAGTCAGTAAATATATTTTTTTTATTGTATTTAGCGTTTTTTTTCTCAGTCATAGTAATCTTTAGTATTAAATTTTATATTTTTTTAAATTTTTCCAAACTTGATGATTATTATATTTACTAAAATTATTACAATATTATAGAACATTTTTAATTCTTTTCATACTATGTTTTTATAATATTAATTAAAGAAAATAATATCTAAATTCATAATTTATCAGGGATTATTCTAATATAATTAATACCTCCGGTAAGACCTGGAGTAAATTTAATAAAATAATTTTTCAGGACTTTGCTGAAGGTGTTTTAATTTGTTAGTATACAAAGAAAGGTAAAAAAGATATACTTTCCTGGTTGTTGAAAAGAGTAAAATATTTGACGCCGGTTGATAGTTTACGTGTTTTGTTTTAATAATAATGAAAGGAATCATGGCAATAAAGTTTACTGAAGATACAAAATTATCAGAAGTACTTGGCTCTCCTGAAGCACGCAAAGTTATTGATAAATACAGGCTGCCCTGTATGAACTGTGCAATGGCTGCTTACGAAGCTAAATTTTTAACACTCGGCCAGATTTCTAAGATTTATGGCCTTGATATAGATGGGCTTCTTGAGGAACTAAATGAAATTTCCTGAGACTTTGTATTTATTAAAATTTAATAAATAAATTTCTTTTTATAAGAATTATGAGTTTGCTTAAGACCGGGCATTTTTTGGGTTTCATTAGTATCTATATTACACAGCAGATGTTATGCAGGCGCCTGTAGCTCAATTGGATAGAGCAGTGGACTACGAATCCAGAGGTTGGGGGTTCGAATCCCTCCAGGCGCGCCACTTTAAAATTTCCCGGGTAAAATTGGGAATACAGTTAAAAAGAATTCACACTATTTTACAGCCTTTATTTTTGCGGATATAGGAAAGATGTATGAATTTTTTTAGGGTTGTGCCGGTTAAGTTTTATGCAAAACTTTCAATGTCCTGAGCCTGTTTATAGCAGCTGCTACTTCTATTTTTCGTGGCAATGCATAGCTTCCCGGATGCCGGCCTTTTTTGAAACAGGAGATTACATCCAGTCCATACATTTCAATATCTCTGAATACCATGTCTAAAATAGAAGCAAGTGTTCTTTCCCCGTCAATATATTTATTATTCAGGGCATAAAGCAGGATATCTGATATAGCGTTGACCTGACTTGAATCAACTATCTGTTCAACAGCGGACAGATCAATATTGTAAGAACCAAATATAATATTATCAAGACCTTTTGATTTCACCTTTTTTTTATTTCCCCTGTACGGGTTGATGCTTGAGGGAAGGGGAATCCTTCTGGTTATATTATTAAAAGGTAAAGTAGTTTCAATAATTCTTGTATCTTTTCTTTCTTTTATAACCTTAAATGCTTTTTCGGTTATAAGAAATGGGACATAACAATCCATCATGATAATGTTATCTGCAACTTCAAAATAATCTCCCGAGCCACCCATAACCATTACAGATGAGGTCCCAAATCTCCGGTAAATTTCTTTTACCCTATCAATAAAAGGTGTTATGGGTTCCTTGTCTTTAGGCACAATTTTTTGCATAATTTCATCTCTTATCAGGAAATTGGTGGCGGAGGTATCTTCGTCTATAAGGAGTAGCCTGGATCCACATTCAAGTGCCTCTATTATATTTGCTGCCTGGGAAGTGCTTCCGCTTGCATTGGCAGTTGAGAATTTGATAGTTTCTTTACCAAATGGAAGATTTGAGATAAAAGGAGATATATTTACTTTCTGTATATTTCTTCCTTCTTCTGCCCTGATTTTTACTGCGGAGTCAGTAGTAACAACATACTCCCTGCCGTCGCCGGGAACATGGTTATAGATACCTTTTTCAATTGCTCTAAGCAGGGTAGTTTTTCCATGGAAGCCACCGCCAATAATAAGTGTCACGCCTTCCGGTATTCCCATACCAGTAATTTTACCGGCATTGGGAGCTTCAAGTGTTACTTCAAGCTCTGGAGGGGATTTAAATGAAATAGCCTCTGATTGTGGAAGTGGGCTATCGCTAATGCCGCTTCTTCTGGGTAGAATGGAGTCTTTTTTTATAAATGATACCAGTTTATTTTTCTTTAATAGGCTGCGTAGATAATCCTGGTCCTCGCATACTTCAACATGTCTTTTTATCTTTTCCTCATCCAGGTTGCTGAATATCATTGAGGAGATTACTATTTCGGGAATTTCTATGGTCAGCATTTCAATACAGTGGTTTCCAAGTATTATTCTTCCTCTTGCCGGAAGGCCAGCGTAAAATCTGACCTCTACAAATTTATTGCTTACTTTACATGAAGTTCTCTGTAAAATTTCCTGTTTTCCGCTGTCTATTATTATCATACCTGATTTTCCTGTACCCCTGTTTCCTCTGGAAATTTTTTTGCATGCTCTGGCAAATAACCTGGAAACGTAGTCCTCAAGAGCTATTTTTCTGGATTTATTATTGAACAGGTCCGTACTGAATCCTGCTACTGACCGGTCGACAGTGGCTCTTAACCGTGAAGGGGAGGCGAAAGGGTCTCCCTGGACATAATCTATATGAAGGGTAAAATTGGGAAAATAGTAACTTCCTTTAAGCTGTTTATATGCTTTATATCCTCTGCGGTCTATACTTGAAATTATTTTTTTTATTTTTTCCATTTTTAATTTCCCGGTATATTTTTTATTATTTTATTATTAATTATAAGTATAACAATGTCAGGGAAATATTCATAAATTAAATCGTTTCTGGGAAAGAATTGATACTTTTCAGGTAAAAAAGTTTAACATATATACTGGTTTAAATAAAAATAAAATTATTAAATTAACAGTTTAGATTAAATATTTTTTAGTTTTTTATAAAATCTGTTATCATATTGTTTGCTGTAAAATATATATGTAATTATTTAATCCGGAGAGGTGCTTGAGTGGTCGAAAAGGGCCGCCTGCTAAGCGGTTAGGCGAGTGTAAGCTTGCCTCGAGGGTTCGAATCCCTCCCTCTCCGCCATTTAGATAATAGTGATAAAAAAATTTTTTCAGCAAATTTCCATTAATGAAACAGGTTTTTATTCTGGTTACATTAACCGGATGATAAACCTGGATATCTGATAATAAATGTGAAAACTCTTTACGCGGAAGCGGAAAACTTTAAGATAGGTGAATCTCCGTTATATATCTTAAGAAAAGGCAATAGGGAACTTTAATTTTATTTTTTTTATGGTAATATTGCCAGATATAATAAATTATCGGGTAAGAAATCATATAGATAGATGGAGTTTAATATGATATTTAAAAAGAAAAAGGAATCCGGGGAAGAAGATATCCAGAGATGTATAGAATGCGGAAAAATTTTAAAAGATAAAACTTATGAGCCTTACTGTAAAGAGTGTGACGAAAAGCTTGACAGGCAGTTTGATAATATTGAGGATAATATGATAATTTACAGGGAGCTTCTGGATAATGAAATAGAAGTTCTAAATAAATTTGAAGACGAAGATATAAAGGACCTTTTTAAAAGGGTCTATAAAAAATTATCGGGTGAAAAGGGTGGTTTAAAAAAAGAAAGCATAGCAATCCTTAACAGACTAAAAAACTCATTTAAATTGAATGAAATGGATATGGGCCTGGAGAAAATTCCCGACATTAAGGAATTTAAGAAAGCCACGCCCGTGGATATATGTCCTGAATGTGGTAAAAAAATAAAAGAGGATTTTATTTTCTGCCCTTACTGTGGTTATAAATTAAAAGATGATTATCAGGAGAATTAAAAATTCATTTATATAAATTTTCCTCCAGTCATTAATTCTTCATTAAAAGCTTGACAGCGGTGAAAATTAAAATACTGGGTGATAGATTCTAACGGGCCAGGCTGTTAGTTCCCTTATAAAATTACTATAAAAAATGCAGGTTTATTGAATCAAAAAGGCGATACGGTTAATTAATTGTAACTATAGATATAAAATTATAGTATTACTTGTAATTTTTAAATTTATATTTGTTTTAATATTTTATTTGGGTAGAATTACAGTTATATTACACTTTTATTTTATTATAATTTATGGACTCACCGAGAAAAGAGATATTAAGCGGGAATCTAAGATTGCTGCTATTCAAATTTTCATTACCCGGTATTGCAGGGATGATTATAAGTGCCCTTTATAATTTTATTGACACCATATTTGTGGGAAAAGGAGTCGGGTCCGTTGCTATCGCAGCTCTTACCATAGTTCTTCCGGTTCAGATTTTTATGCTGGCCATAGGTCTGATGATTGGAGTCGGAGCATCGTCTATTATCTCCCGTGCCATTGGGAGAAATGACCATGAAACTGCCAGAAAAGCGTTTGGGAATGCACTTGTACTTAATGTTTTGATTAATACGATTTTAATGATAATAGCCTTTATATTTTCTGATAGGATTCTTATGTTCTTTGGGGCAGATGGCAATGTTATTCCCTATGCCCGTGACTACCTATCAATTATTTTGTTTGGTTTTGTGTTTTTTTCTTTTTCACTTTCGTCAAATCATATTATAAGAGCTGAGGGCAGGCCCCGGGCTGCAATTTATCCCATGATTATAGGAGCCCTGCTCAATATAATTCTTGATGCTATATTTATATTTGTATTAAGAATGGGGGTAAAGGGAGTAGCTTTAGCTACTGTTATCAGTCAGTTTTGCAGCTCTGTGTATGTGATTTTTTATTGTATTTATGGGAAAAGTTTATATCAATTAAGGGTTTCTATGTTTAAACCCTATAAAAAAATAGCAAGAGAAATTCTCTTTATAGGGTTTCCTTCATTTTTAATGGCCGTTGTTGATGGTGTAATATTTTTAATATACAACCGGGCCATTCTTTACCATGGAAATAACCTTTATATAGCTGTAGCCGGAATCACTTTTAGAATAATTGACCTTGCAGTTATGCCGATTATCGGGATAAGCTACGGGTTTTCTACCATTGCCAGTTTTAATTATGGGGCTAAATTATATGAGAGGGTAAAAAGAGCATTTGGGGAAGCGATATTATGGACAACATTAATTGCGACGGCAGGGTTTATACCGGCAATGTTTTTTCCACGTCAGCTGCTCAATCTTTTTACTAATAATCTGAGGCTTATAGATATAGGAGTTCTACCCATGAGGATTATCGTTTTGTTTATGCCCATACTGGGCTTTTTAATAGTAGGCGGGGTTATATTCCAGGCTATAGGCAAACCCATACCTGCATTGATTATCCAATTCTCAAGGCAGGTCATTTTTCTTATTCCAGCTATATTTATTCTTCCTATCTTTTTTGGTTTGAAAGGGGTTATGCTTTCCTGGCCGGTTTCGGATTTTCTTTCTTTTCTGGTTACCATAGTTTTTGTTGCTCTGGAATTGAGGATACTAAATAGAGATATAAAAGATAATTCCGGTATGAGTCTACAGGTATAAGTTCTGATGCTTATTTAGCTCTGGTCAATAACCTTCCTGTATTAGCAGGAAACATTCTTTTCGGGTAACTTACGGGCTAAAAAGCTGATGGAAAACTTATCTTTTAAATAAATCTTGACAATTAATTTACCTAAAATATAATTGAGGCTTATGTTATTTCCTGGATTAAAAAAGGTAAATTAGATTTAATTCATTTTTAAAATTTCTGCTATTTTTTATTCAGAAAAATAAAAATTTTCGGGCAATCCGGAGGAACAAAAGTGGAAGAACAGAAAAAGCAAATTTTAAGTGAAAATTTAAGGCTGTTATTATTTAAGTTCTCGGCGCCAACCATAACCGGTATGGTTATAATAGCTCTTTATAATTTTGTGGATACTCTTTTTGTAGGGAATGCAGTGGGCCCGGATGCTATTGCCGGACTTACAGTAGTGTTGCCTGTAATGATTTTTATAGTAGCCATTGGTCTTTTGACCGGAGTGGGTTCAGCTTCCATAGTTTCGCGTTCTCTTGGCAGGGGAGATAATAATAAAGCTATAACTGCCGGTGGTGATGGTATTATACTGAATACCATTCTTAATGTTATTATAATTATTCCTATTTTTATCTTCTCTGAAAATATACTTAAATTTCTTGGTGCTTCAAGCCAGGTTTTGCCCTATTCCAGGGATTATTTAGACATTATGCTGCTTGGTTTTATATTTTTATCCTTCTCGATCAATGGCACTAATCTAATAAGGGCTGAAGGCAGGCCGAGAGCCTCAATGTATGAGATGCTGATAGGAGCGATTTTAAATATAATCCTTGATTATTTTTTCGTGATTATATTTGGATGGGGGGTAAAAGGAGCCGCACTGGCAACTGTTATAAGCCATATAGCAAGTGCTGCTTATATTTTTATATTTTTTATGTCCAGAAGCAGCATATTCCACCTGAGATTAAATATGTTTAAAATAAATAAATCTATATCAGGCGAAATTCTGAAACTCGGGACCCCTTCATTTTTAATGGAAATTGTCGGGAGTGTGGTATTTTTATTATTCATAAAATTTGTGAGCCGGTATGGTGGAGATGTTTATATCACCATAACCGGAATAGGTATAAGAATTGTTGATTTAATATTCATGCCTATTGTTGGAATAAGCCAGGGGTTCTCTCCCCTCGTGGGATTTAATTACGGAGCAAAACTTTATTCAAGAGTTAAGAGAGTATTAAGAGAAGCATTTATATGGGCCTCGGTTATAACTTTGTCAGGGTTTATCGTAATGGTAGTATTTCCGGAATTCTTAATAGGCATATTTACCACTGATGTGGACGTAATTGAAAAGGGAGCTGCACCTTTAAGATTTATTGCAATGCTGGCACCCCTCTGGAGTTTTCCTATTCTTGGGAGTGCATTCTTCCAGGCCATAGGTAAAGCCAGGCCTTCTCTGGTTATAACTTTATCCAGGGATCTATTTTTCTTTATCCCGTCTGTTTTTATTCTGCCTTTATTTTTTGGCCTTACGGGGGTCTGGGCTTCCTGGCCGGTTACTGATTTTAGCTGTTTTTTGATAACGGTTATATTTCTGGTAAAGGAAATCAAGGTTATAAATAAAAGCATGGAGATTAAAGAATAAAAGTTGTGCTGGTTTCATTTTATCTTAATGTTCTCCATAACCTGTATGTTATAATATTTGATTGGGGAGAGATGGCTGAGCGGTTTAAGGCGCACGCTTGGAAAGCGTGTAAGTGGCGTAAGCTGCTTCGAGGGTTCAAATCCCTCTCTCTCCGCCATAAATACACCGGTATTTGTAGATACATATGGAACATAAATAAATCCTGCTGTGGAATTTACTCACGTTTGAATTGACGATTCTTTTTTATTTTTTAAAAATAAGTTAAAATTCTGCCATGGATAACATGACATTGAAAACATAGGCGGGTAAATCTGTAAATCCGCACAGCAGCCCCTTGCCGGGGCGGGAAATTGTTGATTCTATGTACCAGTCTATGATTTTCAAAAGTAACAGGAAGAAAATGAGTGATTTAGTCTCTTATTCTCATTTTATTATTCTCACAAATTCAGAGTTAATTTTGATAAAAGAAAGAAAAGAATACGGGTTATCTTTAAGTATATTCCTCTAAACAATATAGAGGATATAATTTCTAAACAGGCCGGTCAATCACAGACGATATTTAATGAACTGAAAGTCTTTGTTTTATCTATAATTTTATCCGGTAAAGAAGAGATATCGATTTTATTTTCTCAGGAAAATAAGTCTTATGTAGAATCTGTAATAGAGAAATATCATCGTCTGTCAGCCTGAAAAATAAACAAATAATAAGATACTACAAGTGGGGATAATATTAATTTAAAACTATGCTTCAACTTCAAGGTTCTTTCCACTGGCTAAAATTTCTATAAACAGTTTTGCCATGTCTGGGTCAAATTGTGCCCCGGCTTCCCTTTTTATTTCTTCTATTGCCACACATCTTGACAGCGCTTTCCTGTAAGGCCTGTCATTGGTCATGGCATCAAAAGCATCAGCAATGGATACAATTCTGGAGATTACCGGTATTTTTTTACCTTTTAGACCTTCCGGGTAACCCTTGCCATCCCATCTTTCATGATGGTACAAAATTCCTGTAGCGATTTGCTCGAGGTCCCGGGATGATTTTGCAAGGCGGTAACCAACTTCTGGATGTTTTTTTATAATTTCCCATTCTTCAGGTGTTAATTTACCGGGTTTTAAAATAATATTATCTGATATTGAAATTTTACCTATATCATGTAATATGGCGAGTAATTTCAGTTCGTTCAATTCATTATAGTTTAATTTTAGTTTATTCCCAAGAAGCAGGCTCAGGCTGGCCATTCTCATAGCATGTTCTTCGGTTTCATAGTCTCTTTCCTCAAGGGCTTTCTTTAATGATAATATAATAGAGCTCCGGGCACTTTCATTTTCAAGAAGCTTATATTCATTCATGATATCTTCTGCTTGTTTTATTATATCGTTAATTTTTTTTCTGCTATTTTTTTTGACTGCAAATCCCATGGATATATTTAGAGGCATGGTAGACGTACTGTGGTCCAGACAGCTTTCTTTAATTCTGCTAATTATCTTTATGGCATCTTGCTTGTCAGTTTTTGGAAGTATTATAGCGAATTCGTCACCGCCCCACCGGCTTAAAATGTCTTCATGCCTCAGGTTTTTCTTGAGTAAGTCAGCTATCTTCTTCAGAACTTCGTCACCTTTATCATGACCATAAGCATCATTTATAAGTTTTAATCCATTTATATCTCCAATTATAATAGAGAGCGGGAACTGTCTTTTGGTGTTTAACCTGATTAACTCTTCTTCAAAATATAATCTATTGTAAATACCGGTAAGTTTATCATGATATGACTGAAAATATAATTGGTTTTCTTTTTCTTTTATAGGGGTTATATTGGCTAAAATTAATAATCTTCCTAGAACTCTTTTAAAATTATCAGTTACCGGCGATATTTTTACCTTATAGTATTCTCTTTTCCCATTTATATTGAATTCAATATCTTCTTTATAATTGACAGATTTTGTGCTGGTTAGTATTTCTAAGAATTTTTTTCTCTGTCTGCCATTTACTATAAGCGAGGATATTTTATCCAGTATATATTCTAAATTTATTTTTTCTTTATTATCTATGCTTTCATCAAACTTAAGAATGCCATAACCGGATTTATTGATTTTTACTATGTGACCGCTGTTTTCAATAGCAAATACTGCATCTTCGATACTTCCAAGTATTCTGTCCTGTGTAACTCTCCATATTTTGTAGTTAGATATTAGCATGCCCAGGGAAATGAAAAAATATAAAAGAAAATCCGGGGCACGTGTCATCAGTACTGGCTGTATTATTCCGTTTTCTAATAAATAGTTAAATGCAGATTGTCCTGCAAAATTAAAAATAAATCCTACCAGGAGAAGTGCCAGGGCTACTACAGATTTGCTGCTCCTGATATTTTGATATATTCGATTGCTTATTATAAAAATGGTAACAAAATTTACCGGGGTGATAAAAAATAATTGAACAAATATTAATGACGGAACATTAATAACATAGCCATAGGAAATTCCCTGTATCTCTATGCCGTTAAAGATTATCAGTAATGCACTGAGAATTAGCGATATGGAATAAAAAACTCTAATAAGAATTTTATGCATTTCTTTAATACCATCATTTGCAAACTGTATTGTGAAGTGAAAAATGATAGCGGGCATAATCACTATAGAAGATACTATGATTCTGGACCATATAGTAAGTAAGGATATATTGATGGAAGTTAAAAGCACCAGACTGCCGGTTGAGAGAAGCAATATGTTTAATGAAAGAATGGTAAAAGATATCTTATTTTTACCAAAAGTATTTTTTACAGTGTTCAATATTCCTATAACCAGAGTGTATAGAAGTATAAATACAGATATAAAAATAGATATAAATAATAAATTTGACATAAAAATTTAAATAAAAATTATTACTAATTATATACTTTTATTATTAATATTATAATTATTATATTAACTATTTATATTAAAATCAACAAATAAAAACATTTTTTATTTTTATATAAAAATCTTTTTTATGAAATTTACTCGTAGCTGTATTTGAAAATAATAAAATAAATAAAATATAATATACTAAAATATGTATTTATTTTTATTGTATAATGTAACCTGGAGAGATGGCTGAGATGGTCTAAAGCGCTCGACTCGAAATCGAGTGTACCGCTTATGTCGGTACCGTGGGTTCGAATCCCACTCTCTCCGCCATAAAGCTGATGAAATCTACCTTTTGTAAGTTTAAAAGGTATTCTGGTTTTCCTTTTTAAAAGATAAATAGTATTTTTTTACCGCTCTGAATAAATATGGCCCCTGCTCTTAATCTGGGAATAGAAATAGTTCAAGTTGTCTGGATATTAAATAAAGTTATATAATTATATTGACATAAATATTTATATATGTATAATATAATTATAAATAATTTTAATAGTAAAATTGAATCATAAAAATTAAAGGAGGGATGGTGAGTAAATTATGAGAAAAGTAAATTTTAAGAGATCTTTAACAATATTATTATCAACAGTTATTGTTTCCGGCCTGTTATTTTCCAGCGCCTCCTGCGTGCCGGAGCTTTCTTTTGGAAATTTAACAGTTTGCGGGGAAATAAATCAGGAGTCATTTGAGCCTGTAATTCAAAAAGATGAATTTGATATTGAAACAAAAAAGATATATGTAACTATAGATTATTACGGTGTCAGGGGAGGAGATAATTATCGCTTTAAGTGGACATATCTTGATACCGGGGAAAATGTTCTGGATGAAACCTTAAAATATTCAGAAGGCAGTAGTGATTATTTTGAGGGATACGCCATGTCACTTATTGAGACGAACGATGAAATAAAAGTCATACCGCTTGGAAATTATAAGGTTGAGTTTTATCATAATGGTGAATTAAAAAGTACTGCAGACTTCATAGTTAAGGAACCCCGGGTAATGATTTCAGAGGTAATTCTTGCAAATCAGATTGATGAAAATTATGCTCCTGCAAATGAAACCATAAAATTTTATTCTACAGAAATTGTATATGCTTGCGTTAAGATTAATTATCATATTTCAGGAAATAGCTTAAAAGCAAAATGGTATAACAGCAATGGAGATTTAATGGTGGAAACAGTAAATGACATAGATGTTGATTTATTCCAACCGGAGTGGGTTACCTTTACATTTGAGGGAAAAAATAGAGGTTTACCGGCCGATATCTATGAAGTAGAGATATATCTAAATGATAGTCTGTATAACACATATAGTTTTGAAGTTAGTGATTCGCGGGCAGCAGAGGGCTGGAAAGACATTTTTACTATGGGGATTATGTATACCAGTGACAAATATGGCATATCATTTGCAGTACCGGATAACTGGACATTTAAAGAATCAGAGATTGATGATAGTCTTGAAGTGAATCTGGGTGCGCAGTCTGATGATTTACCGGTCGCTTTTGTTTTCCTTGCAAGTCCTGTTGGTGATTATCCTCCATATGATGAATACGGGGATTTTGCAGATGAGATAAGTTCCGGGATTGCAGAAGATAATAATTGGAAGTTAGTTGATGTACAGGAAAATGAATCAGTAACTGAAAATGATGTAAGTTACCATGACTTTATATATTTATTTAATGACCCCAACAATACTGAATGGGCTTTAGCAATTGCATTCTCTGAGGTTAATGACAGGCTCTATATTTTATTCGGTACAGTAATGCAGGATTATTTTGATATGGGAGAGTCCGTATATCATGGTATTTTGGAGTCAATGGTTTTTAAATAACTTTTGCTTCCTTTACATTATTATTTTCGTATTTTAATCATTAATGTCAGTCAACCATTACTGAATTAGACAGGGCTATAAGTTCTTATTGGATGTTTGATTCTATTATTAACCCTGTTTCTTTCAAGGTCAATTCCCGTAATTACAGTACTTATTGTTGCGATTCCACAGGTTGAATCAACGGGCCGGGTATAAATTTTTACTCCTTCTATAGATACCTTCCGGGGTTCCAGGTTGCATATACTGTCTGAAAGATGAGTTAAGTCAGTAAGAGGTTCTATGTTTTTACTGACAATAATAATGCCAAAAATCATAATGCCTAAGAGGAGCAGAAATATTATTGAATTAACCAGAATTAACCATTTTTTCTTTTTCATTTTTTATCCTTATCTTTTTAATTCTGCTAGAAGAATTCTAATATTTATAAGAATGCATTTAAAAATAATTCAAATATTTTTTAGTGTATGGGTTATAATTAATCTTATATCCTGATGAACCGGTCAAATTTATTAAATTAATTGTTATGTTTTATTTTATTTACGGAATTTAATGAAAAGTAAAAAACAGGGAGGATAGATGGATAATTTTACCTACAGAAATGCTACAAAAATAATTTTTGGAAAGGATACTGAAACTAAGGTTGGAAAGAAAGCAGCAAGGTATGGAAACAGGGCATTGTTAATTTATGGTAGCGGAAGCATTAAGAAATACGGACTGTATGACAGAGTTTTAAAATCCTTAAAAGAAGCAGGATTGGAGGTAATTGAGCTCGGAGGCGTACAGCCCAATCCACGGTTGTCACTGGTTAAAAAAGGAATTGATTTATGCCGGAAAGAAAAAGCCGATATTATAATTGCAGTGGGTGGCGGAAGCGTGATTGATACGGCCAAAGCAATAGCAGCCGGTGTATATTATGAAGGAGATGTGTGGGACTTTTTTACGGGTAAGGCAGAATTAAAGAAAAAAGTTCCTGTTGGCGTGGTACTCACCATTCCTGCTGCTGGTAGTGAATCCAGCATAAGTACCGTAATTACCAATGAAGATGGATGGTATAAAAAGGGTTTTGACAGTGAATTGTCCAGACCGGAATTTGCTATACTGAATCCCGAAATCACTTTTACCCTGCCCCTGTATCAGACTGTATGCGGGGTTACAGATATGATGGCCCATATAATGGAAAGATATTTTACCATGGTAAAGGATGTCGAGCTTACTGATAGAATGTGTGAAGCAGTACTGAAGACAATTATAAATAACATCCCTGTAGTGTTAAAAGAGCCCGAAAATTACGCTGCCCGGGCTGAGATAATGTGGGCGGGGTCAATTGCCCATAATAATTTACTGAGTACCGGTAGAATTGGTGACTGGGCTTCTCATAAAATTGAGCATGAAATAAGTGCTATCTATGATATTGCCCATGGTGCGGGTCTGGCTATTATTTTTCCGGCATGGATGAAATATGTGTATAAGAAGGATATAAGCAGGTTTGCCCGGTTTGCGGTGAGAGTATGGGGCATGGAGTTTGATTTCTTTAACCCTGAAAAAACAGCTATGGAAGGAATAGAGAAATTAGCCAGTTTCTTTAAGGAAATCGGTATGCCAATCACTTTTAAAGAAGCAGATATCCCGTATGACAGGTTTGAAGAGATGGCCAGGAAATGTACTAAGAATGGGCCAGTAGGAAATTTTGTCAGGCTGGATAAAGTTGATGTGGTTAAAATACTGAACCTGGCAAAATAAGTAGTTTAAATAGGTAAGTTTTATTAAATAAAAATTTGATTTAATAGCTGGAAGCTCAAATATAGCCGGTTTAATTTTTTTAATTAATTTTATATAATCAATTTGACCGTGCTAGGTGGGGAGCCAGCGGTGCCCTGTAACTCACAATCCGCTATAGTGAGGCTGATTAACGGATATGAGGTTTACGGTAGTAGGGTTTGGCTACTGCATAAGTGGTGTTGAAGGTCGAGTCTTATGCAGCGGAGGGTTACAAACCCCGTCAGGTCCGAGAGGAAGCAGCGGTAAGTAACATTCTCCGGGTGCCATAAGGAAACCTGACCGGAGCTAACTGTGTGGTGAGCACCTGTTATTTTAAATCGAAATCCGGTGCACGGTCATTTATGATTTATAAAAATAAATTTTTTAGTATGTTTTAGCATGAATTATATTTCATTTTATAGAAAATGGAGACCCCGGAGTTTTGATGAGATAATCGGACAGGATTATAATATAAAGACTCTTAAAAATGCTATATTGCATAATCGGTTATCACATAGTTACATATTTTGTGGTCCAAGAGGCACGGGTAAAACTTCAACCGCAAGAATACTGGCGAAAGCACTCAATTGCGTAAAGGGTGTAACGCCGGACCCATGTAATAAATGTGAGAATTGCGTAAGCATATCTAATGGTACCAGTGTGGATGTGGTAGAAATAGACGCGGCATCAAACAGGGGTATAAATGAGATAAGGGAACTGAGAGAAAAGGTGAAGTACCTGCCCAATGTACTCAGGAAGAAAGTGTACATCATCGATGAGGTTCACATGCTTACCACCGAAGCTTTTAATGCGCTTCTTAAAGTTCTGGAGGAACCTCCCGAGCATGTAGTATTTATACTGGCGACCACCGAGCCGAATAAAGTTATTCCAACCATATTGTCAAGATGCCAGAGGTTTGATTTCCTGCCCATCCCTATGGATAAAATAAAGGAGAGGTTACAGAATATCGCCGGGAGTGAAAAAATATCCATAAGCAAATCAGCTATAGACTTGATTTCAAAATATGCGGATGGAAGCCTGAGGGATGCTGATGGGATACTGGAACAATTAGCATCGTTTGGTGAGAATAAAATAGAAGTTAAGGATGTTATATCACTTCTGGGGATTACGGATCTGGATTTATTATTTAAATTTACCGATGTTTTAATCAGTAAAAATCTGGCTGAAGGGCTTTCTCTAACAGCAGAGATTCTAGAAAGCAGTCATAACCTTAAGATATTTGTGTCGGAGTTTCTGGATTATCTGTATGATTTATATGTTATAAAAAATTATTCCAACCCTTTTGAACTGGTGAACATAAGTGAAGATTATAAAGAAAAATATCTGAAACAGTCGGGGGAACTGCAGAAGAAAGAAATAGAGTTCTACATGGAAATTTTTACGGATTTACTCAGACAGATTAAATGGGGTGAGGATTCCAGGGTATTTTTTAAAGCATCGGTAATAAAGGCGCTAAATTTTATTGCTTCCGATAAACAGGAGATAGAAAAAGAAACGGCGCTTATAAAAGCTCATCTGGAATCATTAAGGAAGGAAATTAATAAAATCAATTTAGAAAGAAAAAATGCAGAAAAGTCCTATATGTCTGGCAGGGAATCTACCGCTAACGGGTACAGTAACCAGGAAGATGATTTTGATATTATTAATACTGATGAAATTGACAGAATGGTTGATGAAGTTGAAACCCACGGGAAATATAAAGCCGGCAGCAAGAAGAATATAGAGAAACAAGATATAAAGGAAGCAGCAAAAGATAATTCTACCAGAAAAGAGGATGACGGGGGAAATGATGAATTTTTACTAATACGCAGTAATCTGGAGAAAATTTCCCTGGCTTTAAAAAGAAAAAAAATTTCTGTTTATGCTATGTTTGTAGAGGCGCAGCCCGATAGATTGGAAGGCGGTATATTGTATTTTAGTCTCGGCATAAAGAAAGGCTGGCATAGAGACCATTTAAATAAGAGCAGTAATGCCGGGTTAATATCAGATGTAATCAGAGAGGTTACGGGAAGGAATTACGGAGTTAAGTTTGAGATTATGGGAAAAGAGGAAAAGGATAGTATCGGCGATAATGTTAAGTCAGATAAAGAAAATAAGTCCGCGGTAATAAAGAAGGATGAAATAATAAGCGGTAGAGCCGGGGATGAGAGGAATCTAAAAAATAAAGAAGGCTGCAACAGCAGGGGAGGGGAAGATGTAATCAGTTATTTTGAAAAAAAATTTAATATAAAGGAGTAGAAATTGAGTTTTAACTACGGAAATATGATGAAACAGGCAAAGATTATGCAGCAAAAATTGATGGAAATACAAAAAGAATTAAAAGAGATGGAGTTCAAAGCCTCTGCTGGAGGGGGAGCGGTATGGGTGAAAGTAAATGGTGAGCAGGAAATTATTGAAGTAAAAATTAACCGGGAAATGATTGACCTGGATGATATTGAAATGATTGAAGATATAATTATGGTTGCCATAAATGATGCTATAAGGCAATCAAAGAAAGAAGCAAAAAATAAAATGTCAGAGCTTACCGGTGGAATGAGTATACCCGGTTTGTTTTAAATACAGTTTGTGTTTTCAGGGTTTTATGACACTGGATCACTTTTATTTAAGTTATAAAAAAAACGTGGATTAAATGTATTATAAAATAAATTAAGTTATAAATTGTTTATATATGTCTTTATACATAAAAAGTTTTGAAAATTTAATAAATGAGTTTAAAAAGCTCCCCGGGATAGGGCCAAAATCTGCCAGGAGAATTGTATTTTTCTTGCTAAAGATTCCTCACAGCGATATCTTAAAATTATCCCGGAGCATAATTGAAATGAAGGAGAAAGTAAGATTATGCAGTCAGTGCTACGGCCTGAGCGAGGAGGATGTATGCCACATTTGCAGGGATGAATCCAGAGACAGAAAAAAAATCTGTATAGTAGAGGAAGCAAGTGATGTGGATATCATTGAAAAAACAGGTGAATACAGGGGCCTATACCATGTTCTTGGCGGTCTTTTATCTCCGATAGAAAATATAGGACCCGAGGAAATAAGGATACCCGGTTTGCTGGAGCGGGTAAAATCTTATGGTGTTGAAGAGGTAATGATGGCATTAAATCCTACCATTGAGGGGGAGAGTACCGCTGCATACTTAAAAAAAATATTAATGCCCCTTGGGGTTAAGGTCACCAGGCTGGCAAGCGGTCTTCCGGTTGGTGGAAATCTGGAATATGCCGATGAAGTGACTATAGGAAGGGCAATAGCAGATAGAAGAGAACTCTAGCTCCCCGGGGATATTATCTTAAAAATATAAATCTGAATTTGTTAAAAAAGTAAATTAAATATGCTATAATTCAATGATTTTTGTTTTTGTTTTAAATTATGCTAAGTTCGGAATCTCTGCAGTTTACGTCTGAATTATGAACGTAATTTTAATTTATAATTCTGATATATAGAATTTACATATAAAGGAGTAGATTAATTATGAAAGTTATGAAATCAATGGACGGCAATATGGCAGCGGCTTATGTGGCATACGCGTTCACTGAAGTAGCTGCTATTTATCCCATTACGCCGTCTTCTCCTATGGGAGAATATGTTGATGAATGGTCCGCACATGGAAGAAAAAATATGTTTGGTGATGTGGTTAGCGTAAGTGAGCTTCAATCTGAAGGAGGTGCGTCAGGAGCGGTCCATGGTTCACTCGCAGCGGGGTCCCTTACTTCCACTTTTACTGCTTCACAGGGACTTCTTTTGATGATTCCCAATATGTATAAAATATCGGGGGAACTTCTTCCGGGTGTTTTTCATGTAAGTGCCCGTACCCTTGCAACACACGCTCTTTCTATATTCGGAGATCATTCGGATGTTATGGCTGTAAGACAGACTGGTTTTGGGTTGCTGGCATCGGGTTCAATACAGGAAATAATGGATCTGGGAGGAGTGGCGCACCTGAGCGCAATTAAGTCAAGGGTGCCATTTTTACATTTTTTTGACGGATTCAGGAGCTCGCACGAGATACAGAAGATAGAATTAATAGATTATAAAGATTTGAGGAAACTGCTTGATGAAGATGCTTTAAAGAAGTTTCGCCAGAGAGCTTTAAACCCAGAACATCCGGTCACAAGGGGTACGGCCCAGAATCCTGATATATTTTTTCAGGCACGAGAATCATCAAACAGGTTTTACGAAAAGGTTCCCGGAATAGTTGAAGGATACATGAAAGAAATAAGCAAACTAACCGGGAGAGAGTACAGGCCATTTAATTATGTAGGCGCCAGGGATGCGGAATATATAATTGTAGCAATGGGGTCTGTTACCGATACTATAGATGAGACTGTGAATTACTTAAATAAGATGGGAGAAAAGGTAGGGGTAGTTAAAGTACATCTTTACCGCCCATTTTCTGCAGAGTTTTTCTTAAAATCAGTGCCGGAAACAGTTAAAAAAATTGCTGTTCTGGACAGGACCAAAGAGCCGGGTTCAATAGGCGAACCTCTTTATATGGATATTAAGACCATATATTCTGATATTGAAAATAGGCCGGTTATTGTTGGAGGAATATATGGGCTTGGCTCAAAAGACACAACTCCCGGTCAGATAAAAGCTGTCTTTGATAATTTAAAATCAGATAATCCTAAAAATGGATTTACCATAGGTATAAATGATGATGTAACCCATAAGTCTCTTGAAGTAAAAGAAGAGATTGAGACTACTCCGGAAGGCACCATAAGATGCAAGTTCTGGGGGCTGGGTGGTGACGGCACAGTTGGTGCAAATAAGGATGCCATAAAGATAATCGGGGATAACACTGATTTATATGCCCAGGGTTATTTTGCTTACGACTCCAGAAAATCTGGAGGGCTTACTGTCTCCCATCTTAGATTTGGGAAATATCCCATTAGGTCAACCTACCTTATAACCAGCGCAGATTTTGTAGCCTGTCATAATCAGGCTTATGTAACACAGTATGACCTGCTTAAAGGGTTAAAAAAAGGCGGAACTTTTGTTTTGAATTGCAAATGGAGCGAAGAAGAGCTTGATAAAAAACTACCGGCAGATATAAAAAGATATCTTTCTCAAAACAATATAGATTTTTATATAATTAATGCTACCAGTATAGCTGCTGAAATTGGACTGGGAAACAGAATAAATATGATTATGCAGGCAGTCTTCTTTAAACTGGCAAAAGTTATACCCATAGATGACGCAATAAAATATATAAAGGAAGCCATAAAAAAGACGTATGGAAGAAAGGGCGAAAAAATTGTAAATATGAATTATCAGGCTGTAGATAAAGGTATGGGAGCACTGAGCAAAGTGAAGATTCCCGATGAGTGGAAAAATGCAAAAGAAAAGAAAGAAGATGAGGGGAAAGATGGGCCTGATTTTATAAAGAATATTTTAAGAGTGATGAACAGACAGGAAGGTGATAGCATCCCGGTCAGTGCTTTTATAGGTGCAGAAGATGGCACATTCCCGCAGGGTACAGCAGCCTATGAGAAGAGAGGTGTTGCCATAAATGTTCCTGAATGGCAGGAGGATAACTGCATTCAGTGTAACATGTGCTCATATGTCTGTCCGCATGCCTGTATAAGGCCTGTGCTTCTTACCGACAAAGAGTTAAAAAATGCCCCGGATAATTTTAAGACGCTTAAGGCAAGAGGGAAAGGTATGGACCGGTATTCTTACAGGATCCAGGTAAGCCCGCTTGATTGTACGGGATGCGGAAACTGCGTGGATGTTTGTCCCACAAAAGAAAAGTCACTTATCATGAAGCCCCTTGATTCACAGATGAAGGAGGCCGAGAACTGGGATTTTGCTTCAAAAGTTCCGGTCAAAGAAGATGTTGCAAAAATTGATACGGTTATAGGAAGCCAGTTCAGAAAGCCATTAATGGAGTTTTCTGGCGCCTGTCCCGGGTGTGGTGAGACTCCTTATGCAAAACTTGTTACCCAATTATTCGGGGATAGAATGCTTATAGCCAACTCAACAGGTTGTTCTTCTATATGGGGAGGTTCTGCTCCCACTACTCCTTATACGGTTAACGATGAGGGAAAAGGGCCGGCATGGGCAAATTCTCTATTTGAAGATAATGCCGAATATGCATATGGAATGTTTCTGGCTATAAAGTATATGAGGAACAGGATAGAGGACTATATGGAGCAGTTATATGAGATGGATATAGATTCCGAAGTGAAAGAAGCCCTAACTGAATGGATTGAAGGAAAAGAAGATGTTGATGCAAACAGAGAGTCTACCAGAAAAATATTAAAGTTATTTGAGAAGAATTTTAAGGATAAAAAAGCTAATGAGCTAAAGGATAAAATACTAAATCTAAGGGACTACTTGATTAAAAAATCAGTATGGGCTTTTGGTGGAGATGGCTGGGCCTATGATATAGGATATGGCGGTCTGGACCATGTGCTTGCATCAGGGGAAAATATAAATGTCCTTGTATTTGATACGGAGGTATACTCAAATACAGGAGGCCAGTCTTCAAAGTCAACTCCTCTGGGAGCTGTTGCAAAATTTGCTGCTTCGGGCAAAAAAGTTAAGAAAAAGGACCTTGGACTTATGGCCATAAATTATGGTTATGTATATGTCGCCCAGATTGCAATGGGGGCAAGTCAGAAGCAAACGCTCCGGGCATTTGTAGAAGCGGAGAGATATAAAGGGCCCTCACTTATAATAGCCTACTGTCCATGCATTAACCATGGTATTTATGCCGGTATGGATTGTACACAGAGCAGAGAAAAGCAGGCAGTGAATTCAGGGTACTGGCATCTATACAGATATAACCCTGAACTTATAAAGAGCGGGCAAAATCCTTTTATCCTTGATTCAAAGGAGCCAAAAGAATCATTTAGAGAATTCCTTATGGGTGAAGTGAGATATGCATCGCTTACCAAGTCTTTTCCCGATATATCTGAAGAACTTTTTAGCAGGGCAGAAGAAGAAGCCAGGAAAAAGTACGAGAAATATAGAGCAATGACCGGGTCTGAATAGCCAGGTTTACAGGAGTTTTATTAAAGGATATATATTCTAATGATGAGAGGCAAAAAGGATATAATAGTTTTAAAATTTGGCGGTACTTCTGTCGGGGATGTAAGAAAGATAGGAAAAGTTGCCGACAGGGTAACAAAATCCAGAAAAGAAAGTAAGAATGTGGTGGTTGTTGTTTCTGCAATGGGAGATACTACCGACAGGTTAATTGACATTGCAGGTAAAGTAACCCGCAATCCATCCAGGCGTGAAATGGATATGTTAATGTCAACCGGTGAGAGGGTATCGTGTGCCCTTCTATCAATGGCAATTCAGGAAAGAGGATACAAATCTATTTCTCTTACCGGGGGGCAGGCAGGTATTTTAACAGATGAATTTTATTCTAATGCCAAGATTTTAAATATAAAGATTGATAGAATATTAAAGGAATTAAAAGATGGCAAAATAGTAGTTGTGGCAGGGTTCCAGGGTGTCAATGCTAAAAATGATATTACAACCCTCGGTAGAGGAGGTTCGGATACAACTGCAGTTGCGCTGGCTTTAGCAATGAGAGCAAAGTACTGTGAAATTTATACTGATGTTAACGGCGTTTACTCTACGGATCCAAATATAGTAAAAGAAGCAATTAAGCTGGATTCGGTTTCATATGATGAAATGCTTGAACTTGCATCTTCAGGGGCGAAAGTAATTCACCTGAGGGCGGTAGAATTTGCCAGAGAGCACAATGTGATATTGCATATAAGGTCAAGTTTTAATGATAGTGAAGGGACGTGGGTTATGGATAATTTCAGGAATGACAAAATGATGGAAAGGCCGGTAATAACCGGTGTAACTTATGATATAGGAGAAGTAAAAGTATCTATCTTTGGTCTTGAGGATAAACCCGGAGTTGCTGCTGAATTGTTTGGAAATTTAGCAGAAAAAAATATAAATGTTGATTTAATTGTACAGAATGTTAGTGAGAAGAACCTTGCTTCTATTTCTTTTACCATAAAAAGTGAAGATATGGCTCTTGCAAATAAAACTCTTGGCGAGATAAAGAATGTAAGCGTGGAGATGGATGCCGGTGTGGCAAAGGTTTCTATTGTGGGAGCAGGAATGCAGTCACATCCCGGTGTGGCAGCGAAAATGTTTAAGATTCTTGCGGAAAAAGACATAAATATTGAGATGATAAGCACCTCCCCCATAAGGATTTCCTGTGTAATTAAGAAAAGCAAGATTAAAGAGGCTGTAAAGGCTCTGCACGCTGGTTTTGGTCTTGAATCATAGTAGGTGGAAATATGGCAATAGTTGTTATTGTATTTATTTTAATATTGTTTTAATATATCCTTCATTCACTTAAAGCTTTAACCCTTAAAATTGAACATATAAACTGAAAAAATTAAAAAGTGGTGGTTTTTATATGAGCAGCAAGGAATATAATGTTGCCGTGGCAGGAGTAACAGGTGCGGTAGGGAAGGTATTCTTATCAATACTGGAAGAGAGGAAATTTCCGGTAAAAAATCTCGTTCCCCTTGCTTCTTACAGGTCTAAAGGTAGGAAAATACTTTTTAAAGGTGAAGAACTTGAGGTAAAGGAACTAAGGAAGGACTCTTTTAGCAATGTGGATATAGCCCTTTTTTCGGCAGGTGCTTTAACTTCCAGGCAGTTTGCAAAATTTGCGGTGGATAGTGGTTCCGTAGTAATAGATAACAGCAGTGCATTCAGGATGGAAGAGGATGTACCGCTGATTGTTCCTGAAATAAATAAAGATAAAATAACCGGGCATAATGGTATAATAGCCAATCCTAATTGTTCCACCATTATTATGGTAGTAGCTTTAAAGCCCATTTATGACCTGTCGCCAATAAGGCGCATAGTGGTTTCTACATACCAGTCTGTTTCCGGGGCAGGCGCAAAGGCTATAGCTGAACTTGAGAAACAATCAAGGGATATAATATGTGAGGGTAAAAAGGATATCAAAAGCGAAGTTTTTCCTGTGCAGATAGCCTTTAATGTTATTCCCCATGTGGATGTATTTCTTGATAATGGCTACACAAAGGAAGAAATGAAGATGGTCTATGAAACCCGCAAAATTTTTAACAACGATAATATTAAGATTTCTGCGACCACAGTAAGGGTTCCCGTTTTTACTTCCCATTCTGAGTCTCTGCTTATTGAAACTGAAAAGAAAATAGAGACTGAAGCGGTAAGAGATGCGCTGGCCAGTGGAGAAGGCTTAATTTTAAAGGATGATTTTAAGAATGCGGTATATCCTACTACCGTTGACTCCTCAAACGGGGATTATGTATTTGTTGGAAGAGTAAGAGAGGACATATCTGTAGAAAACGGAATAAGTATGTGGGTAGTAGGGGACCAGCTGAGGAAAGGCGCGGCGCTTAATGCAATACAGATTGCCGAAGTATTAATAAAAAATAACTAGAAAAATAAACAGATTAACATAGTTTTATAATAATATTTATTATAGATGTTTTCACAATTATTATTTCTGTTTTTTCTTTAATATATCAATCTTTTTAATTCTATCCAAAAGTTCTTTTTCAAACCCTCTGTTTGAAGGATTATAATATTTCTTTGACAACAGCCTGTCAGGAAGGTGAACCTGACTGACTATTGCATCAGCGTAGTTATGTGCATATTTATATCCTTTACCATAACCTATATCTTTCATAAGTCCTGTGGGAGCGTTTCGTATATGATAGGGAACGGGGAGTGCCCCAAATTCTTCAACATCGGATTTAACCTTTTTATAAGTTGTATACACCGAGTTACTCTTTGGAGCCAGGGCAAGATAAATCACTGCTTCTATGATGGCCAGATATCCTTCCGGAGGACCGATAAATTCAAAACTCTGCCTGGCTGATATTGTTACATTCAGCGCATTGGGGTCTGCAAGGCCGATGTCTTCAGATGCAAATCTCACCAGTCTTCTTATTATATAAAGCGGGTCCTCACCGCTCTCAAGCATTCTTACTGTCCAGTAAACTGCTGCATCGGAGTCACTGTCACGCAGGCTTTTGTGGACAGCTGAAATGAGGTTGAAATGTTCCTCACCGTTTTTATCATAGAGGAGTGCTTTTTTCTGTATTACGTTTTCAACAAGAGCTTTATCTATTTTTAGTGTTTTGCGACTGTCCCGATTTGAATATGCACTAACGGCCAGTTCAAGTATATTGTAGGCAACTCTTGCATCCCCATCTGAAGATTGACTGATAAAATCAATAGTGTCTTCACTGATTTTTATGGTACATTTTCCCAGACCTCTTTCTCTGTCAGTTATTGCTCTTTTTATTAATGTTTTTATATCTTCAGATGATAACCTGTTAAGCACAAAAATTTTTGTTCTGGAAAGAAGTGCGGAATTAACTTCAAAAGATGGATTTTCAGTTGTGGCTCCAATTAAAATTATGGTTCCCTTTTCAACAAATGGAAGGAAAGCATCCTGCTGGGCCTTGTTGAAGCGGTGAATTTCATCAACAAATAATATGGTTTTTATATTATGTACCTTCTTATTATAACCTGCTATCTCCATGATTTCTTTTATCTGCTTTATTCCAGAGGTAACTGCAGAAAATGATATAAATCTGCTTTTGGTTTTCTCTGCAATGATTCTGGCCAGAGTAGTTTTTCCTGAACCGGGAGGCCCCCAGAATATTATGGAATGTAACCTGTCTTTTTCTATAATTCCGGTTAAAATTTTACCTTTTCCCACCAGATGTTTTTGCCCGACAAATTCATCCAGAGTTAATGGCCTCATCCTGTCGGCAAGTGGTATGCTGGATATGATATCGCCGGTCTCGCCGGTTTTAATCTGCTCAAATAAATTCATAATATAGTATTAAATAATAAATAATCAGGTAAATATTACTCTACACAGGTATATTATTATTATTTTTATTATAAATCAATTTTACTGATGGGTATGAGTATTCAATAAAAATAGAGTTGCAGGTGTAGATTTTACCGGGAAATATGGTTATTGATATATATCAATTCTGGTTCTGGTTTTGACGGTAGAACTACCAGACATTGCTTCCTTTCTAACCGATTATTTGTTAAATAATTACAAAAATTATAGTTAAAAGGGAATATTTTATAAAGTTACTGTTTTTAAATTAATAGTAATTGACATAATTTTTAATATTCTATTAAATGTTATGGGTGTTAGCTTTTAAGATAAATTTATTTATCTTAAAAAAATACTACAGGTAGAAGGATATAATATCTAATGCAGGAAAAAAAATATAAAGTACTGGGGATTGGCAATGCTATAGTTGATATTATGGTTAACGTGGAAGAAGATTTTCTTAAAGGGCTTAATCTCCAGAAAGGTTCTATGAGAATTGTTGATAAATATGAAATAAAAAAGCTCTATTCAGCTGTTAATACAGTAAAAGAAGTATCCGGGGGCTCGGTAGCCAATACTATTGCAGCCCTGTCCTTACTGGGTGACCCGGTGGCATTTATAGGAAAAGTAGGAAATGATGCTCTCGGAGAATCATTTAAAAAGGATTTAAAATGTCTGGGGGTTAATTATTGTACTTTAAATTCCGGTGGCGGGCTGCCCACAGCGTGTTGCATTGTCCTGACCACTCCTGATGCCCAGAGAACCATGAACACCTATCTGGGTATATCGGGCCTGCTGGGTCCCGGAGATATTGATGAAGCCAGTATTTCGCAGTCGGAGATTATTTATCTTGAAGGTTATCTGTGCGACAGCAGGGAAGCCGGGAAAGCATTTAGAAAAGCAATAGGAATAGCCATAAAAACAGGTGGTAAAGTTGCCCTCAGTCTTTCGGACTCTTATTGTGTGGAGCGTCACAGAAATGAATTTTTAAATCTTATTAAAAATTATATAGATATACTTTTTGCAAATGAAGGAGAAATAAAATCATTATTTAAAGTAAAAAGTCTGGAAACTGCGATCCATGAGTGTATAAAAATAAAAAATATAAGTGTAATTACCAGGTCAGAAAAAGGCTCTGTAGTGATATCTGATGGAGAAGTGAGAAAAATACCTGCTCGCATTAACACCGCTGTTATTGATACCACAGGAGCCGGTGATATTTATGCGGCCGGGTTTCTCCATGGTCTTACAAGAGGAAGGGACCCTGAAACCTGCGGGGAGATGGGCAGTATAATTGCATCTGAAATATTGGGCCAGTTTGGCGCACGCCTTGAAATACCTGTAATTGAATTGTTAAGTAAAAAAGGTTTTTTAATTTAAATTTTTTCTAAAAACAAATGATATGTTTAGGAGTATGAAAGGAAAAAAAATGATTGGAATCAAGAAAGCTGACATAGGTATATTTGGAGGTTCGGGGTTTTACTCTTTTTTTAAAAAAGCGGAAGAGTATGAAGTAGATACTCCTTATGGCCCACCGTCGGATAAAGTAGTCATAGGAACCATTGAAGGTAAAAGAGTGGCATTTATGCCCCGTCACGGCAGGAATCATACCATACCTCCCCATAAAATTAATTACCGGGCAAATATTTATGTTATGAAAAAATTAGGCGTAAAACGTATCTTCGGACCATGCGTTGCGGGGAGTCTGCAACCACATGTAAAGCCGGGCCATTTTGTAGTATGTGACCAGTTTGTGGATAGAACAAAAGGAAGAATTGACACTTTTTATGATGGTCCAAAAACAATTCATATGGCGATGGCAGAACCATACTGTCCGGAGTTAAGAAAGATTGTTATAGAAAGTGCAAATGAACTGCAGATTGAATGCCATCCCCGGGGTACAGTGGTTATTATTCAGGGTCCGAGATTCAGTACCAGAGCCGAGAGTAAGTGGTATTCGGCACAGGGCTGGGAGGTTATAAATATGACCCAGTATCCAGAAATGTATCTTGCCAGGGAGCAGGAAATATGTTATGTAAATATATCTCTTATAACTGATTACGACACTGGACTGGAAGGTCATCCTGAAATAGAACCGGTGACAATCGGCGAGGTAGTGAGAGTTTTTAAAGAAAATAATAAAAAAGTAAAAGACCTTATTTCTAAGGCTATATCAAAAATCCCTGACAGAAGGAATTGTATTTGCTCGCATGCATTAAAGGGTGCAGCAATAAATTGAAGATTTACCAGAGTATATAAATTTTTATTCCTGTTTAGATATTCAGGAGAATAGTATAAGAGGAGAAGATTTATGAAAGTAATTGGAGATGTGGAAATTGAAGGGCTAGAAAAATTAAGAAGTGGCAAGGTCAGGGAAATGTTTTCATTTGATGACAGGATTTTAATAGTAACTACGGATAGAATTTCTGCCTTTGACTTTATCCTGCCTTCTTTAATCCCATTTAAAGGCACAGTCTTAAACAGGATATCGGTTTTCTGGTTTAATTATCTTAAAGATATTATAGGGAATCATTTAATTGAGGCAGATGTTAGAAAGTTCCCTAAATTTTTAAAGAAACATAAAGATATTTTAAGTAACCGGTCTGTCATAGTGAAAAGGGTCAAAATTTATCCTATTGAATGTGTGGTTCGGGGGTACATAACAGGCTCAGGCTGGGAGGAATATAAAAAAAGCGGGATGATAGGGGACCTAAAGCTTCCGCAAAATTTATCCAAATGCGAGCGCCTTCCTGAAGTTATATTTACCCCGACTACCAAGGAAATATCGGGACATGATATGGCTCTGACTATAAATAAGGCAAAGAAAATATTTGGTGCTGAAGTGGTAAATTTCCTGAGAGAAAAAAGTATTGAGCTTTATTTGAAAGCTTCTGAGTATGCTATGAGACAGGGTATAATAATTGCGGATACGAAGTTTGAATTTGGAACAATTGATGAGGAAGTAATACTTGCTGATGAAGTTTTAACACCTGATTCATCAAGGTTCTGGCCGCTGGAAGAATATAAAACAGGCAGGGAACAAAAAAGTTTTGATAAACAGTATGTAAGAGACTATCTTTTAAGTACCGAATGGGACAGAAAGTCAACTCCACCTGAACTGCCACCGGAGGTTATAAAAAAGACATCCAAAAAATATATTGATGCTTACGAGAAAATAACAGGTGAAAAGTTTAAAATATAGAGTTGACTCTTTTCAATCTGGTTAAAATGAACTATTGTTCTACATTATTTATTTTATAATAATATAAAATTAATCCATACAGGAACCAAAATAAACTTTGCCCTGAAGCATGGGTACATCTTTTGAAGAAAACCAGAACTCACCTTCCACCACGGGGTCAATCTGTATCACATAGGTTCCTTTATTAGTTATGTCATTTATTAATATCTCTACTGTGGCACTCTCGCCGGGCTCTAGATTATCAGTAAGAACGGTTCTTGTTGTCCGGTCATAATCTGAATAATCAACATCCTGGCCATAATAGTGATAGCCAATTCTTACCATGTTCTGGCCGCTTTTTCTCCAGGCAAAATCAGAGGTATTGGTAATTTCAATTTTTATATAGTTATCAGTATCTGTGCATAAAAATGAGGGTATGTAACCGTTTATTTCAGCACCGATCTGAGCGTTTTCGTAATCCACAGGTTCAACAAATTCCTCCAATTCTGCGACCTCTTCTTCGGAAATGCCTGTTTCTTCTGTGATATCTGAGTCCACATCTATTTTTTCTGCTGGCGCCGGCGTACAGGAGATAAAAATAAAAGTTAGAAAAATTGATGTTATGCTTACAGCAAATAGTTTAATTCTGGAAATTTTATGTTTCATGTTCTTTTTCCTCACTTTTTTATTAATTTTTTTAGATACCTTTCAGTAATTTGATAAATAATTATAATTTAAATCTTTTATTTTTTGAATAAAAGAAACAAAATATATATAATGATTATTGATTATTTTTATAATTAGCAGAAGAGGACGATATGACATCATTAGAAATAGTAGGCCTGGTTGCGATAATTTTGATTTCAGTTTTTGCATTAATCGGCATAATCATTGCCATACCTTTATTTAAGCTGATAAATAAAATAAAATTTATGGCCGGGAAATTAAACGATAATATTATTCCAGTGGCAGAGAAACTTAATGATACTGTCACTAATTTAAACACTGAAGTCAGTTCGATTACTGACCTGACCCAGAGCATAGGCTCGATAGTGGAACAGCTTGAAAAAATTATACGGCTGGGGAGATTCCTGATAACCAGTCCTGTAATTAAGATAATCAGTACTTCAGCGGGAATTATAAGCAGTTTAATAGAAAAGAATGATGACGAGTCTAAAAACAAGGAGGAAAATGATGAATGAAGAAAAAAATGAGGAAACAGGAAAAAATTATTTTACCGGGATATTGACATCACTTGTAGTGGGACTTTCTGCAGGTTTTATACTGGGTATTTTATTTGCTCCTAAATCAGGAAAAGAGACCAGGAAGGAAATAAAAGAAAAAAGCGAGGAAGTAATAAGTAAAGGTAAAGAAGAACTGGGTAAAGTTACAGATAAAACAAAAGAGTATATGGACAGGAGTAAAGTTAAACTTGCTGAATTAAAAAGCAGGAGTGAAGACTTTATAGAGAAGAGCAGGGGAAAAATAACTGATATATCCAGAGCTACAGGTTCCGGAGTTAAAGAAGCCGGTGATAAAGTAAAAAAAGTAATCAAAAAAGGGAAGGCTAAAGCAAAAAAAGTAGAAGAGGATTTGTCCTAGATAGGAAAAATGGTTTATATTGATTGATGAGAAGACTGCCAGGAAAGTTTTAAATATATTGCTTAAGAATGGTGCCGATTTTTCAGAAATTTTTATTCAAAAGAGAGCTGTAAACAATTTAAGGTTAGAAGACAGTAAAATTGAAAATTCTACCAGCGGGTATGAGCTGGGGTGTGGACTGAGATTATGGGCTGGAGAAAGTACCTTCTACGCTTATGTAGATTCAATAAAGAACGATAAGCTGGTTAATGCAGCGAAGGTATTGAGCTCTGTAGTTAATGGAAGCAGCTCAATAAAAGTTTTAGACCTCACCGGGACCAGCAGCTCTTATGATATAAAAATAAAAAAACTTCCTTCCCAAATTAATACCGGCGGAAAAAAAAATATTCTAAAGCTTGTTGATAGGAGTTCAAGAGATTTTAATTCGGCAGTAATACAGGTTACATCTCTTCTTTCTGACCTGGAAGAAGAAATATTTATAGCAAATTCGTATGGAGCTTTTTCTTACGAGAAAGTGGTAAAAACATTTCTGGCTGTAAATGTAGTGGCCAGGAGAGGAAATAATGCAAGAACAGGCTATAAATCACTGGCCCGGACAAAAGGCTATGAAGTATTTGAGGAAAAAGATCCGGTTAATCTGGCTGAAGAAGCTTCCAAAATCGCTGTTACAATGCTAGATGCCGTTAGTGCTCCGACGGGGGAACTTCCTCTGGTAATAGGCCCTGCTTTTGGGGGCGTAATTTTTCATGAAGCATGCGGCCATGGGCTGGAAGCAGATGCAATTTTAAAGGATGCTTCGGTGTTTAAAGGCAAAATAGGAAAAAAAATTGCAAGTAAATTAGTAACTGCTGTTGATGATTCCACCATTAAATACAGGTGGGGCTCATATAAATTTGATGGGGAAGGGTTTCCTTCACATAAAACGGTACTGATAAAAGAAGGGATTCTACAAAATTATATTTGCGACCTGAAGACTTCTAAAAAGATGGGAGTGGAGCAAACCGGAAATGGTAGAAGGCAATCGTTTAGAAATATACCCATCCCGAGAATGACCAATACTTATATAGATAACGGAAATGAAAAACCCGAATCAATCTTAAGGTCTGTAAGTAAAGGTATCTATGCAAAAGAATTTGCCGGAGGGCAGGTTGATCCAGCAACGGGAGATTTTGTATTTGGAATAAGTGAGGGGTACCTGATAGAAAATGGTAAAATAAGTTTTCCGATAAAAGATGCGATTTTAATTGGAAATGGACCGGATATCTTAAATAAAATAGAGGCGGTAGGAAACAATCTGGATTACGCACCGGGGTTTTGTGGAAAAAATGGTCAGACAGTTTCAAATGAAGTAGGCCAGCCAACTATAAAGGTAAGTAAAATTACTGTGGGGGGAACAAAGAGCGGAAATGGATAATAATAGATATAAAATACGGGGGAACAGACTTCTTAATATCAGTAAAAATGCTGCTGCCAGGATAAAGAAGTATGATGTGGACGAGTTTGAGATTTTTACTGCAAGCTCTGTTGAAAATGAATTGGGAATTTTCAAACAGAAAGTAGAAACATTAACATTTTCAGATTCAATCGGAATTGGAATAAGGGTTTTTAGGGATAAATCAATCGGGTATGCGTATACTACTGTTCTTGAGGATGACAGTATAGAGGAGTGTATCAGAAGGGCTGTTTCTAATAGCAAAGTTACCGGAAGGCAAAAATATAATTATCTGCCCGTGGAAGAAGAGTTTAATATTAAAAAAAAGCTTATAAGCGATGAGTTATTATTTAGTGAGAATTTGGTTGATTATAGTATGGAAGATAAGGTTGCTCTTACGCAGGAACTGGAGAGCCTTACCAGAAGTAAAGATAAAAGGATTACAGATATAGAAAATGTTATATATGAAGACAGCATTTATGAAATGGCCATACTGAACTCGGCTGGTTTTTGTGATAAATACAGGACAACAAGTTGCATGGTTTATATAAATGCAATTTCAAAGGAAGGCAAAGACACTTCTACGGGTGATTTTTTTGGATGCGGCCGCTCACCTTCTGATATTAATATTAACGAAGTTGCAGAAAGAGCGGCAGAGAGGTCTGTTGCAATCCTGGGAGGGAAAAAAATTAAATCAAATATAGTAGATATTCTCATGGACCCGGCTGTTTCTGCGCAGTTTCTGGGTGTAGTAGCTGATAGTGTTAAAGCAGATTCGGTACAGAAAAAGAAGTCAGTATTTGAAGGAAAGATAAGGGAAAAGATATTTTCTATTGACCTGAATATATTTGACGACGGAACATTACCCGATGGGCTTTCCTCCATGCCGTTTGATGGTGAGGGTGTTATGAAGGGGAGAACCGGTGTATTTGAAAAGGGATATCTTAAAACTTATCTTTACAATACATTTACTGCAAGGAAAGATAAAACTTTATCAACAGGTAATGCGGCGAGAGCTTCATACCGCTCCACGCCGGAGGTAGGTATTTCCAACTTTTATATGGAGCCGTCCAGCATCAGTTTTGATAAACTTCTAAAGCATATGGGAAATGGATTTTACGTAATTGATATAATAGGGTTGCATTCAGGAGTAAATCCTGTTTCCGGCCAGATCAGTGTAGGGGCTAAAGGGTTGTGGATAGAAAATGGCAGGCCTGCATATCCGGTTAAAGAAGTAACTATAGCTACCGATATCTTAAATTTTTGTAAAAGCATAAAGGAGATAGGAAGCGACATTAGATTTATACCCGGCGGTGGTTATGTCGGCTGTCCCTCACTTCTGGTAAGCAGTGTTGCTATAAGCGGAAAGTAAGCCTGAATTTTTAATTTATTTAACCGGCTATTATAAATTTTACATACCCGACCGTCTGGCAGATTATGGTTACTATAATTCCTGCAATAAGTATCCCGATTATTATATGAAGAAGTGCTTTTTTGGGGGATATGCCAAAAACAAAAGCAATCAATGCTCCTGTCCAGCAGCCGGTTACGGGGAGCGGTATTCCCACAAAAGCTATCAGAGCAAAACCTTCATATTTTTCAAATCTTTTCGAATGACGCCTGCGGGTATGATTAAAAAGCCAGGTAAAAAACCTTCTGGCAAGACTGCTTCTATTCATAAGAAATGCTGATACGGGTTCAAAAATCCATAATATGGCAATCGCAGGAACTATGTTTCCCAGTACTGATATTATGTAAGTTTCAAAGATGTTCATTCCGTATTTTGAAAGAGCAATGGGAATTGATGCCCGCAGCTCGCCAATAGGAGTCATTGCTGTGAGAAAAGTTGCAATTCTTGGTGATATAAATTCAAGAAAGCCCGATGAATCCATATTATTTTTTTATTTTTATTTAATTTATGCTATATTTTTAAAATTAGTTGATAATTATCAAAAATAATTTTAACCATTATATAAGTTGAATATAATACAGTCAATTATTTTAGGTCTGATTCAGGGAGCCACGGAATTTTTGCCCGTAAGTAGTTCGGGTCATCTGGTTATCTTTCCTTATTTTTTTAGCTGGGATTATGTTCCGTTATATTTTACAGTAGTGGTTCATTTTGCGACGCTTGCTTCCGTGGTAACAATTTTTTACAGGGACATCTTTAAAATAGTGAAAGAAGTTATTCAGGGTATTTTTATAAGAAATAAAAGAAATTCATATAATTTTAAGATTGGTATATTATTAATAGTCGCAAGTATCCCGGCAGCAATAGCGGGGGTTTTACTTGATGATTATGTTGAAAATTTGTTTTCGAAGCCTCTTGCAGCATCAGGTTTTTTACTTATTACGGCATTGTTTCTATGGCTCGGTGAATTTAGGGGAAAAGAGATTGAAGCAAAAATATCAGGAGAACAGGATACAGGTAAGGGTAAGAATATTTTAAAAGGAAAGGAAGACACAGAGGGCGGCTCTCCTGTTGCTAAAATTGATATTAAAGAAAATGGTACCGGGCGGATAAAATTTAATTTTCCAATAGCCTTAATAACAGGCGTAGGCCAGGCTTTAGCTATATTACCCGGAATTTCAAGGTCAGGGGCCACGATATCTTTTGCGCGATTTTTTGGGATAAGAAGAGAAGAGGCGGTAAGATTTTCGTTCTTACTTTCGGTACCAATTATTTTTGGTTCATTTCTATTTGAATTATGGAACTCGTCAGATATAATTTTTAAGAGTGACCCGGATATTATCCATAACCTGGCAGCCGGTTTTATTTCTTCTTATATAGCAGGGTTATTTGCAGTAAAATTTATTGTTTATCTGGCAGGAAAGAGAAATTTAAATGTTTTTGCGATATACTGTATCTGTCTTGCACTGGCTGTTCTTACTTTTTATGTAATAAATAAGTTTATATAAAGGAGAGTGAATATTTAATATATGAAAGGGGTTATACTGGCAGGTGGGCTGGGAACTCGCCTTATGCCATGTACTAAAGTTACAAATAAGCATTTATTGCCGGTTTATGATAAACCAATGATTTATTACCCTCTCAGGACTATGGTGAATGCGGGAGTAAAGGATATAATGATTGTCACAGGTGGAAACTATGCCGGCGATTTTTTAAGGCTTCTTGGTAACGGGCGTGAATTCGGGCTCAAGGATATAAGTTATACTTACCAGGAAGGAGAAGGTGGAATAGCCGATGCACTTAAGCTTGCTGAGAATTTTATTGATAATGATAAAGTAATAGTAATGCTCGGTGACAATATAATCGAAGATGATATAACGGATTCGATTAAGGAATTTGAGAAACAAAAAGAGGGTGCAAAAATATTCTTAAAACAGGTTAATGACCCGGAAAGATTTGGAGTGGCTGAAATTAATGATAGCAGGGTAATAAATATTGAGGAGAAACCCGGGAAGCCGAAGAGCAATTATGCTGTTACCGGTCTTTATATGTATGACAGCAATGTGTTTAAAATAATTGAAAATCTTAAGCCTTCAGATAGAGGTGAGCTTGAAATAACGGATGTCAATAATGAATATATCAAAAGAGGCATCATGGCATATTCAATTCTTAATGGCTGGTGGAGTGATGCCGGAACATTTGAGTCGCTGTACAGGGCGAGCCATCTTGTCAGGGAAGCGTTAAAGAGTAAAAGGCTGCCATCATTCAGATAGCATATGACAGGAGCCGGTATTATTCTGTAAGAAAAAATATTAATATTTTACTATTCTGGTTGAATTGCAGTAAAAACATCTTAATACACGATGGGAGCTTTTCCAGCTATTATCCGATACTAAAAAGGCCCATGTGAGAGAATCTTTATCATCTTTACTGTCAGTATTTTGATATATCAGTGCGTTGCCTTCTTCTTTTACTGTGCCGATGAACTTAAAAGTGTTACCACATTCCAGACATTTATACATTTCTCCCCCTCCGAAGTGATTTAAAAATTAATCTTTAGTTTTTATAGGTTATTATAGTATATTATCAGATAAAAACAATAAATTATCAATACAATTTAAATAAATTTTTTATAAAAGTGTTATAAAATTATAAATGTAGTACTGTGGTTTTGCCTGCATAAAATCAATAAGAATATATTTGACTAAAAAAAATACCTCTGATAATATCTTTTAATAATTATTATTAGTTTTTTAAATGCCATGCAAATGAGAATTGAAAAACAAAAAGTCAGGGTAAAGATTAAAACGGAATCCACCATAGTAAAAGGTACGGTCTACACACTGGTTGACGGAAGGTTGAGTGATTATATAACATCTCAGAAGAATAAGTTCATACCGGTAGCTGATGCAGAAGTATACTATATAGATGGTACCGGGGAAATCATGGATGAAAATAAAGCCAGAAGAGAAATTGTTTTTATAAATGTGGAGAAGATTGAGATGATAGAGTATTTATGATTCCAGCAATGTATTCCGTGCAATGTATTTGTAAGTATATTCTAGGTTAAAAAAAATAATAGCAAAATAATAGTAATTTTAGAAAGGTGGAGTAATGTCTGAACTTGTTCATCAATTTACCGAATCAAACTTTATCAATGAAGTAATTAATTCGGATGTACCGGTTCTGGTGGATTTTTGGGCTGTATGGTGTGGACCCTGCAGGTTGATAGAACCCGAACTTGAAAAATTAGCATTAGAAAAAGGAAATGAATTGAAAATCGGAAGGCTCAATGTAGATGATAATAGATATATAGCAATAAGATATGGCATAAACAATATCCCTACATTATTATTGTTTAAAGACGGAAAACTTGTCAAGACACTTATAGGCGCTATGCCCAAAGATAGAATATTGAGTGAAATTTCACCATTCTTATAAATTAATGAAAAGGGTTTTTATAGGCACGTCAGGGTACAGTTATGATGATTGGAATATTAATTTTTACCCCCCTGAACTTGATAAAAAAGAACAGTTAAGATATTACAGCAGGTTTTTTGATACAGTGGAAATAAATTTTACCTACTATACTCTCCCGTATCCCCATATATTTAAAAAAATGTCTGAGAAGGTGGGTCAGGATTTTATTTTTTCGGTAAAAGCTCATAGTAGCGTGACCCATACCAGGGATTTGAAAATTGAAGGTATCAAACAGTTTATTATTTCTCTTCAGCCCTTTATTGAGAAAAACAGAATGGGCTCTGTACTCCTTCAGTTTCCCTGGGCCTTTAAATTCAGCAAAGAAAATTTGAAGTATTTAAATCGACTCAGGGAAGATTTCGGTGAACTGGAGCTCAGCGTGGAATTCAGAAATATTAGCTGGTTAAGAAAGGAAACAATAGAATATCTAAAAGATTTAAATATAGGTTTTTGTAATGTAGATGAGCCCGGGCTTAAAGGTTTACTTCCACCTACGAGTATTATAACCAGTGATACTGGTTATATAAGGTTTCATGGAAGGAATGAAATTAGCTGGTGGAGACCGAAATACTCTTATCAGAGGTATGACTATCTTTATAGCAGAGAAGAGCTGACGGAATGGGTGCCCAGAATAAAAAAAGTGGCGGAAGGCACAAAAAAAACCTGCATATATTTTAATAATCATTACAGAGCGCAGGCTGTAAGGTCTGCAAAAATCCTCCAGGAACTTATTGATAACAGTGATATTTCTACTTCACAAAATTAAACTAATTATATAAAATCTATTAAACAGTTTCAGGGATTTAATTTATTAATTTGATAATAAGGGTAAAAGGTATGTTTAAAAAAGTTAACAGCAATGTAGATCTGGTAAAACTGGAAAAAAAAATTCTAAAGTTCTGGAAAGAAAATAATATTTTTGAAAAAACCCTGAAAAAAAATGAATGTAAAGAAAAATTTGTATTCTACGAAGGGCCACCTACTGCCAATGGAGCACCCGGTGTTCATCATGTCCTTTCACGTGTTTATAAAGACATTTTTCCCAGATATAAAACCATGAAGGGTTATTATGTGCCGAGAAAAGCAGGGTGGGATACGCACGGGCTTCCTGTAGAAATAGAAGTTGAAAAAGAGTTAAACATTAACTCAAAAAAAGAAATAGAAGAAATTGGCATAGAGAAATTTAATAATCTGTGCAGACAGAATGTTATGGAATATGAAGGGGAATGGGAAAAACTTACCGAACGCATAGGGTTCTGGCTGGATATGGATAATGCTTATCTGACCTATAAGAATGATTATATTGAAACTGTATGGTGGATATTGAAAAAAATATGGGAGAACAACTTATTGTACCGGGACTATAAAATTGTTCCTTACTGTCCCAGGTGCGGGACTGCACTTTCATCCCATGAGATAGCCCAGGGATATAAAGAAGTAGAAGATCTCTCTATAATGGTAAAATTCCCCTTTGACGGAAAAGATAATACATATTTTCTTGTATGGACCACAACTCCATGGACTTTAATATCAAACGTGGCTGCAGCAGTAAACAGGGAATCTGATTATGCAGAGGTCAATTTTAAGGGCGAAAATTTAATACTGGCAGAGAGTTTACTGCAGGAAGTTCTAGGGGAAGGTTCAGGATATAATGTTAATTCCACTTTTAAGGGCAGTGAAATTATTTTCTCAAAGTATACACCTGTTTATGATTATGCCGGTGGTAACAGCAATGCTTTTAAAATTATTGCAGGGGATTTTGTATCCATTGAAGAAGGTACAGGAATTGTTCATATTGCCCCTGCCTTTGGGGAGGATGATATGAACGCCGGGAGGGAAAATAATCTGCCTGTTGTACAGATGGTGGATGAAGGAGGCAGGTTTAAAAAAGAGGTAAGAAAATTTGCCGGCTTAAATGCTGAAGAGGCAAATTCTAAAATAATTGAAGATCTAAAAGAAAGAAAATTGCTTTTTGATATTAAAAAAATCAGGCACTCGTATCCTTTTTGCTGGAGGTGTGATAGCAGGTTAATGTACTATGCAAAAAAGAGCTGGTACATAAAAACTTCCGGGATAAAGGATGAGCTTTTAAAATCTAATGAAGAAATAAGCTGGTATCCCGGGCATATAAAATATGGAAGGTTCGGGAAGTGGCTTGAAAATAATATTGACTGGGCTCTTACCAGAGAAAGATACTGGGGTACGCCACTTCCTGTATGGATGGATGAAGATGGCCATAAAATTTGCATAGGAAGCATAGAGGAACTAAAAGAGAAGGCAGTTAACCTGCCCGAAAATCTGGACCTGCACAGGCCTTATGTGGATAATATCATAATAAAATGTCCTGTATGTGGCAAAGATATGAAAAGAGTGCCCGAAGTAATAGATGTGTGGTTTGATTCCGGGTCAATGCCTTATGCTCAGTATCATTATCCTTTTGAAAATGAAGAGTTATTTAAGGAAAGTTTTCCTGCAGATTTTATCTGCGAAGCAATTGACCAGACCAGGGGATGGTTTTATACTCTTCTTGCCATTTCCACATTACTTTTTAAAAAATCCTGTTACAAAAATGTACTGTGTCTTGGTCTGATAAATGATGAAAAAGGACAAAAAATGTCCAAATCAAGGGGAAATGTTATAAACCCCTGGGATATTTTAAATAAACAGGGAGCAGATGCCCTGAGATGGTATTTCTTTACAGGGGTATCCCCGTGGCTGCCAAAAAACTTTTCAATGAGAGCAGTTGATGAGGTGATAAGGAAATTTATGCTTACCCTCTGGAACACTTATACTTTTTTTGTAATTTATGCCAATATAGATAATTTTAATCCTTACAATTACGAGCTTGAAGTAAAGGACAGATTTGAACTTGACCGGTGGATACTATCGGAGCTCAACCGGACTATAAAAAAAGTTAATGATTTAATGGATAATTTTAATGTTACTGAAAGCGGGAGGGAAATTCAAAATTTTGTTGATACTCTTTCAAACTGGTATGTAAGGAGAAGTAGGAGAAGATTCTGGAAAAGTGAAGAAGACAGGGATAAAATAAGCGCCTATAAAACTCTTTATGAATGCCTGGTAAATGTTTCTATTTTATGTGCTCCTTTTATACCATTCATGAGTGAAGAAATTTACAAGAACCTTGCAGGAAGTCCGGGGAAAGGTGAGGAGAGTGTGCACCTGGAAAATTACCCCGAGGCTGATGAAAGCGTTATAGATAAGGACCTTAGTTTTAAAATGGATACGGCACGAAAAGTGGTCAATCTTGGCAGGGCGATAAGAAATAAGGTAAATATTAAAGTCAGACAGCCAGTTGAGAAGGTGCTTGTATATTTTGAAAAAGATGACAGGAAGAAGGAAGCTATTAATTATTTTAAGGATATTATTACCAGTGAGCTTAATGTCAGGGATATTGAGTTTGTAGGGGATATAAATGAACTGGTTTCTTATAATATAAAGCCAAATCTCCCGTTGCTGGGCAGAAAGTATGGTAGTATGGTTAATTCGATAAAGGAGTCGTTATTTTCTGAAAATCCAGTGAATACTGCACTAAGGGTTAAAAATAATAAAAATATTAATTTAATGATTGGTGGAAAGCAAATAGAAATATTGTCTGAAGAGGTAATTGTTGAGATAAAGAATAAAGAAGGTTTCGGCGTGGAGAGCGATGGTGTATTTAATGTGGGTCTTCCTACCATGATATCGGAGGATTTACTGGAAGAAGGGTTTTGCAGGGAACTGGTCCATCAGATACAGAATTTAAGAAAGGAAGCAGGTTTCCAGATAGAAAATATCATAGAACTTGCTCTGGGGCCTGGTATAAAAGAAAGTATATTGGAGAAATATAGAAATTATATAATGAAGGAAACCCTGAGCAAATCAATGGGTTCTGATTTTAAGGAAGATATGTTTGTAAAAAAAGTAAATGTGAATGGTAAACAGGTAAAAATTGGCCTGAGGGTTGTGGGAAGTATAAGTTAAAATGAATAGAATAACAAGAAGAAATATTTTTATGAATTTATATTTTATAATCACCGGTATTTGTATAATGGTAATTGACCAGGTAACTAAATACCTTGTAATCCAGAAACTTCCGGTTAATAGCTCAATAGAAATAATAAAAGGTTTTTTTTATATAACCCATATAAATAATACCGGTGCAGCTTTTGGGTTGTTTCAGGGGTATACAAAAGTTCTGACTGTAATATCGATTATAGCTATTTTTTTAATAGTTCTTTTAAAAACTATACTCAAGATTAATTCTGTTTTCTACAATATATCACTGGGTTTTATTCTGGGAGGTGCGCTGGGCAACCTTGTTGATAGATATTTCGCCGGTAAAGTTACTGATTTTTTTAATTTTACTTTTTTTGGGGCGGTGTTTAATGTCGCTGACCTATTTATTAATATAGGCTTTTGTTTTACTATAATAATAATACTTAAAGAATATTTCGTGAAAAGAAGATTAAGAGGAGTTGAGTAAGAAAGACGAAAGTGTTTTAAGTTTTATAGTAGATACCGGAAGTGAGGGCCAGAGGATTGATAAATTTTTAACTTCTAGAATAAAAGATGTCTCAAGAAGCTACATTCAGAATATAATAAGCAAAGAGAAGGTGAGAGTAAATAGCAAATCTGTAAGTAAGCACTACAGAGTTATTGAAAATGATGCAATTGTGATAGATTTTTCTGAAGAGAAGCAGTCTGATGCTTTGATAGAGGCACAAAAGATAAATCTTAAGGTAGTATATGAAGATGAGTATCTTCTTGTTATATCCAAAGAGCCGGGAATGATAACACATCCTGTTCCGGGTTTAAATAAAGATACGGTTGTTAACGCACTGCTTTACCATTACGAAAAATTATCAGACCTTTCTGGCAGAAGTAGGGCGGGAATTGTTCATAGGCTTGATAAGAATACTTCGGGGCTGCTTATAATAGCAAAAGATAACCATACTCACAGAATATTATCGGAGAAATTCAAAAACAGGCAGGTAAAAAAAACTTATATTGCGCTGGTATGGGGTAAGTTCTCGGAGAAAAAGGGTGAGATTATTCTTCCAATAGGCCGCTCCAGAATGGATAGAAAAAAAATGAGTATATCAATTGACAGAGGAAGGGATGCAGTAACCGGGTTTGAGGCTGCAGAAGAATTCAAGAGTTCTACATTATTAAATGTATTTCCAAAAACGGGCAGGACACATCAAATAAGGGTACACTTAAGTTATATCGGGCACCCTGTGATAGGGGATGATTTATACGGGAACAGTGGTTCAAGGAGCCTGGCAAATGAACTGGGACTGGACAGGCAATTTTTACATTCGTGCAGGCTGGAATTGCGTCATCCTGTGACAGGAGAGAAGATGGTAATTGAAGATAAATTGTCCAATGATCTGCTTGGGTGCCTTAAGGTTCTGAGGAGGAGATACAATATGAATAAATGATAAATTATTTTAAGTTTTTATATTTTTACGTTATTTTTCAAGAAAAGGAGATAATAAAATTGGCAAATATAAGAAGAATAGTACTGGATGTACTGAAACCTCATTCACCTGGCATGGTAGAACTTTCAATCAAACTTGCTGACCTTCCGGGAGTGTATGGAGTTGATATATCATTGATTGAAATGGACAAGAAAGTTGAGAATGTTAAAATAACCTGTGAAGGTGATTCAATAGACTATGACAGAGTAGAAAAGATTATAAAACAGAACGGTGCTTCTATCCATAGCCTGGATAAAATATCAGTAGGAACGAGCCTGATTGAGGAAGTTACCACCCATCAGGATTAGGTTGACCTTATTTCCTGTCTCATAAATATAATATATGATATGGCAAAGCAAATAATTGCCAGTGCTACAATAACAACCAGCTGGGGCCATACCTGTAAAAGGCTCTGTCCAAGAGAAAGCGGGTTAAGCTTCATCTCGCCTGATTGTAGCATGCTGTATGACTGCAGGTAGCTAACGGAATTAAATAATATATTTCCTCCTAAAGGGATAAGTATCACCATGATAGATTCGCTGAATAAAGTAGCCGGTGATATTTTTGAGATAGCATTTTCAATGTTATAATTTCTTGCTATTTCAGAAAAAGAAGAGCTATCTGTTACCGGGGCCATTGAATTTGCTACAGCATTGGCTATTATAGGAAGGAAAAACATAAGAAATATCCATATCGCAATTGCAGTTAATATTGATGCTGCTGTTTTTTCCATAATTACAGAAAACAGTATAGAAAGCCCCATCCAGAATCCACCATAAAAAATACAGATAAATATAAAGAAAAATATTCTTAAGATTTCTTCAGTGTTAGGCGGGACCCCTATGGAAAAGAGTCCTATGCCCGAGATAATAAATACTATACTGGCAATTATTATACCGAGAGTGGTGACACCGGCTAAAAATTTACCATTTATAAGGCTGTCCCTGTAGATTGGCTGGGAAAGGATTCTGCTTAAATTGCCACTGTTTCTTTCACTATTTATAGCATCAAAGCCAAATATTATGCCGATTATGGGTATAAAAAAGCTAATGAATGTTATAAACGAGGGAAGCACATCGCCTCCTGTAGTAAACAGATAAAGAAAAACATGTTCATCCAGCGAACCCGCTGCCTCTCTTATGTTGGTGAGAGCCACATAAGTTGATGACAGACCTGCAATATAAATTAATGATAGAAGAATTAAAAATTTATTGCTGCTAAAGTGATCGGAAAGTTCTTTCCTGTATATAGTTAAAATGCTTCTCATTTTACTCCTCTTTAAAGTATTTTAGATAGATTTCTTCCAGTGCGTCCTGTTTTATATCCATTCTGGTTAACAATGTACCTTCACCTGAAATGATTCTTGATATATCCTGCCTTATATCTTTATCGCATACGACCTTAAGCTGGTTATCGGTACGGGTTACACTTACTACTCCGTCCAGTTTGTTTAGCTTCTCAATTATTTCGTCTGTTACTTTTTCAAGTTCCAGTTCTATTCTGTATTTTCCACCACCAAATAATTGTCTCCCGAGACTCTCAACACTTCCCTGGTTGATTAATTTCCCCTTGGATAATATACCCACCTGTGAGCATACCCTCTGTACAAGATTTAGCTGGTGTGATGATAGGAGAAATGTAATATTTTTCCGGGTATTAAGGTCAAGTATGGTCTGGAGAATTTGATTTGCCACTTTAACATCAAGGCCTTCAGTTGGCTCATCAAAAATTATCAGCCGGGGGTCTTTTATAAGAACATCGGCAATTCCCAGTCTTTGTTTCATTCCTTTTGAAAATGTTCTGACCGGCTGGTTTTTATTTTTAGAGAGGCTTACCATTTCCAGAGCTTCATCAATTTTTTTGGGGATTTCCCTGTAGGGAATATTATTAAGTTCTGCAGTATAGAAAAGATTGCCTATGGCACTCATATCTTCATAAAAGCCTACTTTTTCAGGTAAGTACCCTGTTATCCTCTTAACTTTAAGAGGTTCTCTGGTTGAATTGAAGCCACCGATATTGATACTTCCCGATGTTGGTTCCGTAAGTCCGAGCATCATAAGGATAATGGTAGATTTCCCGGCGCCATTGGGGCCCAGGAGTCCAAATATTTCTCCTTTTTTAATACTTATATTTAAATTATCCACTGCCAGGTGCCGGTCATACTTTTTGGATAAATTTTTAGAAATTATTAAATTATTATTATCATTCATATTTTATCTTCTTCCCAATCTTGTAAAGATTATGGCAACGCCGACTATAACTATAACAATGATTCCTATGCCTACAATGCCCCAGATAGTAGAAGTTTCCACAGTAACCCTTAATTCAATTTCGTCGTTACTATTTTCGCTGGAAGCTTTGAAAGTTAATATATAATCGCCTGCAATAGTTTTTTCAGGAGGATTTATAACTACATCAATCTCCTTTTCTTCTCCGGCTTCTATTATATCAATTTCTTTATTATCAAAATCAACCTGCCAGCCCTCGGGTTCTGTTGAAGTTAAACTTATATTCTCTACAGATGTAGAGCTGTTATTGGCCAGGACCAGTTTATAATGATTATCTTTACCGGAAGTAATGTCGGTACTCAATCTCCCGGTTTTCGTGGTAAGGCTTATTTCATAAGTTGCAGTTATTACTGCTGTGAATTCCATGGATTCTTCCAGAGGGTCTCCCTCGATAGCAGACTTAAAAGTAACTGTAAAGTTATATTCTCCGGGTTCCTGCGATGTTCTTGGTGCTGCGACAAGTTTAAGGCTTTCCGTACTGCCTGATTCCAGATTAATGGTGCGGGCTTCTGTGGTTCCTTTTGCCACTGCTGCAATCCAGCCTGTCGGGTAGTCAACTGTTATGTCAAAGGGCTTTGTTTTCGTATTTTCATCAAGGCCAAAGGGTTCGTCGCCGGCCTTATAAATTACAGTGAAATCAAAATTAAATGTTTCTCCTTCTTCGGCCTGTATTTTAGGAAGGGTAGTTTCAAAAGACAATTCTTCCGGTTCGGGCTCGGGAATAAATTCTTCTTCTGATGTTTCTTCTTCCTGTGCAAGTAATGCAGCGGGCATAATTGCAATAATTGATAATGCAAGAGTCAAAATAATAAAAAATACCGGTAACTTTCTTTTTATAATTTCCAATTTATACCTCTCCTTTGATATACTTTGTTAAATTGCTTAAAATTTTTATGCGTTTTTTAAGTAATACAGCTAACCCGAAATTATTACCCGAAGCTAAATGAAAATTCTAATAATTTTAATGGTAGTTGTCAAGAAGAAGTAAGTATTTGGAAGTAAAGATTGTATATCTTATTCTATGTCTCAAATCCAATTTTATAAAGGCGTGAGGAAGCATTATATTTTCTTATATTTCTGTTGTCCGGAATGTATGTCTATTGTAAATAGTAAAAGGAGGTAATAAAATAAGAAAGAGATTTTAATTTAATTTTATTTTTTTATAAATTTTTCTTAATATTTTTAAGCGGGCGTTTAAATTCAGGAATTTGTTTTGACTGTGGTATTTATCCGGGTTAAAATTTACCGGACGTAACATTAAAATATGTCAGGTTTTAATGGTGTTATATTATGGAACTGGAAGAAAAAATCAAAAAAGTTATACAGGATACGGAAATTATAAGGCACCCCGATAAAATGCTTGCCTCATTTGATTCTACGACTATACATTATTATATGCTAACAACTCCTATGTATCTTGAGTTTGAGGGAAGGAGTTCCGTTGCTGAAACAGTGATCAGGGAAGGAAGAATAGTATGGCAGAGGCCAAAGGTTATAACGCCTTCATATATGCTGAGAGTGGAAGGATTTAGCGGAGAAGCCAGGAAGGCCTTTGAGATACTTGCTGAAGAGGATGCCGACCTGGCTATGATTCTGTATGGTTTGAGAATGAGCCGTGACTTTGAAAAAATGGAGATAGTTTCTAATTCAATTGCTTCAGTGGCCAGAAATATAACCGGTGACATTGAAAGGAAAAAAGATTCTTACAGTGCAGTTATTAAGGGAGTGGATGAATTCTGGGATGTTTCGCTTTCTAAATTTATTCAGGAAATCGTTAATAAAAGTGCTTATTACTCTCAGTTACCGGACCTGTTGCGGAATAGTACAGTAAGGGTTGGCAACGAAGGATTTCCTGTTATTACCCGTGACAGAATGGGATATCCGATTATAGCCAGAAATGAGATAGAAATTCTTTTTAAATTATTCGAAAAAGGAGAAATTGAGCCGATTGAACTGAAGCAGGAGCTGGACAGATGGGGATTGTTTGAACAGTACCAGGACAGGTTTTTTAAATATTTTAGAAAAAGAAAAAAAAGGTAAATATCAGGATACTGTAAGTATTTCAGCAGGCTCAAGGAGCGATATTCCCGCATCTTTTCCTATAATTTCAACTTTTATAATTTTTTGTGGTTTTTTCAAATCTATTTTTTCACGATTGACCACATCGGTAAGCTTCACAATAAGTTCCTGAAAGCTCATCTTGTCATAATGCCTTTTCTCCAGGTCCATCATCCATTTCTCTTCTTTTTTTATTTTTGGGACAAGTGATTTTATTGCTTTTTGCATTTCGGTTACACTGGACCTGACCCACTTATCTACAGGAATATAACGGCATGTTCTACCAAATAAATCTTTATTCTTTTTTGAAATTTCTCTTAATTTCTTTACGACATCCTTTGGTTTAGAAACATAAAGAAGAAAAATTCCGCTGTATTTTGATTTCAGGAATGTTGGTTTTGAATTTATTTCTTTAAATAAATTTAAAACTTTTTCTCTGCTGCTCTCAAGATGAGCCGGGTCGTAAGTTATAAGAAGTTTTACATCCATGGTAGTTCCTCCTTTTTTTTGTTACTTATTAATTATAACATATCAATTGATTAGATTTATAAAAAGTTTAAGTTATTCTATAATATCAAACAAATTGTTACTTTAATTAATAAAGGGAGAAGTAATCAGGTGTTTCACAGACAATCTCTTGAGAGTAGAGTAATTGAGGTAAGAAAAGATAAAAATGAGACAAGCAGGTTAATTTCTGAATTTAAGCCATTTATTGCCAGTGTGGCCCAAAAAAGGTCAGGAAGGTTTCTTGAATATGGAGTAGATGAAGAACTTTCGGTTGGGCTCTCTGCTTTTAAAGAAGCAATGGATTCGTTTAATATAAAAAAGGGGAAGTTTCTGAGTTTTGCCAGGCTGGTAATAAATATGAGGCTTATTGATTATTACCGTAAACAGAATAAAAAGGGAGCTTCTGGTATTAAAAGAGATTTTTCTTCTGTAAATTTTGATGATAAAGGGGAAGTTTCTTTAGAACAGTACCGGATAGATGATGAAAAACAAAAAAGGTTGCTGGAAATAATTGAATATAGAGCAGAACTGGAGAAGTGGGGAATAACCCTGGAAGAACTTGCGGAAATATCTCCCAAAAATGAAAACTTGAGAGAAGAATACAAAAAAGTAGCGATGACAGTGGTTGAAAACAAAGACATTTTAAAAACCCTGATGGAGAAAAAGAAGCTTCCATTAAAAAAACTTGAAGATATTTTATGGGTACACCGCAAAAAACTGGAGCGGGGACGAATATATATAATAGCAATGGTTCTGGCAATTATAAATAACCTGGGCTATGTAGGAATCTCAAGGAGTGGCGAGAAATGAAAGCAATAATAATGGAGATAGGCAGGGATTACTGTGTAGTTTTAACCAGGGACGGACAGTTCTTAAAACAGAAAATCCCTTCAGGAGTATTTGAGCTGGGGGATGAGATTACCGTTAGTGAGGAGTATGAGTACAAACCTCTTGTATCTAACATAAAATTAATTAAAAATTTTTCCATGGCAGCTTCTGTGGCAATTATTTTGATTGCGGCATCTGTTTTTGGCGTCTGGTACATGAAATATACTGTTTCAAAAGAGGATACTTTCACAGCCGGGGATATAATTATCAGGGAGTCGGCAGTAGAAGAAGCAGCAGATGAGGTAATAGTCGGGGAAGCCAGAGAAGAAAGCTCCGAAGCAGCTGCCAGTTCCGAAGCACTGGAAGAAAAAGATATTTTTTTTGAAAAGACCTATTCTTTTATCGAGCAGAAAGAGGCACAGGATAATATTGGAGGAATTATTAATTTTTCATATAAAGTTATAGATGATATAAGTTTAAGAATTAAATTAAATAATGTGGGTACTTCATTAAACTTCAGTGGAACAATGGAAATGGTCATGTTGCTTTCAGATAATAGTGAGTCAAGTACGGAGGTGGTTTCACTGGATGAATTTGAGCCCGGGGAAGTCAGAGAACACTCATTATTCATAAAAACGGGGGAGTCAAAATTAAAAATAGAATTGTCTGGAGTCACCCGTTAACTTTTTATAACCGAGCAGTTGCTTTCCAGAATTGATATTTTGCACCCTTAATAATTTTATATTGTACTGCGTATTATATTATGGATTTATAATATTAACCGGGGAATCAATATGAAAAAAGATAGATTGCTACGGTTTCTTGGTGTTTTATCTTTTGCCATACTATTTACGGGAACAGCCCTATCTGCAGGGTGTTCCGTGGAAGATAGGGGAACTGTAGATGAATATCCGGATGAAAAATTAGTGCCGGGCAGTCGGATGAAGTAGCATCTTCTGTTGATAGGAGTCTGGTTGATTCAAATACCGCATTCGGATTTAAATTTTTTAAAGAGCTTATTTCAGAAGACAGTGGCAGGAGTGTTTTTATATCTCCTCTGTCAATACTTCTTGCCCTGGCAATGACCTATAACGGAGCGGCAGGTGATACCAGCCTGGCCATGGCAGAAACTCTTGAGTTTAAGGGATTTGACCCTGAGGAGCTTAATTCCGGGTTCCACAATCTTCTGATCAGCATTAAAAATGCAGATAGTAATATAGTACTTTCTATTGCTAATTCCATCTGGTACAGACCGGGCGATAAAGTCAAAGAGGATTTTATTGAAAGAAACAGTAAATATTTTAATTCCGAAGTTAAAGAAATTGATTTTTCTTCACATGATGCAGTAGTCACTATAAACAGATGGATAGAGGGAAAAACCCGGGGAAAGATTGATAAGATGATTTCAGAAATACCGACAGATACGGTTATGTATCTTATAAATGCTATATATTTTAAAGGAAACTGGACTTACCCCTTTGATGAGAACCTGACTGCTGACGACGATTTCTATCTCAGTGATGGAACTACCAAAAAAGTTCCCATGATGTCACAGGAGGAAAATTCTGGCTACTGCAGGGGTGATAACTTTTCAGGTGTAAGGCTTCCCTATGGTCAGGAAAAGATGGCCATGTATATAATCCTTCCCGATGAGGGTATAAGTGTTGATGCGGTAATTGAATCACTGGATTCGGAGAAATGGAATGAAATAAAGAAGTCGTTCCACGCAAGTCAGATTTCTCTGGTTATGCCCCGGTATAAGATGGAATATAGCATCAAGCTTTTAAATGATGTGTTGATTAAAATGGGTATGGGTATTGCCTTTGATCCGGGCAGGGCTGATTTCAGCGGTATTTTTTACTGTGAATCTTGTGATAGTCCCTGGATATCTGAGGTGCTTCACAAAGCTGTCATTGAGGTTAATGAAAAAGGGAGTGAGGCTGCAGCTGCTACCGTAGTAGAGATGCTTGAATCAGCAATGCCGGTTGAGGAAGTAATAGAGTTTGTAGTAAACAGGCCATTTTTCTTTGTAATTGCCGATGACAGGAGTGGAGCTATCCTGTTCATGGGCAAAGTTGTTGAACCATAATAAGGTGATATAAATAAATCAAGCTTAAATCAAGTTAAAATTATGGTAATGAATGGCTCCGCAGATTTGTAGTAATAAAAAAGCCAGGATAATAAAAGAATCAAGCTTTTTGAAAAGTATGGTTGAAAAGTGTATTTTTTATGGGAAAAATAATCTTTGGACAAATTAAAAATATATTATATAATAATGAACCAGTACTTTAATAGTTTTTATTTTTAAAATGGAGTAGTAGGAATTTTTATTGGGCGATTAAATAAAATAGAAGAAAGTCTTCTTTTATTCTTCTTGTTTCTTTTGTTCCACAATTAAATTAATATAATTTCTACTTCTCTTTTATATATAAAAAAAGCAATTTAAAGAAAGGTATTTTTAAGTGAATAAAAGAATGTATGTAGGTAATCTGGATTATGGCACAACAGATAAAGAACTTGAGGATTTATTTTCTCAGGAAGGAACTGTTACTTATTCAAAGGTAATTACCAGAATGGATGGGAAATCAAGAGGATTTGGATTTGTGGAGATGGAAACTGAGGAACAGGCAAAAGCAGCCGTAGAAAAGTTTAATAAGAGTGAATTTAAGGGAAGAACTATTGTAGTTAATGAAGCGAGAACTCAGAATAAAGGTAACTTTAACTCCCGTGAAGGTGGCCATGGCTATAAGGGAGAAAGAGGCAAGGGCGATTTAAACTACAAGTTGAGGCAGCTGAGAAAAAATATTGGTTAAATTTTAATTAACGCTTGTTTTTTTAGGTATAATCCACTATAGTAGCTGATGAGTATAGCCAATAATTAAGATTTTGTGACCTTTAAAGTAGTCCGGAGAGGCTAAAAAGGAATGAAAACAATATACATAGAAACATATATTAACAGGGAAGATATTCAGGCCTTCTTACTTTTATGGTAAGGAGGCTTTTTTTATTGGGTGAAATTTTATGAAAGAAAAGGCATATATATTAGGTGAAAGTGATATAGACAGGGTAATCAGAAGAATTTCGCATGAGATACTTGAAAGGAATAAAGGGCCGGAGAATCTGGTTTTTATTGGTCTTCAGAAGAGAGGGGTGCCGCTTGCAAATAGAATAGCCGAAAATATTGAAAAATTTGAGGGAATAAAAATTCAGAGCGGTAAGCTTGATATAACCTTTTACAGAGATGATATCGGGCATAATATTAAACCTGCGGCGCAGATAACCGATATTACTTTTGATATAGAGGGTAAGAATGTAATTCTTGTTGATGATGTCCTGTATACCGGAAGGACAGTAAGGGCGGCTATGGATGCTCTGATTGATTTTGGAAGGCCGAAGTCAATACAGCTCGTAGTTTTAATAGACAGGGGGCACAGGGAACTTCCCATAAGGGCTGATTATGTGGGGAAAAACCTTCCTACCTCAAGAAATGAGTCTGTGGAAGTTAAATTAAAGGAAACTGATGGAGTGGATAGCGTTACGGTTTCGGGTAAGGAGTAATAATGTTAAGGAAAAAAAGTATAATAGATTCAAAAAGTCTCAGTCCTGAAGATATTAAGTTAATACTTTCAAATGCAGATTCCTTTCTTGAAATATCAGGAAGGGATGTAAAAAAGGTTCCGGCCCTGAGAGGTAAAACAATAGTCAACCTGTTTTTTGAGCCCAGTACAAGAACTAAAAGTTCGTTTGAGATAGCCGCCAAGAGACTCAGTGCAGATATAATAAATTTTTCTTCCTCTAACAGCAGTATTGTAAAAGGAGAATCTATTATTGACACCTTGAAAACGATTCTTTCCATGAATGTTGACCTGGTTATTATAAGGCACAGCGACAGCGGGACAATTAAAATGGTGGACCGGATTGTAAAAGTTCCTGTAATAAATGCAGGCGATGGAAAATATCAGCATCCCACCCAGGCTCTGCTTGATTTGTATACCATAAAAAAGAGATTTGGGAATTTTGAGAATCTCAGGGTAGCCATTGTTGGTGATTTTATAAATAGCAGGGTGGCAAAATCTAATTTAGATTTATTTGAAAAGATGGGTATGAAAGTAACCATAGTTTCACCGACAATGCTTCTTCCGGAGGATTTTTCAAAAATGAGCGTGAAGCACTGTATAGATGATGTTATAGGGGAATCTGATATCATCTATATGCTAAGGATGCAATTTGAGAGGCAGGATAGAAAATTTTATCCGTCAATAATGGAATATAACCGGTTTTTAAGCCTGAATATGGATAGGTTGAAAAGAATGAAACCCGGCTCCATAGTTATGCATCCCGGACCGGTTAACAGGGGGATAGAAATCAGTGATGAAGTTATGGAAACAGGGGGCAGTCAGGGAGAAAAAATAGTGATTAACTACCAGGTTACTTATGGGGTAGCCGTAAGAATGGCGATACTTTATTTGATATTAAGTTAAAAATTTTATTATATTTTAATTGGTATGATGAATAATAATAAAAATATTCTTATAAAATCAGGCAGGATAATTGACCTGTTGCAGGGAAAGGACTTTTACTCCGATATTCTGGTAAGAGATGGTATTATAACCGGGATAAAAAAAGAAATCAAAAGCACGGAAAATGATGTAATAGAAATTGATGCAGAGGGCTGTGTCATATCACCGGGATTTGTGGATATGCATGTGCATTTCAGAGAACCGGGATTTGAAAATGAAGAAACGATTGAGTCGGGGGCAGAGGCAGCAGTTAAGGGAGGAGTAACTACAGTTGCCTGTATGGCCAATACCAGGCCGGTTATAGATAACCAGTCTCTGGTAAAATACGTTCTGGAGAAATCCAGAGGTGCGGCGTGCAGGGTGCTGCCGGTAGCTGCTATGACCAGGGGGCTTGAAGGGAAAGATATTACTGAAATGGGGCTTATGTCGGAGGCAGGTGCAGCTGGTTTTTCTGACGATGGTATGTGCGTGAGAGATAGTAAGATAATGTATGAAATCATGCGCTATTCCAGGCAGTTTGGTCTGCCATTAATTTTACATGAAGAGGATGATTTTATCTCCGGCGAGGGTCTTGTCCATGAAGGCTACTACTCAACTATGCTGGGCCTGCAGGGTATATCCAGTTTGAGTGACGATTTAATGATATCCAGGGATATCGCCCTGGCCAAAAAAAGCGGCGCCAGGATTCATGTGACTCATTTGAGCACCAGGGGTAGTGTGGAAATGATAGAGAGAGCAAAAGACGAAGGGGTAAATATAACCTGTGATGTAACACCCCATCATCTTTTTTTTAATGATAGTTACCTTACGACTTTTAATACCAACTTTAAAGTTAAGCCGCCTATAAGAAGCGAGGAAGACAGGCAGGCACTGATTGAGGGCATAAAAAAAGGAGTTATTGACGCTATAGTAAGTGACCATGCGCCTCATCTGGATATAGAAAAAAATACAACATTCAGGCTTGCCAGCTTCGGGACCATAGGCCTGGAGACACTTTTTAGTGCCGCTTTTACTAAATTATGTGTAGAGGAAAAAATAAGCCTGTCTAAATTTATAAATTTAATTACCACCTCGCCGTCCAGGATAATTGGCGTTAATGCAGGGAAAATAAAAGTTGGGGAGATCGCCAATATAACAGTTATAGATACAGAAAAAGAAGAAAAGGTAAAAAAAGAAAATATTGTTTCCAAAAGTAAAAATAGTATTTTTATCGGGCATAAATTAATGGGGAAGATAATCTGCACGATTAGCGGGGGTAAGTTAGTTTATAACGTGAGTAACATCAGGAAAGAAGGATAAAATTTTGGAAGTAAATTTGATTTTAGAAGACGGGATGATATTTAAGGGTAAAAATATAGGATGCAGCGGAGAAACAATTGGTGAAGTAGTGTTTAATACTTCAATGATTGGTTACCAGGAAGTGTTAACAGACCCCTCTTATTATGGACAGATTGTGGTAATGACCTATCCCGAGATTGGAAATTATGGCGTAAATAGTATGGATGTTGAATCAGATAAAATACAGGCCAGGGGTTTGATTGTAAAGGAGTGTTTTGATTTCTACTCTAACTGGAGAGCGGAAGGCAATCTTCAGGATTATTTAAAAAAGAATAATATTGTGGGGATTGAAGGAATAGATACCAGGCAATTGACCAGACATATCAGGCTTGAGGGTTCAATGAAAGGTATTATTTCTACTGAAACTGATGACAGGTGTGAATTAAAAAGAAAGCTTGATGATTATCCATCTATTATTAAAAGTGACCTGGTAAAAAATGTTACCTGCAGTAAGCCATATATTTACAACCCCGGCATTAGTGATTATAAATATGTAGTTGTTGCGATGGATTTCGGAGTAAAAATGGGTATCTTAAAGTGCCTGGACTGGGAAGGGTTCAGGTTAATTGTTGTGCCGGCTTCTACTGAAGCAGGGGAGATATTAAAATATAACCCCGATGGTATACTGCTGTCCAATGGTCCGGGTGACCCTTCAGCTTTAAATTATGCAATTGATACAATTAAAAAATTAATTGGCAGGAAGCCGATATTCGGGATTTGTATGGGGCATCAGCTCCTTGCAATTGCTCTGGGGGCAAAGACTTATAAGTTAAAATTTGGTCATCATGGTGGTAATCATCCGGTTAAAAATCTGGAAACGGGAAAAGTTGAAATAACATCCCAGAACCACGGTTTTGCCGTTAGTGAAGGGTCATTAAAAAATATCAAGGGCACTGATTGTGGTATAACGCATATCAATCTTAACGATGGTACTGTTGAAGGATTACAATACAAAAAAATAAATGCATATACCATACAATTTCATCCGGAAGGGAAACCCGGCCCGCATGACTCAAGATACATTTTTGGTAAGTTTGTTAGTTTAATTAAAAATTTAAAAAAATAAATAGTGGAAAGATAATATATGCCCAGGAGAAAAGATTTAAAGAAAATATTACTGATAGGCTCGGGTCCCATAGTTATCGGTCAGGCATGTGAATTTGATTATTCAGGAACCCAGGCATGTAAAGTTTTAAAACAGGAAGGTTACAAAGTGGTGCTGGTTAACAGTAACCCTGCCACTATTATGACCGACCCGGAATTTGCGGATAAAACTTATATTGAGCCTTTGACCCCAGAATTTGTAGAAAAAATAATAAAAAAGGAAAGACCGGACGCAATGCTCCCTGCACTGGGAGGGCAAACGGGGTTGAACATGGCAGCTGCTCTATCAAATGAAAAGATTTTAGATAGATATGGAGTGGAGCTTATAGGAGTTGATATAAACGTTATTAATAAAGCTGAAGACAGGGAACAATTTAAAGAAGCTATGAACAGGATAGGTCTCTATGTTCCTCCCAGCAGTTATGCGCACAGTTTAAAGGAGGCTCTTAGTTTCAGTAGAAAATTAAAATTCCCGCTTGTGGTAAGACCGAGCTTTACACTCGGAGGATTGGGCGGGGGAGTTGCGTTTAACAAGGAAGAGTTCATTGGTATAGTTACCAGGGGCCTTGACATCTCGCCAAAATCCGAGGTGCTGGTGGAAAAATCGGTTGCGGGATGGAAAGAAATTGAATTAGAAATGATGAGAGACATAAATGATAATGTGATTATAATATGTTCCATAGAAAATTTTGACCCGATGGGGGTACATACCGGTGACAGTATCTGCGTAGCTCCTGCCCAGACACTAACCTACAGGGAATATCAGAATATAAGAGATGCAAGTATTAAAATAATGAGGGAGATAGGGGTTAATGCCGGTGGGTCAAATATTCAGTTCGCAGTTAATCCTGAAGACGGAAAAGTGGCGGTTATTGAATTGAATCCGAGAGTATCGAGAAGCAGTGCGCTGGCTTCCAAGGCAACGGGTTACCCGATTGCTAAAATTGCCACAAGGCTTGCGATAGGATATACGCTGGATGAGATCCAGAATGATATTACCCGTAAGACACCTGCCTGCTTTGAACCGTCAATTGATTATGTAGTGGTAAAGTTTCCCAGGTGGACATTTGAAAAATTTCCGGGAGCTGACGCCAGCCTTACAACCAGGATGAAATCCGTTGGTGAAGTTCTTGCAATTGGCAGGACCTTTAAAGAAGCTCTTCAGAAGGCTATAAGATCTCTTGAAATAGATAGATATGGGCTTGGTTCCGATGGAAAAGATGACATAAAAGAAAAATTACTGGGGAACAAGCTGACCATTCCCAACCAGGATAGAATTTTCTATATTAAATATGCCTTCCAGAATGGAATGAGCATAGAAGAGATATCAAGATATACAAAAATAGACCCCTGGTTCTTGAATAACATAAGACAGCTTGTTGAATTTGAAGATTCTTTAAAAAAATACAGTTTAAAAAGTATTACCGGAGAAATATTATATGAAGCTAAAAAGAATGGATATTCTGATGAGCAGATAGCCTATCTGTGCAATTCCAGCGAAGATGAGGTAAGGGCGCTGAGAAAAAGGATGAATATAACTACTACCTTTAAGACTGTTGATACATGCGCCGGGGAATTTGAAGCTTATACACCTTATTATTATTCTACTTATGAGACCGAGGATGAGACTTCGTCCTCAGATAGAAATAAGGTTATTATTCTGGGAGGCGGGCCGAACCGTATTGGCCAGGGGATAGAGTTTGACTATTGCTGTGTTCATGCTTCTTTTGCCCTGCATGATGCAGGTTTTGAAACCATAATGATAAACTGCAACCCGGAGACTGTGAGTACTGATTATGATACTTCAGATCGTTTATATTTTGAGCCTTTAACTTTTGAGGATGTCTTAAACATAGTAGAAGCGGAAAAACCTTACGGGGTAATAGTGCAGTTTGGAGGCCAGACTCCATTGAAACTTGCCCAGAGGCTGCAGAATGCCGGCGTAAATATTCTGGGTACTTCTCCTGATAGCATTGACCTGGCCGAAGACAGAAAAAGGTTTGGCTCCATGCTCCGGAAATTAAATATTCCCCAGGCAGAGAATGGAACAGCTATGGATGTTGATACAGCAAAAAAGATAGCGATAAAGATAGGTTACCCGGTGCTGGTCAGGCCTTCATATGTGCTGGGGGGCAGAGCGATGAATATAGTCTATAATGAAGACAGTCTCATAGATTATGTAAAAAATGCTGCAATAGTCTCAAATGATAGACCGGTACTGATAGATAAATTTCTGGAAAGGGCAATAGAAGTCGATGTTGATGTAATCTATGATGGGGAGGAAATGTTTATCGGTGGAATTATGGAGCATATAGAAGAGGCAGGGATACATTCAGGCGATAGTGCCTGTGTAATACCGCCATTTACTCTGAGTAAAAAAGTAATTGAGACTATTAAAGATTATACCCGTAAGATGGCAAAGGAACTGAAAGTAATTGGACTTATGAATGTTCAATATGCCATAAAAGATTCTGTGGTTTATGTACTTGAGGCAAACCCGAGAGCTTCCCGTACCGTTCCCTTTGTGAGTAAATCCATAGGTGTGCCGCTGGCAAAGATAGCATCTCTGGTAATGACCGGAAAAAAGTTAAGAGAGATAAAGTTTAAAAAAGTTGACTCTACATTGCTTGATTACTTTAGCATCAAGGAAGCAGTACTCCCATTTAATAGATTTCCCGGAGTTGATACCCTACTGGGGCCCGAAATGAAATCTACAGGGGAAGTTATGGGAATTGACAAAAGCTTTGGTATAGCTTTTGCAAAAACACAGATTTCCACAAATCTAAAATTTCCTACCTCGGGCTCTGTTTTTATAAGCGTTAATGATAAAGATAAAGAGGCTATAGTGGGTATTGCAGGTAAACTATCCGGACTTGGCTTTAAAATAATTTCTACTATCGGGACAGGAGACACTCTGGAGAAAGAGGGCATAAAATGTGATAAAGTTTTGAAAATAAGAGAAGGCAGGCCAAATGTTCTGGATATGATAAAGAATGGAGAAATTGACCTGATTATAAATACACCCGAAGGCAGTGTTGCCAGAAGTGATGGTTATTACCTTAGAACTGCGGCAGTTCTTCACAATGTGCCTTCTGTAACCACAATATCGGGAGCTTCTGCTATAGTACAGGGAATACAGGAAATCAAAAATAACTCTAAATTAAAAGTCAAACCCATACAGGAGTATTGATGAAGATACTAAATGGAGAAATAATTTCTAACGAGAGATATGGTGATAGTCTGTACAGGATAGGGGTTTTCTCACCTTATATATGCAATGAAGCCCGGCCGGGACAATTTATCAATATAAAATGTTCGCCGGAGGGGACCATGGACCCTTTTTTAAGGCGCCCGTTTAGTATTTTTGACGTTGAAAAAAATTTTAATGTTTTTTCTATTTTATTTTCTGTCAGGGGAAAGGGAACAAAATATCTATCAAACCTGAAAAAGGGTGATAATCTTGATTTTATTGGTCCCCTCGGGAATGGCGTGGATTTAAACATGGCCGGGAAATCTATTCTCTTAATAGGAGGGGGTATTGGTATAGCCCCCCTGCATTTTATAGCAAAGGAAGCTAAAAAGTTAAAAAAAGAGGTTTTTTTTGCAGCAGGATTTAAGGATAAAAGTTATATCAGATGGGAAAGAGACCTGATTGAACTAAATATAAATTACGCTTTTCTTACTGAAGATGGTTCCCGGGGCGATAAAGGGCTGGTTTCAGATTATATCCGGGAAAATATAAAGGTGTTCAAGGATTATGATATATACTGCTGTGGGCCGGTAAACATGTTAAAAAAAATGCAGAAAATTTATGAAAAAACAAATAACAGATTGGCTGCAATACTGGAAGAGATGATGGCATGCGGAATAGGGGTCTGTAATGGATGTGTGGTGAAAATTAGAAAAGGGAAGAGAGGATTTTCCTATAATAAAGTATGCCAGGATGGCCCTGCCTTTGATTTAAGGGAGGTAATATTTGACTGAGGGAAACAGGCTTTTTCCTTATGTTGAAGATAATGCCGGTAATAACCCGAAGCTTGTGGTGGAGCTCGGGGATATAAGATTAAATAATCCGGTAGTTATGTGCTCCGGTACTTTTGGCTATGGCGAGGAGTATCATAATTTTTACGATACTTCTTTACTGGGGGGAGTGACCACAAAGAGTTATTCGCTAAAACCCAGAGACGGCAATTCTCCACCAAGAATTTGTGAGACAATGGGGGGAATGTTAAATTCCATTGGACTCCAGAATGATGGCATAGATAAATTTATAAGAAATCACCTCCCAAGGGCTGAAAAGCTGGGATTAAAAATCATTTTAAGTATATTCGGCCAGGATCTTGAAGAGTTTAATATGCTGGCTTATAAAATCTCGGACATAAAGAAAAAAATTATAGCGGTGGAACTTAATCTTTCCTGTCCCAATGTTGAGAGGGGAGGTATGGCCTTTAGTACCAGACCTTCGGAAGTAAAGAAAATAGTAAAATCAGTGGTACAAATTTTAAAATTTCCAGTAATAGCAAAATTGAGCCCCAATCAGCATAATTTAATTGAGGCTGCGAAAGCTGCAGAGAAAGGTGGGGCCGAAGCAGTATCAATTATAAATACTCTGTTGGGCATGGCCATAGATATTGAGACATTTAAACCGAAATTGGCCAGTGTTACGGGCGGACTTTCGGGGCCGGCGATAAAACCAGTTGCTCTTGCCAGCGTGTACTCTCTGTCACGCGAAAAAATTCTTCCCGTTATCGGAATGGGAGGTATTTTCAGCACAGAAGATGCACTGGAGTTTCTGGTAGCAGGCGCGAGTGCAATTGGTATTGGAACAGCGAACTTTGTTCAGTATGATATAGGAAAGAGGATACTGGATGGATTAATAGATTATCTTAAAAATAAAAAAATACATGATATCAATGAAATAATAGGAAAACTCAAAATATGAGAGATAAAAAATTATTATTAAAGGATAGGTTGATTATAAGCATTGACAGCAGTAGTAAGAAAGACGTTATAAAACTGTGTAAAAATATATCCGGTAAAGTATCCACTTTAAAAATAGGGCTCCAGTTACTATACAGTCTGGGTACAGGTATTATCGGTACTGTAAAAAGTTTTGGCTACCGGGTAATGCTTGATGCAAAGCTTATGGATATCCCCAATACTGTAAGTAGTGCAGCGGCGGCCATAGTAAATCTTGATGTAAGTGCTGTTACAGTTCATACTCTTGGCGGAAGGCAGATGCTTGCAAGAACAAGAAAGGCCGTTGAAGAACAGGCAAAATTAAAAAATAAATTAAAGCCGGTTCTTTTTGGAGTAACCGTACTTACCAGCCTTGATGATAGCGATATTAAAAATCTGGGATTCAGGGATAATTTTTTAAGTTCGGTTTTAAATTTATCAGAGATTGCTGTTAGGTCGGGTATGGATGGGATAATATGCTCCCCCAATGAAGTAGAAATGGTAAGAGAAAAAATAGGCAGTGATTTTTATATAGCCACTCCCGGCGTAAGGCTTCCCGGGGATTCAGCGGGTGACCAGAAGAGAATAAATACACCGGGAGAAGCAATATCAGGAGGAGCGGACTTTATAATTGCGGGTCGCTCTATTACAACTAAAAATAATGTACCGGAAACAATAGATAAGTTTTTAGTAGAGATAGAAAGGGGCATACATTTATGATTAAAGTGATAAACCAGGTTGAGGGAATTGATATATTTAAAATATTAAAGGAAACAGGTTCCATAATGAAAGGTCATTTTAAATTAACCTCGGGTTATCACAGTGATTATTACTTACAGTGTGCCCGGCTTCTGCAGTATCCTGACATTACTTTTAAACTCGCCGGTAAGGTCCTGGAAATAATAGAAGGAGAAATTGATATAAAAAAGGTAAATACCATAATATCACCGGCAATTGGCGGGATACTCTGGGGTTATATGCTTTCATATATAGCAGGGCTAAGGATGATTTTTGCTGAAAGAAAAGATTCGAATATGGAACTGAGGAGAGGTTTTGGAATTAGACAGGGGGAAGGAGTTATAATTGCTGAAGATGTAATTACCACCGGCGGTTCTGTAAAAGAGGTAATAGATATATGCGAGGAGTATGGTGCCACGGTAAAAGCGGTGTTAAGTATCGTAGACCGTTCGGAAAAATTGAAATTTAAGTGTCCATACTATTATTTAATTAAGTTAGATATTGATAAGTATAAACCTTCAGATTGCAGACTATGTAAGGAAAAATATCCACTGGAGTATCCCGGCAGCAAAAAAAATATTTAATCGGATTAGTTGATGAAAAAAGTTGATATTAAATATATATATTTGTATACTCTAATGTATCTAATTTTTTTATATCAAAGGGAGCTGCATGTCTTTAAATAATTTAAGCGAAGGTGATAGAAAAAAGGGGCTGGAAAAAGCGAGGTTGATAAGGAAAAAAAGAGCCGAGATAAAAGATATGCTTAAAGAGGAGAAAACAGATATAAAAGTGCTTTTCAAAAACAGGGAACTCTTTGAAAAATATATAAGCAATATGAAAGTCCTGGATTTAGTGGGCGCGCTACCTGGTAATGGAAGAGTAAATGCTTTAAAGATTTTAAAGAGCTTAAAAATAAGCCCTAATAAAACAGTTGGAGGCCTGGGCAAAAATCAAAAGTGTAATTTTTATCAGTTTTTCAAAATTAATTAAATCGGGACATCTTAAATACTTCTATGGCAAGCAGGAGAAAATTATTTATTATTTCCGGACCTTCCGGTTCAGGTAAGAGCAGCCTGGTAAATGATATAGTAAAGGAATCAGATGATTTTATTAGATCAATTTCTGTTACTACAAGGCCCAGAAGGGCTGATGAAAAATATGGTGAACACTATCATTTTATAACAAGGAATGAATTTTATGAACTTGTAGAAAAAGATATGTTACTGGAATGGACATCTTACGGAGGATATTTGTACGGGACCCCTAAAAAATTCGTAACTGAGAAGCTGGAAGAGGGTAAGAATGTTATACTGGTGATTGAGGTCCATGGTGCGATGCAGGTTGTTGAGAAATTAAAAGATGTTTACCTTATTTTTATTACAACTTCTTCATTTGATGAGTTAGAAAGACGAATTAAAAAGAGAGGGGTCGAGAATCAGGAGGAAGTAAACAAAAGACTGGAAATTGCCAGGGAAGAAATTAAGTATGAGAAATATTACGATTGCATAATTGTAAATAGTAATTATAATGAAGCTTTGATTAATTTAAAAAAAGTTTTGGATGCTCGCAAACGGGAGGATTAAATAAATAATGAAAATACAGTATCTTGATGAATATATAAAGAGCGTGGGCAGTAAATATAAATTATGTATAGCAGTAGCCAAAAGAGCAAGAGAACTTGGTGAATATTTATCAGCACAGAAGAATATGGAAAGAATTAGCGTGATAAAGCCGCTGGTTGATATTGAATCACATGACCCGCTGGAGATTGCTTTTAATGAAATAAAAGAAGAGAAAGTAACTTTTAATAAGAAAAAGGAAAATGCGTAAATTTGGCTTCTGAGAAATCAATTTTTTTCAATAAAAAGATAATCCTCGGAATAACTGCATCTATTGCTGCATATAAATCAGCCTCAATTTGTAGTAGATTGACCGGCAAGGGTGCAAGTGTGATTCCGGTAATGACCCCGAATGCTCTTAATTTTATATCTCCCATTACATTCAGCTCAACTTCTGGAAATAAAACAATTGTGGACCAGTTTGCAAATCAAAATAGAATCGGTCATATATATATTTCACATAGTGCGGATATTTTTTTAATTGCCCCGGCTTCGGCTGATGTAATATCAAAACTCTCTTATGGTATCGGAGATAATTTTCTTACAACAGCGGCAGTGGCTGCAAGATGTCCTGTTCTGATAGCGCCTGCGATGAATGAAAGCATGTATCTTGATAATATAATTCAGGATAATATCCGGAGATTAAAAGAAAGCGGAAAATATTTTTTTGTAGGGCCGAAGAGTGGCAGACTTGCCTGTGGTGAAACAGGTACGGGAAGGCTTGAAGATGAAGGCGTAATAATTGAAAGACTTAAAGAGTTGCTGTTTTACAGCAGAGACCTCAGGGGCAGGAAGGTAATAGTCACAGCCGGGGGTACCAGAGAGTTTATTGATGCTGTTAGATACATCTCTAATAAATCGAGTGGCAAAATGGGCTATGCTCTGGCCGAGGAAGCTTACTTCAGGGGTGCCCGGGAGGTGGTTCTTATAAGTGCGGCTAAAAGTATTGCCAGACCATACGGAGTTAAAGTTGAGAATGTAGAAAGCACGGAAGATATGAAGAAGTCACTGCTTAAGTATTTTAAAAATGGTGATATTATAATAATGACAGCAGCTGTAAGCGATATAGTACCTCTGAAGAAATATAATTTTAAGTTAAAGAAAAAAGATGATATATTATCCAGAATAAGATTTAAGGAAAATGAGGATATTCTTAAATTTTTGGGTAAGAAAAAGAAGAAAAATCAGTACCTGGTTGGTTTTGCCGCGGAGCATGGAAGCAGTGATGAGGAAATCGGGGAAAAATTTAAAGACAGGAATGTTGATATGATTATTGTTAATGATATATCTAAAGAAGGTATAGGGATGGAAAGTGATTATAATGAGGTTAGCATAATAAAATATGGCATTTCTGTAAAGAAGCTTGAGAGGGATAAAAAAAGAATCATTGCCAGAGGCATCTGGGATGAGATTATAAAAAATTTTGATAGATGAGAAAAAGAGGCAAAAATAAATAGGAGGAATAATGATAAAGAAGAATAATTTCCTGTTTACTTCGGAATCAGTTACCGAAGGGCATCCGGATAAAATGGCCGACCAGATCTCCGATGCAATTCTTGATGCTATGATAGCCGATGATCCCGGATGCAGGACTGCTGTTGAAACTTTGCTCAAGACAGGCATAGTAATCGTGGCGGGGGAAGTTACTACTTCAACTTATGTAGAAATACCTGATATTGTCAGGGAAGTGGTAAGGGACATAGGATACACCAGAGCAAAATATGGATTTGATTGCGATACCTGTGGAGTTATTTGCTCTATTGGAAAACAATCTTCTAATATATCCCAGGGTATCAACAATGCCTATGAAGCCAGAGTTGGAAATGGCTACGAGGATGAGTTTGATTCCCAGGGTGCCGGCGATCAGGGAATGATGTTCGGTTATGCCTGTAATGAAACAGAAGAATTTATGCCTCTGCCAATCCAGCTCGCTCATAAACTGGCACATCGTTTATCTGAAGTGAGAAAAGCAGGAATTCTACCATACCTCAGGCCTGACGGTAAATCGCAGGTGACTGTAAGGTACGAGAATGATAGGCCGGTTTCAGTTGAAACAATTGTTATTGCGGCGCAGCATGCGCCACATATAGATATAGAATCCCAGATAAAACCTGATATGAAAGAGTTCGTAATAAAACCAATTATTCCCGTTGAATATCTGAGTAAAAATTTGAAATTATTTGTTAATCCTACCGGAGAGTTTACTATCGGTGGACCAATGGGTGATACCGGGCTCACAGGAAGGAAAATAATTATAGATACTTACGGAGGAATGGCAAGACATGGAGGTGGGTGTTTCTCAGGGAAAGACCCTTCCAAGGTTGATAGGTCCGCTGCTTATGCGGCAAGATATGTAGCAAAAAATCTGGTGGCCAGTGGGGCAGCTGACAGGCTTGAGTTAGAAATAGCCTATGCTATAGGTGTATCGCACCCGGTATCGGTTATGGTGGATGCATTTGGTACCGAAAAGGTAGATATTAAAAAAATTGAGAAAGCAGTAAAAGAAATATTTGACTTAAGGCCGGCAGCAATTATAAAAAATCTTAATCTGTTAAAGCCGATTTACAGGAAGACTGCGGCTTATGGACATTTTGGAAGACATGATAGAGATTTTACCTGGGAAAAACTGGATAAAGTTGAAGAAATTAAAGGCTTCCTTGGTCTTAAGTAATTATTTAGATTTGAATGAATATAAATTATCAAAATGCCTGAAAGATATGCAGAGGTTTACTTAGATATAAGAGCCCTTAACATCAGTCATCCTTTTGACTACCGCATACCTCATTATTTAACTCCGGATGTCCGTACCGGAATTATGGTGCAGGTTCCTTTTAATAATAGAATCGAAGCCGGTTATGTAGTCAGAGTAAAAGATAAGTCAGAATTAGAAGATAGAAATATAAAAGATATCACGAAGATATTAAACAGGAAACCTGTTTTTGATTCAAGGAAGCTTGAGCTAATAAAATGGATAAGCCAGTATTATATACAGCCTTTCGGGAGTGTTATAAAGTTTTTTATACCTCCGGGTAAGAAATCTGCCCCGGGTAACGAAATTCAGTTTAAATATAAAGATTATGTTTTTTTAAACAGGGATAATTATGAGCGGATTAAGGATGAAATAAACTGGAAAAAGAACTATTCAAAAAAGAGAGTAATTGACTACTTACTTTCCCATAACGGGGTTTTGAGAGAAAAATTAATAAGGGAAACCGGTTCTAACCGTACCAGCCTGGCGGCTCTTCTGGACAAAAATATTATCTCTGTAAAAAAACAGAGGCAGAGAAGAGATTTCAGGTATGAATATTATCCATATAAGAACAGGGATAAAAAAAAGATAACTTTAAACTATTATCAGAAAGAATCAATTTCAAGCGTTGCTGATGCACTGGATAAAAATATTTTTCACAAATTTCTAATTGAGGGTGTTGCGGGCAGCGGCAAAACTGATATTTATATTGGTGTCTGCAAACTGGTGTTAAAAAAGAATAAAAAAGCACTTGTACTGACTCCTGAGATTTCTCTAATACCACAATTATTTTACAGGTTTGAATCGGAGTTTGGCCGGAGAGTAGGTGTATACCATTCCAATATGAGTGAAGCAGAAAGATATGAAAGGTGGCTGGATATATGGGAAGGTAGATTTGACATAATTATAGGGACCAGGTCCTCACTTTTTACTCCGGTGAATAATCCGGGGGTAATAATAATTGATGAAGAACATGATACCTCTTATAAGGAAGGAACAGGGGTGAGATATAACACCGGGGATGTTTCAATAAAGATGGGGGAATTGTTTAATATTCCGGTTGTGTTTGGCAGTGCTACACCCGACATAGTTACAAGATTCAGGGCTGAAAGAGAAAAAGATTTTACCCTGATTAAAATTCCCATCAGAGCTCAGAGCACCAGCCCGCTGGAGATGGATATAATTGACTTAAAAAAGATAGACAGGAACAAAGAAAACGTAATTGTTACTGGTGGATTATTTAAATCAATAAAAAGCGAGTTATTAAAAAAAAATAAGGTAATCATTTTTCTGAACAGGAGAGGGCACAGCAATTTTGTGATATGCAGTAAATGTGGCAATGTTCCAAAGTGTCCCGCCTGCGATCTTCCTTATAACTATCACAGCGATACTAAGAAGTTAGTATGTCATCACTGTGGCAGGGAAAGAAGCTATACAGGAAAATGTGATGTTTGCGGGTCGGAAAATATATTTTTAAAGGGGGTCGGGGTTCAGAGAGTTCAGTCAAGGCTTCAGGCAATGTTTAAGGATGCATCTGTACTCAGAATGGATTCAGACGTGACCGTGAAAAAGAAATCCCATCAGGAGATACTTAAAAAGTTTATTTCTCCCGGGGGTTCCATTCTTATTGGCACCCAGATGGTGGCCAAAGGTCTGGATATTGAAGATGTTACACTTGTTGGTATTATTAACTGTGACGGCATGCTTGTTCTTCCTGATTATCATATGAATGAAAGAGTTTATCAGCTAGTAACCCAGGTAGCAGGAAGAACGGGGAGAAGGAAAAAGGGGAGGGTAATAATACAAACATATAATCCAGAAAGTACTATAATTAAAAGTATACTTAAGAATAATTATGAATTATTTTATGGGCAGGAATTAAAAAATAGAAAGGAGCTGGGATATCCCCCATTCTCTAATTTAGTAAATATTATAATATCCGGCAGAGATGAAGCCAGGGTTAAAAAAGATATAAGAAGTCTGTTTATGCAGCTAAGTAAAATAGCCGGGGATGGTTGCAGTGTTCTGGGGCCGGCTCCCGCGCCTTTTCAAAAGATTAACATGTTTTACAGATGGCATATAATGATAAAGGTAAATGATATTTCTAAAATAAACAGGTCAGTTCATGAGATATTAAAGAGATTTAAAAAATTTAGTGAAAACAGGATAATAATTGATGTGGATCCGGTATGGATTTTATAAATTTAAAGGAGGTTTTATGTCAGCCAGAAAAATACGAAAAATAGGTGACCCGGTTCTGAGAGAAAAAAGCAGGGGTGTGGAGAAAATAGACGGGAAGGTGAAAAGCCTGGTTAAAGATATGATTGATACCATGGAAAAAGAAGGTGGAGTGGGATTGGCTGCACCCCAGATAGGTGTATCCAGAAGAGTTATTGTGGTTAACATGGGTGATGAGATTAAGGCATTTATAAATCCGGAAATTAAGATTAAGGGCAAAGAGAAAATAGATTCTGAAGAGGGATGCCTCAGCATTTATTCAATAAGAGATTTTAGCGTTCAGAGGTTCAGGAAAGTGGAAGTAAAAGCAAAAGATTTGAAAGGTAAGGATGTTGTAATAGTAGCAGAAGATTTAGTGGCGAGAATATTTCAGCATGAAATTGACCATCTTAATGGGATTTTATATGTAGACCGTCTTGATAGTAAATCCAGAAGTGAGCTTCTGTCTATGGTCAATGAGATAAAAATGGGTATTTGAATTAAGGAGTTTTAAATTGGAGATAATTTTTTTCGGTTCTTCGGACATTTCTGTTCCTTTTTTAGAAGAATTATATAAATCACGACATTCAGTAAATATGGTGGTTACTATTGTTGACAGGCCGGCCGGGAGAGGTAGAAAAGTTACAGATAATGTGGTAAAAAAGAAAGCTGAAGAGCTGAGAATAGAATATGTCCAAATTGAAAGATTTGATGATAATTTTTACCGTGCTTTAAAAGAAAAAAAATTTGATGCCGTTATTATATCTTCTTTTGGAAAGATACTGGACAAAAAAATATTTGAGATGACAGATGCCAGGTGGTTGAATATACATCCCTCGCTGTTACCGAGATACAGGGGCCCTGCCCCTATTGTAAGCGCTCTAATTAATGGGGATGTTATAGGCGGTGTGAGCATAGTGGAGGTAGTCCCTGAAGTCGATGCCGGAAGAATATACGCCCAGGTCAAATTTAGAATAGGGATGGATGATAACCGTGAAAGCTACGAGAAAAAGGTTATAGAGTTAGGAAAATCAGCATTGCTTAAAGTTCTGGATTTAATGGAATACCATAATCTTGAACCTTATCCGCAGGGGAGTAAGGGGATAATTTTCACCCAAAAAATAAAGAAAGAAGATTTAAGAATTAACTGGGAAAATGAAAGAGAAGAGATAATTAATAAAGTTAGAGCATTCAGTCCAAAGCCCGGCGCTTATTGTTTCTGGAAGAATTTAAGAATCAAAATATTAAAGGTTTCTATACCGGATGAAACGGGAAAAGACTTATCTTTGTCTGAATTAAAAGTTAAAAAAAATATTAACGACGGAGAAGTTGTCAGGGCTGATAAAAATTCAGGTATTCTGGTTAGATGCAGAGAAAATAAACTTTTAAGAATTGAACTTTTGCAGCCTGAAGGGAAAAGAGTAATGTCTGCGATGGATTTTATTAATGGATACAGGCTAAAAGCCGGTGAAAAACTTGAATGAAAGAAAGAATAAAATTAACCCTCGCCAGGTCGCACTCCTAATTTTAAATAACTATTTTAATAAGAGAAAATCTCTAAAAGATATAATCAATAATTACTTTAATAATTATAAATTATCCGGGCTTGACAGGCGTTTTATTTTTAACATAGTCAAGGGTACCGTAAGGTATAATTTAAAAATAGATTTTATAATTTCCTTATTCTCCAGCAAGGGCCTTGAAAACATTGATTTTAAAGTGCTTAATATTCTGAGAATGGGTATTTATCAATTGCTATATATGGATAGGGTTCCGGATTATTCAACAGTTAATGAAAGTGTCAAGCTGGCCAGGAAAAATATCAGCGCATCTTCTTCGGGATTTGTAAATGCAATATTACGCAGGGCGAGCTCAATCTCAAATTTAAACCTGTTTGTGGAAGAAAAAATTAATAACATACTGGAGGATGAGGATGAAAAAATTAGTATAAAATATTCCTATCCGCGCTGGCTGGTGGATTACTGGCTTGACTGGTATGGTGAAGAAAAAACAATTTTAATCTGTAGCTATCTTAATAAGAGCCTGCCTGTGTATATAAGATTTAATAAAAATAAAATTGGCAGAGAAAAATTGTTAAAAGAATTAAGAGAATTTTCAATTATCGGAGCACAATCCGGACCGGATACTGATAATGGCGGTGCTTTTATATCAAATTCCATTAAAGGAAAAGATTATGAATATAATTTTTTTAAACAAAACATACTGGAAGGAAGTATAGAAATTAAAAGGGTCCAGGGTATTACACGGACTAAAATTTATGCCAGAGGTTTAGTCTCGGTTCAGGATCTTTCTTCTCAGATGGCATTAAAATATTTTTTAGAGCCTCTTAAAGGTGAAAAGATACTTGATGTCTGCGCTGCGCCCGGTGGCAAAACTGCATATATTTCAGAGATGCTCGGAGATAGGGGAGAGGTGGTTTCGGTTGATATCAGCAAAAAAAGACTTGAAATATTGAAGGATAATGCAAAGAGAATGAAGATAAATAATTTAATAATTGTAGAAGCAGATGCTTCTGAAAGGGATTTTTTGAATAAAAGAAGAAAAGGTAAAATAAAGAAGGCATCAGGAAAGAAGGTAATTTCCGGTACTTATGAAAATTACTTTGATAGTATTTTTGTTGATGCTCCCTGCAGCGCTTTTGGAACTATATCCAGGAACCCTGATGTGAAATACAATAAGACGATGGATGATGTAAGGCGGCTTTCCGGGATGTCATACATGATAATGACTAACTGTGACAGGTATCTTAAACCGGGAGGGAAACTTGTTTTTTACACCTGCACGTTATCTCTACTGGAAAACCAGGAGGTTATAAATAAATTCTTAAAGGAATACGGGGGTAAATACAGGGTCAGAACCCCGGATATTTTTAAAAAGACGGTATCAAATTTAAATTTGAAAAAGGATTCCGGTGAAATTGAGCGGGAAGGGTATTTTGAAATAATGCCTTATTATTTTAGAAGTGAAGGAGGCTTTATGTGCTGTCTTGAAAAAGCCAGGATTTAAAGGATATACTGCGTTCTTTGAGAGCTATAAATACCCGTGCTACATATTTAGACCACTTTTTTTACTTTGCCTGATGTAAGGCAGCCTGCACATATATTCATGGTTCTTATCTGACCTTTATACTCAACCTTTACCTTGTGGATGTTAGGTTTAAAAGATCTTCTTGTTTTTTTATGTGAATGGCTTACGCTATTGCCAAAAGTTGTTTTTTTACCACATATTTCACATATTCTGGACATTTTTACTCCCGAACCGAAAATTATATTTTTTATATTTTTTAATCTAATGTATTATATTTAGAATAATTATTAATTAAACAGGAAGGAATATTAACATTTTATTTAATTCTTTTCAAGGTAAATAAAAAATATATGATTGTTGACAGAAACAATTTTTAAATAATAGAGTCATAGGAAATGTAAAATGGGACTGGCAGGAGGAAAATTATTGGATTGAAAAAAGATAAATTTTGTTACAGTGTAATGGGAATTTTAGTCTGAGTATAAAATAATTTTATTTGGAATGAGTGATATTATGTTTGATGGAATAAATGATGGGGATTTAAAAATACTTATTGATACCGTAATTGATAATTTTAAAGAAAATGAAAATAAAATTAATAACTTAAATGTGTTCCCGGTACCTGACGGTGATACAGGTACCAATATGCTTCTAACTTTGAAATCTGTTAGAGAGGAGCTCTTAAAGGTTAAAGATTTTTCTGTTAGAAACGTTCTGGAAAAAGCTTCTTTCGGAGCATTAATGGGAGCCAGGGGGAATTCAGGGGTTATACTATCTCAAATAATTAAAGGTTTTTGTGATGTATTTATTGAAGATAATAGCTTTAACCCCGGGTTAATTAGAAGAGCCCTGAAATCATCGAAAGATCTGGCTTACAGCTCAGTTCAGGACCCTACTGAAGGTACCATGCTTACTACCATAAAAGATATCGGGAATTTTGTTGAAGGTTTAAATAATAAAATCTTTAAAATGAGGGTAATAGATTTTCTGGATGAGATTATTTTTGAAGCCGAGAAATCCGTCGAGAGATCAACTTTCCTTCTGCCGGTATTAAAGAAAGCAGGTGTGGTGGATGCCGGAGCCCGGGGTCTTCTTGATATAATTATCGGTATTAAAAAAGCCCTTACTATAATCGGGAGTGTAGATAATCAACTGGAATTAAAAACAGATAAAACCAGGAAAGCATATTCTATGGCCGGGGGAAAAGGCTGTAATAATGGTAAGAATAGGAAAACACCAGAAGAGAATAATTCTGATGGGTATAAAAAGGATATTTCAGAAAATGATATGGATAATTTGAAAGAGGTAAAGCGCACCTACGAGATTAAGTATATTTATTGTACCCAGGTTATGGTAAAGGGCGATAGAATAAATATAGAAAGATTGAGAGAGAGAATTGAAAGTTACGGAGATAGTGCAATGGTGGTGGGTAATAAGAATATAGTTAAAATACATGTTCATACCAACTATCCAAATAAAGTTTTAAAAACAGCTTTAAGAGAAGGTACCCTGCATGACATTGAGATTAGTAACATGGAGGACCAGCGAAAAGAAGAGGTGGGCATAGAAGAACCAGAGGAAAGAAAGGCAGATGTGAGAAAAGCAGCCCTGCTTGCTATAGCGAATGGAGATGGATTGGAAGGCATATTTAAGAGCATAGGTGTTGATATTATTGTGAGCGGGGGGCAGAGTATGAACCCGTCAGCATATGATATAGCAAAGGCTGTAAACAGTCTGGATGCTACAGATGTTATTATATTTCCAAATAATAAAAATATAATTCTTACTGCAAATCAAACCAAAAAGATTATAAAAGAAAAAAATATTTATGTGGTGCCAACAAGAACTATACCCGCGGGCATATCTGCTGTTCTGAATTATAACCCCGAGGCAGGTATTGAAGAGAATATGAATAATATGGAGGAGGCAGCAAGAAGAACCAGGGAAGGAGAGATAACCAGAGCAGTAAGAGATGCTAATCTTATGGTGGGTAAAATAAAAAAGGGTGAATATATTGGTTTATCCAATGGGAACATAAGAGTAATTTCAGATAATGTAGTAGATGCGACCATAGACCTGGTGAGGGATATTACTGATTCAAAGGAAGAAGTTATTACTTTCTATACAGGAAAAGATGCAGTTAAAGAGGATATTGAGAAAATAACAAAGAAAATTAAACAATATTTTTCTAAAATAGATATTGAGATACACAAAGGCGGGCAGCCTCTGTATCCCTACATTTTTTCAATAGAATAAGTTTATTACATGGTGGTTAATTATTAGAGTAATTTCAGGTAAATTTAAGAGAAGAAAACTCAGACCCCCTTTAAATTATAAAATCAGACCAACTCTGGATAGAGTAAAGGAAAGCATATTCGATGTTATTGGCGATAAAATAAAAGGGGCAAATGTCCTGGATTTATTCGCGGGAACAGGTTCGCTCGGGATAGAATCACTGAGCAGGGATTGCAATATAGTTTATTTTGTAGATAAAAGCTTTGAGTCCGTTAGATTAATAGAATATAATGTCAGAAGCTTAAAAATTCAAAGGGAAAAGTATAAAATAATAAACAGTGATGTTTTAAAATTTTTTGATTTTCATACTGATTTAAAGTGGGATATAATCTTTCTTGACCCGCCTTATAAGATTGTAAGTGATATAATGATAAAAATATTTGAGGTCATATCGGAAAATAAATTTACTAAAGATAATTGCCTTGTAATATATGAGTATTTTTTTAAAAGGGACATTAAAGAAGAAATAAAAAAATTAGAAATATTAAAGGAATCACATTTTGGAGATAAAAAAGTAATTTACCTGTCTCCAGGTTAAATATATGCAAAAATTAGAAGATGGGATTAAAATAGTGGAAAAAATACCGGAGAGAATAGCACTATGTCCGGGGACCTATGACCCTTTAACAGAAGGGCACAGGGATATAATCCAGAGGTGTTCAAAAAATTTTTCTAAAGTTATAGTAGCGATATCAAGAAACCCGAGAAAGAAACCTCTTTATTCAATAAAAAGAAGAGTTGAATTTGCCAGGAGGGTATTTGGCAGTTTAGAAAATATAGAGGTTATCACTTTTGATGGGTTACTGGTAGAAGTAGCAAAGAAGGTAAAAGCAACGGTGATAATTAAAGGCCTTAGAGCTATATCAGATTTTGAGTACGAGTTCCAGATGGCACAAATAAACAAAAAATTAAATCCAGGGGTGGAAACCATGTTTATAGTAACAAATCCTAAATTTGCCTACCTTAGCTCCAGTGCTGTTAAGGAGGTAGCTATGTTTAAGGGATGTATAAAGGGGCTGGTTCCTGAAGAGATTGAAAAGGATATTGTTGAAAGTTTTAATAAAAATAGTTTTAAATAAAAAAATACATATGGAGTGAAACATGGACGTTTTTGAGATTGTAGACCATATTGAGGAACTTCTTGATAAAAGTAAAAGGATACCTTTCTCATCTAATGTAATCGTTAATGAGAACGAAATATATGACCTGATTGATGAATTAAGGAATGTACTTCCAGAAGAGTTAAAACAATCCAGATGGATCGTGAAAGAAAGAGAAAATATGATAGAAGAGGCCAAGAGATATTCGGAAAAGATAATTAAAGACTCACAGGAGAAAGCAGAAATGCTGGTAAGTGAGACAGAGGTTCTTAAAAATGCAAATAGAAAGGCAGAAGAATTGATGTCGGCGGTTGAGGCCAGAGCGAGGACCATAAGGCTTGAGGCAGAGGATTATGCTGATGAGAAATTAGCAAATCTGGAAGCTGTATTGCACAAATTAATAACTGCAATTGAGAAAGGCAGAGAGCAATTCAGAGGTGGTGCAGGCACGGGGGATAATAAGATTTAATGGTTTTGAAAAAATTGGTGATTGGTAAATTTGTTGAATAATAATCATTTTATGATATATTTATATACCTGTGTAGATTAATAACAAGTTTGTAACAAGATATTTTAACAGGAGGAAGCAGAATTGGCAGTTCCAAAAGGAAAAACATCAAAGTCCAAAAGAAATAAACGAAGGACTCATCAGAAGTTGAAATTGTTAAACATTGTTGAGTGTCCGAGATGTCACAGCAAAAAAGTTTCTCACAGAGTCTGTGAGAATTGCGGCTATTATTCTGAAAATGAAATAATAATTTTTGAGGATAAGGGCAAAAAGAAAGAAAAAAAAGAAGCCAGTAAATAGAAGTGAGTTGAAGTCAGGATTGGAGGTTTTGATTTGAGGTCAGGGAATTTTTTTTGTCCTTGTTCCATAGCATTAATTGGAGCCTCAAGGGAAAAAGGGAAAGTAGGTAATATAATACTCGAGAATATAATAAACTCGGGATTTAAAGGAAAATTATTCCCGGTCAATCCAAATGCAGATAAAATAAAAGGTATTAAGTGCTATCCATCAGTTTTAGAAATTCCCTCAGATATTGACCTTGCTTTAATGGCTATTCCCGCCCGGTATGTATGCCGGGTTCTTGAGGATTGTTCAAAGAAAAATGTAAAATGGTCTATTATTATATCAGCAGGTTTCAAGGAAGCAGGAGTGAAAGGCATGAAGAGAGAAAGCCGGCTGATGGAAATAGCCAGAAAATATAGTATTAGAATACTGGGTCCTAATTGTCTTGGAGTTATAGATAACAACTGTCCCCTGAATGCAACATTTTCAACAAGTATACCCCCGGGAGGTAAAATAGGATTCTTATCCCAATCCGGTGCACTTGGTACTTCTGTCCTTGATTGGGCTAAAACAGGCAACATAGGGTTCTCCAAATTCGTTTCGCTGGGTAATAAAGCAGATATTTCGGAAAATGACATTATCAATGAATGGGAACGCGAGAAAGAAACCACGGTTATAACAGGATATATTGAAGGTGTAAAAAATGGAAGAGAGTTTATTAAAATATCTTCCAGAGTCTCTAAAAAAAAGCCAATAATCATAATTAAATCAGGTAATACAGACGCAGGAGCAAGAGCAGTATCGTCTCATACCGGCACACTTGCCGGTTCTGCAAAAGCTTATGAGTCTGCTTTTAAGCAGGCAGGTATCATAAGAGCAAATACCGTAAAAGATTTTTTTAATTATGCCGTTGCTCTTTCATATCAACCATTGCCTAAAGGTAAAAAAGTTGCAATAATAACAAATGCAGGTGGTCCGGGTATAATGGCTACTGACGCATGTGAAAAAAATAATATAACAATGTCCACTCTGAGGACAGAGACCATAGAGAGTTTAAAAGAATTTTTACCCGGGGCAGCAAACTTTTATAATCCTGTAGATTTACTGGGAGATGCAGTGGCAGATAGGTACAGACGGGCTCTCGAGGTGGTAATGGGAGACAGCAATGTTGATGCGGTAATAGTGTTGCTTACACCACAGGGAATGACACAGCCTTTAGAAATAGCCAGGGCAATCGTTGATGTTGCAAAAAGAAATGTGAAGGATAAAACAATACTGACCAGTTTTATAGGAGGAAATGAGGTAAGAAAAGCGGTAGAATTTTTATCAAATCAAAATATACCCAATTTTGCTATTCCGGAAGAAGCTATCGATACCCTGAAAGTTATGATGGAATATGTAGACTGGAAATCAAGAGGGGTTTCCCCTGTTGAAACTTTTGGTGTAGATAAGGAAAAAGTTAGAAAAATATTTGATAAGTGTCGTTCTGATGAAAGGCTGGAACTTGGGGAAATGGAAGCAAGAGGTATTCTTGGGGCATATGGGATAAGGGTACCCGAAGCCGGGCTCTCACGTGATATTGTAGAAGCAGGGGAAATTGCAAAAAAAATAGGATATCCGGTTGTATTAAAAATAGTGTCCCCCAATATTTTACATAAAACAGATGTAGGTGGTGTCAGGATTGGGATATATAATGAAAAAGAGTTAGAAGAAAATTATGATAATATTCTTTTTAATGTAAAAAGATATATGCCTGATGCTAATATCAGGGGAATACTGGTTCAGGAATTTATTGAAGATAAAAAGGAGACCATTATAGGAGTCAGTGAGGACCCTCAATTCGGGCCGGTTATTATGTTTGGCCTCGGGGGTATATACGTTGAGACACTTAAAGATGTCTCTTTCAGAATTGCTCCTTTAAGCAGGCAAACTGCATATGAAATGATTAAGGAAATTAAAACTATAAAACTGCTGGAAGGCATCAGAGGTGAAGAACCTTCAGATGTTGGAAGTATGATTGAAATTATACTAAAGGTTTCCCAGATGGTAACAGAATTTCCGGAAATAATAGAAATGGATATAAATCCGCTGTTTGTAAAGAAAACAGGAGAGGGTTCTATAGCCGGTGATGCAAGAATAAGAATAGGAGGTTAGTATGGTTCCGTTATTTTTTATTTCTAATCAGCCTTTTTCCGGTAAAAGCTCCATGTGTGTGGGTGTGGGCAAACTACTCGGTGAGAAAGGTTTGAAAGTGGGTTATATTAAACCGGTAGGAACTCTGCCCACCAGGGTAGGAGATATCACTACGGATGAGGATGCTAAATATATATCAAATATCTTAAGTGTGAAAGACGAACTTGAAGATATATGCCCGGTTGTTTTAACCCAGCTCCACGACCGGGAGGGCTTAAAAGACCCTGATTTTTCTAAAGGATTTATAGATGTAATTGAAGGAGCTTATAAAAGGATAAAGAAAAATAAGGATATTGTAATAATGGAAGGCGCGAAAAGCATTGAAGATGGTTGTTTTCTGGGTATATCTGCAAAGAAAATATGCGGAAAGCTTGGAGCGCGGGTTATTATGGTAGTAAGGTACAATTCCGAAATTGTAGACCAGATTCTCCATGCAAAGCAATTTTTAAAAGACTATTTTTCCGGTGTTATTATAAACTGGGTTCCTAAAAGTCAGATGGATTATCTTGAAGAACTTATAATCCCATTTTTAACTAAAAATAAGATTGAAGTTATTGGATATGTTGCTTCTGATAAAATATTATCATCTGTAAGTATAAAAGAAATGGCTGATTTTCTCGGTGGTAAGATAATATGCGCCGGGGATAAAAAGGAAGAGTTAGTGGAAACATTTATGGTTGGCGCCATGGGACAGGAACAGGCTTTAAAATTTTTCAGAAGAAAAGCCAATAAAGCTGTAATAACCGGTGGAGACAGGGCAGATGTTCAGCTTGCTGCTCTGGAAACCAATACTAAATGCATGATACTTACAGGCAACTTTCAGCCGAGTACTATTGTCCTGGGAAGAGCGGAGGAGCTGGGCGTGCCGATGATTCTGGTCAATTTTGATACGTTAACAGCAGTTGAAAAAGTTGGAGAAATTATTGGACATGTCAGGTTCCATGAAATTAAGAAGATTGATAAAATAATTGAAGTGGCAAGAGAACATATAGATATAAATAAGTTAATTGAGATATCAAAAAATAATTAAATTTGAAACCTATTATGGGAGAAGTCTTTTCAAATAATTATTCAATTGTTATAGATGCTATGGGGGGAGATTTTGCTCCCGGCGAAATTATAAAGGGTGCGCTTGAGGCAAAAGAAATTTACGGGGTAAATATCAAACTGGTAGGTAGTGTAGATAAGATTAAGAAGATAGCAGAATTAAACGGCATGAATCTGAACGGTATGGATATTATGCCCAGCTCGCAGGAAGTGGGTATGAATGAATCCCCTTCAGAAGTATTAAGGAAGAAAAAGAAATCATCAATATTTATAGGCTCAAAGTTTGTATCCGGAGAGGATAAAAGCACCTTTATTTCTGCCGGTAACACAGGCGCGGTTATGGCCTGCTGCCTTTTTAACATAAGAAGAATAAAAAGTGTAATCAGGCCGGCTATTGCTGTGGTAATACCTTTAGACGAGAAAAAAGTGGTATTGATTGATGCAGGAGCCAATGCGGATTGCAGGCCATTATTTTTAAAGCAGTTTGCCATTATGGGCAAAGTGTATTCCGAAAACATCCTGGGAGTAAAGAACCCGAGAGTAGCTCTGGTTAATATAGGAGAAGAAGAAAAGAAAGGAAACGAGGTAACAGTTGAGAGCCATGAACTACTTAAGGACTATCCGGGTATTAATTTTATCGGGAATGTAGAGGGCAGGAGTCTTTTTGAAGGTGTTACAGATGTAGCGGTTTGTGACGGTTTCGTGGGAAATGTAATATTGAAATTAATTGAAGGCTTGGCGGGGTTTTTTTTCAGGGAAATAAAGAATATCCTGACCTCAAGTGTTATAACAAAAATTTCGTCCCTTGGTGTTAAATCTTCACTGGTAAAAATGAAAGAAAAATTTGATTATGAAGAGTACGGGGGTGCACAGCTTCTGGGGCTTAACAGGCCGGTAATAATTTCTCATGGCAGTTCAAGGGCAAAAGCAATTAAGAATGCGGTAAAAGTGGCCATAGAAAGTCTGGAATCAGATCTTACCGGTAAAATAAGCGAAGAGATAAACAGGGTAAATTATAAAAGGTAAGATAAAAAAATAGAAAAAGTAAAAAATACAAAAGGAGTGAGGATGGAAAATTTTGACAAACTTAAAGAAGTTTTAGTTGAAGTACTGGGTGTTAAAGAAGAGGATATTAAGGCTGAAGGTAAATTCGTTGACGATCTGGGAGCCGATTCACTTGACCTGGTCGAACTTATTATGGCATTTGAGGATAAGTTTGAAATAGAAATAAGCGACGAGGATGCTGAAAAAATTGTTACAGTAAAGGATGCGCTGGATTATATTGATTCTCATTCCAAAAAATAATTTAAAAACCTGTAGAACATTTTTACCTTTAGAAGGTGGCGATTTTCTTTTTAATGAATGATGATACAGATACCCTGGAAAAGAGAATAAAAAGCTGGCTAAAAGGTCTTGGAATTATTCCCGGAGATTTAAAAATATATGTACAGAGTCTAACACACAGGTCTTATGCTCATCAGGAAAATATTAAATCAAGAGGAAATGAGCAATTGGAATTTCTTGGAGACAGCGTGCTTTCTTTTATAATTACCTCCTATTTATATAAAAAGTATGGCCATTTTTCTGAAGGCAGGATGGCAAAAATAAGGTCTGTGCTGGTTAACAGGAAAACTCTGTTTCAAATAGCCAGGGATATTAAAGTGGATGAACAGGTGCTTCTGAGTGAGAATGAAGAATTGTGCAAGGGTAGAAAAAAAGCATCTATTCTGGCCAATAGTATGGAAGCTTTAATTGGTGCTATTTTTATTGATAGAGGAATAGATTTCACTTCGAATTGGGTTTTGAAAAGATATAAAGGAAAAATTAGTGAACGTATCAGAACCCCTGAAATTATAGATTATAAAACCTATCTTCAGGAAGTTATCCAGGCAGATTATTCAAAGCTTGTAATATATCGGCTGGATAAGTCCGAGGGGCCCGACCATAATAAATCATTTTATTCCGTAGTAATGATTGAAGATAAGGTTGTTGGTAAAGGCAGGGGTAAGAGCAAAAAGAATTCTGAGCAAAATGCTGCAAAAGACGCGTTAAATAAAATGTATAATTTAAATTTGTAATAATTGTTTTGGGAAGTTTAATTTGTATTTAAAGAACATAACACTTCGTGGATTCAAATCTTTTAAAGATAAAAGCCAGTTATTTTTTGAACCCGGGATTAGTGTAATCGTAGGTCCTAATGGAAGTGGCAAAAGTAACATAGCAGACGCAATCTCATGGGTTCTGGGTGAACAGAGCCCCAGAACACTGAGGGGCAATTCTATGGCAGATGTTATTTTCAGGAGTAAAAAAGAGGAAATGGGAATTGCTGAAGTCTCCCTCCTATTTGATAATTCAAACCGATTATTTGATACAGAGTTCAGGGATGTTAAATTTACCCGCAGGGTTTTTTCTAAAGGAGGTAGTGAATATTTTATAAATTCCTCACCATGCAGATTGATAGATATACAGGAGTTAACTGCTGACAGTGGAATTGGCAGAGGTCTTCATATTATTGTAAATCAGGGGCAAATCAACCAGATTGCCCTGCTTAAGCCTGTGGAAAGAAAAGCTATAATTGACGAGATACTGGGGATTTCCAAACATAAGATCAGGAGAGATAAAGCACTGGTGAAACTTCAGAAGGTAAAAAATGATATTGATAGAATTGACGACCTGATGGAAGAAATAAAGAGAACCATGGACCCGCTTGAGATTGAATCAAAAAGAGCGAGGAGATATTCAGAAATTTCTAATTTATTAAAAAATGAGGCAGCCTCTCTTTTTATTGCCAATCTTAATAATTTAAATAAAGAATGGGAAGAAGAAAATAACTCCTGTGTTGAGAATAAGGATGAACTGGAAAAAATAAAAGAAAAAAACTTATATCTGGAAAAAGAAAAAAATAAGCTGCTGGAAATTATTGAAAAGGAGCAGGAAGAGTATGGAATATGGAGGAGTAAAATTGACTGGTTTAAATCTGAAATAAGTAACTTAAAAAATATTATAACTATAATTGAGAGTAAAGAAAATACATTCAGAACATTGTTAAATATGTTTGATGCAGAGATTAACCATTATATTGAAGATAGGAATCAATCCCCCGGCTCATTAAAGGATGAGAAAAATAATAATATAATGCTTCTTATAAAAAATACTTCTCACGACCTAGACCAGATCATTAATCTTTTATTAAAATTTATTGATAATTTCAGAAACAAAGTAAAAGATACCGGTGCCATTGAATATACCGGAAATGAAATCCAGTCAATTATTGAACAGTTAAGAAAATTAAATGAGAGTATTAAAAAAATGTTAGATGATATAGAGTTAAAATCCTCAGAAGTATCAGCAAAAAGTGGAAATGATAATAAAGATAAGGAAGGAAGACCGGGCAGGCTCGGGGATTTAAAGGAAATTTGCATGATTAATCTGGGGAAATCCAGAAAACTACATTTAATTTTAAAAGATTACCTTCTAATTTCAGAAGGCATGGAGAAAAAGCTTTATCCGGAGTTTAGCAGGAGGAATGATTTAATTTTAAAAAACCGGAAGAAAATTGACAGTCTTGAAGAAGAAATAAACAGGATTAATATGACCCGGTTAAAACTGGAAAATAACCTGTACAAATCAGGGCTCAAAAAAGAGCAGATAAAAGAAAGGGTGGAAGCCATTACTGAAGATATTATAGATAATTATAATATATCAATTGATTATGTGCTAAAGAGCTATAAACCCAGCGAAGATATAAAACAGTCGGAAGCAAGGGTAAGAAGATTAAAGAATGAGATTAAAAGTTATGGAACTGTAAACCCGAATGCTGCCATTGAATATGAAAGAATTAAAAAAAGATATGATTTTTTAGCTACTCAGAAAGGTGACCTGGTTGAGAGCAAGAAGAACCTGGAGGAATTATTAAAGGATATTAACAGGCGGATTTCTGTTTATTTCTACAGGAAATTTGAAGAAATTAAAAAGTGCTTTACTGATTATTTTAAAATTTTATTTCCCCTTGGCAAAGGAGAAATGCAGCTTGAGAGGGCCGATAATGGCCGGAGCGATGATGAGGATAATATAGGGGTAGATTTGAATGTAGATATTGGTAATAATAAATTTGTTAATCTTTCACTTCTATCGGGTGGAGAAAAATCCCTGGTTTCAATGGCTTTTCTTTTCTCCATTTATTCAATAAATCCCTCTCCTTTTTATGTTTTTGATGAGGTAGATGCTGCCCTGGATGATGTGAATATCAGCCGGTTTTTGACCCTGATAAAAAAGTTTTCAGAAAAACAGCAAATAATACTTATAACCCATCAAAAAAGAACCATGGAAATAGCAGATACAATATATGGAATCTCAATGCAGCCGGAAGGTGTTTCAAAGATAATATCTGAAAAAATAAGTAAAAATTATGCAAAAGCTGATTAAAAATTTAAGTTATATCTGGAATAAATTCAGGGACAGTCAAAAATTATTCTGGGAAGAGCTGGAAGAACAGATGATAGCAAATGATATAAGCATAGATACTGTAACCAGGATACTGGATAAAGTAAAAAGTAATGTCTATAGTGAGAATGTAAATAATCCCGAAGAAATAAAAGCTTTAATAAAAGAACAGGTTATAAAAATTCTTGAAATAAATGGTTGTAGCCGATTAAATACATCAGATGTACCCCCGACAGTCTTACTGATTGTGGGAGTAAACGGTTCGGGTAAGACTACTTCAGTAGCCAAAATGGCTAATTTATTTAAAAATGATGGTAAGAAAGTACTGATATCGGCAGCTGATACTTACAGGGCCGCTGCTGTGGAGCAAATACAATATTATGTAGATAAACTGGGGATTGATATGGTCTATCATCAGAAATTGTCCGATCCGGGTGCAGTAGTGTATGATAGTATAGAAAAAGCAAAAGCAAAGGATATTGACGTGGTTATAATTGATACTGCCGGAAGAATGCAGACTTCTCATAATCTTATGGAGGAATTAAAGAAAATAAAAAAAGTAATAGAAGGAAGAATCAGGCGAGGTGTTGATGAAATACTGCTGGTTATTGATTCAACAACGGGTCAGAATGCAAAAAATCAGGCCGAGTTATTTAATAACTCTCTTGGTCTGACAGGAATAATTCTTACTAAAACTGACAGTACTTCAAAGGGCGGAATAGTTTTAACTATAAAAAATGATTTAAATTTACCGGTTAAAATGGTCACAGATGGTGAAAGTCTGGAGAATATATGTTATTTTGATCCGGTAGAGTTTGCTAATTCATTATTTTCCTGATTAAAGTTTTTTACTAAGAGGTTTATTAAAATGTTTGATTCGCTGACAGCTAAATTTGAAGATTTATTTTACAGAATAAGAAATAAAGGTAAATTAAGCCCCGGTGACCTGGATATTGCTTTAAGGGAAATTAAGCTTGCCCTGCTGGAAGCGGATGTTAATTTTAAAGTGGTTAAAGAATTTTTAGAGAATGTTAAGTCTAAAGCAGCAGGTGAAGAAGTACTTGAGAGTCTGACCCCATACCAGCAGGTAGTAAAGATAGTGAATGAAGAAATTATTAAAATGCTCGGCTCCGGTAGCGGGGGTATTAATTTTGCTTCCGGGGGTCCCACTATAATGATGATGATAGGATTACAGGGTTCCGGAAAAACTTCTGCAGTTATAAAACTGGCTAATTTTGTAAAAAATAAGTTCCAGAAAAAAGTATCAATAGTTGCAGCAGACATATACAGGCCGGCAGCGGTATTGCAGATAGAGGATATGGCAAAAAACCTCGGTATAGAAGTATTTTCTGATAGTAATTCCGACCCGGTAGATATATCGGTAAGAGGAGTGGAATCATTCAAAAAATCAGGCAGTGACCTGATTATAATTGATACAGCGGGCAGGTTACAGATTGATAAGGTTATGATGGATGAGATTATAAACATAAGAAAGAAAATTAAACCCCATGAGATATATCTGGTACTTGATTCTATGACCGGGCAGCAGGCAGTAAACATTGCCTGCGGTTTTAACCAGAGTGTTGAATATGATGGGGTAATTCTGACTAAATTAGACAGTGATACAAGGGGAGGTGCAGCATTATCAGTATATTACATAGTTAAAAAACCAATAAAGTTTATATCAAACGGGGAGAAAGTTGATGATTTTGATATATTTTATCCTGAAAGAATTGCTTCAAGAATACTGGGGATGGGGGACATTTTAACGCTGGCCGAGAAAGCAGAAAAGGCGGTTAGCGAAAAGGAAGCGAAGAGATTTGAAGAAAAAATTTATAGAGATGAATTGAATTTTGAGGATTTTTTAAACCAGTTAAGAAGTATAAAAAAAATGGGTTCGATGGATAAGATTTTTTCCATGCTGCCCATTGCAAATAAAAATAAGCTATTTAAAAATGTGAGTGTAGACGATTCTTATCTTGTCAGGATAGAGGCTATAATCAATTCAATGACTCCGGAGGAAAGAAAGAAACCGCATATAATAGGAGGCAGCAGAAAAAAAAGAATTGCAGTCGGGTGCGGCTGTTCAGTATCCGAGATTAATAGACTGCTAAAGCAATTCAGTAAAACGAAGCAGCTGTTGAAACAATTTTCCGGGATGAAAGGGAAATTCGGGTTACCTTTAGGTAATCTTTAAATAAAAAAATATTTTGCAAGTTTTAGAGAAAAATATATAATTATGAAAGCATAAAGCTATCTATATGAATGTTTGGAGGTTATGGATTGAGTGTAAAGATCAGATTGACAAGAATGGGCGCGAAAAAGAAACCCTTTTATAGAATTATAGTTGCAGATTCCAGGTCACCCAGAGATGGGAGGTTCATTGAAAAAATTGGATTGTATGATCCCAAAAGTGATCCATCAAAGATAGAAGTTGACAGAGAGAAAGCTCTTGAATGGATAAAGAAAGGTGCAAAACCTACGGATACAGTTCAGAAACTTTTTGATAAAATTGGTTTAAGAAAGTAGTTATTACAATTAAAACTGGAGGTAAATAGTGAAAGAACTACTGGAGTACATGGTAAAAGAGCTGGTTGACAGCCCGGATAATGTTGAAATTATTGAAGAGGAGGAAGATGACAAAACAGTAATTTTTAAACTGAAAGTTGCGGAAGATGATCTGGGAAAAGTAATTGGTAAAAAGGGAAGAACCGCAAATGCTCTGAGGGTTGTAATGAGAGCGGCATCTGCTAAGAGGGGTAAGTCTTCTATTGTAAAAATTATGGATTGATAATTTAAAATAATAAATATAGTTAAACTTATTTAAAAGAAATAAGTAGCGGTAAATACTGGGTTTAAATGTGGATGCAAGATTAATTGGGATAATTAGTAAGGCACATGGTGTAAAGGGAGAAGTAGTGGTGGAATTGCTTACTGATTATCCCAAAACTATTAAAAAAGGAGATATATTTTTTTTTGATGAGAAGTGTACCAGAGCAGTAGAAGTCGAAAGTGTCAGGTTAGTGAAGTCAAAAAAAAACAGGCTCTATTCATTAATTAAATTTAAAAGCATAAATAACAGGAACCATGCAGGGAAGTTAAAAGGGACGGGTATTTTCCGCGGTGAAGGCAGTAGTCCCGAACTTGATGAAAATCAATACTGGACGGATGATATAATAGGATGTAAGGTCTATACGGAAAGCAATATCTTTATTGGCACAGTTATAGATGTAGAAAAATCCGGTGCCAATGATATCCTGATAGTAGAAATAAATAATAAAAAATTAAATATTTCAGATGCTAAGAATAATATTTTCTATATTCCGGTTATAAAGGATTATGTTGATACTATTAATTTAAAGGCCAGGAAAATAATATTAAAAAGGATTCCTGAATATATTTAAATTTATAAATAAGTATTTTTGGTTTTAGAATGTTGATAATAGATATTGTAACCATTTTCCCGAAGATATTTGATAGCATTGTTAATTTTGGGGTCATAAAAGAAGCTTTCAAAAAAAATATTTGCGAGCTTAATGTATATGATTTAAGGGATTTTTCTGAGGATAAGCACGGCAGGGTAGATGACAGGCCATTCGGTGGCGGACCCGGAATGATATTGATGCCGGGACCAATATATAATGCTGTTAATTTTATTAAGAAAAATAATAAGGTTAAAAATAAAAGCAGGCAAAAGGTTATATTGCTGTCAGCTTCCGGAGATAAACTAGTGCAGGGCAAATTAAAGTATTTTTCGGGGCTTGAAAATATAATATTTATTTGTGGAAGATATGAAGGGGTAGACCAGAGGGTAATAGATTTACTGGTTGATTTTGAAATTTCAGTGGGAGATTATATATTAACCGGCGGTGAGATTCCAGCCATGATAATAATAGATGGCGTGATAAGACTGTTGCCGGGAGTGGTTGGGAAAGAGGAGTCCCTAAAAGTAGAATCTTTTGAGAATAATTTACTTGATCATCCGCAGTATACAAGACCCCGGGTTTTTAAGGGCATGGGTGTACCCGAAATTCTTTTAAGCGGAAATCATGAGAGTGTTAAAAAATGGAGAAAAGAGGAGTCCGGGAGGATAACCAGAATAAAAAGGCCGGATTTATTTGACAAAGAGTATTAAATTAATTATATTTGTTTGGTTTTATTAGTATAAAAGTGAAATAGAAATAGACAGGCTGGGGAATAAAATGAATAAACTAGATAAACTGGAAAGAAGATATTTACGGAGTGACATAACTGATTTTAAGTCAGGTGATAAAGTAAAGGTCAAAATAAAAATCAGCGAAGAAAATAAGGACAGGATCCAGATTCTTGAGGGTATTGTGATAAGAATGAAAGGGTCCGGAATAAATAAGACATTCACGGTGAGAAAAATTTCCTTTAATGGAGTAGGAGTTGAGAGGACTTTTCTTATAAATTCACCGGTAATTCAGTCTGTTGAAAAAACAGGGGAAGGAATAGTAAGACGGTCAAGGTTATATTATCTCAGGGATAAAATAGGTAAAAAGTCAAAAATTAAATTTAAATAAGTTTAAATAAATATATCCACTTGTATTAAAATTAATGTCTATCAAAGATAAAGAAACCAGTACCGGCAGGAATAAAAAAATTTTTAAAGAATTTCTAATTTATGGAATTGTCATATTAATTGCAGTAATATCAGCCACTTTAATCAGAGTTTTTATAATTGAGCCTTTTGCTGTCCCGACTCCTTCAATGGAACCAACCCTTAGGGTAGGGGATAAAGTTCTAATAAATAAAATCACATATAAATTTAAAACTGTTAGCAGGGGAGATATTGTAGCCTTTAACTCACCTATAGATAATAAGGACCTGGTCAAGAGGGTTATTGCGATAGAGAGAGACGAGATTACCCTGACCTCAGAAGGTGAAATTTATATAAATGGTGGAAAAATTGTTGAAAATTATTTGCCCCCTGACAGTAATATATCTTATCTTAACCAGACAGTAGTTGTGGGAGATAATGAAGTTTTTGTGATGGGGGATAATCGTAATAATAGTTTTGATAGTAGATTTTTCGGAACAATTCAAGAGGAAAGCATATTCGGGAAATTCCTGGCAATTTACTGGCCGCCGTCAAGGTGGTAATTTTTTTTAACAATGGAATTCAGGGAAACAAAAAGAATTATAAATATATCCAGATATGAGAATGAACTGTATATAGATGGTTATGAGAAAATAGCCGGAGTTGATGAGGCCGGAAGGGGCTCACTTGCCGGTCCACTGGTCGCGGCAGCTGTTATAATGGATAGAAAAAAAATGATGATAGAAGACATAAATGATTCAAAGAAACTGACTGAAGCAAAAAGAAGATTTATTTTTAAAGAAATTATTAAAAATTGCCTGTGCTGGTCCGCAGTTAAAATTTCTTCAGGTGAAATCGACAGTCTATCCATAAATAAAGCAAATGTAGTGGCATTTGAAAAAGCAATAGGAAGTTTAAAGATAAAGCCGGATATTATTCTCGCAGATTTTGTAAATGCAAAAATGGATGTAAAATATTTACAGATTATTAAAGGCGATAGTTTAAGCGTTTCCATTGCTGCCGCCTCTATAATGGCCAAAGTGATAAGAGATGATATTATGCTAAAACTGTCAAAATATTACCCTGAATATGGATTTGAGAATAATAAAGGTTATGGCACAAGACAGCATCTGTTGTCTCTACAAAAATTTGGTCCTTCAATGATACACAGAATGTCTTTTAGGGGTGTTTTAAGTTAGCAGTTTTAACAAAAAATTTACCGGAGAAATCGGAGAACTTATTGCCTGTAGATATGTTGAAGAAAAAGGGTATTTTATATTAGAAAGGAATTACAGGAATAGATACGGGGAAATAGATATAATAGCAAAAAAGGATGGGGATTTAGTTTTTTTTGAAGTTAAAACCAGGACAGGGCTTGGTTACGGGTACCCTGTTGAAGCGATAAATAAAATAAAGATTGCACGAATAAGAAAATTGGCCAGTTTGTATATAACGAAAAAGAAACTCTTATTATTTAATCCGGGTTTTGGTGTTATTTCTATAATAATAAACAGGAATATGGTAAAAAAACTCTTTAATGAAAGAAACTATATGTCAGAAGTAATCGTGCCCAAAATCTTAAATGATGGCGTGAATATAAAAATTGAGCACATAGAAGACGCGTTTTAAAAGGATTTTAATTGTGAGTTAAGTTTTAGTGAAATTGCCCAAACTTTATAAATCATAAAAATAAGCTATAATACAAGAAAAAGGTTTTTTGTATTATATTGTAAATAAACAATTGTTAATAAAAAATATGTTTTATTCTCTGTAATTGAATGGGGAAGATGATGAAACTAAAAAAAGATTCTACTAAAGCAGCCGAAGAAAAAGAAATTGACGAGAATGAAATTAATAAAGAAGTTGAGAATCTTGAGCTTATAAATTCTGTAAACATTGCTTTAAATAAGGGTAAGAGTCTGGAAGAAATAACCGGTGTTATATCTAAAAAGACAAAGAAATTATTTTATGGTTCCGGTATAGCTCTGTATCTGCTGAGTGCAGATAAAAAATATCTTGATTTACAGAATCTCAATGTTCCTTCAGTAAAAAGGAAGAAGATTGAGCAGTTAATTAAAATTAAAATACCCCGGGTCAGGCTCCCACTGGGAAAGGGCAGCTATTATTATCAAATAATAAAGGATAAAAGGCCGGTAATTATAAATAATGATACAGAAATAAAAAAGATAATTGTAGAATTTGCAAATGCTTTACCGGAAAATAAAAAATTCTTTAAAAAAGCTATTATAAAACTTGTATCCCGATTATATAAGATTCTGAGCATAAAATCAGTTATGATTACCCCGCTCGTTGCAGATAAAGATGTCATAGGCTTGATTGATATATCGGGGAAAAAGGAATTCACCGATTTTGATCTTGAGAGATTAAAAACTATATCGGAACAGATGGTTACGGTAATTGAAAGAAAAAAAATGGAAATCAGGCTGAGAGAAGGCTTTAGTGAAATAGATCAGATTTTTAATTCAGCCCTAGATGGGATGAGGGTTATAAGCAAAAATTTTGAGGTCCTTAAAGTTAATAAGTCATTTACTGATTTGGTCAGTATGAAGGCAGCGGGAATTACAGGAAAGAAGTGCTATGAAATTTTAGAATTGCCTGAATGCCATACGAAAAGATGCATACTTAAAAGAATTTTAAACGGTGAAAAATATGTTACCAGACTCATAGAAAGGGAAAATAAAAATAATGATAAAAAATTTTATTCGCTGAGTGCAACTCCCGTAATAAATAATGAGGGCAGGATTACCGAGATTGTTGAGAGCTTCAGGGACATCACTCTGGAAATGCAATCTTTTAGTAGTATGAAATCAAGCGAAAAAAAACTCAGAAATCTTTTTAACAACATGAGCAGCGGGGTAGCAGTCTATGAAGCAAAAGATGGTGGAAAAGATTTTATAATAAGTGATTTTAATAAGGCTGCAGAAAAAATAGAGGATATTAAGAAAGAAGATGTTGTTGGAAGGAGAGTTTTGGAAGTTTTCCCGGCAGTAAAAGAATTTGGACTTTATGATGTTTTTAAAAGAGTTTATAAAACCGGTAAACCTGAAAAACACCCCATTAGTTTTTACAAAGATAACAGGATTTCGGGGTGGAGGCGTAATTATGTTTATAGTCTGGGTTCAGGCGAGATTGTATCGGTGTACGATGATTTGACCAGGGAGAAGCGGGCGGAAAAGTTATTAAAAGATAGCGAGGAATTTAGTGCAGGTTTAATAGAAAATTCCCCCAACCCTTTACTGGTGATAAATCCCGATGCCTCCATAAAATATGTAAATAAAGCGCTGGAAAATCTTGTTGGTATTAAGTCAGGCTCGATTCTGGGTAAAAAACCACCATACCCGTGGTGGCCTAAAGAGTCAGAGGATAAAATTTTTAATATTCTTAAAAAGGCATTTAAAAAAGGTTTTAACGAGAGTGAAATTCTCTTAATCAATAAGAAAGGGAAGAAATTATGGGTTAAGATAAATGCAAAAGCGGCATACAGTGATGGGAATTTAAAATATTTAATAATAAACTGGGTTGACCTGACAGTACATAAATCAATGGAGAGCAATTTAAAAATAAGTTACGATAAGATTAAAAAAACACTCAATGATATTATAAATGCCCTGGCGACACTTGTGGAAACCAGGGATCCCTATGTTTCAGGTCACCAGAAAAGGGTTTCAAAGTTATCGGTATATATAGCAAAAGAGCTTGGTCTTAGCAGGGAAAGAATTGAAGGAATAGAGACTGCGGCAAAGATTCATGATATAGGAAAAATAAATATACCGACTTCAATTTTGGCCAAGCCCGGGAAATTAACGGAAATAGAATTTGATTTAATTAAGACCCATTCACAAGTGGGCTATGACATAATAAAAGAGATAAAGTTTCCTATGCCAATTGCTGATATTATACTCCAGCACCATGAAAAGATAGACGGTTCAGGATACCCCCGGGGTTTAAAAGGGGAAGATATAATGCTTGAATCAAAGATAATAACGGTTGCTGATGTAGTGGAGGCAATGTCTTCCTACAGGCCATATCGTCCTGCCCTCGGTTTAAAAGCTGCAGTTGAAGAAATCCAGAAAAATAAGGGAAAATTATATGAACCCGATGTTGTTGATGCCTGTGTTAGCATTGTCAGCCGGAAGGGGTTCATGTTCAATTGAGCCATAGACTTCTATTTATCATTTAGAGCACTGCTCAAATCCTTCAATGTTGAGTTTATCCTGTCTTAAACTGATACTGTTTTTTCACCTTTCGTCTTATAAAAAAGCATATTATTGTAATTGACTATTTGCGCTTATGGTTATATTATTGGTTTATGTTATTCAAACTGGACAGCTTTACATTAGTGGGTATCGGTGCCGTCAGGGTGTCTGTAGAGGTTCATATAACAAGGGGTTTACCCGAGTTTATAATTGTGGGTCTTCCGGGTAAAGCGGTAAATGAATCCAGGCAGAGAGTAAGGTCTGCGGTTATTAACAGCGGATTTGATTTTCCGGTAAGAAAAATAGTTGTTAATCTGTCACCGGCTGATATAAAAAAAGATGGCTCCTTTTATGACCTGCCAATTGCACTTTCAATACTTTCAGCAAGTTCACAGATAAGCTGCAACTTTTCAGAAGAATCCTGTTTCGTGGGAGAACTGTCACTGGATGGAACCATAAATCCGGTAAGGGGTTTGATTTCTATGGGGGAAAGAGCAAGAAATGAGCACAGGGAATTCTTTTTTGTCCCTTACCTGATAGCCAGGCAGGTTTCTTTCATTCCGGATTTAAAAATAGTTGCCTGCAGGAGTCTCAAAGAAGCTGTAGAAGCACTTTCAGGTAAAGATAAATTAGTTAAGTTTGTATACAGAGATGGTAATTATAAGAAAAAAGATATCGCCTATAAGTTAGATTTTAGAGATGTAAAAGGCCAGCTAAGGGCGAAGAGGGCAATGGAAATAGCTGTGGGAGGAAGACACAATATTATGCTTATTGGGCCACCGGGCAGTGGTAAAACAATGCTGGCCAGAAGAGCTATTACCATAATGCCTGATTTGAATATGCAGGAATGTATAGATGTTACCAGAATTTATAGCCTGTATAAAAAGAATGTTAATAATCTGATACAGGAAAGGCCGTTTAGGAGCCCCCATCACACCATAAGCAGGGTGGGTCTTATAGGAGGGGGAATAAGCCCCGGTCCGGGTGAAATTAGCCTTGCCCATAAAGGGATACTGTTTTTAGATGAGTTTTCACAGTTCCCCAGAAACTTTATAGAAGATCTAAGGCAGCCTCTGGAAAATAAGGAAATAGTTATCAGCAGGAATCGTTTTTGTTATAAGTTTCCCTGTAATTTTATGTTAATAGTGGCAACCAATCCATGTTATTGCGGTTATTTTGGTAATGACAGTAAAAAATGTATATGCAGTTTAAGGGAAGTAAGAAAATTCTGGAAAAAAATGTCCGGTCCGGTTATGGACAGGATTGATATGAGAATTGCCATAGATAGACTTCCGGAGAGTAGTTTTATAGATGATACCGAGGGAGAAAGTTCGTATACAATTAAAAAAAGAGTAATAAGGTGCGCCGGGTTACAGAAAGAGAGATTCAGCAAAATGGATATAAGTTATAACTCGGAGATTGGAATAGATATTATTAATAAGTGGCTCAAAGATAGTAAAAATATAAGAGATTTAATATATACTGTTTCAAAAAAATATAAATTAACAGCAAGGGGCATGGTAAGCGTGCTGAAAGTATCGAGAACAATAGCCGACCTGGAAAATAGCGGCTCTATACAGGAGCATCATATTATTGAAGCTTTAAATTACAGGGTTAGTTTTATTAATAGTCTTGATGATTTTATTTCAGAGTTATGAATGTTAGCGATACCGGCAGGAAAATATTATATATAATGGTTGAAAGTGGAGTTAGAACGGCAGAATTCATCAAAATTTACAAGAAATATAATGGTGATATACATAAGACCCTGAAACACTTCTTGAAATATAGAAATTTAAAGCTGGAAATTAAGACAGTCAAGGATGGCAATGGTTATAATAAAACGGGATATGACTCTTACGGGGAAATAATAGAATTTGTTTTAAAAAACAGAATTGGATTGCTTGAAATAAGCAGTAATAGCTATCCGGATATGTTAAAAAAGATATATTTACCGCCTCCCTTTTTGTTTTTTAAAGGAGATAAGATAAAAAATCCCGGGTTCATGGTAGCTATAGTCGGCAGCAGAAAATGTACGGCCTATGGCAGGGAAGTGGCTGAATATATAAGTAAAAATTTATCCAGGATGGGAATAACTGTTGTAAGCGGGCTGGCAGCGGGGATTGATAGCAGCGCCCACCGGGCTGCTATCAAAGAAGAGGGGGGAAGTATAGGGGTCCTGGGATGTGGAATTGATATAGTATATCCACCAGAAAACAGGTTTCTGTATGATGACATTTTAGAAAATGGAAGCATAATAACCGAGTTTTTACCGGGAACCCGGCCGCTTAAATATAATTTCCCGGTAAGGAACAGAATTATAAGCGGGTTATCGGGTGGTGTGGTGGTTATAGAAGCCGGAGAGAAAAGCGGCGCTATAATAACCTGTGAAATGGCTTTAAGGCAGAACAGGGAAGTTATGGCTGTTCCAGGAAGTATTTTTAGTCCTATGAACAGGGGATGTCACAGATTAATTAAAGAAGGAGCGAAGCTGGTAGAAAATATTGATGATATACTGGATGAGTTTTCACAATATAAAGAAAACATTTTAAAGCTGGATAAAACATATGATAACTCTTACAATGGAAAAGCAGATTGCCGTATAAGACTGTCCGGTAATGATAAGATAGTGTATGAATTTATTGGATATAAACCAAAGAGTGTGGAAGAGATAGTAAAATACTCTGGTCTGGAAGTTAAGGATGTATTAAAAATAATTGCATATCTTGAAATGAACGGTTTAATAAGAGAAGATAGTTTTAATAAATATATTAGATTATTTTGAATTTTATATTAGAATAAAGATAACAGAAAAAATTATAATTATAAATATTTTAAATTTATTGCGGGGTATCCTGAGTGAAATTATTTAACAGAAAAAAAGTAGAAATGCCCAAAACCCCCCTGGGAGTGGCTCTGTATAAATATGACAGTATGGTTAACAAAGATTTAAAGAATATTCTGAACGGGATAAAGACAGGGAAGAAACTTAATAAAAAGAAAGCAGGAGTAATTGTAGAAGATGCTTCGGAAAAGTTTGACATTATTCTAGACGAACTATCCAAAGAGAAATTAAAAGTTGACTACTGGTCTGACAGGATACGTTATGATATTATTGATATGATAAATAAGCTTAAAAACTTATTAAACAGAGCAAAAGCCGACGGCTTTTGCCTTTCAGAAACATGGGTAAGTAAGAATTGCTCCGAGATAGATGGAATAGAAGGAATCAGAAACAGTATACGAAGTAAGATGAAGGATATTGAAAGTGATTATTTATAGGTATGGATTTATTTAAATGTCTGGGATTATATATAAGGTACCTTAAATATGAGAAGAATTTATCTCTTAATTCTATAAATGCATATAAAAAAGATATCATCCAGTTTTTACAGTTTTTGAAGAATAAAAATATCACCGGGACCGGAAGTCTGAGTCTGGACATTTTTAGAGATTTTTTGAGATATATTGATAATTATAACTATTCAAACAGGACAATTGTAAGAAAGTATTCTTCTCTTGTTAACTTCTTTAAGTTCATGGAAAGAAATGACTTCATTGATTTCCATATAACCCAGTTTATAAATGTTCCAAAAGTGCGCCAGGGTCTTTATTCTTTCATGTCTGTAAGTGAAATGAAAAGGATGTTTGATAATTTTAAACCGGGAAATGATCTGGAATTTAGAGACAGGGCTATAATTGAAACAATTTATTCTACGGGTGCGAGGATAAGTGAAGTTGAAAGTTTGAAAATAAAAGATTTCGACTTTAAAAATAATGAGGCAATAGTAACAGGGAAAGGGCGGAAGCAGAGATTTGTTTATTTAAACAAATCTGCAGTGTACTGGATAAAGAGATATCTCGAGATTAGAAGTAGACTGGCTGCTCTAAATAATAAAGTGGAGAGCTCAAAGAATAATTATCTTTTTTTAAATAAATCTGGCGGGAGATTGTCTTCACGCAGCATAAGGAATATAGTAAAAAAATATGCCAGAAAGTCGGCAGTCGGTAAAAATATTACCCCGCACAGCATCAGGCACAGTTTTGCCACCCATCTTCTTCAGGAGGGTGCCGGTATAAGGGAGATCCAGGAACTTCTGGGACATGAGAATGTTTCTACCACACAAATTTACTCGCATCTTAATATTAAGAAATTAAAAAAAGATTACAGAAAATTTCACCCCAGGGCTGAAGATAAAAGTAATAAGGTGTAAATTTATTGGGCTGATATTAAATGGGATATTTCTTATTGATAATTTGATGAAATATATGTATTATGCTAGACTTGAACGTTGAAATTACACACATCACTTGTAGCAAAATGGTGAATAATATTGCAGTTAAAGTGGTGGAGGAAAAACCATAAAAATAGGAGGTAAAATTTTGAGTATTGTAACCATGAAGCAGCTTTTGGAAGTGGGTGTCCATTTTGGTCATCAGACCAAAAAATGGAATCCTAAAATGAAGAAATATATATATACAGATAAAAATGGTATATATATAATTGATTTGCAGGAAACACAGAGATTATTAATTGAGGCTTATGAGTATGCAAAGAGGCTGGTAAGCGAGAGTGGAACGATATTATTCGTCGGAACGAAGAAGCAAATACAGGATATTATAGAAAACCATGCAGGCGAATGTGAAATGCCTTATGTTAAGAACAGATGGCTGGGTGGAACTCTTACTAACTTTGAAACCATAAGCAAGAGAGCAAAAAGAATTGATGAAATAGAGGAAATGGAAAAGTCGGGTATTTTTGATAAATTACCCAAAAAGGAAGTTCTGGGGATAAAGAAAGAATATGAAAAGCTTCTTTTTAATATGGGGGGTATCAGAAGAATGAAAAAACTTCCCGAAGCTCTCTATGTTATTGACCCCAATAAAGAAATAATTTCAGTGAGGGAGGCAAGAAAACTGGGAATTCCAATAATAGCCATAACCGATACAAATTGTGACCCCGACCTTATTGACTACGTCATTCCCGGTAATGATGACGCGATTCGTTCCTGTAATCTGATAACAGGTATAATATGCGAAGCAGTAAAAAAGGGAAAGGAAGAAAGAGCAAGGATAGAGGAAGGTCCCGAGGAGAAGGAAGCAAAGGAACTGGAAGAAAAAGGAATAGAAGAAGTAAAAACTGAAGATAATCTGGATGAATTACCGGAAGATGATGTATGGGTTTAGAAATAATTGGGGATTGGTAAGGAGGAATAATGGAAATTAAAGCAGAGATGGTTAAAGAATTAAGAGAAAAAAGTAATGCGGGTATGATGAACTGCAAGAAAGCTCTGATTGAGAGCGGCGGGGATATTATAAAGGCGGAAGAAATATTAAAAGAAAAGGGGCTGGCAGAAGCTTCGAAGAAAGCTTTTAGAGCTACAAAGGAAGGGCTGATTGAAAGTTACATACACCCGGGCTCCAGGATAGGAGTACTTCTGGAAGTTAACTGTGAGACAGATTTTGTGGCAAGGAATGAGATGTTCAGGAATTTAGTGCATGATATTGCGCTGCACATCGCTGCCGCGGCACCTTTATATGTTTCAAAAGGAGACGTACCCCCGGAGGTAATAGAAAGAGAGAAAGAGTTATATAAAAAACAGGCTTTAAATGAAGGAAAGCCTGAAAAGATACTGGACAGGATTGCCGAAGGAAAAATTAATAAATTTTATGAAGAGAACTGCTTGATGGAGCAGTTGTTTATAAAAGATAATGATTTAAAAATAAGTGATCTGGTGAAACATAATATAGCAAAAATTGGGGAAAATATAGTAGTAAGAAGATTTGAACGTTATGTGCTGGGTGAAGAAATGAAGGGCCGGTAAATATTTTTTCAGGTTAAAAGCCATAAATAAGTTATATGGAAGAAAAAAAATATAAGAGAGTTTTGCTTAAAATCAGCGGTGAAGCTTTGCTTGGTGAACTGGATTATGGAATAGACCCTAAAGTTGTAAATAATATATCAAAACAGATTAAAGAAGTAGTTGAATTAGGTGTGGAGGTTGCAGTAGTAATTGGAGGAGGTAATTTCTGGCGTGGAGTTACCGCGAGTTCAAACGGGATGGATAGAACTACTGCTGATTATATCGGAATGCTTGCTACTATCATGAATGCTCTGGGACTCCAGAATGCACTGGAAAGAATGGGGATAGCAACCAGAGTACAGACCGCGATATCCATGCAGGAAATTGCCGAACCTCTTATAAGAAGAAGGGCAGTGAGACATCTGGAAAAAAAGAGAGTGGTGATATTTGCAGGAGGTACCGGGAATCCTTATTTTACCACTGATACGGCTGCTGCATTAAGGGCGCTTGAAATAAAAGCTGAAATTATATTTAAGGCCACGAAAGTAGATGGCATATATGATAAAGACCCCATTAAATTTAAAGATGCTAAAAAATTCCAAAAATTGAGCTTTATTGATGTATTAAAGAAAGAACTGAGAGTGCTGGATTCAACGGCTACTTCTTTATGTATGGAGAATAATTTACCGGTTGTGGTTTTTGATATTACAAAACCGGGTAATATAAGAGGGGCCATAATGGGCAAGAGGATTGGAACCATAGTCACAAAGGAGTAAAAAATGAAAGATATGTTAATTATCGAACAAAGAAAAAAAATGAATCAATCACTGGAAAGAACACAGCATGAATTTAATACCATAAGGACCGGAAGGGCATCGGTCTCACTGCTTGATAACATTTATATAGACTATTACGGAAATAAGACTCTGCTTAAATTTGTTTCCAGTATAAGTATACCTGAACCGAGGACTATCCTGATTTCGCCATATGAACCAAAGTTTTTAAAGGAAATCGAAACTCAAATATCTAAATCTGATCTTGGCATTACTCCATCAAATGACGGGAGAGTTATAAGGCTCAATATACCTACTCTGAATGAGGAGAGAAGAAGAGAGCTTGTGAAATTGGTTAAAAAAGTTGCAGAGGATGGAAGGATAGCCATAAGGAATATAAGAAGAGAAATAAATGACGAGTTCAAGAAATTAGAAAGCGAAAGTAAAATAACCGAAGATGATTTGATAAAATATCAGAAGGAAGTTCAGGAAATTACAGATGAATTTATAAAAAAGATTAATAACTCTCTGGACCAAAAAGAAAAGGAAATTATGGAAGTGTAGGTAGAAAGCAATTTGAATTTAATTTCTTCTTTTTTTTCTTCTATTAAAGTTCCAGCTCTAAAAGAATTAAAAAAAAATAAAATACCCGGGCATGTGGCTATTATAATGGATGGGAATGGCAGGTGGGCCATCAGGAGGAACCTGCCGCGTTCCGCAGGTCATAGGCAGGGTGTCGGGGTCTTAAGGAATGTTGTAGCCTTATGCCTGGAACTGGGAATAAAATTTTTAACTGTATATTCATTTTCCAGTGAGAACTGGAAGAGACCGGAAGATGAGGTAAATTTTCTGCTTGATTTGTTTCTGAAGTCACTAAAAGATGAACTTGATTTATTGAATAAAACCGGAGTAAGAGTAAGGCTAATTGGCAGTAGAGGGGAAATACCATCTGAGATATTGAAAGCTTTTGAGGATGCAGAAAAAAAGACTGAGGGTAACAGCAAGCTTTTATTTAATATCGCATTTAATTATGGTTCAAGATGGGAGATTATAGAAGCGGTAAAGAAAATTCATAAAGATGTTATTAAAAATAAACTGGATATTGGAAAGTTAGATGAAAATAAATTCTCAGATTACTTATATACAGAGGGATGTCCTGACCCGGATCTCTTAATAAGGACGAGCGGAGAGTACAGAGTAAGTAATTTTTTGCTGTGGCAGATAGCATACAGTGAATTCTATTATATAAAAACACTCTGGCCCGATTTTAAAAAGAGAGATTTTCTTAAGGCTATTTATTATTATCAAAAGAGGGATAGAAGATTTGGTGGGGTTTAATCTATTATGCAAGTCATGACTGTTATCCTTCAATACATACTGGCAATATTTGCGTTATCCCTGATTGTAATAATCCATGAATTCGGCCACTTCTTAATGGCAAAGTTAAGCGGGGTCCATGTGGAGGAGTTTTTTATTGGTTTTGGACCAAAAGTTTTTCAATTCAAGGGTAAAGGGGGCACTGTTTACGGCATGGGTGCCATACCGCTTGGAGGATACAATAAATTGCTGGGCATGGATAGAAATGAACCGGTCCCGCCCGGTATGGAAGGTAAATCGTTTCGTAATAAACCTGCTTATAAAAAGTTGATAATATCAATAGGAGGAATTGGATTTAATGTAATTTTTGCTGTGCTGCTGATAGGGGTCTTTCTGAGTTTCGCTGCTCCAACAACAACCGTTGATTATATTCAGCCTGATTCACCTGCCGATATGAGTGATTTTGGAGTGGGGGATAAAGTAATTGCGCTGGAAGGTCAGAGTATTGAGAGCTGGGATGATTTTTCTACTCTGACAAAAAAATATCCCGGGGAAGATGTGACATATAAAGTCGTCCGCCAGGGTGAGGAGATAGAATTAAAAGTAAAGCTTGATATTGTGGACGGCAGGGGATATCTGGGAATAAGTCCCAGTGGTGCTTTTAGTCCCGGATACGCTATAAAAGAATTTGGCTTTTTCGGATTGATAAAAGAAAGTTTCAGGATGACCTGGGAAATAACTGTTAACTACATAAAGTTATTTGGTATGTTATTTACCGGTGAAATACCATTAAGCCAGGCCAGGCCGGTTTCACCGGTTGGGATTGTAAGTATATTTCAGCAGTCTGCATCTATTGGTGCTCAGAATTTCATTTTTTTTGTAGCGCTGGTATCGATGGTAATGGGTTACGGTAATTTAATTCCAATTCTACCTCTTGATGGGGGAAACATTATGCTTATTATAATTGAGTCTATAATGAGAAAGCCCGTACCCGGAAAGATTCTTGAGGTGGTTAATTCCATCGGGATATTTATTCTGGTTTCTTTGATAATAATAGCTTTTGTTATGGATATATTAAATCCCTTTAGTATTGTTAATCTGTAAGGGCAGTTTTATATGAAAATAGAAAGAAAGAAAACAAGAGTAGTAAGAATAGGTAAAATAAATATAGGCGGGGATAATCCTGTTGTTGTTCAGTCCATGACTAAAAACAGGCTGGAGAATACAGATGAGATAAGGAAAGAAATAAAGGAGCTAATAGAGTGCGGATGTGAACTTGTAAGAATAGCCATACCTGATAAAAAATCTGCATATTTTCTTAGAAAGTTAATCAATGATAAAATTTTCAGTATCCCGCTGGTAGCTGATATCCAGTTTGATTACCGTCTGGCACTGGAGTGCATGGATGCCGGGGTTGATGGAATAAGAATAAATCCTGGAAATATAGGTGGCCCCGAGCCTGTTGCAAAGATTATCAGTAAAGCTACGGATAAGAAAGTTGCTCTGAGGGTCGGTGTTAATTCTGGTTCAATAGATAAAAGAGTTTTACGAAAAAATAAAAGGGATATAGCAGGTTCAATGATTGACAGCACCCTGGAATATGTAAGGCTTTTAGAAAGATTAAATTTTTATAATTTTAAAATTTCGGCAAAGGCATCAACTGTTCTGGATACTGTAAATGTATACGAAGCAATATCTGATAAAGTTAATTATCCATTGCATTTAGGCATAACTGAAGCAGGCCCTGTTTTTAGTGGTGCTATAAAGTCTTCAGTGGGAATGGGAATATTGCTCTCCATGGGGATAGGAGATACTATAAGAGTTTCATTAACCGGTAATTCGACTGATGAAGTAAAAGCCGGATACATCATCCTTAATAGTTTAAATTTGAGAAAGGTAGGAGTAGATATTGTATCCTGCCCTTCCTGTGGAAGAACATCCGAAGGTTACAGGGAGACTGTTTATGAAGTTGAGAAGCTGACATCGGACATTAAAAAGAATTTAAAGATAGCAGTAATGGGATGTATCGTAAATGGGCCCGGAGAAGCAAAAGAGGCAGATATAGGAATAGCTTTTGGTAAGAATAAAGCAGCTATTTTTTTAAAGGGTAAAATAATTAAAAGGGTAGATAAAAACAGAGCTTTAATAGATTTTGAGCAGGAGCTTAAAAAAATTATTTAAATAAACAGGGAGTTTATATTGAGATATTCAAAATTTTTTATTCCAACATTAAAAGAGGAACCGAGTGAGACTGAAATACCCAGTCATGCGCTTTCTTTTAGAGCCGGATTGATAAGAAAAGTAGCATCCGGCATTTATTCTTTTTTACCACTTGGCCTGAGGGTATTGAAAAAAATTGAAAATATAGTAAGGCAGGAAATGGATAGAGCGGGTGCTATTGAATTATACCTGCCGGTGTTGCAGCCTTCTATTTTATGGGAGAAATCAGGGAGATGGAATGAGTATGGCCCGGAATTATTCAGATTAAAGGATAGAAATAAAAGGGACTTCTGTCTTGGCCCGACCCATGAAGAAATAATGACATATCTGGCATATCTGGATATAAAATCTTATAAGGATTTACCTGTTAACTTATATCAAATACAGGTAAAGTTCAGGGATGAGATAAGGCCAAGATACGGGTTGCTGAGAGCAAGGGAATTTATAATGAAAGATGCCTATAGCTTTAGCAGTAATGGGGATGAACTGGAAATCATTTATAAGAAAATGTATGATGCTTACTGCAGGATACTGGAAAGAATCGGCCTGAAATACAGAGTAGTTATGGCGGATACAGGATTGATCGGAGGAGATTTATCTCACGAATTTATTATATCTGCTGAAAATGGCGAAGAAAAAGTAGTTTTTTGTCCCGGGTGCGGTTATTCGGAAAATTATGATTTAGCAAAGTCAAATCCCGCTTCTTTTAAGGGCAATAAGGATAATATAAAGACAGAAATTCTTAATGATTTAAAAGAAATCCATACCCCTGGTATTACAAGTGTAGAAAAGCTGGCCGGGTTCCTGAAAGTCAGGACCAGCCAGATTATTAAAACAATATTGATGGAGGACGGGGAGGGTAACATATACGCTTTTCTTATGGGGGGAGATAGGGAACTAAATGTAAGAAAAGCCGGGAAATACTTAAAAAAAAGTTTAAGATTCTTTGAGAATTCTAAAAAATCAAGAGATTTTCCCATAGGTTTCATAGGGCCGGCAAAACTTTATGATGATATACAGATATATTCGGATAATTCTATAAAGAACAGATATAATGTTGTTACCGGTGCGAATAAAAAAGATTATCATCTTATAAATGTTAATTATCCCAGAGATTTTAAAGTTGAAAGCTGGGGTGATTTTACTTTTCCTGTTCAGAATGATACCTGTATTAATTGCGGGGGAAAACTTGAATTTGAGAAAGGTATCGAAATCGGTCATATTTTTAAACTGGGTTATAAATATAGCGAGAAGATGGATGCTAAATTTCTTGATATTGACGGTAAATTAAAACCACTGGTTATGGGTTGTTACGGAATAGGGATAACAAGGATAATGGCGGCAGCCATAGAACAGCTACATGATAGTAAGGGTATAATATGGCCTGCTGCTATAGCCCCATTCCTGGTCAGTCTTATAGTTACTACATCAAAGAATAAAACTTTATCTGAAGAAGGGGATATCATATATAAAACTTTAAAAGATTCGGGAGTAGAAGTGCTTTATGATGATAGAGACATTAGTGCGGGAATAAAGTTCAGGGATTCTGATTTAATGGGTGTACCCTTAAAGTTTATACTGGGTAAAAAATATATTGAAAAAAAGCTCATTGATGTTGAGTACAGACAGAAGAAAGACAGGAAAGAAATTGACGTCAGTGCAATTCCAGAGTTTATAAGTAATTTCAAAGCCTCAAATAACCTCGAATAATTTAATAATGGAAGTTCAGAAAAATATAATAAGAGGAGTTTTAGAAAAGATTATTTTCAAGAATTCTGAGACCGGATTTATGGTCGGGAAAGTAAGGACGGAAGAAAGCAACATGGTAACAATCGTAGGAAATGCCTTTGAACTTCAATGTGGAGAAAACCTGGAAATAACCGGGAAATGGGTTTTAAATAAAAATTATGGTCGGCAATTTGAAATAGAGAATATTAAAACGATGGAGCCGGCGACCATTGATGGAATAAAGAATTATTTAGGTTCAGGTTTAATAAAAGGCATTGGGCCGGTAATGGCCGAGAGGATAGTCTGTCATTTTAAGCTTGATACGCTGAAAGTACTGGATAAGAAACCGGAAAGATTAAAAGAGATAGATGGGATTGGAAGAAAAAGAATAGGCTTGATTAAACAGTCCTGGGAGAAACATAGAAAGATAAGGGATGTATTAATCTATTTACAGTCAATCGGGATAGGAAGCTCTTATTCAATGAAAATATATAATAACTATGGAGATAACTCTATAAGTGTCATTAAATCCAATCCATACAGACTTTCCGAGGATATATTTGGGATTGGTTTTAAAACTTCAGATAAAATAGCGTTAAAAACAGGTATAAAAAAAGATTCAATTTTTAGAATTAAAGCAGGTATTATTTATATATTAAAGGAAGCTGAAGATGCAGGGCACTGTTATTATCCTTACCAGGAGTTAAGAGATATGGCAGAAGGTTTTCTTGAAACAGAAATGGCAAAGATAAATAATGCTCTGGCCGGGCTGGAGAAAGAAAATAAAATAATAATTGTCAGGGATGGCGAGGATAAGGTATATCTTACCGGTATCTATAATGCTGAAAATTATGTAAGTAAAAAAATTGTTGAAATATTAAATAGCCCTGATAAAGAAAATACAGGTAACGGTAAGAAGGAGAGTATATCCAGTTTGATAAAATTTTTATCAGAAGAGGAAAATATAGCTTTAGATTATATTCAGGAGAAAGCTATCCAGAAGGCAGTAACCGAGAAAATACTGGTTATAACAGGGAGTCCCGGCACCGGTAAAAGCACTATACTGAATATTATTATTAAAATTTTTGAAAGATTAAATAAAACTGTTCTTCTGGGCGCCCCGACCGGAAGAGCCTCAAAAAGATTATGTGAAACTACAGGCAGGGAAGCTAAAACTATTCACAGGCTTTTAAATTATAATCCAAAATTAAACAGATTTCTTAAAAATGAGAAAGAAACGGTTAAGGCAGATGTGGTAATAATTGATGAAGCTTCAATGATTGATATAAGGCTGATGAAAGATTTGCTTTCTGCGATTAAAGAAGAAACGAAAATTATTTTTGTTGGAGACATAGACCAGCTCCCATCGGTAGGACCGGGCAATGTTTTGAGCGATATTATTTCCTCGGGTACCGTCCCTGTTATAGAGCTAAAAAAGATATACAGGCAGGAGAGTGAGAGTTTAATAATATATAACGCCCACAGGGTGAGGGACGGGCAGTTTCCTTTTATAGGTAAACCAAAAAATAATGATTTTTTCTTTATAGAAAAAAATGATTCAGAAGAAGTAGTAAAAATTATACTGGATTTATTAACCAGAAGAATACCTGAAAGTTTTAATTATAATCCTGTTTACGATACCCAGGTCCTGGTGCCAACAAATAAAGGAACTGTGGGAGTCAATAATTTAAATTATAGGATTCAGGATATTCTGAATCCTAACCCCGAAAAAATATTAAAGGGCTCTGTAGAGTTCAGATTAAATGATAAAGTTATACAGTTAAAGAATAATTACGAAAAAGATATTTATAATGGTGACATCGGAATTATAAAAAAAATAGATAAAGAAACAGAGGAAATAAGTGTAAATTTTGATGGAAGAATTGTTAAATACAGTTTCTTTGAACTTGATGAAATAAATCTATCATATGCCATATCCATTCATAAATCACAGGGTTCAGAATTTAAGTGTGTAATAATACCTATTCTAACTTCTCATTACATGTTATTGCAGAGGAATTTACTTTACACATCAATTACCAGAGCAAGGGAGCTTGTAGTTATCGTCGGGAGCAAAAAGGCAGTAGGCATGGCGGTTAATAGAAATGTGGTCGTAAACCGCTATACAAACTTAAAAAATTTATTAAAAGTTATCTGATACAATTATTAAAATTACTCAATAAAATTTTTGTTTCTTTTACAGATATTCCTATAAGCATAATTGTAAAATCTTACATTTCAGGGTTATATTTAATAACTTTAAAATACCCTTCTGCCTGATTGTATTTTTTAAAAAATGTGATATACTTTTATAGAAATTTTAATGTAACTGGTTATTAAAATAGTGGGTCTGTCCCACTATTTTTTAATTTAAATTCTGTAATTAACAGGTGAGAAAATTGAATAAAAAATTAATAACGGCATTAGTTGAGTTAGAAAAGGAAAAAGGCATAAAACTGGATACTCTTATAGAGGCTCTTAAGATTGCCTTTGTTTCCGCATACAAAAGAAATTATAGAGTAGATTATGATTGCCGTGTGGATATAAATATGAAAACTGGAGAAATAAAAGTATTTAAAATATTACCTGAACAGGAAGATGGAAGTAATTTAGATGAAAGTGGAGGTAAAAATAATGAAGTTGAAGTTACTCCGGATAATTTTGGAAGAATTGCGGCCCAGACAGCGAAACAGGTGATAAGGCAGAGAATTAAGGAAGCCGAGCGTGAGGTTATGTATGAGGAGTTCAAGGATAGATTGGGTGATATGGTAACCGGTATTATACAGCAGAGCGATGCCAGATTTACTCTGGTAGATCTGGGTAAGGTGGAGGCATTACTTCCACAATATGAACAGGTGCCCGGGGAGAAATACAGGCATGGAGAAAGAATAAAATGTTATATTTCTGATGTAAGAAAAACAACAAAGGGGCCACAGGTAATAGTGTCAAGGACACATACGGGGTTAATAAGAAGACTTTTTGAGCTGGAAGTACCGGAAATTTATGAAGGAATTGTAGAGATTAAAAGTATTGCCAGGGAGGCAGGTTACAGAACTAAAATTGCGGTTAGCTCAAATGAAAAAAATGTAGACCCTGTAGGAGCCTGTGTGGGCCCAAAAGGTTCCAGAGTAAAAATGATCGTAGATGAATTGGGTGGAGAGAAAATAGATATAGCCGAGCACAGTGACGATATCGTGACTTTTATTAAAAACGCTCTTAGCCCTGCAAGGGTTTTAAAAGTACTTACTGATGAAGAAAAGAAATTCGCACTGGTGGTAGTATCAAATGACCAGCTTTCTTTAGCCATAGGAAGAGAAGGCCAGAATGCAAGACTGGCAGCAAAGCTAACCGGATGGAAGATAGATGTAAAAAGCCAGAAGCAGTTTGAAGATGAGCTTGATGAAGCAAGAAAAGAAAGATTAAAAAGCAAAGAAGAAAATGCAGTAACTGATTAAAGGGATTGTTAAAAAAGCAGCAGAATAACTTTGTTTATTTAAATTAATTTAGAATAGGTTAAAAAATTAAAGGTATGAGTAAAAAAGATATTAAGAAAAAAGAGGTTAAGCAGGATAAAGAAACTGAAAAAGATAAAAAAGCTGAACCAGGGAAGAAAAAATTTGTAAAATCAGTGAATAAAACCCTGCAATCAACAAAGGTTAAAAAAAGCAGAAAACAGGCGAAAACTGATAAAGAAAATCCTGAGGAAAAGAAAAGGAGCACTAAGGCAAAGAACGAAGAAATTCAGGATGGTAAAAAGAGTAAAACGGTCAAGTTATCGTCTGATAAAAATAAGAAAAAAGCCGGTAAAAAAGAAATAGCGGGTGAAAAAAAGAAGAAAGCAGAAGGAAAGTCTAATATAGAGCCTGAAAGTAAATATGTATCAGCTGGCGGTAAGAGTAAAATTAAAAGCAGGGGTGCAGCAGATAAAAAAACAGGAACCTCTTCAGGTAAAAGGAAAGGTAAAGAAATAAAGGGTAAATCGGTTGTTGCAGAAGATGAAAAAAAAGCAAAGGTTGAAAAGAAAAAGCGAAAAGAGGTAAAGGATAAACAGAAAGTTAAAACTGGATGGGAAGAAGAAAAAAAACAAAGCATTAAAAGCGTTATAGACAGGGAGCTTGATAAAGAAGAAAAAGAAGGAAGACTCAGATTAAAAGTTGCCCGTGTAAAGAAACCCCGGGCAACAGAGTTAAGGAAGAAAGAGCTTTTAAAGGGAAAAAGTAAGGCTGCAGAGAAAGAATTAAAGAAAAGACCGGAAATTAAAAAAGTAGTGGAGATTTCTGAGGGTATAACAATTAAGAAACTTTCAGAAAAGATAAATGTTCCTTCGTCCGAGATTATAAGGCTATTGTTTGATATGGGTGAGGCTATTAATATAAACCAATCTCTGAGTAAGGATTTAATAGAATTTATATCGCAGGAATATAATTTTAAATATAGAATTATTGGTTTTGAAGAGAAACTGGATGAGGTTTATAAAGATGCTGATGCAGACCTGGAGACAAGAGCTCCAATTGTCACAGTTATGGGCCATGTAGACCACGGGAAAACAACGCTACTTGATGTTATCAGAAAAACAAAGGTAGCGATAAGTGAGCATGGAGGAATAACCCAGCGTATAGGAGCCTATCAGGTTGAATATAAAGGCCGGAAAATTACTTTTATAGATACACCGGGACATGAAGCGTTTACCTCCATAAGAGCAAGGGGAGCCAGAGTTACAGATATTGCTGTTATTGTTATAGCCGCGGATGATGGTATTATGCCCCAAACTGTAGAGGCTATAAATCACGCCAGAGATGCCGGTGTCTCTATTATTGTTGCTATAAACAAAATAGACCTTCCGGACGCAGATCCTGAAAAAATAAAAAAGGGTCTTACCGAGTTTAACCTGGTTCCCGAGGAATGGGGCGGAGATACTATCTGTATAGAGATTTCTGCAAAAAAAGTGACCAATCTTGATGAGTTCTTAGAAATGATATTGCTTGTTGCAGACTTAAATGATATAAAAGGCAATCCGGACGCCGGTGGAACAGGTATAATAATTGAGTCAAGACTGGATAAAGGATTGGGACCGGTGGGTACGGTCATAGTAAAGAGAGGAAAATTAAAAATTGGCGACTCTTTTATTACCGGTGATTCTTTTGGAAAAATAAGGGCGATAAGGGACGAAAATGGAAAGGTTCTTAAAGAAGCACTGTTATCGCAGCCGGTTGAAATTATAGGTTTTCCGGCAGTTCCAAAAGCTGGAGATAAACTGTTTGTGGTCAGCGATGAAAAAGCCGCCAAGGAACTTTTACAGAGAAAAGATTATGATAAAAAGATGATGAAGATTGCTAATTCAAGAAGGAGTTTAACATTAGAAAAGTTATCCGAGTTATCAAAAGAAAGCGAGATAAAAAAATTAAAGATAGTTCTTAAAGCAGATTCGGAAGGCTCAATGGATGCGGTAGGAGATTCTTTAAATAAAATAAAAGACGAAAAAGTAAAGATTGATATAATACACAGGGCGGTAGGAGCGATAACAGATAATGATATTATGCTTGCCGCTGCGTCAGAGGCGATTGTTATTGGTTTTGGTGTTTCGTTAAATAAAGGTGCGGATATTCTATCCAAGAATGAAGGTGTAGAGGTAAGGACTTATGATATCATCTATAAATTGATTGATGATATTACGCTTGCATTTAAAGGTTTATTAAAACCCGAAATAAAGAGAGTTGACAGAGGTAAAGCCGAAGTAAGAGAATTGTTTAAGCTACCCAGAGTCGGGATAATAGCCGGTTCTTATATTCTTGAAGGCGAGGTTGAGAAGGGTAATTTAGTAAATGTGATAAGAGATGGGAAAAAAATTTATAAGGGAAAAGTTGAAACACTCCACCGCTTTAAAGAGGATGTTAAAAAAGTAGCGTCAGGATATGAATGTGGCATAAGATTGGATAATTTTCAGGATTTTAATGTCGGGGATTTACTTGAATTTTTTGAGGAAAAATAATTCTATTTGGAAAAATCACTGGTGGTGGTCGGGATGGATAAAATGAGAAAAGCAGAAATAGATTTAAAAAGAGAAATAAGTTTTATAATTAACGCAAAAGCAAATGACCCGAGGATAGGATTTATAACTATAACCGGAACAAAGCTATCCGTTGATTTTAAATATCTGGATGTTTTTGTCAGTATTATGGGTGAAAAAAACGATGTAGAGAGGAGCCTTGAAGCTTTAAAGAATAGCAGCGGCTTTATAAAGAGAAATCTACATCAAAGATTGAAACTAAAAAATATGCCTGATATAAGATTTCTATATGATAAGTCTATCAGCAACGGCATCAGAATATCTGAAATACTGGAAAAATTGGATAAAGATGAATAGTGATTGAGCGGGTAATATAATTGGCAGATGAAATAAATTTATATAAACAGGTAGCAGAAGTAATAAAGAAAAATGATAATTTTTATGTTCTGGCCCATGCTTACCCGGACGGAGATGCGATAGGTTCGCAGGTAGCGCTCTATCAGTTATTAAAACTGCTCAAAAAAAATGTAGTGGCCATATGCAATAGTGAGATACCCTATCAATACAGATTTTTACCTTATTCCGATGAGGTTAAAATAGACCCGGATATCATTAAGAATTCAAATAATAATAATGTATGTTTTTGCCTGGATTGTGCTGATGAAAACCGGATGAATATAGACTTTAAGGAAATAAAAGCCGGCTCAAAGTGCGTGATAAATATAGACCATCATCATGATAATACAGATTTTGGTGATATAAATATTGTGGATTCACAGAAATCAGCAACTGCTGAGATTCTTTACGATTTGATATATGAATGTTACAGAGAATTAATAAATAGTGAGATTGCAATGGGTATTTATGTTGGAATACTGACCGATACTGGAAATTTCCAGTACAGCAATACCAATTACACTGTTCATAAAGTAGTGAGCGAACTACTAAAATTTAATCTGGACCCTGCAAAAATACACAGGCGCATATATGAAAGTGAACCTCTGGCGAGATTTAAGTTGATTCAGATCCTTCTTCAAAGAATTAAATATATAGATTCTTATGGATTGATATATTCATATGTTTTAAAAAAAGATCTGGGAAAACTGGGTCTTCCTTTTTCTGCTCAGGATGGATTGATTAATTTATTGAGAAGTGCTGAAAAAGTAAAAATTGCAGCCTTAATAAAACAGACTGAGAGGAAATCTTTTAAGATAAGTCTGCGAACATCTGATAGCAGTGTTAATCTGATTAAAATTGCCGGTTATTTTAATGGTGGGGGCCACAAGATGGCTGCTGCTTATTCTGATTGTGGAAGTTTAAGGACAGTAACAAAAAAATTAATAATATCGGTAAAAAATAATATAAAGTGATGAATAGTAATATTAAATCAGGCACGCTGATAAATTTTAATGGTGTTTTACTAATAAATAAACCCCGTGGCATAACTTCTTATGGAATAATTAAAAAGTTAAAGAAGGTTTTTTTTTAACAAAGATTGGACATGCAGGAACGCTGGACCCTATAGCAGAGGGCCTGGTTATTATTTTGATAAATAAAGCTACAGGGTTATTTGATTATTTTTTAACTTTAAATAAGGAATATATTGCAGTTATAAAATTGGGAGTGGTTACCGATACATGGGATTTGAGCGGAAAGATTCTGGGTACCGGAGAAGTCAAGGGTTTAGATCAGAGAAAAGTACTTGCGGTGTTAAAGAAATTCAGGGGAGAGATTAAACAGGTACCGCCTGTATATTCTTCAGTAAAGTATAAAGGAAAGCCCTCTTATATTTATGCCAGGAAAGGACAGCATATAGATTTAAAACCCAGAAAGGTAAATGTATATAATATTGAGTTGATATCACTGGAAGATAGCCTGCTTACCCTGAAGATAAATTGTAGCTCCGGTACTTACATAAGATCAATTGCTTATGAGATTGGAAAGGCGCTTGATGTCGGGGCTTCAGTAAAAGAACTGAAAAGGGTCAGTATTAATGGTTATAAACTGGAGAACAGTACCGGTATAGAAAGGTTCCTGGAAAAAGAGATAACCGACAATGAATTAGATTCAGGTTCTTACATAATACCCATTAAAAGAATACTGGGGGAAAATCGGAATCTCTATATAAAAGATGAATTTAAATCTAACATATTGTGTGGCCGGCCTGTTACCGGGAGAATGCTTGAAATAAAAAAGATCGGTAATACCGGTTCATTAAAAAAATATAATTTTGTTAATGTGATGGATAATGATGAAAATTTACTGGCAGTGCACCGGGTTTTAAGTAATAAAGTACCGGCTGATGTTAATGATAAGAATATTATATTAACTAAAAGTATTATAGTTTTATGATAATAAGTTAATTAAATTTAATAATAAGGATAATATTTTAAAATTATAAGAGAGGCATTGAACCGAATTGTCAGAGTTAATGGAACTGGGGAAAATAGATGATAAGTACTTCAAATCTGTAAATCCGGTAATAGTGATCGGGTTTTTTGACGGTGTTCATCTGGGGCATAAGAGTATAATAAGAGCCTGTGTTAGAAGAGCAAGAAGATTAAAAAGTGTTAGCATGGCTCTTACATTTAATAAACCTCCCATAAATATAATAAAAAATACTATGTATAAAAAACTAATAATTTCTTATGAGGAAAAGGTAAGAATAATAAAAAATTTAAATATTGATTATATAGTAGCTGTAAATAGCAATTCCGGTTTTTTAAAATTGGCTCCTAAAGATTTTTGCAATGATATTCTGGTAAAAAAATTACATATTAAAGAGATTTTTGTAGGTGACGGGTTTCGGTTTGGATTTAATGCCGCAGGAGATATTGAATTTTTAAAGAATTTTTTTAAACCCTATGGAGTAAAGGTAAATGTAATACCCCTGGTAAAAGTAAAAGGGGATGTAGTTTCCAGTACCAGCATAAGGAAATATTATTCTGAGGGGAAAATAAAAAAAATAACCGCTCTGCTGGGTAGAAATCCACAGATTGAGGGTAAAGTTGTAAAAGGTGAGGGTAGAGGAAGAGAGCTTGGATTCCCGACTGCAAATATAGATGTATGTGAGATTTTTGTAACTCCACTGGACGGAGTTTATCTCGGGATGGTTAAGATTATTAATAATAATAAGTTATTCCCGGCTATTATAAATATAGGGAATAATCCTACTTTTAAAGGTACCAAAAGGTGGATTGAAGCCTTTTTACTGGGCTTTAATGAGAATATTTACGGGGAGAAGATAAAAATCACTTTTTTGGAGAGGCTGAGGGATGAGACTTCATTTAAAAATAAAGGTGAGCTGATAGGACAGATGAAAATTGACCTTGATTATGCCAATAAATACTTTAAAAAAATAAGAAGAAAAAGGAAAATGAATAATATTAATTGATTTTTGAATAAAAATTGATTAACATTAGAACTTTGAGCTACATTGCTTTAAGGAAGATTTAATCTTTTATTAAGTATAATCCTGAATTAAGGTAAATTGTAATTAATATATAGTTATGATAAATTATAGTATAGGTGTTTTAGGAGGTGAAAGTAATTTGGCATTAGTAAAAGAAGACAAAAAAAAGGTTATTAATAAGTTTAAAATCCATGATAATGATACCGGTTCCTCCGAAGTTCAGATAGCGATTCTTACTGAAAAAATTAACAGGCTCAATGAACATTTAAAGTTAAATAAAAAGGACCATCATTCAAGAAGGGGTCTTGTTATGATGGTAGGAAAGAGGAAAAGGCTACTTGGATATTTAAAGAATAATGACATCGGTAGATACAAGAAAGTAATAGAGGAATTAGGTTTAAGAAAATAATAATATTTATGTACACTGAAAAATTGTTTCAGTTCAGAGAGGTAGTATAGTATAAATGGAAAAAAGTTATGAAGTTGAAATTGGTGGGAAGAAGTTTACATTCACTACCGGGAAGATAGCGAAGCAGGCTAATTCAGTTTTAATCAAACATGGCGGGAACGGGGTTCTGGTTACAGCTGTTATGAACCCGAAACCCGCAGAGGGTCTGGATTTCTTTCCCCTTGTGGTAGATGTTGAAGAAAGAATGTATGCAGCCGGAAAAATACCGGGAGGGTTTTTTAAAAGAGAGGGCAGAGCCAGTGATAAAGCAGTCCTTAATGCAAGACTGACTGACAGAGCACTCAGACCGTTATTCAACAAGAATATAAGAAATGAAGTTCAATTAATTGCCACGGTTATTTCATTTGACCAGGTAAATCCCTACGATATTTCTGTAATAAATGGAGCTTCAACAGCTCTGTATATATCAGATGTACCATTTGATGAACCAATTGGCGCTGTGAGGATTGGGAAGATAGATGAAAAATGGATAATAAATCCTTCATATAGTGAAATTGAAGAAAGTATTATAGATATAGTTGTAGCGGGCACAGAGGATGCCATATTGATGGTTGAAGCAGGAGGCAAAGAGGCTGATGAAGAAATAGTTATAGAAGCTATAGATAGGGCACATAATGAAATAAAAAAGATTATTGGCCACCAGAAAGAGTTTTGTAAAATAGCCTGTAAAGAGAAAAAGGATACAATTACTTTTAAATTAAATGAAGATATAGAAAAAAAGGTTGTAAAGCTTGCGGAAAATAAAATCAGTAAAATCCTGGATGAAATTGCAGAATATTCAGCAGTTAAAGAAAAGAAAATATTGCTTGATAGCACGGATAAGGGATACTTCCAGGATAAAGTTTCGGTTTTAAAGGAAGAAATTGAAGAGAAATTAGGAGAGGATTTTCCTGAAGATAAAGAAAGCATAGAAGTAAGTTTTAAAGAACTTGAAAGAAAATTGGTAAGAAAGATGATAATTGAAAAAGGGATAAGACCTGATGGAAGGAATCCTGATGAAATAAGAGAAATAAGTTGTGAGGTTGGTTTATTCCCAGGGACAACCCATGGAGTTGGTCTTTTTACCAGAGGAAAGACACAGGCTCTAACCATACTGGCACTGGGTTCAATAAGAGAATCACAAAAGATTGATAGTCTGGGAAAAGAAGAATTTAAAAGATATATTCATCATTATAACTTTCCCCCATTTAGTGTTGGTGAGACATGGCCATTAAGGGGGCCCAGGAGAAGAGAAATAGGACACGGAGCTCTGGCTGAAAAAGCTTTGAGGCCTATGATTCCTGATGAAGATGAGTTTCCCTATGTTTTGAGGCTGGTATCTGAAATTCTGGAATCCAATGGGTCCACTTCAATGGCAAGCGTTTGCGGAAGTACGCTGGCTTTGATGGATGCCGGAGTTCCTATATCAAATCCAGTTTCCGGAATAGCAATGGGCCTTATTAAAGGTGAAGGGGATAAATATGTGGTATTGAAAGATATTCAGGGAATAGAGGATTTCTATGGTGATATGGATTTTAAGGTTGCAGGGACTAAAAATGGTGTAACTGCTTTACAGATGGATATAAAAGTAAAAGGCGTTAGCCCTGATATTATAAGGGCAATACTGGAAAAAGGCAGAGAAGGAAGGCTTTACATACTTGATAAAATGCTGGAGGTTATACCCGAACCGCGCAAGAGTTTATCTGAGTGTGCCCCGAAAATAACTACATTTAAGATACCCAAAGAAAAAATTGGTGAAGTTATTGGACCCGGGGGAAAGAATGTTAAAAATATTAAGGAAGAGTTTGATTTAGAGGAGATTGACATAAGTGATTATAACGGCGAGGGCCTGGTTTCTATTACTTCATCCAATGCTTCTAATATTGAAATGGCAAAGAATAAAATAATGGGAATGTTAAGGAGTATTGAAGACATACAGATAGGAGAAGTTTTTTTGGGGACAGTTGTTGGGATTGCAAGTTATGGAGCTTTTATAAATCTAATTCCGGGAGTTGATGGTCTTCTTCATATATCAAAAGTTGCAGATAAAAGAATTAAAGATGTTAAGGATTATTTAAAAATGGGTGATAAAATAATGGTTAAAGTTGTTAATATAGACCCCCGGACAAAAAAAATTGGACTGGACAGAACCGATATCTGAATATTTCAATAGTAAGGTAGATAATAAAATAGTTTCATCAACCAGCGTAAAATTCGATCATTACGAGATAACTGAATTAGATAACGGAGTGAAGGTAATTAGTGAATATATACCTCACTTCAGGTCAATATCAATGGGTCTCTGGGTACCGGCAGGTTCCAGAAATGAAAATGAAAACATAAGTGGAATCACTCACCTCATAGAACACCTCATATTTAAGGGTACCAATAACAGAAGCGGTAAGGATATAGCTATTGAGTTTGACCTGATGGGTGCAGAATTTAATGCTTTTACTGATAAAGAAAATTGTTGCGTATATGCGGATTTTATAGACACTTATCTTGAAAAGTGCACGGAGTTATTGTTTGATATTCTAATAAATCCATCTTTTCGTGATGAACATATAAAAACTGAAAAAAAAGTTGTTATTGAAGAAATAAAAATTGTAAAAGATAATCCTTCCGAAAATGTCATAAATTATTTTTACGAGGTAGTTTTTAAAGGTCATCCGCTGGGTCTACCTGTTCTGGGAACAGTAAATTCTGTTAGAAAAGTTAAAAGGCAAACCATACTTGATTACTTTAGAAGAGAATTTGATTCGGGAAGGCTGGTTGTTTCTGCAGCCGGTAATGTTAAGCATAAAGACCTGATTGAAGAAGTTAAAAAGTATACGGGTAGAGATAAAGTTAATGAAAAAATAGGGACTATTAAACATTATGAACCTCCGTGTAATAAAAAAGTAAAGAAAATATCAAGTTCTAAAACAGGTTCGGTCCATATGTGTCTGGGTGGAGTCGGCTGTGGGCGTCACAACAGGGATAAATATCCTATTTCAATATTCACCAATCTTCTGGGGGGCAGCATGAGTAGTAGATTATTTCAGAGAATAAGAGAGGAAGAGGGGTTAGCTTATTCAGTTTTTAGTAACAGTATCCAGTATATTGATACAGGGATAATAATGATTTATGCATCTGTATCACCCAGAAATACTGAAAGGGTCCTGGATATTGTTAAAAATGAAATAAGAAATATTGGTAAATACGGAGTAGAAGAAACCGAATTTTTAAGAGCCAGGGAAAATTTAAAAGGCAGTGTGGTGCTGGGTGTTGAGGATATAAGCTCAAGAATGTTCAGACTGGGTAAAGCACTGCTTTTTGATAAAAAAGTTTTGACTATTAATGAGATATTAAAGAAAATAGATAATGTAAAAAGGAAAGATCTGTGCGATATTACCAGAAGGTATTTTAATTTTGATAGGATGAGCCTGGTAATGATGGGTAAGGTTAATAAAGGAAGGTTAATATGAAAAAAATAGTGATGGCAGGAATTTGTGGCAGGATGGGTAGCTCTATCTCCAGGGAGTTAATAAAAGAGAAAGAAATAAAATTAGTAGGAGGATTGGATATAAAGAATTCCGGTATGGATATTGGAGAGTTTTTAACAGGGGAAAAAACCGGGTTCAGGATATATGATTCCTATGAAGATATAAAGGGGCTGAGACCCGATATTATTATTGATTTTACTGATTCTGAGGTAGCCCTTAGAAATATAAACTGGGCTATTGATAATGGTATAAATATAATTGTTGGAACTACAGGTTTAAGTAAGAAAAATTTAGAAAATATTGAAAAAAAGGCTTTAAACTCATTAACCAGAACAGTTATTGTTCCGAACTTTTCAATAGGAGCCGTAATTATGATTAAAGTTTCCAGAATGATATCGAAATATTTTGATGATTGTGAAATATTAGAGCTGCACCATGATAAAAAAATAGATGCTCCTTCTGGTACTTCTGTATATTCGGCAGAGCAAATAAGTCTTTCTAAAAATTATAATAAGTCAAGGTTGAAAGATGGTGAGAAAGAGATTATTGACGGCAGCAGGGGCGGGTTCGTTAATGGAATTCATATTCATAGTATAAGATTGCCGGGGTTGCTGGCACATCAAAATATTATTTTTGGAACAAAAGGACAGACACTATCCATAAGGCATGATAGTATGGACAGGTCATCATTTTATCCTGGAGTTATTCTTGCCGTAAGAAATCTGGACAAACTTCAGGGTTATACTTTTGGACTGGATAAGCTGATAGACTTTTAGTTATATTTTTTAGAGAAGGAGGAGTTAATGCTAGATATGGGTGAGGTAATTACAGCAATGGTTACCCCGTTTGATGAAGAGTATAATCTGGATTTCGAGTCCTGTAATAGATTAATTGAATATCTTATAAAAGAAGGAAATGATGGAATTTTGTTATCCGGTTCTACGGGTGAATGTTCGGTTCTGGATGATGAAGAAAAGATAGCGTTATTTAAATTTGCAAAGGACCATTTTGGAGATAGGATAAAGATAATTGCAGGGACTGGTTCCAATGATACAAAACATTCTGTGGAGTTATCAAAAGAAGCGGAAAAAATAGGAGTGGACTGCCTGCTTTTAGTAGCGCCTTATTACAATAAGCCTTCACAGATGGGGATTTTCAAGCATTTTGAGAAAATTGCTTCTGAGGTTAAAGCCCCTATTATATTATATAATGTTCCTTCGAGGACGTCCTCTAATATAAGTTCTGAAACCTGTGTGGAATTATCAAAAATAGACAATATTATCGGTATAAAAGAGGCAAGCGGTGACTTAAGGCAAATTTCAGAAATAATAAGGGACACCGGTAAAGATTTTCTGGTTTACAGTGGAAATGATGGTGATACATTGCCCATATTATCTGTAGGGGGATACGGAGTAATAAGTGTGGCTTCTCATCTGGTGTGTAAAGAAATAAAGGATATGATTTCAAGTTTTAAAAGAGGTGACCTTAATAAAGCATCGGAAATGCATAGAAATCTTTTGGATATTTTTTACGGAATCTTTATAGCCACAAATCCTGTACCTGTAAAGGAAGCATTAAATTTAAAAGGCATCAATGTCGGACCGTGCAGGCTGCCATTGTGCAGCATGGGGGAAAGAGAACTAAAAATTTTTAAAAATATCTTAAGAAGTTACGGGATAATAAATCAGTAATAGCGGGTCATAGCAGGATTGATTCAGAAAGACGGAAGAATAAAAGTTATATTAAAGAAGGTGAGACTTTGTGTGTAAAGAATTATGTCAAGAATAAATAGTTTAAAATTAATACCGCTGGGAGGGTTGAGCGGGATTGGCAAAAATATGACCCTCTTCGAAAAGGATAACCAGATTATAATTGTTGACTGTGGGATAATGTTTCCCGATGATGATATGCCGGGGGTTGATTTTATAATACCGGATTTTTCATATATAAAAAAAAATAAAAGCAGGGTAAAGGCAATAATACTTACGCATGGTCACGAAGACCATATCGGTGCTCTCCCATTTTTATTCAAAGAAATAAATGTCCCTGTATACGCTACAAAACTAACTATAGGTCTAACAAAAACCAAGTTTGATAGTTTACATAGCGGGGACCCTGTTGAATATAATGAAATAGATCCAGACATACCTCTGGACATAGGGCCATTCAATATAAATTTTTTCAGGGTTAATCACAGTATTCCGGATGGTGTCGGGTTAATTATAAATACAGATATCGGTACCATTGTGCATACCGGTGATTTCAAATTTGACTATGCACCCATTGACAATAAACCCACACAATTTTCAAAAATCGCTGTAGCAGGTCAAAAAGGTGTGCTGGCACTTTTATGTGATAGTACCAATGCTGAAGAATTGGGATTTACTCTTCCGGAGAGAGATGTGGGTAAAACACTGCTTGATAAATTTGAGAGGGCTTCTAAAAGGATTATTGTAGCTACTTTTTCATCTCATATCCATAGAATACAACAGGTACTGGATGTGGCAAATAAACTGGGTAAAAAGGTGGCGATAAGCGGTAAATCAATTTTAAAAACTATCCGGGTCTCTTCTGAACTGGGTTATTTAAAAATACCCGAAAATACCATAGTACCTATAACAAAAATAGATGATCTTCCTATAAAAGAAATAGTGATTCTTTCCACGGGGAGTCAGGGTGAGCCGCTCTCAGCTTTAAATAGAATGGCCCTGGGAGAACATAAAAGAGTTAGTATAATGAAGGGCGATATGGTAATAATTTCAGCTTCTCCAATACCGGGTAATGAGAAAGCTATATCAAACACTATTAACAGATTAATTAAGCAGGGGGCCGATGTTTTTTATGAATCAATCGCCGGTGTCCATGTGTCTGGTCATGCTGCACGTGAAGAGATAAAAATTATGATAAGTCTGACCAATCCAAAATACTTCATTCCCGTTCACGGGGAAGATAAGCATAAAATACAGAATGCACAGATAGCAAGGTCTATGGGGATAAAAGATGAAAATATTATAATAGCTGAAGATGGAGATATAATTAAGATGAACTCAAATCTGTGTAGGGTTTCAAAAAATCTAAATCCCGGGACTATATATATAGATGGTATAGGAATGGGCAATATAGAAGATATTGTACTCAAGGATAGAAGAATGCTGTCAGAAAATGGGGTTATATTTATAGTAGTTGGCGTTGATTGCATAAAAAAGAATATTATGCATGAACCTGATTTTACTATGAAAGGAATAATATATATAGAGGATTTGAAAGAAATTATTGGTAAATCTAAGAAGATTATAAAAGATTCCATAAAAGACTGCTTTAGCAAAAATATTGCTTCCAGGTCAGTTATTGAGAACGTAATCAACGACAGGATGGAAAAATTTATTTTTAAAAAAGCAAGGATAAGACCTATAATAATAACTAAAGTAGTAAACCCATATTAACATTATTTAACTTTTAATCCCGAAAATGAACAGGTCAAAAAATAAGGGCAAAAAAATAAAAAACACTAAAAAAAGTACCATGCCAAAAAATCAAATAAATAAGAAGAGGTATGTCAGGAGGAGAACCGAAGTATACGGCGTTCTGATAATAATGGTATCGGTTTTAATGTTTATAAGTGTGTATGGTTTTTCAGAAACTGGAATAATAAATAAGTCTATAAATGATTCTCTATCTTTTACTTTTGGGATTGGTAAATATTTAATTCCTTTTATGCTTTTGATATGGGGGCTTAGCTTTTTCTTAAATAGAATTAGTCTCTTACCATCAAGTTTTGGATGGGGGTTTCTTCTGTTATTTTTATCCATACTTGGTATGCTCGGGAATGATTTCAATTATGTGGATATTTTTGATAAGGTTCTGATGAAGAACAGGGGAGGAGTTGTTGGAGCCGGGATTTTTTACGGGCTGCATAAACTTTTTAGTAGCGCGGGGGCTATCGTAGTATTATCTGTCTTGATAATTATATCAATTTTAATAATAACCAAGGTGTCCCTGGTAGATACTGGTAGAAAAATAATATATTTATTTAAAAAAGCAAGTCTAAGACCTCTGGCAGGGTTGTTTAAAAGAAAAGGCATCACGGGCAGTGAAAAGTCATCAGAAATAGGTGAAAGTGATAGAACCGGGATATATGGAGATAAGAACCGGATAGATTCCAGGAAAATTAGAGCCATTGGCAGCGGGAGAAGAACATCTGAAGAGAAGCTGGATATACCTATTGAGTTTATAAAAAAGGCCGATCTTGATAGGCCGGAGGCCAGTCAATTAAAAATACCGATGGAAAGGAATAATGAAATTGAGGATAATTACAGATTACCTCCGGTAAATCTATTAAATAGGTCCAAAGATATACCATCAAGGTTATACAAACAGGGAGTAAAAGAAAGAGCTTATACGTTAAATAAATTGCTGAGTGATTTTAATATTGATGCCCGGATAGAAAGAGTGGTCAGTGGACCCACGGTAACTCTTTACGAACTGAAGCTCCCGCCGGGAGTTAAGGTTCAGAGGCTATTGAGTCTGGAGGATGATTTTTGTGTCGCTCTTGGTTCACCTGATATTAGGATTTTGACTCCCATACCCGGGAAGTCTGCTATAGGAATCGAGGTTCCTAACAGTATAAGGAAGATAGTTACACTGGGGGATATTTTTTCTACTAATGATAAGAATTTAACCGAAAATTTTCTGAATGTCCCGCTGGGAAAGAATCTATCCGGGAATATTATATATATGGATATATCAAAAATGCCTCATGTATTAATTGCAGGAGCTACAAACTCGGGAAAGAGTTCCTGTCTTAATAGTATTATTATTTCTCTTTTGATGAAAGTAAAACCCGATGGGGTCAGGTTTGTTATGATTGACCCCAAAATGGTTGAATTGAGTATTTATAACGGAATTCCACATCTATTATCACCTGTTGTGGTTAACCCCAAAAAAGCTGCTTCAGCACTTTCGTGGGTGGTACAGGAAATGGAAAATAGATTTAAATTACTGGTTAGCAGGAATTTTAAGTCTCTGGAAATGCATAACTTTGAAGCCAGAAGAAGCAAAGATGGGGGAGATGATTTTAATCCGCTTCCGTATATAATCGTTTTTATTGATGAGCTTGCTGACCTGATGATGTTATCAGCTTCAGAAGTAGAAGATAGCATTTGCAGGATTGCGCAAATGGGAAGAGCGGTAGGTATTCATCTTGTGATATCTACTCAGAGACCTTCGGTTAATATAATAACAGGATTAATAAAGGCAAATATACCATCAAGAATAGCGTTTATGGTTTCATCAAATGTAGATTCCAGAGTTATTCTGGATTGCGGAGGGGCAGAGAAGTTGATAGGGAAAGGGGATATGCTCTATTTGCCTTATTATTCTAACAGGCCTGAAAGGGTTCAGGGTTCGTTTGTTACTACCCACGAAATAGAAATAATTACCGGTTATATAAAAAGTAATAGTACCCCGGAATATAACGCCGAAATATCAAAGAGGATTAGCGAAGAAAAGAAAAAATTAGATAACGAAGACGAGTTATTCCATGAAGCTTTAAGAGTGGCTGTGGATTTTGGGCATGCGTCGGCTTCGTTGTTACAGAGGAGATTAAAAATAGGGTATTCAAGGGCTGCAAGAATAATTGACCAGATGGAGGACAGGGGGTTAATTAGTGGTTATGAGGGTAGCAGGCCACGTGAGATTTTAATTTCAAAGGAAGACTTATTAAGGTTATTGGAAGAAAAAGAAAACTGAGAGGAAAAAATAAAACTAGAAAATCCGGGTTATTAAGGATTTAAATATGAACTGTTCAATAATAAGTATAGGCACTGAGTTAAATCTTGGTCTGGTACTTGATATAAATTCTAAGTATATTGCGGAGAGGGTTACCGACCTTGGCATAGAATGCAGGCATATGTTTACGGCCAGTGATGATACCGGCGATATATCTGATATTATAAAATATAGTTTAAAATATAGTGACCTGGTAATAATAAATGGTGGCCTGGGGCCAACGGACGATGACGTTACCAGGAGTGCGGTTGCTTCAGCGTTAAATCTTGAACTTGTGAGAGACAAAAGTCTTGATAAGTGCAGCTTAAAGTTTTTTAGAAATAAAAATAATAAAGAAATTATTAATAGACTACTGAGACAGTCTTTCATACCGGCAAATTCTTTGCCATTAATACCAAGAATAGGGAGCGCTTCAGGATTTATTGTAGAAACAAGAAATGATAAGTTTATATTTTGCATTCCGGGTGTACCCAGAGAGATGAAAAGCATGTTTAAAGAAGATGTCGTGCCATTTTTAAGGAAAATTATGGAAGATAGAGATTTAAAAGGGGATGGGCTGAAGATTAGAAAATCAACACTTCTTACAACTGATATTAGCGAAACGGAAATAGAGGAAGAGATTAAAGAATTTGTTGGCCGGGCAGAAGGGATGAATGTGCGGATAGGAATTACGGCCGGACCCGGTATAACCAGGGTAATATTGATAGCAAAAGCTTCTGATGAGTTAAGTGCTGATAAGAATCTGAGAATAATAGAGAAAAAAATTACAGGAAGGCTGGGAAATTATTTTTATGGTAAAGGCGATGCTTTGATTTCTGATAGCTTAAAAGAAACTATTGAAAAGGCATGGGGTAACTTAACTATAAGCACCGCTGAATCAATAACAGGAGGATTAATAAGCAGTGTTATAACCGATACGCCGGGAAGCTCTAAATTTTTTATGGGAGGGATAGTATCTTATTCAGATTACTCCAAAATAAAATTACTTGATATAAACGGAGAAAAGCTGGCAGATGGCGGAGCTGTAAGCGAAGAAGTATGTTTAGAAATGGCAGAAAGAGTGAAAAAAATTTTTAATTCTGATTACTCATTGAGTGTAACAGGATATGCCGGGCCGGAAGCAGGAAATAAGGAACCCGGTCTGGTATATTGTTGCATCCTGGGGCCAGATGGATATGAAAAGATATTTAAAAAAATTTTTAAAGGAACCAGAAGCGAGGTTAAGTTTAGAACCGCACAGTTTGTACTGAAAGAATTGAAGACAGCGATAAATAAAAAGGTGTTAAAAGAAGGATAATAGATTAGTATATGGTTGCGGATAAGAATAAAGTTAAGCTAACTAAAAGATTGTTTATAGCTATAAATATTCCGGAAGATATAAAACATAATATATTCAGTTTTGCAAATGATGTACTGGGTAAAAATAAATATATGAGAATAGTTCCTGCTTCAAACATACATGTGACTTTGAAATTTCTGGGTAATATTGATATAGAAAAGATTGAGAAGATAGATAAAATGCTACAGGAAACAGCCGGTGGATTTGGTGAGTTCAGTTATAAAATAAGCGAAAAAATAAATGCATTCCCGGGGCCAGAAAATGCGAGGGTGATTTTTATGGGGATAGATACGGGCGGCGACAAGATATCAAGAATATATAATGAGTTAGAAAATAATCTGAGCAGAATTAAAATAGATAGAGAAAAAAGGAAATTTACTCCTCATGTTACTATTGCAAGGGTAAAAAGTAATAAGGATATAAGACAATTAATAGAAACCGATAAAGTTTTTTTAAACAGAGCCCTTAACTGTTCGGAGCTTACTTTATTTGAAAGTAAGCTCGGGCCATCTGGAGCTGAATATATTGTTCTGGATAACTATAGTCTAAAATAAAAATATTTTTTTTATTTATATTAAAAAAATTTATGTGGTAAAATAATAGAGTGTGCTTTTATGCATATGGTATTATATGCAATTAAAATAACTTATATATGATTGATATTATATAATTTTATTTTTTAAGAAAATTTATTTACTGGAGGATTTATGATGGATAGAGAGAAGATTATAGAAAACACGGTATCACAGATTGAAAGGCAATACGGAGGAGGGGCTATAATGAGATTAGGAGATAAAAGCCTGATTCCGGATATAGGTCATATATCAACGAATTCACTGGAACTTGATATAGCACTGGGAATTGGTGGTATACCCAGAGGAAGGGTTACAGAAATTTTTGGCCCTGAAGCTTCCGGCAAAACAACTCTTGCCTTACATATTATAGCCAATTCTCAGAAGGAAGGTGGCGTAGCTGCTTTTATAGATGCAGAACATGCTCTGGATCCCGGTTACGCCAGAAATCTGGGAGTAAAAGTTGAAGAACTCCTGCTCTCACAACCTGATAATGGAGAACAGGCTCTGGAAATATGTGAGATTTTATTAAAAAGCGGCGCTCTGGATGTAATTGTAATTGATTCTGTTGCGGCACTGGTACCGAAAGCAGAGCTGGAAGGCGAAATAGGGGATTCCCATGTGGGTCTTCAGGCCAGATTAATGTCCCAGGCATTAAGAAAAATAACCGGAGTTGTCAGTAAGACCAGGACCTCTGTAGTTTTTATTAATCAATTAAGGGAGAAAATAGGGGTTATATTTGGTAATCCTGAAGTAACGCCGGGGGGAAGGGCACTAAAATTTTATTCTTCAGTAAGGCTGGATATAAGAAGAATTGATAGTATTAAAATTGGGACTGAAAATATTGGAAATAGAGTTAGAGTAAAAGTGGTAAAGAATAAAGTCGCGCCTCCTTTCAAGACAGCGGAATTTGATATAATTTACGGAAGGGGTATATCAAAAGAGGGTAGCGTGCTTGATGTTGCCGCGGAACTCGGAGTTTTAGAGAAAAGTGGTTCCTGGTATTCATATAAGGATGAAAGAATTGGCCAGGGGAGAGAAAACGCTAAAATGTTCCTGTCTCAAAATACGAAAATAATGGAGGAGATTGAAAAGAAAATAAAGGATATATTGAAGCTAAATATTGCCAGAAAAGAAGATGAAAATAATAAAAAAAATAAGAAAGAATGAGCGCCACAATTTTTAAACTGGTTAGAAAATTATAATCTCATTGAATGGCAACATACTTCTATTTTCTTCTTGACAAGGTATATATAATTGTTAGAATTCTAATAATTTAGTTAGAAATCTAATAATTAAGGTATTCTTTTAATGTTAAACAATAATGATGCACTGGAAATATTCAGGATCTTTCCTTTTTTTACCTGTACACTTATCAAAGATTTCAATGCTGATATAGATATGAAACTAAATCATACTGAGGAAAAAACACTTATAGCAATATCGTAGAAGAAAAATAAAACTATGTCTTTCTACAGCAGGATGGCAGGGCTGGAAAAAGGGTCATTTACTGCTACTGTGGATGAACTGAGAGATAAGGTCTGATAGAGAGGACCACTCATCATAAGAAGCAGTTCAGGATACATTTAAATAAGCTTTTTTCAGAGTTGAGCTACCGCGAGAGGGAAGAGCTTTCTAAAGCTATAGGTACTTTAAAAAAAATAGTCAGAAAACTGGAGGACACTGATTCGTAATATAAATACAGAAATTACTGTAATAAATATGCAGATTAAGGAAAAAATGGAGTGTATAGTTTATGCTTAATTCTATGTTTGGATTTCAGGGATTTATTTTTGCCCAGCCGGTTGCAGATATTATTACAACGATTATAGCAATTGTGTTATCTACATCGTTGATAATGGAAATTAAAGGAAAAACGGTGAAGGAATGGGCCTTAGAATCTTAAAAATTTCAATTTAATTAACGGCTGAATGGCTTCTTTTTGCACTAAAGCCGTATGATATAATGATTTTAAGTGAACCTAGCTACTATTAAAAGGAAAGTGATAAGAAAAGTAAATATTATTCGGAATTTAAGTGATAACATAGTATGATATGACAGAAGAAATATTAAGGGCTAACTATCATAATTATAAAAACCGGCGGGTTTTCTGGATCCGGAGCAAGGAGAAAGATAAGGGTAAGGGTATAATACACTAAAAGAAATATGGCAGTATTTTTTTGGATGGTAAAATATGGTACAAAATGTTAGACCCCGGGAAGGAGTAAAAAATACCGATACGGGTATTCTAAGGCTGATTAAAGATTATAATATTGGCAGGCTTAAAATTTACAGTAAAGGGGAAGTGATTTACTGGCAGGGTGCTCCGACTAAATACGTATCTGTTGTTAAGAGCGGAGCAGTGAAATCATTTTCTGTCTCCAGAGAAGGAAAAGTACACATATATGAGATCCTCGGTGAAGGGAACATGGTTGGTATAGTAGACTGCTTGCTTGGAGAGGAGTTCAGGTCAACCGTTGAGGCTCTGGAGGATACAGATGTATACTTAATCCCAAAAGCTGAATTTGAAAGTTTAATATACAGCAATTTATCCTTTTCTGTGATTTTAATGAGACAGCTGGCTCAAACAGCCCGTTCGCTTGCACGTGAGGTAAAAGAGCTCAGTATGATGGATATGCAACAGCGTTTAAAGCATCATTTAGTAAGGCTGGCTAATGACCATGGGCTGATATTAAAAAAAGGCATCAAGATAGATTTAGCCATTACCCACGAAGAAATAGCCGAACTGGTTGCGGGCAACCGGAGTACAGTCACAACTTACCTTAACGAATTAAAAAAACAGGGATATCTATGGAAAGAAGATAAACGCCTTGTCAGTATTCCTATTAAACATTTTGAGATACTTGATGGGCTGAGCCGGTCTGTAGTGGAAAAGAATGAAAAAGAAGCTGTAAGCTGGGTAGCGAAAGCAATTGATGAAGAGGTCGGTCCTGTAAAGGTAATGAATGCTCTTGTAAGGGGCATGAAACAGATTGACAGTGGTTTTACCCGGAAAGAACTCAGCATCTCTGACGTTATGATGGCAGTATCTACCATGAAGAGTGCCATGTCTGTTGTAGAAAAAAAAATCAGGAAAATGGAAAAGAAGTTTAAAACTCCGGGTATTGTTATAATCGGAACAGTGAGTGGTGATATTCATGATATGGGGAAGGCTGTAGTTGCAGCATTATTGACAGCTGAAGGTTTTAAGGTTGTCGACCTGGGTGTGAATGTAAACGCCATGCAGTTCATAGATGCAATCAGTGAGTATAAGCCGGATATCCTGGCTATGTCAGCACTTATGACCGTGACTGTCCCGGAGCAGGAAAGAGTTATAAATATTCTTAAAAAGAAAGGCCTCAGGGATAAAGTGAGGATAATTGTTGGTGGGGGTGCAGTAACCAGGGACTTTGCACGGTATATTGAAGCTGACGGATATGAGGCGACAGCGCATGAGGCAGTGGAGATGGTAAAGAATATGATATAAGAGGAACGAGAATGCTCGGAGGATTTACGCAAAATTTTAAGCCACTAAAATTACTGACAGATAAAAAGGTTGAAATCATTAAACAGGGAACACTGGATATCCTCGAAAAGACAGGGGTAAGGATTGAACATGAAGGAGCGCAGAAAGTTTTTGCCGGGTGTGGCTGCAAGGTTGATTTTGATAAAAAAAGAGTAAAAATACCCGGTCGGGTAGTAGAAGATTGTCTTAGCAAATGCCCTGATAGCTTTATAATTAGAGCGAGGGATCCAGGGAATAATATAAGTATTGGCGGAAATGTATTATATTTCGTAAACTCTATCGGGATGAAGGCTGTTAGTCTGGATACCTGGAGTCCCCATATAGCTACGATGCTGGAACAAACTGAAGGGGTTAAGGTACTTGACTCGCTTGAAAACATGCATTTGATGAATGTATATGCTTCATATTCCGAAATAGAAGGCACCTCTCCATACATGGTTGCACTGGAGGACCTTGCAAGCCGGATAACAAATTCCACGAAGTGCCAGTCTACAGGCTTCTTCAAACAAAACGAAATTTTCGCCATACGGATGGGGAAGGTGGTGGACATAGATCTTATAGGGACAGTAAATGCTACATCGCCACTTACCTATGGTAATGAAGCCGTTGAAGCAATTTTTAGGTTTGCCGGCGCAGGGTTTCCCATTAATTTTGGTAGTGGTGCAGTAATGGGGATAACCGGACCGGCGACTATAGCCGGTGCGACAGTAACCAATAATGCGGAACTCATGGCTGGAATAGTTCTGGCACAGCTGATAAATCCAGGTACAAAAATACTGGTGAGCGATTCTGTTTACCCCATGGATATTAGAAGAGGATATCCTGCATTTGGGGCTGTAGAGGCTGCCATGCATAATATGGTGTTTAACCAGATCTGGCATAGTTATAAAATACCCACCAGTAGCTGGATTTCTGGAATCACCAGTTCAAAAAAGATAGACTTTCAATGTGCCTATGAAAGAGCAATGACCGGTTTGCTGTGTGCCTTATCCGGATCAAATATTATAAGCTTGCATGGCGCCATATATGGTGAGATGACATGGAATCCTGTTCAGGCTGTGCTTGATGATGATATTGCAGGATGGATAGGGCGGTTTATAGAGGGCGTGAAGGTTACAGATGAGACACTGGCAATAGACTTAATACAGCAGGTAGGGCCTTTTCCGGGTCAGTATCTTAACAGCAGGCATACCAGGAAGTGGCTGGAGAAGGAACAGTTAATACCGGAGTGTGCTGACAGAGTGTCTTACCCAGAGTGGTTGGAAAAAGGTAAAAGGGACTCTATTATACTGGCAAAGGAGAAATTGAAGAAAATATTAGCCGGGCACAAAATAGTTGTTCTATCACAGGAAAAGAAGATGGCTATAGATGAGATAATAAAAGAGGCAAGAGTGTATTACAGTCGGGAGTGATAAGATTTATTATATTGAAATTTTATTAAAAAAACTATATTTTGTTGTCTGGAAAACAAAATTTAGTTGAGAAAATGTGTTAAATATAATAACTATGTATAGTGCAAATAAAAAGGAGGGAAAATTATGACAGAAAAGTTAGTAGAAGCTATTGTAGCGATGCGCGAAGAGGATTCGGCTCGCATTACAGAGGATCTTCTGAAGAGCGGAACTGACCCCTTCGAGATTCTCAAAATGGGGCGTGATGCGATGGGAATAATCGGTCAGAAATACAGTGATGGTGAATACTTCATCCCCGAGCTGATTATGGGTGGCGAGATCATGAGCCAGGTCGTGGATAAGGTCAAGCCATTAATCGAGGAGAAGAAAGCTGAAGAAGGGACCAAAACAATCGGTAGTGTTGTTATTGGCACTGTAATTGGTGACATCCACGATATAGGAAAGAATCTGGTAACCTTTTTTCTCGACATTAACGGCTTTGAGGTAATTGACCTCGGAGTAGACGTCCCTCCTGAGAAGTTCGTTGACGCTGTTAAAGAATCTGGTACCAGCGTTGTGGGACTGAGTGGATTCCTAACCCTGGCATTTGATGGAATGAAAGCAACGGTTGAGGCACTTAAAAAAGCAGGTCTGCGCGACCGTGTTAAAGTAATGATAGGAGGCGGGCAGATAGACGATAATATTAGAAAATACGCAGGTGCCGATGCCTATGGTGATAATGCACAAGAGGCTGTAGCTCTTGCAAAACAATGGATAGGAGGTTAAAGCAATGTTTATTTATCCTGAAAACTGGAATTCACTTTCTCCAGATGAGAAGATGCAGGCTCGCTTTGATTACTGGTTATCAGGAGCGGGTACAAAGTTTGCGACTGATGAAGCCGAGAAGACATACAGAGAGCGTGTTCAGAGGATAATTGATATAATTAGTTTGAAAAAACCCGATCGTGTCCCATGCCTGCCTCAGGCTGATGCATACATGGCTGAGTATGGAGGAATCCCGTATGGAGATTTCCTGTATGATTTTGATAAAGCAGAAAAGGCGATAGTTAAGTTCCACAGAGATTTCCAGCCTGATTACAATATGGTGATGATTGCGCCGGGGAAGATGTTTGAGCGACTTGATATGAAAACCTATCGATGGCCCGGGGCTGGTTTACCTATGGATAGTAAAAGCTATCAGATGGTGGAAAAAGAGTATATGAAAGCAGATGAATACGACCAGCTGATTGCGAATCCAGAAGGGTACTTTATGAGAACTTATTTGTCGCGTGCGTTTGGAGCGCTGAAAGGTATGAGCATGATACCCAGTTTATATTATGCTATGGAATTACCCATGGTTCCAATGCTGATGGGAATGTTTGCTGTGCCCCCGGTCCGGGAAGCAATTCAGGCATTGCTGGATGCCGGTCAGATGACAGGCGAGATGATGGGTACAATGGGTAAGATCACAGGTGAAGTGGTAGGTAAAATGGGAATACCGTCTGTCATGGGCGGCTTTTACAAGGTTCCCTTTGACATCATTGGAGACACGTTGAGGGGGACAGATGGAATTATGATGGACATATACCGAAGGCCGGAAAAGGTTATTGAAGCGTGCGAGCGTCTGGTACCTATTGCCATCCAGATAGCTGTTCAGGGTGTAAACATGAGTGGTGTTCCGGTTGCAATGGGGGTTTTACACAAAGGTGACGACACATTTATGTCGGATGCACAATTTAAGAAATTTTACTGGCCCTATTTCAAGCAGGTTATGCTGGGCATAATTAATGAAGGAATAGTTCCTGCCCAGTTTGTAGAGGGACGATATAACACACGACTGGATGTTATTGCTGAATCAGGTCTACCGGAAAAAAAGACACTCTGGATGTTTGACCAGACTGACATGGTGGCAGTAAAGAAAAAGCTTGGTAGCTTCGCCTGCTTTGGAGGTAATTTGCCTACTTCAATGTTCCTGACATCTACTCCGCAGGAGATTAAAGATTACTCCAGGAAACTTATAGAAACAGTCGGGAATGACGGAGGATTTTTCCTCAGCCCCGGAGCAGATATTGATATGGCAAGAGCCGAGAATGTACATGCTTTTATTGATGGGGCCCGGGAGTATGGGAAATACTAGAGCCGCCAGTTCCATAGGTAGTTTTTGTTAAGTATGATAATGGTATATATTGAAAATAATCTGGGAATAGATAATTGATCTAATAAATAAAGTTTGTGTATTAGAAGCCTCCTCTTAGAGGAGGCTTCTAATTTTGACTTCTTAACAGGATGAGCATATTTGATGTAGAATAGACTCGATACTGCTAGAGAAGTACTATTAGAGATGTGTAAGTCTTATATAGCTTGATGGTATTGTTGTAAATATATTGTTTTAAGAACTACAGAAAAGAAAGCCGGGCCTGTGGAGTTAAAGTACAGTACAAAAAGTGATATAAATTAAGGAGAGCATAGTATGGTTTCATATAAGGTTGATTTCGAGCCGGTCGGGAGAAGGGGAGAATGCCAGGCTGAACAGTCTATTCTCGACTGCTCACGTAAGCTTGGTGTGGGCATAGTAAGTATATGCGGAGGTGAAGGACTTTTTTTCTGCTGCAAAATTCAGATTCTGAGTGGCACTGTTTCAGAGCCAACCTCAATTGAAAAGAAGCATTTTTCATCGCAGGAGCTTGAGGAAGGTCATCGCCTGGCATGCCAGACCTATCCTACCAGTAATTTAAAAATACGTGTGCCGGCCGAGTCGCTCGAAGCCCCGCAGAGGACTCAGGTGGAAGGAATGGAGATCGAAGTTTCACCGGAGCCGCCGGTTCGTACCTTTAAGGTTAAACTAAAACCTCCATCACTTTCAGACCTGAGGGCTGATTCAGAGCGTCTGCTGGAGTCATTAGAAAGCAAGAATTTAATAAGCAGTGGTAGTATCATTGACATAGATGTGCTGAGGAATCTTTCTTCGCTTCTGAGGTCCTGTGACTGGGAAGTAAAAGTATCCGTAAGAGATAACGAAATAGTGGCAATTAGCACCGGGTCCAGTCGACAGTTAGGGCTTGCTGTGGATGTTGGGACTACAAAGGTTGCTGGATACTTAATAGACCTGGATAGTGGTAAAACACTGGCAAATAAAGGGGTGATGAATCACCAGATTTCTTATGGTGAAGATGTTATATCCCGTATGGCCAGTGCCAAGAGGAAGCCGGAAGAAGCAGTGCGTATGAAAGAGCTGGGGGTGGAGGTGCTAAATGAACTGGCTTCCGATCTCTCAGCAACAGTTAAAGCCAGGCCGGAGGATATAGTTGAAGCAGTGGTTGTGGGTAATACTGCTATGCACCATCTGTTGTTGCATCTGCCGGTAGGGCAGCTGGCTCTATCTCCTTATATTCCGGTTATAAATGAGGCCATGGATATAAAGGCACGTGATGCAGGGCTCCAAATTGCTGCGGGTTCTTATATTCATATGCTACCCAACATAGCTGGATTTGTTGGTGGCGACCATGTAGCTATGCTGCTGGCTACAGAAGCCTGGAAGGCTGAAGATGTGGTGCTGGCACTTGATATAGGTACCAATACCGAAGTGTGTTTGGTGAGTAACGGGGAGATGACAAGTGTTTCCTGTGCATCCGGGCCCGCTTTTGAAGGAGCACATATCAAGAATGGTATGAGAGCTGCAAGCGGTGCCATAGAGCACCTGAGGATAATAGATGATAAAGTTGAATACCAGACCATTGGTGAAGTGCCACCGGTGGGTCTTTGTGGTTCCGGAATTCTGGATTCATTGGCACAGCTTTACCTGACTGGTGTTGTAGACGAAAGTGGGAGGATGAATAATGACCACCCGCGGGTACGTCCCTATGGAAAAAGCAGGGAGTTCGTCCTGGTAGGTGAGGAAGAGAGAAACGGAGATCCTGCAATAACTATCACCCAGCATGATGTTCGCGAGCTGCAACTGGCAAAAGGAGCCATACGTGCCGGCATACAGCTTCTCCTGGAAGATAAAGGGCTTAATCAGAGTGACATTGACAGGGTTATAATAGCCGGAGCCTTTGGAACTTATATTGATATATCCAGTGCTCTTACAATAGGTATGTTGCCGGTATTGCCGGTGGACCGCTTTCAGCAGGTAGGTAATGCAGCCGGAATGGGAGCCAAGCTGGCGCTAATTTCAAAAAGCAAGAGGGTAGAGGCTCAGGAGATAGCTCGTAGGGTTTCCTATATCGAATTAGCCAGTGACCCACGCTTTACTCAAATGTTTGCCCAGGCAAACTATCTGGGATTATATAAAATAATAAAGGGCAGAAGGGAGAAAATAAAATAATGGAAACTAAAGTATCAACCGCTAATAAAGAGATTATAATTGGTGATGGTCGCCCAACAGTGCTTATAGGGGAGCGAATCAACCCAACAGGGAAGAAGAAGCTGGCTGATGCGCTTAGAGCTGGCGATATGGAGATTGTGAAAAAGGAAGCCCTGGCCCAGGTACAGGCCGGAGCGGATATACTTGATGTAAATGTGGGTACGAGTGGTGTAGATCAGGTATCACTGTTACCCTGCGCAGTGCAGACGGTGATGAGCACAGTCGATGTTCCTCTTTGTATTGATAGTGATAAGCCAGAAGCATTAAAAGAGGCACTTAAAGTTTACCGTGGCAAGCCGATAATAAACTCGGTAACAGGCCAGGAAAAGTCTCTGAAGTCAATACTGCCCCTTGTCAGTGAGTATAAGACAGCAGTTATTGGCTTATGTATGGATGATGGTGGTATACCGGACAATGCGGACAGGCGTGTAGCTGTTGCCCGTAAGATTGTGGGTGAAGCTGAAAAGCTTGGAATACCCCGGGAGGATATTATTATAGATTGCATGGTTCTTACGCTGGGGGCAGAAAGCAACGCCGGTACAGTTGCTATAGAAGCTATCCGAAAAGTTAAGGCTGAGCTGGGAGTTAATATGACCTTTGGCGGCAGCAATATTTCTTTCGGTCTACCAGACCGTGATGTTCTCAACCGTGCTTTCCTGGCAATTTCTATTGACGCAGGGATAAGCTGTCCGGTTGTAGATGTTGCAAAAGTGCGTGAAACTGTTCTGGCGACTGATTTAATCTTATCTCGTGATAAATGGGCCAGTCGTTATATTGGAGCATACAGAGAGCGTCAGAAACAGCATGAATCTAAAAAGTAGAATATTTATAAAAAAATATTGAAAAACTTTATTTTATAAATTTAAAATAATAGGGTTAATAGTAATAATACAGGATATATAACAGGATATATAACTATTGACTTATGGTATCTTAATGTTATAATCTACTACGCTAAACAAGATACACTGAATTAAAAAAGATACACTGAATAAGGGTTATATTAGTAGTTTCATCCATTTGAAAACTTCTATTTAAATTTTTATTGACAATTAAATTCTGGTGTGTTATTTTTCTGCAGGTTATTTTTTGTGTTCTTTGAGAACTAAATAGTGTAAGTTTCTTCGAGCTAAATGATTAGATATTAATTTTTTTGAGAGTTTGATCCTGGCTCAGGACTAACGCTAACGGTGTGCCTAATACATGCAAGTCGGACGGATAATGTGAAAGTGGCAACACTTTTGCAAAGTCAGTGGCGAACGGGTGAGTAACGCGTAGGTAATCTACCCTGGAGATTAGAATAACCTTCTGAAAGGAAGGCTAATACTAAATATTTTATATTAATCGTATGTTTAATATAAAAAAGGTAGCCGCAAGGCTTCCGCTCCTGGATGAGCCTGCGTCCTATTAGCTAGTTGGTAAGGTAATGGCTTACCAAGGCTATGATGGGTAGCCGGCCTGAGAGGGTGAACGGCCACACTGGGACTGAGATACGGCCCAGACTCCTACGGGAGGCAGCAGTAGGGAATATTGCGCAATGGGCGAAAGCCTGACGCAGCGACACCGTGTGAAGGATGAAGGTCTTCGGATCGTAAACTTCTGTCAATTGGAGACGAAGGTAACAGGGGTTAATAGCCTCTGTTATTGACGGTATTCAATAAGGAAGTCTCGGCTAACTCCGTGCCAGCAGCCGCGGTAAGACGGAGGAGGCAAGCGTTGTCCGGAATCATTGGGCGTAAAGAGCGCGTAGGTGGTTTTTCAAGTCATATGTGAAAACTTCAGGCTCAACCTGATGATTGCATATGATACTGGATAACTTGAGTACAGCAGAGGAAAGTGGAATTCCTGGTGTAGCGGTGAAATGTGCAGATATCAGGAAGAACACCAGTGGCGAAGGCGACTTTCTGGGCTGTCACTGACGCTGAGGCGCGAAAGCCAGGGGAGCGAACAGGATTAGATACCCTGGTAGTCCTGGCTGTAAACGATGGACACTAGGTGTGGGAAGTTATCGACGCTTTCTGTGCCGAAGCTAACGCATTAAGTGTCCCGCCTGGGGAGTACGGCCGCAAGGCTAAAACTCAAAGGAATTGACGGGGGCCCGCACAAGCGGCGGAGCATGTGGCTTAATTCGACGCAACGCGAAGAACCTTACCAAGGCTTGACATCATATTGAAAGTTGTAGAAATACAACCTCTCTTCGGAGCAATATGACAGGTGGTGCATGGCTGTCGTCAGCTCGTGTCGTGAGATGTTGGGTTAAGTCCCGCAACGAGCGCAACCCCTTTTCCATGTTGCCAGCAGCTTGGCTGGGCACTCTTGGAATACTGCCAGTGTAAAACTGGAGGAAGGTGGGGATGACGTCAAGTCCTCATGCCCTTTATGCTTTGGGCCGCACACGTGCTACAATGGCTTATACAAAGAGCAGCGATACCGCGAGGTGGAGCAAATCTCTTAAAATAAGTCTAAGTCCGGATTGAAGGCTGAAACCCGCCTTCATGAAGTAGGAGTCGCTAGTAATCGTGAATCAGAACGTCACGGTGAATACGTTCCCGGGCCTTGTACACACCGCCCGTCACACCATGAAAGTCGGAAACACCCGAAGCCAGTGTACCAACCAGCAATGGAGGGAACTGTCGAAGGTGGAGCTGATGATTAGGGTGAAGTCGTAACAAGGTAGCCGTACCGGAAGGTGCGGCTGGATCACCTCCTTTCTAGGGAGTTAAATCTTATTTTCATGGATTAAAATCCCGGAAAATAAAGTCGATCTTACACTATTTAGTTCTGAAAGAATATGGAATAACCGGAAATATAATTTTGGTTAGCCATAAGTAATTTCTGTTTAATGTTGTTGTTCTTTGAAAACTTCATAGCGATTTTTTTAATTAAGTTAATAAGAGCATGTGGTGGATGCCTTGGCGATAAAGGGCGATGAAGGACGTGGTAGGCTGCGATAAGCTTCGGTGAGCCGCCAAACAGGCTTTGATCCGGAGATTTCCGAATGGGGAAACCTATTATCCTTAATCGGATAATATTGCTGTCTGAATACATAGGACAGCAAGGTTAACCAGGTGAACTGAAACATCTAAGTAACCTGAGGAAAAGAAATCAATTTAGAGATTACCTTAGTAGCGGCGAGCGAAAGGGTAACAGCCCAAACCTGTTGGATGTTAAAACCCGCAAGTGTTGTTCAACAGGGGTTGTAGGAATTATGAGGTACAGTTGTGGATGTACATAAGAGTTAAAAAATTATTTAATAGTAGAACAGCCTGGAAAGGCTGGCCATAGACGGTAAAAGCCCGGTATATTAAATTAAATAATCTCTTACATGATTTCCTGATTACAACGGAACACGTGAAATTCTGTTGGAATCTGCGAGGACCGACTCGTAAGGCTAAACACCTTTATCGACCGATAGTGAACCAGTACCGTGAGGGAAAGGTGAAAAGTACCCCGGGAGGGGAGTGAAATAGAACCTGAAACCATATGCTTACAAGTAGTAGGAGGCATATTTATATGCTGACTGCGTGCTTTTTGTAGAACGAACCTGCGAGTTACAGTATGCAGCAAGGTTAAGTTTTTAAAAACGGAGCCGAAGCGAAAGCGAGTCTTAAATATGGCGATTTAGTTGTATGCTGTAGACCCGAAGCTGAGTGATCTATCCATGGCCAGGGTGAAGCGAAGGTAAAACTTTGTGGAGGCCCGAACCCACTAAGGCTGAAAACTTAGGGGATGAGCTGTGGATAGGGGTGAAAGGCCAATCAAACTCAGAGATAGCTGGTTCTCCCCGAAATAGCTTTAGGGCTAGCCTCAAGTGTTTGGTTCTGGTGGTAGAGCACTGAATGGACTAGGGACCTTACAAGGTTACCAAATCCAATTAAACTCCGAATGCCAGGATTTTATAGCTTGGGAGTCAGACTGTGAAGGATAAGCTCCATAGTCGAAAGGGAAACAGCCCGGACCATCAGCTAAGGTCCCTAAATATATGCTAAGTGGAAAAGGAAGTAAAATTACCCAGACAGCCAGGATGTTTGCTTAGAAGCAGCAATCATTTAAAGAGTGCGTAACAGCTCACTGGTCAAGCGGTTTTGCGCCGAAAATTCAACGGGGCTCAAGCATATTACCGAAGCTATGGATTCTGATTTAATCAGAGTGGTAGGGGAGCGTTCTGTAAGGATTGAAGCTTGATCGTAAGGTCAGGTGGACTTTACAGAAGTGAGAATGCAGGTATAAGTAACGAAAGACAGGCGAGAAACCTGTCCGCCGAATACCCAAGGTTTCCTGGGCAAGGTTAATCCTCCCAGGGTTAGTCGAGACCTAAGCTGAGGCTGAAAAGCGTAGGCGATGGATAACAGGTTAATATTCCTGTACAACCAAATTATGTTTGATCAATGGGGTGACGCAGAAAGGTAGGCCATCGTGGTTTGGTCGACTGCGTGCAAGCGTGTAGAGTGCTAACCAGGAAAATCCGGTTAGCGTTAAGCTCGAGGCGTGATGCCCAACCGATTTAGGTGAAGTGGTTAATCCTATGCTGCCAAGAAAAACCTCTAGGTAGTAATTTGGTTCTCGTACCAAAACCGACACAGGTAGGTAGGTAGAGAATACTAAGGCGATCGAGATAACCCTTGTTAAGGAACTCGGCAAAATAGCCCCGTAACTTAGGGATAAGGGGTACCCCAGTAGCGTGAAAGGACTTGCTTTTTGAGCGCGAAAGGGTTGCAATAGAAAGGCTCAAGCGACTGTTTACTAAAAACACAGGTCTCTGCTAAGTCGAAAGACGATGTATAGGGGCTGACGCCTGCCCGGTGCTGGAAGGTTACGAGGAGGAGTCAGGACTTCGGTCCGAAGCTTCGAATCTAAGCCCCAGTAAACGGCGGCCGTAACTATAACGGTCCTAAGGTAGCGAAATTCCTTGTCGGGTAAGTTCCGACCTGCACGAATGGCGTAACGATTTGAGCACTGTCTCAACAAGGGGCTCGGTGAAATTATATTATTGGTAAAGATGCCAATTTCCCACAGAAGGACGGAAAGACCCCGTGAACCTTTACTGTAGCCTGATACTGGATTTTGGTCTATCATATGCAGGATAGGTAGGAGGCTTTGAAGCCAGGGCGCCAGCTCTGGTGGAGCCAACGGTGAGATACTACCTTTGATATACTAAAGTTCTAACTACGTTCCGTAATCCGGGCGTAGGACAGTGGCAGGTGGGCAGTTTGACTGGGGCGGTCGCCTCCTAAAAAGTAACGGAGGCGTCCAAAGGTTCCCTCAGAGTGTTTGGCAATCACTCGTAGAGTATAAGAGCATAAGGGAGCTTGACTGTGAGATCGACAGATCAAACAGGAACGAAAGTTGGGTCTAGTGATCCGGCGGCTCAGCGTGGAATGGCCGTCGCTCAACGGATAAAAGGTACTCCGGGGATAACAGGCTTATCTCCCCCAAGAGTCCATATCGACGGGGAGGTTTGGCACCTCGATGTCGGCTCATCGCATCCTGGGGCTGGAGCAGGTCCCAAGGGTTTGGCTGTTCGCCAATTAAAGCGGTACGCGAGCTGGGTTTAGAACGTCGTGAGACAGTTCGGTCCCTATCCTCTGTGGGCGCAGGAGAATTGAGGGAATTCGTCCCCAGTACGAGAGGACCGGGATGAGTAAACCTCTGGTGTGTCAGTTGTTCCGCCAGGAGCATGGCTGATTGGCCAAGTTTATAAGGGATAAGTGCTGAAAGCATATAAGCACGAAACCCATCCCAAGAATAGTTCTCCCATCCCTCGTGGAGTAAGACCCCATGTAGATAACATGGTTGATAGGTTAGAGGTGTAAGCACAGCAATGTGTTTAGCCGACTAATACTAATTGGTCGAGGACTTAATTAGAAGATTGCTATGAAGCTTTGAAAGAATAATTTTTTTGAAATATCTCTGTCATATTTTTAAAAGTTTACGGTGGTTATAGCGAGGGGGAAACACTTGTTCCCATCCCGAACACAAAAGTTAAGCCCTTCAGCGCCGATGGTACTATGTCTTTAATGGCATGGGAGAGTAGGTCACCACCGTATTTTTTATTCAATATGTAACTATTATTTTTTGATTTTAATATCATTATTTTTTTAAAGTCCGAAGTTTTACTCAGGAATCCGGGATTAAATTCTATAGCAGTAAAATTTTTTTAATTAAAGATAGTTTATTTAATATTTTATTATTTTCGTGGTAATTTGATAATTTGGGTTTGCTTTATAAGTTACTTAAATCCTTAAAATTATCTTTTAAATTATTGTAAAGTGACTTATATATTCGATAGATTTTATTATATATTTTAACATTCTTATCTAAAGGATTATTTTCTTCATCTATGTTGCTGATTATTTTATTAGAAATGGCTGTTAAGTCAGGGAAAATTCCACATCCCTTACCTGCTATGATTGCAGCTCCAAGAGAAGGACTTTCGTCAATTTTTAAAGTTATAACTTTTTTGTTTAAGGTATCTGCTATAATCTGTCTCCATACATGGCTTCTTGAACCACCCCCGGATAAAATAATTTTATCTGTAGAAATACCGGCAACTTCACTCATTAGTAAAAAGCAATCCATCTGGCTGAATGCCACTCCTTCCATGATTGCTCTTATGAAATGGTCCGGTTTGTGTAAATAAGAGATACCAAAGAATACACCTCTTGCGTCAGGGTCAGCATGGGGAGTCCTTTCACCTGAAAGATAGGGTAAGAATATAAGGCTATTTGAACCAACAGGCGCTCTTTCTGCCTGCATATCCAATAATTTATAGTTATTTACTCCAGGATGTTTTTTAATCATATCCAGTGGAGGGCCGAATTTATCGGAGTACCATCTGAATGACCCTGCGGCTGAAAGGGTTACTCCGGTAAGATGCCATTTTTCTTTGACGGCATGACAGAAAGAATGAACTCTTCCTTCAGGGTCGTATAGGGGTTTGTTGACACTGGTGAAAATTACACCCGAGGTCCCGATTGAGTCTAGAATTAAATTTTCTCTTATAATCCCGGCCCCAACTGCCCCAGCTGCATTATCGCTTCCACCGCCAGCTATAGGAGTTCCTTCAGTAAGACCGGTAAGCTCAGAAGCTTCTTTACTTACCTTTGATGATATTACCTCGGATTCAAATACGTCAGGCAGTAGATTCCTATCTATAGCAAGACCACTTAGAATTTCGTCAGACCAGTTTCTTGAAGGTATATCCATGAGAATCGTTCCTGAAGCATCGGAAACTTCAGTTGCATAGGTTTTTGATAACTTATATCTAACATAATCCTTGGGAAGTAGGATTTTTGACACCCTTTTATAGTTTTCCGGTTCGTTTTCCCTCAGCCATAATATCTTGGGCGCTGTAAATCCCGGTAAAGCCCTGTTATAAGAAAGCTTTATAAAGTTATCATGGCCGAAGGTTTTATATATTAATTCACATTGCTTCTGGGTTCTCTGGTCATTCCAGAGTATTGCAGGCCTTATAACTTGACCTTTATCATCCAGAAAGACGCTGCCGTGCATCTGGCCTGAGAGACCCACGCATACTATATCTTTCGGGTTGACATGAGATTTACTTATTACATCTTTTATAGATTTTACCGTTGCTTTCCACCAGTCCCCGGGGATCTGCTCGGCCCACCCGGGTCTGGGGGTTATAAGTTTATATTCACTTGTACTTGAAGATACAAGCTTAAAATTTTCACTTATCAGAAGAGCTCTTGTTGAAGTTGTTCCTATGTCAAGACCTAAAAGATATTTCATAATTTAAAAAAGTTGGCTGTTATATTTTTCCTGCCTTTGTTATTTCATTGTTTATATTAAATATTGATTAAATATCGCACTTTATTTTACAATGGTTGTTGGAATATATTTTTATAATTCTTCATGTCATGAATTTTTTATTGTTTGTTCAGGTTCTTTATGAAACTCCCTGCTCTTTAGTTTAAAATAATTTAACTTTAATTAAAAATTTAATTAGCTTACTCTGGATTGTTAAACCTTATCATTTTTAAAATATAGTAAGAGAAAAAAATAAGTTAGTCAAGTAAATTATATAATTAAGTTAAATAATTGGCTTGACTAACTGGGATTTTGTTTTATAATAATATGAAGAATTAAAAAATACTTCTATCCATTGATATCTATAAAAACAAGAGTTTTTTAATCAGATATGTTTGAAACTAATATTAATTATCTACATTATTTAATAAGTATATAAAGGTTTGAGCTTAACAGAGACTTATTCGGGTATGGTTAAATAAAAATATTTAGTTAAGGTTTTTTATTTTTTTGAATAGTTAAGGAACGTTTTAATATTTTATATTAAAAAATAAATTGTTTATTTTAAAATTATAAACGATAAGGATATAATTATAATAATTTATTATATATTTTTAAGAATTTTTTTATTTAGTTTATTTATATTTAAAATATGAAAAAGAAGGGGGGTGAGAAACAAAAAATATGAGAGTTGTCTTGGTGTGACTGGCAGTTTTTAATTAAGGCAAATCTCAGGTATTTTTATCAAAACTCATTAAAGGGAGGATAAAAAGTGAAGAAATTTCTAATTTTTGTTCTGGTGCTTTCATTTGTGGCTTCAATGTTATTTGTTGGAACTTCATGTAAGGCAGAAGAGGAAGCTGCAGAAGAAGGTAAAGATGTTTCAGAAATAACGGTAGTTGTAATAGGTAAATCAGTGCATCCCTACTGGTCAAATGTTGAGACAGGGGTAATGGATGCCAAAGAAGACCTTGGCGTGGATGCTATATTCTGGGTACCAACTGAAGAAGATATAGATGCACAGATAAGTACCATGGAAACTTATATAGCACAGGGAGTGGATGGTATTGCTGTAGCTCCTTCAGACCCGGTAGCAATGGGACCGTATATTAAAAAAGCTATGGATGCAGGAATACCGACAATTACTCTGGATACCGACGCTCCGGATAGCGAACGTCTGTGTTACGTTGGAACAAGCAACAAGGCTGCCGGCGTAGAAGCAGGAGAAGCTATGGCTGACCTACTTCCTGAAGGTGGAGAAGTAGCTATCGGTACGGGTTCATTGACAGCAATGAATTCTCTTGAAAGAATTGAGGGATTTGAGGAAGCAATTGAAGGAACAGATGTTACAGTCGTAGAACCGGTAAATAATGACGGAGAAGATTCTACAAAAGCTCTGGAGCTGGCAAACTCAACACTGGTTGCCAATCCTGATCTGGCAGGAGCCTTTGGAGTTTATGCATACAATGGTCCGGCCTGGGCTAAAGCTGTTAAAGAACAGGGTTTAGCAGGAGTTGTAAAAATTGTAGCATTTGATGCAACTGATGAGCATATTGAATACCTGAAAGAGGACGTAATACATGTTCTGGTAGCACAGAGGGAATATTTCCAGGGTTACAAGAGTGTAGAGTTGCTAACTTTAATGACCCAGAAAGGTATAGAAGAAGGAATGGATGAGTATGGAGTTCCAGCCTCAATGATTGTTGATACAGGAGTAAATATTGTTACTCATGATGGTCTAAAAGATTATGCCGATACTCTGGAGGAACTTGGAATTCCATTTGGATGGACACCTTAATCCAGATTTATTTTTAGTAACAGGTTCTTAACTAATAGTTTTGGGTGGCTTATTTTTATTATTCTTAGTAAAATATTACCACCCAAAACTATTTATAAGGATGTGAGATTATAGATGGCAGGATTAGCACCACTAATTGAAATGAGAAATATAACAAAGACTTTTGGTCCTGTTGTCGCCCTGCAGGATACAAGTCTTGAACTTATGCCCAATGAAGTACTTGGCCTGGTAGGAGATAATGCCGCCGGTAAGTCTACTTTAATGAAAATATTGAGCGGAGCTGTTTTACCTGATAAAGGAGAAATATATATTAAAGGAAAAAAAGTCCATATAAAAGGGCCGGAGGATGCCCGGAACATGGGTATTGAGATGATTTATCAGGATTTTGCTCTTGTCAATAATCTGGATATAGCATCAAATATTTATTTAGGCAGGGAAATCAGAAAGAAATTTATGGGCTTTATAAGGCTCCTGGATAAGAAAAAGATGGAAGAGGGAGCCTACAGGGTGCTGGATCGTATTAAGATTGATCTGGATACAGTCAGGGCTGAGGTTGAATGCCTTTCTGGAGGGCAGCGCCAGAGTGTAGCTATCGGACGGGCAACTGCTTTTGACGCAAAGGTTATAATAATGGACGAACCGACAGCAAGTCTGTCAATAAAAACAATAGGAGAGCTTCTTGAATTGATTAAACAACTGAAAAAAAGAGGAATCTCTATTATTATTATCAGTCACCGTTTGCAGGACGTCTTTACTGTATCTGACCGGATTATGGTACTTAAGACAGGTCGAAGGGTAACGGTTAAAAATACCAGTGCAACTGATATAGACGAGATAATAAGCCTGATGGTAAAGGGTTTAAGTGATAAAGAAAAAAATGAAACCGGCGAACCGAACCTGAATGTAAAAAGGTTTAAATGATATAGTTTATATAATTACCTTTAATAATATTTAAAATGGTATAAATATGCTGTTACCTGAATAAAGGTTGAATATCTGTTAAGTATTGATGCGGCTATTTTATCGGGCGTTCAGCTTAAAACACTATGGCTTTCCCCTCTGGCGTATGGTATCATAAGTCACCGCTATTACCAGGATAATACCAAGAACTACATCCTGAAGATAAGAAGATACTCGTATCAAAACCATACCATTTACAACGACACCCATTATGGCAGCTCCAATTACTGACCCCAGAACGGTGCCTCTACCACCAAAGAGGCTTGTTCCCCCTATTACAGAGGCAGCAATAGCCCATAGCTCCCAACTTCCTCCTGTAGCAGGATTGCCCTCGCTGAGACGGGAAGCTATAATTATACCTGTTACACCGGCAATAAAGCTGCTGGCGACATAACAAAAAATCCTTACTGTGTCAATATGAATACCGGATAATCTTGCAGCTTCAATATTTCCACCAACTGCAAATATATAACGGCCAATGGCAGTGAACCGAAGAATGAAAGCTACGATAATAGCTATAACTATTAAAACAAAAAATTGGAAGGGAATACCCAGTACTTCTCCCTGTCCAATAAAGAAGAATGATTCAGGTAATCCTGATATAATCCATCCTCTTTTTATATACGAAGCCAGGCCACGCGCCCACATGAGTGTACCCAGGGTGATAATAAAAGCAGGAACCCGGAGCTTGGTAACGAAAATACCGTGGAATAGGCCAATAAGTCCAGAAATTATCAATACAATAATAATAGATACCGAAATAGGTAACCCCATGTCCACCATTAGATATGCAACTAACATATTTGTAAGGGCTACCATGGAGCCTAATGAGAGGTCAATTCCTCCAGTTATAATAACCAGGGTTTCCCCAATTCCCAGAAGAGCAAAGTTGGTTACCCATCGGGAGATTATCTGGAAGTTAGCAGGAGAGAAAAAAACATTGTTCATAAAATAAAAAAAGAGGCACAAGAAAATAAGTGCGATAAGAATATTGGCCTCTTTAAATTTGATAAAGGATAATACTTTTTTTAATAATATAGGTGATTTTTTTGAATCATTATTAATATTATCATTTTTCATTAATAACTCCTTAATGCCGGCCTATAAAAGTATAAATTTAAATAATCCTGCTACTATTTTAAATATCCGGGCATTTACCGGAATAAGTTACTATGATTATCATATCATCTTTTGGTTTTAAAATTTTTTGGTAAAAATAATTATTTTTAGAGGTTGATGTGTACAATTTTAAAATTTCAAATTTTTTTTGAATTAAAAACATACTAAGAGAAAATAATTAGTTAGTCAAGTAAAAAATTAGTTAGGCAAATAAATTATAAAAATAAGTTAAAAAATTGGCTTGACTAACTGATACTTTAATTTTATAATTGGAATGTATAAAATATGATATATAAAAATTTTAATTAAACTTCTATATAAAATGATTCCAATAAAAAAGCAAAAAACTCTTAAACAAAGCAATAGAAAAATAATATTAAATATATTCCGTAATTCAGGAGAAATATCAGTATCCGACCTTGCCAGAGAGGTGAGTTTAAGCAAGCCAACATTAATCACCATAATAAATTATTATTTAAAAAAAGGGCTGGTTGTAAACACGGGAAAGGGGAACTCTACAGAAGAAGGCGGTAAGAAACCAAATATATACAAATTTAATGATGATGGCGGTTATGCCATTGGTATGATTGTATCAGCTAACAAGTTATCGGCTGTAATTACAAATTTAAAAATTAAAATTCTGCATAAGAAGTCAATACCGCTTGAGACAGATGAAAAGTTTGATAGCGTACTGAATAAGATAGTTGATCTTTACAATATTCTTGTAAATAGTAATGGTATTGATAGGGATAGAATTGTCGGTCTTGCCGTAGGAGCATATGGCATAACCAATATAGATAGAGGGGAGGTAATTTTTTCACCTCATTTTCCATCATGGGGAAAGAATTTAAAACTTAAGGAGAAAATAGTTAAGCGCATTCCTGATGAAATACCGGTTATTGTGGACAATCATTCAAGATTCCAGGTTTTTGCCGAGAAAGTTCTGGGGCTTGGGAAAGGAAAGAATAATATTGTGGCTGTGCAGGCAGGTAAAGGGCTGGTAGCAGGAGTAATAATAGAAAATGAAATAAAAAGGGGGAACCATTATTTAATAGGTGAGATAGGGCATATGGTGGTAGATCCCGAGGCAAGGGAGATCTGTGTCTGTGGCGGTAAGGGTTGTTTTGAAGCTATGGTCACAACTAATAGAATACTAAGGCTAGCAAGGGAAAAATATAAAGATTATCCGGATTCAATTATATTCAATGGAAATGGTCCTGATAATGCAGATATCTTTAGAATATTTGATGCTTCAAATAAAAGGGATAAGCTTGCACTTTATTTAATGGATGACGCAATAAACTGGTTTGGTATCGGTATATCAAATATTATTCTGGTTTATGACCCACAGGTAGTGATAATTCAGGGGATATTTACAAAAGCCGGGGAATATTTTATTAATAGTTTGAGGGAAAAGATTAATAGAGTTTCATTGTTTTCTATAAAGAGAAAAACCGAGATTAAATATTCTGAACTTGGTGATAATGTAGGGGTTCTGGGTGCAGCGGCATATGTATTGTCAAAATATTTTGAATAGATTTTAGGTACAATTTTTTTATAAAAGTTTTAAAAAAAAATTATATGATTAAAGGAGGTGAAAACAATTAATTGAGATTTGTCCAGGCGTGATGGTCGTCTTATAATTGAACAAATCTCGGAACTATTTTATCAAAGATCATTTAAAGGAGGATAAAAAAGTGAAGAAGGTTCTAATTTTTACATTAGTGTTATCTTTTGTGGTTTCAATGTTATTTGTTGGAACTTCATGTAAGGCAGAAGAAGCTGCAGAAGAAGTAGCAGAAGAGGTGGAAGAAGTAGCCGAAGAAGAGGAAGAAGAAGTTGAAGAAGTAGAAGAAGCGGAACCTGTTACTATTAGCTGGTGGCATATCCAGACTGAGGAATCTCAGAAAGAGTACTGGCAGGATCTTGCTGACAGGTTTATGGCTGACAATCCCAATGTAACAATTGAGGTTACAGTTATGGAAAATGAAAACTTCAAAGCTAAGATGACCACTGTTATGCAGACCGGAGAAGTTCCTGACTTATTCCAGAGCTGGGGCGGCGGCACAATGAATGCTCAGGTTGATGCAGGATTACTGAGAGATATTACAGCAGATCTTACAGAAGACGGCTTTGCTGATACAATCTCACCGGGTGCTCTTGGCGTATATTCTTATGAGGGCAAAAACTACGGAGTACCGAGAGACATGGGAATGGTTGGTATTTTCTACAATACCGAGCTGTTTGAACAGGCAGGAATTGATGCTCCTCCAGCAACATGGACCGAGCTGCTTGAAGTTGTTGATAAATTTAATGATGCAGGTATTACCCCGATTGTAGAAGGTGGAGGAGATAAATGGCCGGCTGCATTTTCATGGGAATACCTTGCAACAAGAATCGGTGGAGAAGCCGCTTTTAATGCAGCTTATAATAGGTCTGGTTCATTTACCGCTGAGCCATTTGTAGAAGCCGGTAATAAACTTGTAGAGCTGGTTGATGCAGGTGCATACCAGGATGGTTTCCTTGCAGCAACGTGGGGCGATGTAGCAACCATTATGGGTAATGGTGAAGCAGCTATGAACTGCATGGGACAATGGGGCCCCGGTTCATACAGAGAAAATAGCGCTGATGGAACAGGGCTTGATGGAAAAATAGGCTGGTTCAAATTCCCGGAAGTTGAAGGAGGCGCTGGAAAACCTACAGATGCTCTTGGTGGCGGTAATGGATTTGTAGTAGGAAAAGATGCACCGGATGAAGCCATAGATTTCCTTAAATTCATGCTAAATGTTGAAGAGCAGAACAAACAGACAGAGCTGGGAATGGGGGTTCCGGTTGTAAAAGGTGCTACTGTAGAAGATCCTGTACTTTTACAGATTGTTGAAGGAAGAGATGAGGCTGAATACCTGCAGCTTTACTATGATCAGTATCTCCCGCCTGCTACAGGTGCTGTTGTTAATGATATAGTTCAGGCAATACTGGCTAAATCAATGACACCTGAAGAAGCAAGCCAGATGCTTGAAGACACAGCTGCTTCTGAATTAGACTAATTGTTGTTTGCGTCTAAATAAAAGAAGGGATTGGGCTAAATGCCCAATCCCTAAAATTTAAAGAGTAATAAAAATTTTTAATAAAGGATAATATTATATATAATATATATAGATATTAGAGGGAGTGTTATCATAGAATCGTTAAAGAAAATGAGAACCCGAAATTTATCTAAAGATAGAATAAAAGTTTTTTTATTCCTTATTCCTGCTGCTGCTCTTATACTTACTTTCCTGGTTATTCCAATATTTCAATGCGGTTATTACAGTTTATTTGACTGGAATGGGATGGGACCTGCCGAAGATTTTACAGGGTTACAGAATCTCAAAAATATACTTACCAATAAGGTTTTTTTAAAAGCTGTAGGCAATAGTTTTACTATTGTTGCACTCTCATTATTTATACAGCTCCCGATGGCTTTATTTCTGGCAATTGTAATTGGACGCGGAATAAGAGGCCGCGCTTTTTACAGAACAGTCTTTTTTTTGCCATATGTTCTCTCGGAAGCTATTACTGCTGTCATGTGGCGGATTCTTTATAATCCAGAGCCAAGCAGAGGTTTTATAAATGCAGTTTTTCAGGCATTTGGATGGGAGACAAAGGCGTGGCTGGGAGATACAAGTCTGGTTCTCTTTTCAATATTTGTCGTGCTTACCTGGAAATATATTGGATTTCACATGCTTTTATATATAACAGGTCTGCAAAATATATCAAAGGATATTGAAGAAGCAGCTTTAATTGACGGTGTAAACAGACGGCAGATGTTAACATATATAACCATACCATTATTAGCAGGTACTATAAGAACATCAGTATATTTATCAGTGCTTGGCTCATTGCAGGTATTTGCTATAGTATGGATTATGACCAAAGGCGGTCCGGTTAATGCAAGTGAGGTACTGTCAACATACATGTACCGCTTTAGTTTTGTGCGGTTCCAGCTTGGTTATGGTGCAGGCGTGGCAATAGTTATGCTGATTATTGCCCTGATTTTTTCTATAACATACATGAGTTTTGTACGGAGAACAGAGCATATAGCATAGAAAGGACTGGTTTATGTCAGACAATGGTGCAAGAAAAAGTAAAAAATTAAAAAATAAAATTCCGATAATATTAAAATATATTATTCTTATAATGGCTCTACTTTTTATTATCGTTCCCATAATAATTATTATATTTGGTGGATTAAAAACACGTGGTGAATTCTATACTATACCATATGTTCCTCCCATACCACCAAGGTGGGGAAATATTGTTAGAATTGTGAAGATGCCAATTTTCTGGTATATGTTACGCAATAGTATGGTTGTAACGACTGCAGCTACGGCCGGGGTGGTAATTATTGCTTCAATGTCAGCTTTTGTATTTGCTCGCATAAATTTTAAGGGTAAAGGCGTCATGTTTCAATTCTTTACCCTTGGCCTGATGTTCCCGGCCACTGTAGCTATTTTACCTATTTTCCTTATAGTGAGGCAGATAGGTTTACAGAATAACCTGATAGCGGTAATACTGGTACTGACGACATTTCAACTTTCCATGTCAACTGTAATCCTCCGTAATTTTTTTATGGAAGTTCCTTCGGAACTTCAGGATGCCGCAATGATAGATGGATGCAATACCATAGGATTTTTCTGGCGTATACTGATACCACTGGCAAAACCATCTCTGGCTGCAGTTGCGTCTCTGGCTGTAGTTAATACATGGAACGATTTACTGGTAGCACTGGTTCTGATAGATAGTGAAAAGCTGTGGACACTGCAGCTTGGAACAATGCAGTTTCAGGGTCAATACGGACAGGATCTGTCTCTGGTGTCAGCATTTCTTATACTGGCAGCGATACCTGCTGTGATATTTTATATGTTTGCCCAGCGTCATATTGTTTCAGGTTTGACTGCGGGTTCAATAAAGGGTTAAATTAGTAAATTATTTTTGTAAATCAAAATTTTTTTAATTTCTAAATAACACTAATTTTCCAGCGGGGATAAATTATAATCGTGGGTTTAAAATTTGTTGATTTTAATTTTTAAGTAAATTAAATATTTTAAAGAGGATCGGTTAAAACGAAAGAAAGAGAAAATAAGGTAGATAAAACTTATCTTGATAAAAATAAACCAGTTGATGAAAGGGTGAAGAACCTTTTATCAATCATGACTATTGAAGAAAAAATAGCCCAGCTTGGCAGTGTATGGATATATGAAATTCTGGAAGGTAAAGAGTTTTCTGAGAAAAAAGCCAGTAAGTTAATGGGCAGCGGTATCGGACAGATAACGAGACTTGGAGGAGCAAGCAATTTTAGCCCGAATGAATCAGCAAGAACAGCAAACATGATACAGAAATATCTGCTTAATAATACAGGTCCCGGGATACCTGCTATTATTCACGAGGAATCCTGTAGCGGATATATGGCAAAAGGAGCCACCTGTTTCCCGCAGATTATTGGAGCTGCAAGTACATGGGAGCCGGAGTTATTAGAAAAAATGGGTGTTGAGATAAGAAAGCAAATGAAAGCTGCAGGTGCCCATCAGGCGCTTGCTCCTGTTCTTGATGTCGCAAGGGATGCCAGGTGGGGAAGAGCTGAAGAGACGTTTGGAGAAGACCCTTACCTTGTTTCAAAAATGGGTTCATCTTATATAAAAGGGCTACAGGGTAAAAACTGGCAGGAAGGAATTATGGCGACCGCAAAACATTTTTCCGGATATGGAGTATCGGAGGGAGGTATGAACTGGGCCCCGCCACATATTCCTGAGAGAGAAATGAGAGAGGTTTTCCTGCGGCCCTTTGAAGTTGCTGTAAGAGAGGCCGGTATAGCTGCTATTATGCCGGGTTATCATGAACTGGATGGAATTCCATGCCACAGCTCAAAAAAATTGCTTAAAGATATACTGAGGGATTTATGGAACTTTAATGGTATGGTTGTATCTGATTATTTTGGAATAAACATGTTAAAAGAATTTCACCTAATATCGCCTGATAAGAAATATGCAGCGAAACAAGCCATGGAGGCAGGTGTAGATATAGAGCTCCCGAGTACTGATTGTTATGGAAAGCCATTAAAAGAGGCTCTTGAGCAGGGAATAATTGATGAAACATTAATTGGTATATCTGTGGCCAGAATACTTAAAATGAAATTTTTAATGGGTCTTTTTGAAAATCCATATGTTGATGAGAAAAGACCATCAAAAATATTTGACACGCCGGAGCAAAGATTACTGGCAAATAAAATAGCGCAGAAGTCAATTGTGCTGTTAAAAAATTATAATAAAATGCTGCCTCTAAGAAAGGATATACAATCAATTGCTGTAATTGGGCCAAATGCTGATGAAGAGAGAAATATGATAGGTGATTATGCATATCCATGCCACATAGAATCACTGATTGAGATGAAAGATAATAATGAAACATTTAATACCCCTGTCCCCGATAAATTAGAAATGGTGGATAATTTTGTTCCAATCTTAAGCATACTGGATGGAATAAAAGAAAAAGTAAGCAGGAAAACAAATGTATTTTATTCAAAGGGCTGCAATATAACGGGAGAAAATAAGGATGGTTTTGAAAAAGCTACAGAAATTGCAAAAAAATCCGATATAGCAGTTATGGTGGTTGGAGGTAAATCAGGTATTATTGATGAATGCACAAGTGGAGAGGCAAGAGACAGAGCAAGTTTAGATTTACCCGGGGTGCAGGAAGACCTTGTAAAAGCTGTATACAAGACAGGGACACCGGTGGTAATTATACTTGTTAATGGAAGACCGCTATCTATAAGCTGGATTGCTGAAAACATCCCGGCAATAATAGAAGTCTGGTTACCCGGTGAAGAAGGAGCAAGAGCAGTAGCAGATGTTCTTTTTGGTGATTATAATCCCGGTGGTAGGCTCCCGATGTCTTTTCCAGGGTCGGTAGGCCAGGTTCCGGTATATTACGGGCATAAACCTTCAGGAGGACGCTCTTACTGGAAAGGCGATTATGTGGAAATGAGCACCACGCCTCTTTTTAGTTTTGGTTATGGTCTGAGCTACACAGATTTCGAATATAATAATTTAAGAATAGAGCCGATAGTTGCGAAATGGAATAAAGAGGTAAAAATAAGATTTGATGTAAAGAATACGGGCTCTTATGAAGGAGATGAAGTAGCCCAGTTATATGTAAATTATGTCCAATCTGAAATAACGAGACCTGTAAAGGAGCTTGAGGGTTTTAAGAGAATTAATCTAAAACCGGGTCAGATGAAAACAGTAACTTTTATTCTTCCTGTGACACAGCTCGGGTTTTATAATAGGGAAATGAAATATGTAATAGAACCGGGGACTATAAAAATTATGATAGGGAGTTCTTCAGAAAACATCAGGCTAAATGGAGAGTTTAAAATAAATGGTAAAATGAAAGAAATAAGAAATAAAATTAGCTATTTCTCATCTGCAAAGGTAGGATAAATACCAGGACAAATTAACCCGAGGGTAAAATATTAAATAAGAATAAAAGATATTATTACCAGAATGATTGTATTGCTAACTATATTCCAGTACCAGGTAGTCCTTCTCTAAAAAAATAATAAAAAGTCAGAAAAAAAGAAATTTTTATTATTTTTACCACTTTTTTTAAATAATACAGATATTTGCTATATTTTATTTAAAAATTTTAGTATAATTATACAAAATTAGTAAATATTATAAAATTTAATTATTTTTTTATATTATTTACACAAAAAATAAAAAATTTTAAGTGAAAAAGAGAGTAAGAATGGCAATAGAGTCAGAGATGCTTAGAGGGAAATGCGGTAGAGCAAATTATAATAAGTTGTTAGAGATAAAAAATAGTTATCTAATGGAATTTATTTCTAAATTTGTAAATATTCTAAATCCTGAATCTGTGTTTGTGTGCGGTGATTCAGAAAAAGATTTTGATTATATAAGAGAAAAAGCAATAAAAGATGGTGAAGAAATAAAACTCAGGGTTCCCGGGCATACAGTTCATTTTGACGGGATAAATGATCAGGCAAGAGATAAAAAGGCAACCAAATTCCTGGTTCCTGAAGGTATAGAGTTTGGAAGGGGATTGAATACTATTAATAAAGCTGAGGGGCTCAAAGAAGTCACGGATATAATGTCTGATATAATGAAGAATAGAGAACTTCTTATACTATTTTTTACTCTTGGACCTGCAAATTCACCATTTACTATTTCATCGGTGCAACTTACTGACTCAAGTTATGTAGCACACTCAGAAATCATACTTTACAGGTCAGGATATGGAGAATTCAGAAGGATTGGGAATAATAATGATTTTTTTAAATTTGTGCACTCTGAAGGTGAACTTGAAAATAGTGTCAGCAAAAATGTTCCCGGGAGGAGAATATATATAGATACAGATGAAAACATTGTATACTCTATGAACACACAGTATGGAGGCAATACTATAGGTTTGAAGAAGCCTGCAATGCGCCTGGGAATAAGTAAAGCAGCCAGGGAAGGATGGCTGACGGAACATATGTTTATTTCCGGTATTCACGGTCCGGGAAACAGAATTACTTACTTTGCGGGTGCTTTTCCCTCTATGTGCGGGAAAACTTCTACTGCAATGATAAAAGGGGAAACTATTATAGGTGATGATATAGCACATGTAAGAAATCTAAATGGGGATGTGCGTGCTGTTAATGTAGAAATTGGAGTCTTTGGAATAATAAAAGATATTAATCCTGAAGATGACCCTATAATATGGGAAGCTCTGCATAGTGAGAATGAAACCATTTTCTCCAATGTTTTGATTGATAAAAAAGGAGAGGTTTACTGGATTGGTAAACCCGGAAAACAACCCGAAAAAGGGATTAATTATTCCGATGAATGGTACCGGGGTAAAGTTGATGACAATGGAAACGAGATTAAACTTTCTCATAAAAATGCAAGGTTTACTACTGGTTTAAAGAATCTGGAGAATATTGATTCAGAATACGATAATCCACAGGGTGTATTACTGGGAGGGATAATATATGGAGGAAGAGATTCTGATACCTTGGTCCCGGTTCAGGAGGCTTACGGATGGGAACATGGAATTGTTACCATGGGGGCTTCTATAGAATCTGAAACAACAGCAGCCACTCTTGGTAGAACAGGAATAAGAACATTTAATCCTATGTCAAATATTGATTTCCTGTCCATACCAATAGGAAGGTATGTGGATATAAATATAAAGTTTGGCCAATCATTAAAAAACCCACCAAAAATATTTGCAGTAAATTATTTTTTAAAAGATAAAGATGGCAAATATCTTAATTCAAAGTTAGATAAAATGATATGGCTGAAATGGATGGAATTAAGGGTTAACGGGGATGTAGAGGCAATAGATACAGGAGTTGGTTTAATACCTTTGTATGAAGATCTTAAGGCATTGTTTAAAGATCTTCTCGGAAGAGAGTATCTCAGGGAAGATTATATTAAACATTTTACTATAAGAGTTCAGGAGAATCTTTCCAAGATAGATAGAATTTTAAAAATATACAATGAACTTGGTTCTGAAGTCCCGGATATATTATTTAAGATTCTCGGGGAGCAGAAAAAAAGATTTGAAGACTTAAAAAGAAAAAAGGGAGAATATATTTCACCGTTCTCTTTTTAACACTTTTCTTTAATGATAAATTACGGCCGTTTTACAGCGATTGAACTGGATTATCTGCTATATTATGGTAAATGCTGATGTTTATATAAATTACACCTGCATCCAAATTTAATGATAGCTGTCAAATTTATACATGACAAGTCCCGAACAGGGTTTCGGGTAGAAATAAGTGGATTTTTCCGGCATAATATATCCAGCAGCGCAGGTCCTTTCAAGTTCAAAAACCGAAGGTGGGTTTAAAAATATCCCGATATCAAATTTCCTGCGATCTATGCTGTCTATTACATTATTAATTGAATGGCTGTATCCGGTTTTTTTAATTTTATAGCGGGCAGCAATTTGTTCCATAAAAAATTTATGGAGTATATTTATATCCATTAAAAGGTAATCCTTATCCGAGTTATTTTTAAAGGCAATTTTATCTAAATTAATTTTTTTTAGAGTTAAAAAACAAGAGTTTTTATCCATATCATAAAGGAAAAAGCTTTTAAGCCCTTTTTGCTTTGATTTTGATAGTTTTTCTTTAATATAATCATTAGATTTTAGTGATTGTATTTCAAAATCAAAGCTGTTACTGATGATTTTAATTAATTCATTTAAACCCGGATATTTTTTAAATTTTAATAGTCTGTAGTTTGGCAGTATCAAAAAGTCGCTCTGGTTGCTATCAATATACAGGGTAAGAATAAAATCTTCAGGCATTAATTTATATTCTTTTTCCTGCTTAAACTGTTTCAAATGGTTGTTTCTGTAATTCAGCGAGGTTTCGTATCTGTGGTGCCCGTCTGCTATTATCAGTTTTTTATTTTTCATCAGGTCTGTAATTATATTTATATCCCGGTTATCTGAAATTTTCCACAATTTAAATCTTAAACTATTATCGTATGCGGCACGTGTATCTATTACAGGATTTTTATTAACATTGTCTTTCAGTATTAATTTTATTTTTTGTTGTCTGTCATTATAAAGCGTATAAACAAGCCCGAAGTTTGTCCTGCATTCAGATAATAATTTTAATCTGTCTTTTTTTATTGTGGATGAGGTTTTTTCATGGGGGATAATTTTTAGATTGGAATATGGCTCTATTCTGGTTAGACCGATGAAACCTGAAATTTTTTTTGTATCACCGCTGTGCACAAAACTTTCTTCAAAGACATAAAAACATCTTTCGCTGTCAGTTTTTAGTATGCCGTTATCTATCCAGCTGGTTAGGGTTTTACCTGCTCTGATGTATCTTTCTTCGGTTTTACCTTCCGGAAGGGTAAGATTAATAATATTGAAGGGGTGATATTTGTAAAGTTCTTTTTTAAGGTGCGGGGAAATTACGTCATAGGGAGGAGATATAACTTTAGAAATATTTCTTACTTTATTTTTATTATAAAAAAGTCCTCTTAAAGGTAGAATATCAACCATATAATTAATCCTTTTAAAGAAGTAAGGATATTAAGCGTTGTTAGAACCTTACTAAATTAATATAAAATTGATTTGAGATTATATCAATATAAATTTTTATTTACAATAATATATTTGAGCTAAAAAAATTAAATTTTATATTATATCCCCCGGCAATTGTCTCCAGGCACTTGACTAACTTATGGGAATAATTTAACATTTCAAACAGTTGAAAATATTAATAGTATTGAAAAAAAATATATTCAGATATGGCTATATACCGGTTAATGTGTATAAATCTTTATAATCAGGTATATCTTTAAACAGTTTTACAACAGGGTTAGTATTTATATTAGTTATAAGAATAAGGATAATAAAATGGCAGAATCAGGGAAAAAAAGTATAGAGTATTATAATAATAAACTTAAGAATCTGGGATATAAGTCAACAAAACCCAGGAAAGCTATAATTAGCGTATTAAAAGAAAACCCCAGTTTTTATAAAGCTGATGAAATATACCTTATGGTAAGGAAAAATTATCCGGAAATCGGTATAGCTACTGTATACAGGACTCTTGAACTTTTATCAAGAATTAATTTAATTTGTAAAATCAGCCCTGGCAACGATAAGTCTTATTACATGCTGTCAAGAGATTGTAAAAAGGAAACATCAGTATATATGATATGTGAGAACTGCGGGAACATTATAGTAAACAACAAATGCCTCAGGGATGCTGTAAAAATAGAAATGATAGATGATGCACAGAAACGTATTTTTAAAAATTGCAGGATTAAGATAGATAAATATCAGATATTCTTTTCCGGAACATGTAGCAAGTGCTCACGTTAAATTAATCTAAATATGCAGAAAGCTCTAATAGTATGAAATATATAATATTATTTTTGGTATTTAGCTTTTTTGGAGTTGGAGTAGAAGTATTTTTTTCCTCGATACATGATTATATCAGGTACAGGGATAAAGCATTAAAAGGAAGGTCTTATTTATGGATGTTCCCCATTTATGGAATATGGGGGCTGGCAATCGGGCCTTTATATAATATGATAAATTTTATCCCTTTTATATTAAGGGGATTTATCTATCTGGTAGTTATTTTTGCAGGAGAATTTGGCTACGGCTGTTTATTAAAAATTACCATAAAAAAGTGCCCGTGGGAATATAAAGGTAGATGGGCATTACTGGGTGTGGTTAATCTTTTGTATTTACCGTTCTGGTTAGTTTTTGGTTATATATCTGAGTTAATGTATAGAAGCATTATATCTATAATTATATAATAAATGTAAAAGATTTTTTGCAGATCATTTTAAATATCAGCCAGAATCTAAATTTTTTCTGTGAATAAACTTATTAGTTAGATAAATAAGGGATACATTAAATTATTTGTGGTATAAATTTATGTGATATTTATTATCAGATTAAGATATATTATTATTCTGTGATAGATTATTTTTTGAATTTAAATTTTTCCTAATCTTATAAAATGGCATAATAATTATAAGGACTGCTATTATCCCCCATATTATGGTGAATATAAGATTAATAATATGATAGTTAAAAGCTGCAATTATAGCAGGTCGCTCGGGGAACCCGAGTGCTACGATTGCAAATACAAAAGCAGCCTCATATGTCCCGAGTCCGGCAATTGAATGGGTCGGCAGTACAGCAGATAATTCTGCTGCAATAGTTGCAATTAGTACAACCCATAAAGAAAGTTCGGAGAAATCATAACCGATAGGTTTTAAATATGCGTGTATAAGGAAGTAATAAGAAGTAAATTTTATTACTCTTGTAGCCACAGTAAGGAGAAATACTTTCCAGTAAACTCCTCTTTGTCTAATTATTATTATACTTTTATGAGTCTCTTTTATTTTATCATATAAATAAATGAAAACTTTACTGCTATTAAGACGGGGGGACCTTTTTAAAAGATATTCGCCAATTTTTATGAAGAAATTAACAAATTTTGAAAGGAAAAATAAAAGCAGGAGGCTGGCTATAAGAAATAATGAAGAGATAATAATAATACCCGCAGAAGATATAGAATATCTGTTTATCCCAACGATAATGATAGAAATAGTGGCAATGAAGAAAACCAGTATTAGTTCAAATATGAGGCCAATCATTAGAGTTGAAACCCCGATTTCTACAGGTATTTTAAATTTTCTTTTCAGTGTGTATACATAAGAAAGTTCACCTGTTCTTGCCGGGAGCACCATATTGAAGGCATTTCTTATAAGCGATATAAGAAACATATCTGCATATCGTATATCCTCTGTTCCTATAAGAATTTTTTGCCTGTAGGATTTAAAGAAGTCCATTGAAAACATTAAGCCGAGGCCAATGGCAAGAGACGGCATGTAGGCTTCAATAAATGATTTTTTTAAATCGGAGAAGCTTACGCGGTTAAGAAGAAAGTAAACAAGATATGCGCCCAGTCCAACTACTATAACTATATTTATTATCCTTAATATTAGTCTTCTTGTATTGGTTCGTTTTTCCATAATTCTTTTTATATATTTACTGGAACTTCCGGTTGAACTTCAGGCTATTTAACAGCACAGCTGAGAATAAAATAAATTTAGGGCGAATTATAAGAGATAATTAATTCTTAATAAACCATTAAAGAATATTTATTATTTTTTTAATCTAAGGCACTTTCTTCAGCATCCGGTTCTTCCCCGGTTCCCTGAATATCTCCTACATCAATAAGTGCAATGGCGCCCAGAGTAGACACGTTATTAAATTCAAAAGTTTTTGATGAAGAAATCACAAGCTCTGTAGATTCCAGATTATCAGTATCAAGTATGGATACGGTAAATCCCAGAATGTCTCCATCGGAAGGTTTGTAATTTGTAAAGTTGTACCAGGGAATGCTTGCTTCAAGTATATATCCATTTACCAGTCTGGTTGAATTTATTATTGCGCCCCCCGGCGCTGAATTTGAAGGCCAGCTTGTAAACGACTCGGCAAGGGTTCCGGAAAAACTACCCGGGGATAATCTGATCTCGTAATCATCACTGTTATAGAATTTAATCTGCATATCCTCTTCAAGTTCGGTATCAAATACAATTGATATACTATCACCTTTATTTATCTGGTTCCCTACGTAATTCTGGCTGAATACATCATCAATAACCTGAACAGCGAGAAAGAAATTGTCATCATCCCAGCATGAATAAAATGTGCCGGATATATCGTTTCTTGATGTGTAGTTTTCTTTTTTAATTGTTGGTGCAAAATCGCTGAAACTATCAAATTTATTCCATTCCTGGATGCTGGCATCTATGACCGGGGGACTATAACATTTATAAGAGAATAAGGGAACACCTGTCGGGATTGTATTATTGGTTCTAAAAACAGAGTTATTTAAAACCTGGTTTTTCTTTTCCTCTGTGTCAACATTTACTGTGGTTTCTCCCTCGGGCTCAATTTCATACTGAACGCTAAAATTTACTGTATTGGAGGATGCAATTGTATTTCCATTTTTATCTACAACATGGGCTACCATTTCATATTCACCGGAGCTACCGGGATTCCAGTTATACTCATAAGGTGGCGAAGTAAAAGACTTTATCTCGGTGTTATTTACCATTATTTTTATTGTGTAATCTGTGCTCTCTACTTCTGCTGCTTTTATTTCAATGGGAACAGTTTCATTCTCGTTAACAAAATTAAATACATTATCGTCGATTGGTGAAGCTATCAATAAACTATAATCTACTTCCTCTTCTGTTTGCTGTTCTCCGGAAAATAAATCAAAGGAAGTACAGCTTCTTAAAGAAAAAAATACAATAAGAGCAACTATTAATATTAGAGCAAAAAGTATATAAGGAATTCTGTCAAAAATAAACATATGTTTTTTATATCTCTTTTTCATTCCTTCTCTTTGTTCCTTTCATCTATTATCTTCTGAGCGATATTGGGAGGTAACTCTTCGTAATGAGAAAACTTCTGGGAAAATCTTCCTCTTCCCTGAGTGAGCGAAGTAAGATCAATGGTATAATTAAAAGACTCGGATTGAGGAACAGTAGCTTTTATAAGCTGTTTTTTGTTTTCAGCAGGTGTCATTGAAATAATTTTTCCTCTTTTTGCATTAATATCTCCGATAATATCACCCATATATTTTTCTGGCACCAGAATTTCCAGTTCCATAATGGGTTCAAGAATAACCGGCGAAGCTGCATGCATGCCCTTTTTAAATGCCATGGATGCGGCTATTTTAAAGGCCATTTCTGATGAGTCAACGGTATGGTAAGAGCCGTCATATAAATTTACACTGACATCAACTACAGGATATTCTGCAAGAACTCCATTTTGCAGTGCTTCCCTTATACCTTTTTCTACTCCGGGTATATATCCTTTGGGGATTGCTCCACCGAATATACTGTCTTTGAATTCAAAACCTCCACCACTGGGAAGTGGTTTTAATTCAATGAAAACATGGCCATACTGGCCTCTGCCTCCGGATTGTTTTTTATATTTATATTCAGCTTTTGCTTCTTTTCTTATGGTTTCTTTGTAAGCAACATCGGGTGCATAGAGGTCAACATCAACATCAAATTTATCTTTCAATTTTTCCCTGGCGGTAGAAAGATGAAGTTCTCCCATACCCCAGATTATGTTTTGGTGTGTTTCAAGATTTAGTTCCTGCTTTAATGTTGGGTCTTCCTGGATTAACTTTGAAAGCCCGTTGCTTATTTTCTCTTCATCTTCTTTGCTCCTGGGTATTAAGGATTTTGGTAGTGTGGGGAAAAAATATTCAGTTTCAGGCAATTTCAAAGGATTGTCCTGTGTGGATATTGTATCATCATTTAAGATTTCTATAATTTTAGAGACAGCTACAATATCTCCACATGAAGCCTCGCTTATATCAGCCTGATTTTTACCCTGAAGTTTAAATAAATTGGTGAATTTATATGATTTTCCTGAGCTGGAAATGTAATAACTTTCATTTAATTTTATCATACCCGAAAAGACTCTGAATATAGATAATTTGCCAATGTAAGGGTCGGCCATGGTTTTAAATACATATGCAAGAACAGGCCCATCAGGAGAAGATTTTATATCAACCCCGGAATTACTTTTTAAATCTTTAACATTAAGAGGGTTGATGTCAAGAGGTGATGGAAGTAATTTATTTATATAATCCATAAGAATATCTACACCAATATTTTTGCTCGCGGAAACAGCAAATACAGGCACAACCTTTCCTGCAGTAACTGCTTTTTTTAGTACTTCATTAACCAGTGCATCACTTACATTTTCACCCTCGAGATATTTATTTAACAATTCATCATCGGTTTCAATTATTGATTCCATAAGTTCGTTATGATGACTATTAATCTGTTCTTTAATCTTTTCGTCTGTGGCAATTTTTGTTCCAGAAGGATTCTTATCTTTATATTCATAAGCCTGGTTTTGGAGTATATCTACGATTTTTGAAAAATTTTCACCACTGTTTACGGGGACGGTAATGGGAACAAGATTTAATTTATATTCTTTTTTTATGTCTTCAACTATTTTAGAATAATCAATATTTTCAAGGTCCATTTTATTAAGTACAAAAAACATAGGATGAGTATTCCGGGAAAGAAGTTCTATTACGAGTTCAGTTGGAGCCTGTATGCCTGTTTTTGCATCAATGACCAGCAGGGTGCTATCAACTATTCTGAGTGCGGCCTGGGTCTGTCCTATAAAATCCATATAACCCGGGCAGTCTATAAGATTTATGTTAAAATCTTTCCAGTTGTAATAAAGCAAACTGGAATTTATGCTGAATCCTTTTTTAGTTTCAAGAGTATTGAAATCAGAAACAGTGTTTTTTGATTCTACGGTACCCTGTCTATCGACTACTCCTGAATTGTACAGGATGCATTCTGAAAGTGAAGTTTTACCGGTACCGTTACCCGAAATAATGCCGACCACTTTATTATGCGCACAACTTTTACTGTCCATTAAGATCCTCCCGAAAAATATATAAATAAATGTATAGTTAATGATATAAGTTAGGACAATAGAAGAAATATACCATAAAAAATTTTATGTGTAAAAATAATATTATATGTGGGACGAAGACTAAATCAGCAACACAGCAGGTTATATTTTTGCGATTATTTATATGATATAATTTTAAGTTGTTTATTTTTGGTGGACAAAAATGTAGAATGTCTTATTTTAATATCAAATTAAACATTTAAAAGTAGAGGGGGGTTATTATGGCAGTTGGTGTGATAGTTATTATAGCGGTTGTGGCCGGTATAATAATACTTTTGATTTTGATTTCAGCAGGTTTGTATAATTCTATTATATCTTTGAGGAATAAGGTTGATAATTCATGGCACCAGATTGACGTTCAATTAAGAAAAAGATACGACCTGATACCCAATCTGGTGGAGACGGTCAGGGGCTATGCAGAACATGAAAGAGAGACGCTGGAAAAGGTAATTAATGCAAGAAAGATGGGTATTGATGCCAAGACAGTTAAAGACCAGTCAGAGGCTGAGAATATGATAACAGGTACTTTGAAGTCTTTATTTGCATTGTCTGAAAATTATCCGAACCTTAAGGCCGACCAGCATTTTTTAAGGTTAATGGAGCAGTTGAATGGGATTGAAAGCAATATCGCTTATGCAAGGCAATTTTATAATGATATGGTTATGAGGTTTAACACACGAATACAGACGTTTCCGGGAAATATTTTTGCCAGAATGTTTGGTTTTAACTCAAGGGATTATTTTGAAATAGAAGAGGCTGAGGCACGAGGACCGGTTAAAGTTAGTTTTTAATAAGTTATTTTTATAATGAGGCGTGATTTAGAAGATGTACGAACATATTTCCAAAAATAGGGCAAAAACAGTATTTATAATAATTGGATTTGTAATATTTATAACTATGGTAGGATTTGCCCTCGGGTTTTATTTAGATTATCGTTATGGTATGAGCAGTAATTATTCAATTCTGTTTATGGTATTTGCTCTTATTATTGCTATTATTATGAGTTTTTCAAGCTATTATTACAGTGATAAAATTGTGCTGGGTATTACCGGAGCAAAACCTGTATCGAGGGAAGAGAATCCTAGAATTTACTATATGGTGGAGGGGCTGTCCATAGCGGCAGGGTTGCCGATGCCCGGAATTTATATGATAGAGGATAATGGTATGAATGCTTTTGCTACCGGGCGCAATCCGGAGCATGGCGTGATAGTTTTTACCCGGGGTTTGCTTGATAATTTAAACGATCAAGAACTTGGCGGTGTTATATCACATGAGCTTTCCCATATAAAAAATTATGATATACTACTTGGTGCTATAATAGTGGTTCTTGTGGGAATGATTGCTATAATAAGCAATATTATACTCAGAAGCTTTATATTTGGAGGGGGCAGAAGGAGAACCAGCAGAAGTTCAGGCGGGGGCATACTTTCTATTATTTTTCTGGTACTGGGTCTGGCACTTTTGATTCTTTCACCGATAATTGCTACTATTATAAGGATGGCAATCAGCAGGAACAGGGAATTTCTGGCTGACTCAACAGGAGCCATGATATCAAGATATCCGGCGGGGCTGGCAAATGCACTTAAAAAAATCAGCCAGCACAGCCAGGTTAAAACTGCCAGCAATGCAACTGCTCATTTGTTTATAGAAAATCCATTTGGGAGCAAAGCAAAGGCAGCATTTAGTAATATATTCAGTACCCATCCTCCTGTGGAGGAAAGGATAAAAAGACTGGAGAGAATGTCTTTAGGAGTGGGAATATAAAAAATGGAGGTATTTTAAAATATGAAAAAAGGAACATTAAAATTAAAAGGTGGACTCGCACAAATGTTAAAGGGCGGAGTGATAATGGATGTAACCTCACCTGAACAGGCTAAAATAGCAGAGGAGGCTGGAGCAGTATCGGTAATGGCTCTGGAAAAAATTCCAGCTGACATTAGAGCAGAAGGTGGAGTGGCAAGAATGACAGACCCTGAAATTATATTAAAAATAATGGATGCTGTATCCATTCCGGTTATGGCAAAAATAAGAATAGGGCATTTTGCTGAAGCGCAAATACTTGAAGCCATAGGAGTTGATTATATAGATGAAAGTGAAGTCCTAACACCCGCTGATGAAAAATATCATGTAAATAAATGGAATTTTAAAGTTCCATTTGTGTGCGGTGCGACCAATCTTGGAGAAGCATTGAGAAGAATAGGAGAAGGTGCCGCAATGGTGAGAACCAAGGGTGAAGCAGGCACCGGAGATGTAGTTGAAGCGGTAAGACATATGAGAAGTATAAAGGACGGGATAGCGCGAATTGCTTCTATGCCTGTTGAAGAACTTATGACTGCATCAAAGGAACTGGGTGCGCCCTATGACCTGGCTGTATATGTACATAAGAATAGAAGTTTACCGGTAGTAAATTTTTCTGCAGGTGGTATATCAACCCCCGCTGATGCTGCTATGATAATGCAGCTGGGCGCAGATGGAATTTTTGTTGGCTCGGGAATATTTAAGTCAGATAACCCATCAAAAGTGGCAAAGGCTATTGTTGAGGCAACCACTCACTTTAATAATCCAGAAGTACTGGCGCGTGTTTCAAGAAATCTGGGGGGTCCGATGAAAGGAATCGCCGTATCCACCCTCACAAAAGAAGAGGTAATTTCAAACAGGGGATGGTAAATAAGTTGGCGGATATAAGAGTCGGTGTTCTTTCACTGCAGGGAGCATTTAAAGAACATATAGTTAAACTAAAAAAGTGCAGGGTTAAAACTTTAGAGATAAGATTTCCCGGGCAACTGGCACAGGTTGATGGGGTTATTATTCCAGGAGGAGAGAGCACTACCATAAATAAGTTATTAAAAGAATACAATTTTAATGAAGCTCTGGATAAATTTTATAAGAAAGGAAAGCCCATATTTGGAACCTGTGCTGGATTGATATTAATTGCAAAAGAAATTCAGGGTGAAGGTAAAGGTCTGGGATATATAGATATTAATGTAAAAAGGAATGCTTACGGACGCCAGATAGACAGTTTTGAGGAGATGATATATATAAATTTTGATAGTGTTAAAAAAGAGGAGAGGAGATTCAGATCGGTATTTATAAGAGCACCCGGGATATTAAGTACGGGGAGAAATGTTAAGATAATGGCAGAGTTTGATGGTAAAGCGATACTTGTAAAAGACGGCAATGTTATGGCAAGTACTTTTCATCCCGAGTTGACCGATGATACTGGTTTGCACAGGTATTTTGTAAATATGATAAAAAAATATAAAGAGGGGATTTGATATGTCGGGGCATTCAAAATGGCATTCAATTAAGCATAAAAAGGCAAAAGAAGACGCAAAAAGAGGAAATATATTCGGTAAGTTAAGCAGAAATATAATTGTTGCGGTAAGAGAGGGCGGCGGAAGCGACCCGAAGGATAATATTAACCTTGCAAATGCAATAGCCAAAGCTAAAGAGTATAATATGCCCCAGAGCAATATAGACAGGGCAATTAAAAGAGGAACCGGGGAGATAGAAGGAGAGAATTATGAAAGCATTATTTATGAAGGGTATGGTCCCGGGGGCATAGCATTAATAATTGAGGTTATGACAGAAAACCGTAACAGAACTGCTTCCGATATCAGGAATATTTTAAGTAGATATAATGGGACACTTGGTGAAACTGGAAGTGTGAGCTGGCAGTTTGAAAGAAGCGGCATAATAATAGTGGAAAAAAATGAAGTAAAAGATGAAGAAGAATTTATGTTAAATATGATTGATGCCGGTGCCGAAGATATTGATGAGGACAATGGTTTATATGAAATAAGGACATCTCTGAATGAATTCATAAAGGTTAAGGAAGAGCTAACTGAAAGAAAAATAAAGATTAAATCAGGTGAACTTGCGTTTGTACCTAAATCCACGATTAAACTTTCAAAGGAAGATGGTGCTAAATCGCTGAAGCTTATCAATGCACTGGATGACCATGATGATGTACAGAATGTTAGCACAAATCTGGAAATATCAGATGATATGTTAAATGAGATGTAACTAAAAAATGTATTTATTTAAATATGACAGATAACAAAATTAGAATACTTGGTATAGACCCCGGACTCGAGACCACCGGCGTAAGCGTGCTTGATATAATTAAAGGTGAGTATCACCCCGTATATTCAGGTTGTATAATAACAGAGAAATCCGAACCTATATTTGAAAGACTGGAGAAAATTTACCTGGAACTTGATAAATTAATAAAAAAATACTGTCCTGATTGTCTTGCTGTAGAGGAAATTTTTTTTAATATGAATGCAAAAAGTGCTTTAGATGTTGGACAGGCAAGGGGTGTTTCCATCCTGGCAGGGAGCATTAATAAAATAAGGATATATGAGTATACTCCTCTTGAAGTAAAACAGGCTGTGGTTGGTTACGGGAGGGCAAGCAAAAAACAGGTTAAGTATATGTTAAAAATTATTTTAGGAGTAAACGATAATTTTTTTCCTTCAAGGGATGATGCCTGGGATGCAATGGCAATATCTGTCTGTCATGCTAATTTTAGGAAATTTAAACAAAATTTAGAGAATATAAAAAATATTTAATATTTTTTTATGATTGCAAAAATATTTGGAAAGATAATAAAAAAGTCTCCCTCAAACGTTATAATACAGACAGGAGGAATAGGTTTTGAGGTATTGATTTCATCCAGAACTTTTGAGAAAATTCCCGGAGCGGGTTCGGAGGTTGAACTTGATATTTATACCCATGTGCGTGAGGAAGAATTAAAGCTGGTGGGTTTTCTGGATAATGAAGATAAAGATTTTTTCTTAAAATTGATAGGTGTTTCGGGAATATCCATTAAAATAGCTTTAAGTGCACTCTCTATTTACAGTGCGCAGGAAATTAAGAAAATTATTACAGAAAGAGAAGCAGACCTTTTGAGAAGAGTGCCCGGGATTGGTCTTAAACTTGCCGAAAGAATGATAGTGGAACTAAAGGATAAAATAGAAGAAGATAAAATGGTTCTGGTTAGAGGAGCCGGTGCAAAAGAAAATAAGAAGCTGTATGAGGTAAAGCAGGCCCTTAAAACACTTGGTTACGGCACAAATGAGATAACAAGAGCCCTGTCAAGACTGGATGCTGATATTATTGAGAAGGAAAAAACTGAAAATATATTAAAAATGACGCTAAGGGAAATATAATAAAATGATTAAATGGCTAAAATGGATAAAGTAAATAACGAAAATAATGATATAAATCCCAAACATCTTAAGGTTGATACAGAGCTTGATAAGAGCCTGCGGCCACGGGAAATAGCAGAGTTTATCGGTCAGGAAAAAATAATAGATAATCTTTTAGTTTTTATAAAATCTGCCAAAAAAAGAAAAGAGCCTCTGGACCATGTGATTTTATCGGGTCCGCCCGGCCTGGGTAAAACATGCCTTGCTGAGATAATTGCCAATGAACTCGGGGTTGGCTTCAGAGTTACCTCAGGTCCGGCTATAGAAAGAGCGGGTGACCTGGCTGCCATACTGACTAATCTGGAAAAATTTGATGTCTTATTTATTGATGAAATCCACAGATTAAATAGAAGCGTGGAGGAAATCCTTTATCCGGCAATGGAAGATTATAAACTGGATATAATAATCGGGAAAGGCCCTTCGGCAAAATCAATCAGAATTGATATTGAACCCTTCACTATTATCGGGGCAACAACACGAATAGGACTGGTAGCGCCTCCCTTAAGAGACAGGTTCGGGGTAAATTTGAGGCTGGATTATTATAATAAAGAAAATATAGTAAAAATTATTAACCGGTCAGCAGCCATACTCGGTATAGAAATAACCGGAAAAGGTGCCGAAATTATTGCTGGAAGAAGCAGGGGTACACCAAGAATAGGGAACAGGTTGCTGAGACGGGTAAGAGATTACGCGCTTATGTACAGCAACAGTGTAATAGATGAAGAAATAGCCGAGAAAGCTCTGGGGAAACTTGATATAGATAAGCTGGGCCTTGATGTAGTTGATAAAAAAATATTAAATGCCCTGGTAATAAAATTTAACGGGGGTCCGGTAGGAGTGGGAACTATAGCTGCTTCAGTAGGAGAAGAAGCGGATACCATAGAAGATGTTTATGAACCGTATCTTTTACAGCTTGGATTTGTAAAAAGGACATCCAAAGGCAGGGTTGCCACAGGCAGAGCCTTTAAATATCTGGGAATAGGCAGAGAAAGTAACCCCGGCCTTTTTGATAGTATATCCAGAGATGAAGACTGAATTATTTGATTACGAACTTCCTCAAAAATTCATAGCCCAGGTGCCATTATTAAGAAGAGATAATTCAAAACTTTTAGTACTTGATAAAAAACCTGGCAGCATAAAGCATGATTTTTTTTATAATATCCAATCCTATTTCAAGAAGGGGGATGTGCTGGTGGTAAATGAAAGCAGGGTAGTAAGGTGCAGGTTGAAGGGCAAAAAAGAAAAAACCGGGGCAAATATTGAATGTTTTGTTTTAAATAAATTAAATGAAAATGAATATCTGGTTTTAATCAGACCTTCAAAGAGGGTTAAACCCAATGATAAAGTTATTATAGAGAAACATTTTTTTATAGTCAGGTCAAAATTAGATTATGGAAAGGCAGTAGTAAAATTTGATTTTCCCGCAGAAGATATTTTTGATGAATACGGCGAAGTTCCACTGCCTCCTTATATTAAAGATACCGGTATTAAAGAGGAAAGTTATCAAACTGTTTATGCAGACAAAAAAGGTTCCAGAGCTGCTCCAACTGCAGGACTTCATTTTTCTAAGGAGTTAATTAATAAATTAAAAGATAAGGGAATAGTGATTGCAAAGTTGAGGCTGGATATAGGTATTGATACTTTCAGGCCCATAGTGGAAGAGGATGTGGAAAAACACAGTATGCACAGTGAAAATTATTTTATTGAGGAACGTGAGGCAAAAAAAATAATGGACGCAAGAAGCAGAGGAAGTAAAATTATTGCAGTTGGCACAACTGTAGTAAGGACTCTTGAAACTTTAATGTTAAAATATGGGAAAATAAAAGGAGAAAATGGAAGTACCGATATTTTTATTTATCCAGGGTATAATTTTAAGGCTGTTGACTGGCTAATTACTAATTTTCATCTTCCACGGTCAACTCTTATTGTAATGGTATCTGCATTTGCAGGAAGAAGGAATATTTTAAGAGCTTACAGTGAGGCTAAAAAAAACAATTACAGGTTCTACAGCTTTGGAGATTGTATGCTTATAAAATAAATAAACTTTAAATGAAAAATATAAATTCATGTTTTAATAAGTCTATTCTCTTATGGGAGAACTTTAAAGATATTAAAGTGATTATATTATTAAATACGGTATATTTATTGATCATCAAAAGAAAAATTCTTTCTTTTCAGAACTTTTATGCACGCATCTACTACCCTGGGGTTATAAAGTTTTCCTTTATTTTTTCTTATCTCATTTATAGCTGCCTGGATTCCTCTGGCAGGTCTGTAAGGTCTGTGAGAAGACATTGCTTCTACTACATCTGCAACTCCAATAATTTTTGCTTCCGGAACTATGTCTTTTCCTTTTAGGCCCCGGGGGTATCCCGAACCGTCTTCTCTTTCATGATGCTGTAGAATTATCTCTGCGACAGGATACCGGAAATCTATTTTTTTGACGAAATCAAATCCAACACTGGGATGAGTCTTTACTATGTTAAATTCTATTTCAGATAGTTTACCCGGTTTTGAAAGGATAGAAGAGGGAATATTTATTTTGCCTATGTCATGCAATCGTGCTGCTATTTCTATAAATTTTATTTTTTCCTCATCAAATTTTAATTCATTTGCTATTTTTACGGCCAGTGTGGTTACTCTTTTCTGGTGGCCTGCTGTATAGGGATCCCTGGCCTCAACTATTGATGATAGAGTATCTATGATATCATTCAATACTTTTTCCAGCCTGTCATATGTTTCTTTTCTTTCGGTAATATCAACAAAATTACCCAGAATATATTTTATTTTTCCACCGCTTTTTATAGAACGCTCTGCAGCATTGACCCAGAATTTTTTTCCACTCTTATTTACAAATGGCAGTTCAATGTTGTATACCCCTCTGGTTATAACTTTTTCAATGCTTTCAAGATAAGTATCTGTCATATCTTTTATCCAGTAGGGACGGGGCGGTCTGCCATCAATTATTTCTCTGGAAGAAAAACCGGTTAATTTTTCAAATGCGGGGTTTATATATTCCATAGTTTTGTTGGTATTCATAACGTAAATAGGAAATGTAGAATTATTAAGAATACTTTTATTGAATTCCTCACTATCTTTTAGTTGTTTTCCTATTTTTATAAGGTTGGTTCTATTAGTAATTATTATCTGTATTCCGGTAATTTTTTTATTCTTTTTAATCAGTGATGTCCGGACTTCTCCTGTAAAAATTCTCCCGTTTTTATGTTTCCAGTTTAGTAGTATGGGTTTTATATTTTTACCGAGAATAAGTCTGGTAAAAATATTAATATATCCCGGTATGTCAGCTGCCCGGAGCGTTTTTAATTTTGTAAAATGCTTTCCGACAATGTCCTCCCTATTAAAACCTGTAAAATCAAGTACTGTATCACTAATATCGGTTATAACTCCCATGTTATTTACCACAGCGATACCAACCGGAGATGTTTCAAAAATAAGCCTGTATTTTTCCTCACTTTCTTTATATGATTCTATGGCCTGTTCCTCCACTGTTGTATCGCTTATATAGCCTTCAAGTAATATAAGGTCGCTGTGGGGGAAAAGAAGGACGCCGCAGGTTTCAGAGACCCATTTAACTTTATTTTTAGCGGTAATTATACGGTATTTAAGATTAATTTTCTTAGCTTCTTTGACAGCTTTTTTTAGGTAACTTATAACCATTTTTTTATCTTCGGGATGAATGATGTCACCATAAGCTATATTGTTATTTATTATTAAATCTGAAGGTTTATAGCCGGTTATATTAGTGCAGGATTGGTTTATAAATTCAATGGTTCGATTATTATCAATCCTACAGCAAAACACTATGCCCGGAAGGTCATTAATCATAGGGGAATGGAAGAGTGGATTATTTTCAATAATATTTTTTATATATTTATCATTATTTTTAATTTTTTCCAGGTTTAGAAGTTCTTCATGAAGCATGATATGTAAATTTTTAAATTGTTCTACCAATTTAGATGTAGCAGGAGGTATACCTGGAATTCTAACGCGTGGTCCGGCGGGCATTTTATTACTGGTATGAATTTTTTCCTTAGAATACTTCAATTTCTTCAATTTATAAATTATAAAGTTTAAAATTTAACATTTAATATAGATATGTTTATATTATACTATAAACAAAAAAATAAAGAAATTTAATGCTGATTTGTCAGCGTTACAAATGCTATTAATAATAAAAACTTAATAGTTGATAAATATAACCGGTAACTATAATTCTATAACTTTTTATTTTTTTTCAATATATACTCAATACACTTTATATTTTTAATATAACTTATATAATTATTTAAAAACCGTTAAGCTGTTTAAATCATTATCTCACATATAAACCCTGAATAAGTGAGTATAGACCGGTGAGAAGGGCATATTATTGAAGAGAAATGTTAAAATTAAGATTTAATGACAGTGGTTAATTTTATACAGCAGCGGTTCTTGGCCTGATGGTAAAATAATACAGGCAATAAAGAAGAAAATGTAATTATAAAAAACCCGGAGGTAAATTTTGGTTGAAACTATAGTATGGCTGCTAATAATATTTTTTGCCAGGATTGTTGATGTAAGTCTTGGTACCATAAGAGTGAATATGATAATAAGGAGAAAAAAGGCCATAGCCGCTCTGGTGGGTTTTGTCGAAGTAACCATATTCATATCCATTATAGTAAGAATAATTAAAGATATAGACAATATATATGGGATTTTTACTTATGGAGCAGGCTTTGCTGTGGGCACTGTTGTGGGGATAATAATATCGGAGAAGCTATCACGTGACCTGGTAAGTATTAATATTATTTCCAGAAAACATAATGCGGAGATTAAAGAATTACTTTCAAGGGAAGATTTTGGCTTTACCTGTTACAGGGGTGCCGGAAGGCAGGGAGAGGTAGAGATAATAAATGTTGTTTGCAGCAATGCTGTTCTTCCGGGGTTGAGCAAAATGATACATAAGCAGGATCCCGGGGCTTTTGTGGTATGCTATATGCTGGATAGAATAAGGGGAGGCTTTATAAGGGGTTTAAAGAAAAAGTAATAAATTATTTTTATTTAATAAAATATTGCCCGGGCTGTATTTACTTGAATAAATAGTTTTATGGATTTTTAAAGTTTTAACTGTATTCATTAATTATATAATTATAAAATCATTCATAAAAGTAAAATAATCTCTTAATTTAAAACTTTTGCTATAATGTTCTTCTAATAACAGAATTAGATAGTGTGGTTTAAAAATATTATTTAAAATAATTGATTGAAAAAGACATTCTATAAAAAGAAAAGATAAAAATAATAAATTGTCAAAGAACTAAAAAATATAAATATTTAAAAGAATTTGCTCTTTGAAAACTAAATATAGCTAAGCAGCATTTTTTAAAGACAAA